>Ga0315547_1000170_pt1 | contig 72786 bp, 61 predicted proteins | sample SalMarSW160240MG_2_FD_202542 | JGI IMG/M metagenome (GOLD analysis project Ga0315547, IMG submission 202542) | Salt marsh sediment microbial communities from the Plum Island Ecosystem LTER, Massachusetts, United States - Salt Marsh Sediment SW1601-240 ...
TGTTATTTGGGGCTATCCATTGGATATTTGGGATTTGGATAGAACGCGATCATTTTTATCGATATATAAACTTGGTGAATCCTTAGTTGAATATATTGAACAGGAATGTGGCCCATATGCAATGAAAATGTTTTTTGATTATGCATGTGGCGAGAATATATCAACCGCCATATCTTATTTATTCGGTTGGGATGAAAGACAGGCTCTCCAAACATTAAATAAACAATGGAGAAGCTATCTTTTTGAACGTTATCAGATTGATAAAAATGCAACGCAGCTATACAATAATCCGGATTCTACATCAAACATTGGCATAGCATCTTGGGCACCACTGTCTAAATATATAACATATACTTGGGATGAATCGCAAGTGAGAATAGCTGATCTTAACAATGTTTATGCTTCTGATTGCAATCGCCATGTTAATTCGCTTGGAATATTAAGAAAAAATGCGATCATAGAAGGGGACTATCTCATATATGCTAGTATGAAGGATAGGAATGATTATATTACAATTTATGATTTGAAAAACAAAAAAGAAATTGAAAAAGATCGATTTGAAAATATAGCAAATATTACGTCTCCAGTCTATAAAGATGGAACAACTGTATTCATTGGGCAAAATGTTAATGGATTCAAAAATATTTGTATAAAACCTGGCAATTATTTCTATCGGATTTTGAATTCACACTGTGACATCCAATCATTGGTAACATATGGAAGATTTGTATATTTCATTGGAGATTACGAAGAACGTGGCGTCTATGATATCTATGCCTATATGAAAAATAATGGAAAAGTAGCTCGACTCACTTGGGGCGCGAATGCTAGAGATCTTGGTTTAATTGAAAATGGATCAGGATTATATTTTATCATAGATGGCACAGAATATAATTATGTAGCTATATATGACCTTGACATTCAAATTTTATATATCAGCCAGCCCATAGTTGAATACGTTCAATTTCCTTTTTTGACAAAGAATAATGATCTAATTGCAACTATGTATGCAAATGCCCGATATCGGAATTTCAAGATTACAGCAAATACTATGCATACTATCCCATCTTCGGCACAATGGGCCACATCTTGGAAATATTCTTCTGAAGATCATGAAATTCAAAAAGCGAAATTTAAATGGAATCTTTCAATGGAACCGGTCACAGTAGGATACGACACATATTTTGGTGCCCGGGGAAATATGGCATTAGCTTGGATCCGTGAAGATGGAGCAAGAAAATGGCTGTTTGCTGGATCCGAAAATGGGATAGCATTACTATCAAGCTGGCATAAACCATGGCTTACGAAATTTACAATGTTCCAGTGGTATAATATGTATAGATTTTATACAACTCGCAAGCTTATTCGGGAGCGTTCAGTTGAATTAATCGGGGGATTGCTGTTTAAAACGTCTGAATATAGTCAAACATACTTCAGTATTGGTGCCGGAAACAGGAAAAGAACCTTATATTTTTCATGGTCAGATTCTCACTATGGAGGATTCTATTTTAAATATCCGGGGAAATATGAATATACTCAAAGTTATTTCCCGAAATTCTCCATGTCAAATTCTCTTAATAGAGATGATTATGGATATCAACGATTTTCAAGAGGTTGGGTTTCAAATATATATGCCCAATATTACTATGATGACACAAGATACTCTACGTATTGGATGCCGTATTCAGGAACAAAATTTTGGTTAGCAGGGAATTTTGATGCGGATTGGTCAAATGGGAAAGTTGTTGATTGGAAAACACAGCTAATGCTAACAAAATATGTAAGTCTTGGCGAGCCAGCATGCTGGGCAACAAGAATTATTGGCGGAATGACGCTTGGTGTTAATCCATATAAATATGAATTAGGCGGACCGACTTCTTATCGGGGATATGAATGGATGTCACTTTATACAAGACATTTTTGGTTAGCAAGCACAGAAATAAGATTGCCATTCTCATCCATAGCTGGGATATTTAGTCAGAAATTAGAGGGACCATTCTTGCATCATATTAAATTAAAATTTTTTGGTGATATAGGACAAGCATGGAATAAAAAACCGGATGACTTGATGTGGGGATTTGGTTTTGGACTTAGTGGATGGTTTAATTATATGCCAATCCAGTTTTATTGGGTAGCAAATGAAAATAATATGAAATTGCGGCCCTTCTTATCAATCAGTTACGACTTTTGAAAATGAATGTTGAAAGAGAAACTAAACATATCTTGGGTCTAAGCGAAGTTCTGAAGATTCTCGCTAAAGAAATAACAGAAAAGGGTGCTTTTGATAAGGAAGATTTGGAATTGCTCAGGAAAGTAGGATCGGATATCCTATTCAAAGGTGTTTCTTTGGAATATAATGAATATGATGAAAAGGGATAGATATGAAAAAATTTTCATTCTTTAATTGGATAATAAAATATTCAAATTTCTATATATTTTTGAAAAATAACCAAGAAAATCTATTATTTTTATTCATAATCTTAATTAATTTATAAAAAAAGGAAAATTATGATTTTCATTATAGGCGCGGGCGGGCATGGCAAAGTTGTGCTTGATGTGCTAAAAGCCAGACGAGAATTTTTTTCCGGAGATCCAGAGTTAACCCAAATTCCTGAATTATATACTGATAAAATTTGTTTTGCCGATCAAAATTCAGAATTGGCTGGTAAATATTTGAATGGCCACGAAATCCTGTATATGAAAACATATGCTTTGCGGGATATCAATTTCTTTTTTGTTGCCGTTGGCAATAATGAAATGCGGGCCAAAATTTATAATGAATTGAAATCGCGCGATTACCCTACAGATGTTCTTGCAAGTCCGTTTGCTTGTATATCTCCAGAAGCAGCCATAGGAAATGGCACATTAATCAATCACGGCGCGATAATTCAGCCTGGAACATTGATTGGAGAAAATTGTATAATCAACACTGGCGCTAAAGTTGACCATGATTGCAAAATCGGATCCCACTGCCATATAGCACCAGGATGTGTACTATGTGGAAATATTTTTGTTGGGGAGCGAACATTCATTGGGGCAGGATCTATAATTAGACCAGGAATCAAAATTGGCAAAAATTGTTTTATTCAAATGGGATCGGCGGTAACGCAAAATATCCCGGATAATACGGTATGGAAATTCCGGCAATAAATGGAAGGAAGATAATGTCAAAATCTATATTTATAACTGGATGTGCCGGCTTTATTGGTTCTCATTTTCTCAAGTATATATTTGATAATACAGATTGGAAAATTTTTGGATTAGACTCTTTAACATATGCGGGAAATCCTGAAAATATTCCAGATTATATCTTTGATAGTGACCGGTTTAAATTTATTTATGGTGATATTCGAGATATTTATTTGGCCCAAAAATATATGAGCCAATGTGAGTATTGTGTGCATTTTGCTGCAAGTACCCATGTGAGTAAATCGATATACAATACAAATGACTTTATTGATGTTGATGTCAAAGGGACACAAGTACTTCTTGATGTATTAAAACAGCATAAATTAGAACGATTTATTCATATCTCCACTAGTGAAGTATATGGAACCGCTCAACATTCTCCTATGACAGAATTGCATCCATTAAACCCTAGATCTCCATATGCTGCATCGAAATGTGGAGCAGATAGACTTTGTTTTTCATATATAACAACGTTTGATTTACCTATAACCATAATTAGACCGTTTAATAATTATGGGTCCAATCAACATCCTGAAAAATTAATTCCACATTTGATTACGTCGATTCTGCAAGGAAAAAAAGGCAAGATTTTTGGTTCTGGTGAAGCGCAAAGGGATTGGCTATATGTGGAAGATACTATCGAAGGCATATTCAAAGCGTTGACTACTAAAAGCGCAAATCAAAAAATTATAAATCTTGCTACGAATAGATCCATATCTGTTAATGAAATTGCAAATATGATCATAAAGGAAATCGGCGGAGAAATCGAATATACTGATTTCCGCCCCGGAGAAGTTTCTAAACACGAAGGATCATATGAAGGAGCCAGATTACTATTAAATTGGGTTCCAAAAGTTAATATTGAAACAGGAATCAAATTAACAATTGAATGGTATAAAAATAATGAAAATTGGTGGAACAATAGGCGGACCAGGCTCGGCTGCCAGATTACTTAAGGAGGACAGATGATTAGATACGTTTATCCGGATCTTCCAAATCTTTCGGAAATCGAATTTGATTTAAAAGATGCATTGGAAACTGGGTCTATTACCATGTGTGACCAAGTTAAGCAATTTGAACGAACTATTTCAAAATATTTGAATATCCCATATGTGCTTTGCATGGGCAATGCAACGTCATGTTTAATGCTCATGCTACGAAATTTAAAAGGTGATATTTTGGTTCCATCCTGGACATTTCATGCTACGTTGGCAGCATGTGCATGGAACAGATTAAATCCAATATATGTGGATATTAATCCTGATACATGGACAATCGATGTTGAGGATGCAGAACGAAAAATAACAACGAAAACTCAAGCAATTATGCCCGTCGACATATTTGGTTTACCTCCCGATTTTTCTGACCTATCGGAATTTGCCGATGTTCACAAAATTAAGCTATTATCAGATTCCAGCCAAGGATTTGGATCAAAGTATAATGGCCAGTATATTGGTGGTTTTGGCGACGGAGAATGTTTTAGTCTTAGCGCTACTAAAGTGTTTACCGCGGGAGAAGGTGGAATATTTACTACCCGGGATAAATTTATGTATGAATCAATGAAAGCTGGTCGTCATTGGGGCGATTCTGGATTTTCTTATTTTGAAAGTAATTATAACCCGTCTTCGATAGGATTGAATGGTCACATGACAGAATTTCAAGCCATATTAGGACAATGGGGGTTAAAACATTTAGATGAATCAATTGCAATAAAACACAAATTAGTTGCACTATATAAAAAATATTTAGGCAATTCGGTCATTTATCAAAAAATCCCAAAAGATAGAACTACAACATATAAAGATTTTTCCATATTAGTTCCTATTGAAAAACATAAACAAATTATGAAAAATTTGAATCATAATGAAATTCAATTCAAAAATTATTTTTATCCTTGTCATATGACCAATGCATATAAGAAAAATGTAAAACTTCCTGTTACAGAAGAATACTATAATAGATCTATTTCTCTCCCGATTCATAATAAGCTTATGGAAGAGGAAGTAAGATTTATATGCAATGTCATTTTGGAGATTTTATGAGAATTATGATTATAGGATTTTATGGAATGGGCAACTGTGGAGACGAAGCCATTTTAAATGGACTAATTACAACCATTCGGAAAATTAATCCGGATATTGGAATTGACGTAGCGACAGAATTGCCATTTATATATCATGATCAGTATAATGAATGGAAGAGCAAAGGCGTTCCATTAAAAAGGAATGGAATTTATTATGATGTGGGAATCCGCACACTAACTAATTATAATTTTGGAAAAGGAAAAGAACAATATGGTTTGATCATACTCGGAGGTGGTGGACTTGCAATTGGATATGGTTATGGTTTGGTGCTCTTTGCTATGAATGCTGGAATCCCGGTCATAAATATGGGAATTGAATATAAAAAGGGTGAACTTAGGAATTCAGATCTTTTTCATGAATTTCTTAAACGATTTTCTGATATTGCAGTTCGATCTAGAGATTCAAGCGATTTCTTAGTTTCTTTGGGAATTGAGCATAATCTTACATTTTGTCCCAGCTTACAAATTGATCCTATAGCATATGGACCACTGCCGGATGATTATATTGTAGTAACACCAAGAAGGACAAATGATATAGATGATGGAAAACAAATACAAATAATAATTAATAAATTAAGAGAATTAAATAAACCGGCAATCCTACTTCCATTCAGTAAATATGATTTAACTCAACAGCCGATAGATATGAAAATATGTAATGAAATCAATTCACAATATTCAAATTCAATGGTGCTTCCTGTCGACGGATATACGCCCGAAGCATATAAATTTATTATTTCCAAAGCATCACTTCTTATAAATTCCGGAAGATTCCATGCATCCATATTTGCTGCCGAAGCTGGAATTCCAACAATTCATAGTTATCCAATAGAAAGTTCTGGTAAAATTTATAATTTTCTATCTGAATTTGGAATTGAAAAACTAAATCCATGGTCAGAAGGATTTGGCTCCTTGATTAATTTTGGCAGTCCGGAAAATAAAGTGATTATGGATAGATTTCGTGAATTGGAGAAAATGAATTCAAAAATACTGAGGAAGTATATTCCCAATTCTTAAAAATTTTTCTGGGAAAAAATATAGTTAACGCGCGAAGAGGAAAGCAAATGAAAATATCAGTTGTGATTCCAACATATAATCGAGGCCATTTTTTAGCATATTCATTATATTTATATGCAAAACAAACTATGAGGGATTTTGAAATCATTGTCATTGATGATGGATCAATTGATAATACTTTTGAAATATGCAAAGCGTTCGGTAAATTTCTTAATATCCGATATTTCCAAAGTGATAGAAAGTCTGAATCAATTTATCAAAGTGGCGGACCATTAATAAATTTTGCAGTAAAAAATATTGCTCTCGGCAGTATTATTTTATATTCTGATCCAGAAGTTATGCCATTTCCAAATTTTGTTGAATCCCACTATGGTTCTCATCAAATTGATACAGTTATTACTGAACCAATGTATATCGCTTCAGGAGTTCCCGGCAAGATTCGTGATAATGTTATTATTAGGGATGGAACTAAGAATTGTGTTAAAGGTTTAACACTTAAAACCTGGATAGATCATGTGCGGATTTTAGGATATTGGGAAGACTGGAAAAATTCAGGAGCAATTAAAAATATAAAAGAATTTTGGAATGACATGTGGGCAAAAATAATGCAACTTCCAATGAACTATATTGGCGACCCAAATATGGGATATGGATATGCTGATGGGGAACAACATTTTTGGGGATTTCAAGGATCTCAAGCCGGACTTTCATTTCCAAAGGATATTTTTATCCAAATACACGGCTGGGATGAATCTATTGAAAAACCCGGATATTGGATGGGAGAAGATGGGGAATTCGGGGCCCGAATGATAAAGCATGGAGTGGGTGTGATTGAAAACCCAAACATAAAAGCAGTTCATATTTACCATCCAAAACCACAAACATATACGGATGAGGAACGCAAGAAATATGTAGTTAAAAAATGCGAAGATCCAGATTATAAAATAGCTAATCAAGATATAGATTGGGGGAGTGCAGAAAGATTAAAAATCAAGGAAATTGAATTATGAAACCGAAAATGTCTGTAATATTGGAAACTGCCAGATATGGCGGTCTAGATTGGCAATTTAAATTATTTGCCAATCAAACATTTCAAGATTTTGAATTGATACTTATTGACGGATGTTGGGAACAAAGGGAAACGGAAATTATTGATTTGGCGCGAAAATTGAATATAAAAATGAAATATCTTCGAGAACAATATCCATTCAAAACTGAACATACGCGCCCAATAAATGTGAACACATGTATGATGCAAGCAAACGGAGATTACTTTGTATTTCTTGATGATTTCCACATTTTTCCAAATAATTTTTTGGAAGAACATTACAAAATCTGTGAAAAGGGATATGCCGGAATGGTAAGATGGGACATCGTCAAATGTGATGGGGAACTTGACTATTCGACATATATACCGACGGTTGATAGTATAGATCCCAGATGGAATTATTTTATGGATCATAAGTGGGAATTTGAACAATATGGAAATTGGTTTATTGGTGTTCCTTGGGATTGGTGGTGGCCCAATTCAACAAGTGTTCCAAGAAAATGGATTGAAATGGTAAATGGATTTAATGAACTTTATTGTGGCGGTACTGGAAGCGAAGATAATGATACTGCTTATAGAATGGCTGCATCAGGTATGAAATTTGCATACAATCCGACAATTACTGCTTATCATATTCAACATGGGAAAATATCAAATAAATCAAGATCTCACGGCGAAAAAAACACAAATTTATTTTTATCAATGAGAAAATTAAAGCATAGAATTGGAGCCCCATGTAACTATCGACATGATAGGCGACCATTTACTAAGAATGAATATTATAAAGATGGGGATCCTAATTTAATTGAAAATGAATTATTATTTACATGGTTCCAGGATGGTTATAAAGTATTTCAATGTAAACATTGTGGCGAATTCGGAGCCATAGATGGACAGCAAATGTTAACGAACACAAAAAACAGATGCAATTCAAATATTTATATTCCACCATCTAAAATTCATTTTCCAGATGGGCCTGTTTATAATTGTACAAATATAAAATGATCTATCAAGAAAAGGAAAAATATGAAATTTAATGAAGTAAATCAATTGGTTCCACTTTTATACAAAGATTTATGGTATAAATTGGAAAAAGAATTTTTATATGGCGCGGCATATAATGCACCTCCTGGTGCGCTTGTGGAAATTGGAACTTCTTGCGGATATTCATCTGTATTTTTAGCCGCGGCGGCTCACGAAAAAGGAGCAAAATTTTATACAATAGATCCGTATGGATTGCCTGGCGAAAGAGAAAATCATGATATTGGTAATGATCTACGTATAAATGAATTCCATAAAAATATGGAAAAATTAAATATTCCAAACAACTGGGAATTGATCCAAAATTATTCATATGAGGCAGCAAAACAATTTCATGAACCGGTAGCTTTTGTATTTATAGATGGATGCCATTGTTATAAATGTGTAAAAAGAGATTACGAATTATGGGCATCTAAATTAATGATAAATGGAATTTTAGTGTTCCATGATGCTGGATTTGATGGACCAGCAAAAGTCATAAAATTAGTAGAAAATTCAAACACATTTGGTGATAAAAAAGTTGGTTCAAATCATCCAATATCTGGATATACTGCATATTTTATAAAAATAAATAAGGAATCGAACAAATGAAAATTTCTATAATCACTGTAATAGCCAATAGATTGAAGTATCTAAAGCCATTAATGTGGAATCTATTTAATTATCAAGATTTAGATAAATCTGAATTTGAACATATTATCGTTGATGATGGAGGCGTTGAAAATATTACATCATGGCTAATGGATAATTATCTTGGAAAAAACGTTCGATATATCAAAACCAATCGAAAAAAACGCCGAGGTATGCCAAATGTTTCAGCCGGACGATCAATTCCAACCAACTTAGGTGTTAAATTTGCGAAAGGCGACATCATACTGATTTGCGATGCAGAAATGTATATGCTCGAATTTAATCATCTATCTACATTTTGTAGTAAAATTGGTCCAAAACAAATAATGGCGGCAATACCTATTTCGACCAGAAATGAATCAGATTTAATTTTTTATTTAGCTAATTATAAAAATCCGGACGCATTTGAAAAATATTTGAAAGAAAATTATACTAATAATGGACTATGGAGTTTTCCAGTAGATGCGCCTTTGACTGTTCCCGCTAAAATTAATCCTTATGGTCAAATTTATGCAAAGATTAATGGACAAATTCATTTTTTATATCGGGGTTCAGGATATTGGGCACAGCGCCGGGAAGATTATATCAATATTGGCGGATTTGATGAAAAAGCGTGGGGAATGGCTGGAGATGATTATGAATTATCTTATCGTTTTGACGCTGATGGATTTTCATATTCCTTCCCCATTGCACTTTGTACATAATTTTCATGGGAAAGGATTTGAAAGGCATTCTTGTGAAATTAATAAAGACTTACTTGAAGAAAGTAAAAAAATCAAATTAGATCTTTTTGAAAAAATTAATAACAAAACACTACCAATACATTTAAAATTTGATCCGCAATTTTATAATGGTGATATTTATATTGATTTATCGAAACCATGAATGGAGAAAAATAAATGAATATAGAGGAAACGAAAAAACTTAGATTACAATTTGGCAGTCAAGTTTCCGAAGCAGAATGCATTGAATTATATGATAAAGTATTAAACACACCCGCTGGCGCAGTAGTTGAAGTTGGATCTGCCACAGGTGGCTCTATTATTTTTCTTATAGCTGCTGCTCAAGAAGTCGGAAAAATGGTATATTCAATTGATCCATATCCAGAAGATCTCGAAGATAAAGCTTATGGATATGGCCATGGCATGATGAAATCATGGAAGAATGCATTCAAAAAAAATATTTTGAATGGAAAATATGATAATATTGTTCAATACAATGAAGATGTGGCAGATTGCATTGATAAAATACCAGATGGTTTATCATTTGTATTCATTGATGGTTGTCATGAATACGAATTTGTGAAAAATGATTTTGAACTATTAGTTCCAAAACTCATATCTGGTGGTTGGATTTATTTGCACGATGCTGGCTGGGAAGCTGGATCAATTTCAAGGGATCCCGAAAAAGGAGTAAATAAGATAGCCAAAAGAATTTGTCCTCCCAAATTCCAAGATTGTAAACCATGTGGTGTGATGTATGGCGGCAGAAAAACATAAAGAGCTGATAGGAAATTAATATGGCTTGGAGCAGAAAATATAATAAATTGGAGGAATAAATGCGCATAAGTGTTTGTCTTTCGACTAGAAGATATGGCGGATTGCTTCGACAACTTGAATTTTTTAGGCATCAAACATTTCCATTGGATGAATTTGAAATCGTTATAGTTGATGGTTTATATTGGAAACGTGAACAAGAAATAAGATCAAAAGCCGCTGAATGGGGACTTAACCTGAAATATTCTGCGCCTAGAAAACTCGACAGAAAAGTCTCAATTGATCATCCATCAATGAGAAATGATGCTCTTGTTCTTGCCGGGGGGGAATTAATAGTATTTTTTGATGATTATCAAATACCGAGTCCACAATTGTTATCTGAACATTGGAAAATTTATAAAAAGGGTTATTGTTGCCAAGGTAGACAATTCTATTTTGATATAGTAGATTTTGATAATCTACCGGCCGGGGCAAATTTATCTTTGAAAAAATCAAATAACGTTGATTTAGGATCTATTGAGCAAGAAGTATCATCAACAACGTTTTATACACACAATTGTTCTGCTCCATTGAATGAATTAATCAAGATCAATGGTTTTGATGAAAGATATAATAGCGGCACTGGCGGAGAAGACTATGACTGTGGGATGCGACTTGGATTGATTGGAAATAGGATGATGTATAATCCAAATGCATTGTGTTATCATATGGAGCACCATTCAATTAAAATATATCCAGCTGTCCCCGATATTTGTGGGTTCATACATGGGGCACAAACAAAAGAGAACTTTTTGAAATTATATCCGACTATGACCGAGGAAGATATTCAATGGATTGAGTGGAATAATATAAAAAAATATGCGCAAAATGGAGATAATCATAATAGGAATTTAATTTATAACCATCCAAATTTTACTGGTAAATTTTCCACTGACACACTGGATACTTGGGATGAAAATGGATTGATATTTTGCAAATGCAAAATTTGCGGATGGGAAGGTATAATTGATAGCATACCCCTATTCCATTGGAATTCTGAAAATAAGAACAATGAAGCGCCCAAAGAATATTTTGATTTGGATTTTGAAAGGCAAAAAATTGCGAAAAAAAATTAAATTCCTAAAAATAAAGAACTATACAAAATTGAATTTACCAATAGATCTTTGGCAAGAAATCCTGCATCCATATGTAGTAAAAACAATTGATATTTTGGTTTATCCAGTTTCGATTATAATTCGTCCATCTTCTAAAAACAACGCATGGTATACTGGCAAACCGGAAATTATTATCGAAGTATCCTCATCCATGACCCTTGAAGAATTGAATTGGACATTTATGCATGAATTTAGACATCATATGCAAGAAGATCCATTATTAAATGCGCAATTGATGAATTCAGATAGAGAATATTTAATCAAAATCCTTCAATCATGTGGGAAGTTAACTCGAAGAAAAGTACTTGAAAAATTTCATGATTTGATGCCAGAAGAAATAGATGCAAATATGTTTGCTACAGAGATTATGAAATATATTTTTAAACATCGGCGATTCTTACCGTATAGAGGCAAAACACAATATATTGATAAAGTATATAGAAGAAAAGATTTGGTTGATTTTCCGGAAGGATAAAATGATGAATATTGTAATTTTTTGGCTATCGGCACTTATAGGGTGTGTAATTTTATATTTCTTATTTGGTAATCATAATTTGGATGATAAAAAATGAAAGAAAGTATCTTTGCGGGCGAAATGAAAAAAAGTTTATTGCACCATTATCCGGAAGCTTTGTACATTAAAATTCCCGATAGTATAGGTCAAAGATTCGGAACTGAAAAATTTTTTGATGCGCTTTTCTATATCAATGGACGATTCTTTGCCCTCGAATACAAGCAACACAAATCTCATAGAGCGTTCCCGCTATCAAAGATTCGACCCATACAGGAAGAATATTTGCAAAAAACAAAGAATAATCAGGGAGCCGCATATTTCGTTTTTAATATTAGATATAAAGAGGCAAAACGTATTGATATAGCAATTTTCATAGATATAGATCGCTGGAACATATTGAAGCAAGAATTGGGTTCGAAAAAATCAATTCCCCTGGATATTTTGATGAACGCGGGAATTACAATTTCATATGAGCGCATCGATGGAAAAAAAATATGGCAAGTAAACCAAATCATTCAGGAATGACATATGAGAAAACAAGTTGTGAAAAACGGATCTGAGATAAATAATAAACTTGGAAATGGCTCTTTGTCCACTTTGCTTATCAGAAACGTCAGATATTTTATGTAAGCTATGTAGTGCCAATTATTTATGGGACAAAAAATATAAAATATTCAGAAAAAAATTGAACGTGGTGGGCACAAGATATAAATCCCAACACTTGCTCTATGAAATTTGTAAATCACTATATGGCACAGTATTCGAAGAAGTTGCGTTCCCGCGATGTTATAGCAAAAAAGGGGCGCTTCTTCGTTTTGATATCTATATCCCAAAAAAGAAAATTTTGATAGAATACCAGGGTCGGTGTCATAATGTCTATATAAAACATTTTCATAAATCTATGAAACAGTTTAAAGAAGCCCAACATCGTGATTTGAGAAAAAAGATTTTTTGTTCAAAATTTGGTTATAATTTAATAGAATTTTTTCCTACTGATCGAATATTTGCCCATGAAGTAAAAATGAAGATAGATAACCCGGAAATGAAAATATGAGCTTTCACAAAGGCCAATTCAAGGATCTGATAGAGCGTACTTTGATTTCTTATGAACCAAAGCTTTGCGTCGATGCCGCAATTAATCTTCTTTTAGGAACTGCCGCACAGGAAAGCCATTTTGGAACATATCTCCGCCAAATAGGTAGCGGACCAGCACTAGGCGTATTTCAAATGGAACCATCAACATTTATTTGGCTTAGAGATCATTATGCAAGAAGGCCGCCTTTTAATATGTCGAATCTCGGAGAACGGGTTGCCGAAGAACTTGAATGGGATCTTCGGTTAGCGACCATTATGGCTCGGCTCCGTTATTGGATTATACCTAAACCATTACCTGATGCAAATGATATTCAGGCTTTAGCCCAATATTGGAAAAACTATTATAATACTCGTTTTGGTCGAGGCACTATCGAAGAGTTCATTGAAAACTATCGGAAATTCGTAGAATAAAGGAATCACCATGAAAGATGAATCCAAACGATTATATAAAGACATAATTAGTGATAAATCCATTGAGCCATTTAATAAGCATTTAAAAATTCCGGTTGATAATCAAATAAGTATAGAACTGGAATTTCCTGGATTAAAAAGCATAATGGCTGCATTGGCTATGGAAAAATTGATTCCACATGCATCAAAGATTATAAGGTATGGCGACAAAGGAGAGGAACTGAGACCGGTATATAAATCACTCTCCATTGATTATAAAAAAGAAAAAATATTGCCATGGATATTGAGTTTGCATGGAAAATTTGGAGACACACCATATGTGGCATCTATTTCTCCTAATTGGAATGGATGTTCCATAATTTTTACATTCAATAAAGATTCAAAATTTCAAGCATTTATTGAAAAGTTCCGAAAATCTGTTCGAGCAAATAATATTTATAAAGGAAAAGTATTTTCTTCAAACGGAGCATTTATTCCAAGAAAGAATCTCACTCTCGATAATATTTATTTGCCTTCGGAAATAAAAACACTGATTAAAAATAATATTTTGAATTTTTTTGATAAAAAGGAAATATTTGAAGCCAATGACATACCATTTCGGCGCGGGATTCTTTTGATAGGCGCGCCCGGAACGGGAAAAACATATTTGGGCGGAATATTACATTCTATTATGAAAGATGTTAGTTTTATTTGGACAAAAGCTGCTGATCTTGACTATAGAGGTAGTTTTTCATCTTTGGCGGCATTCGCATCTGATGTGAGTCCAAGCATATTATTTTTTGAGGATATAGATTATCTGGAACCTCAAAACCGCACCATCATGAGTGAATTTTTAAATGTATTGGATGGACAACCACCATTGGAAAATGTTCTTTTCATAACAACGTGCAATTCTGATAAATTGCCTCCCAATTTGGGCGACCGTCCTGGGAGAATCGATTGCAAAATCAACTTTCCTCTTCCGGAAGAGAGCGTCCGATTAAAATATCTGCGAGATCTTGCAAAAGCCAAAAATTTGATTCTCGATGATTCTGAATTGCAGGAATTGGCAAAAAATACTGAAGGATTTACTCCTGCTCATCTGAAAAATTTTATAGAATTTGCAATCTTAATGGCAATTAATGAAGATTCTATCCATGAAGATAAAACCGCGAAAATGACGAATGATATAGCAAAACGGGCGCTCAAAATAATAAAAAGCGGCAGGTCATGATAAAATTTCCAATGGATTCCGCACATTCCGTAAAAATGGGCATATCTTCAATTGTAAAGATGGCAATATCTGGATGTAAGGAACTTGACTTTTTGAAAGATTACTTTCCGGAAGATTATTTCAACAATTATGTGATACCTAAAGAAAATCAAAAGAAATTGTTGATCCAATTAGAGAATATAACAAATTCCTTATACGGTGGGATCCCTGTAATTTGCGCTGGACCAAAATGCGAAATGAAACATATTTGTCCGTTTGATAAACAGGGAATCGCGCCGGTTGGTTATTCATGTCCATTGGAAAGAATTTTTTTGGAAAAAACAATTAGAGAATATATTGAAAGTGAAAGTTTGAATACAAGCAATAAAGATGAAATGGAAAAGGCTAGGGAACTGGCTGAATGCGATTTATATATTAAATTTCGCACTCCTGCAATATTATCCAAAAAAGCTACTGCATTTCAAGAACTTTCAAAACGATATCATCCAGAAACCGGACAATTAATTGAAGAGAAAACAGAAGTTTCGAAAGCGCTGGAAGTGCGCATGAAGATGACGAAAAGGCGGGATCAAATCCTGGAAGAATTGGTATCTACTCGAAAAGGAAAACTCAAGCATAAGCTTATTAAACCAGGCGATGATCCGGCAAAAGCGGCCGCTCGGTTATTAAAAAAACTGCAAGAATTAAAAATAAACGCATCGGATGTAGAATTTGAAGTAATTGATGATGAAGATGATAAAAATAATGAAGTCGAAAAGAAATAAATTATGAAATTAGCCGGAACATTAAAAGAAATTGCTAAAGGAAAGCTACTCCAAACTATTCAAACGATTCATAATTTATCACCCGCGGCGAAACGAAAATTAGCAGTATATGGAGGAATTGCCGCAGGATTCGGAACAGTGGGTGTAATCAGTAGCTGGAGAATGAATCGTTACCGTGGTCAAATGACCCGGGATCAATATCAAAGATTTTTACAAAGTCAGGGATATGTCCAACGATTGTATAAAGATAGACGAAAATCCCATCTAATGGGCTCGAATCTCCAACAGGACCAACTTCAACGTTTATTTCAAAGTGGGGGCGCTCGATAATGAGTTTACGCTCATCTGCAATCAAATCCATAGGATCTGTATTAAAATCGGCCAAATCCAAGGTTATTAAACCTTCCGCTCAAATTGTTAGTAAACCGAATGAAATGAGATTTGCTCGCTATTTGAAAAATATGGAAGGGAAATTACCATTTAAAATTGAAGGAAATATTATAAGAACCGAAGGTCGAAATATTAAACTTGTTGAAAAACCAAGAGATTTTGGCGTGTTGGTAAAACGCAATGAAATGTGGCTTCCATCAAATGCTAGTCCGGCAGAACAGTTAATATCAGCCATGCATGAAATTGGTCACGTCAAAGATCCATATACAAATATTTATCCGAAAACTGCTTTGGGTTATAGATGGAGAGAATTAGCAGCATGGAAATGGACAAGTCAACTATTGTTAAAAACGGGATTATTGAGTAATCCTGAGATTAAAACTGCGCTGATTCGCAGAACTAGGATTTCACTCAAAAGTTACGAGGCCGTAACGAAAGGTATTCAATTATCGTATAAAGGTAAAGATAATATGCATGGTTTTATTATGCGACAAGCTAAAGCTAGATATAAAAGAATAGGGCAGGAAATTTAATGGGTATATTTGGACGATCAACAGTATCTGTATTTGGGGCAATGCAAAACCAACTGAGGCGAGGATATAGGAAAATTTTACCAATGCAGTCTGAATTTCCAAAATTGATTGAAGAAAGTGTTAGAAAATTAGCAGCTACGAGAAGGATTCATCCATTTACTATGAGAAAAGGCGCGAGACGGACATATGGTCATGAAATTGCAAATTATACGAAGCCGCCCACTGAAGATCGACTGGCTCATGCATTTGCTACTCATATAAATTTGATTAAGGGACGACCATTATATCGACGGCCGATGAATAATCCGGCCGCAATGGGGGGCCCATGGAGATTCAGAATGGAAAAATATATGAAATTTGGTCAGCATCTATTTCCAACGATGGGCACACATGTTCCTTTGAGTTCTGCTAGTCGTGTGCTACAGGGGAAGAAACCATTTGTAACAAAAACAGGATAAGTTTATGAAAAGATTTAAACATAAGACGAAATCGGAAATTATTGAAATATGTAAGTTATATACTGGTGGATCATCAGCAAATGCACTATCTAAACAATTTAATGTGGGTGTGCGCAGTATTAATAGAATTTTGCATAATAATGGAATATCAGCGCATTATCCGAAGAAATCGATTGATGAAATAAAATTGATATGCAGATTATATGAAAATGGCACGAAAACAAAATATTTGGCTAGAAAATTTAATGTAGTTCAATCAACCATAAGGCAAATTCTATATCGTAGTAATGTTCAAATTCGCCGGGATGATAAAACCCACGCTAAGAAATATGATATTGATGAACATTTTTTTGATATAATAAATTCACCAGAAAAGGCATATTTTTTGGGGTTACTTTATGCAGATGGATATAATAACGAATCCAAAAATACTGTTGCTGTCCAACTCAAGGAATCAGATAAGCAGATATTAATTGATCTGAAAAAATTAATCAAAACTAATCGACCGCTATATTATGTTGTTTCAAATACATCATATGGAATAGCAAAATGTTGGAAATTAGTTATAACAAATAAACATATAAGCCAAAAATTGAACGAATTAGGATGTGTGCAAGCAAAAACATTTAAATTAACATTTCCTGAATGGCTTGAAGAAAATTTATATCCTCATTTCATTAGAGGATATTTTGACGGCGATGGGTCGATTGGAATTTACAGAAAAACTCTTCATTTTAGTATTGTTGGTACCATTTCATTTTGTAATTTTTTGAAACAATTATTTGCTGGTAACTTCAAAGTAAATTGCTGCATTTCGAAACGACATAAAAATCGAGATAATAATATTAGACAATTAGAAATTCAAGGCAATAGGCAAGCAATCAAAATTATGAATTGGCTTTATGATAATGCGACCATAAAATTAGAACGAAAATATCAAAAATATATTTCGATTTTTGATATGAGTATTGGAAAATATAGAGGAGAAAAATTATGTTCAGCCGCGATCTCAACAGTTGGAAAGCCATAGGCCGCTTCGTAAGTAGATGGCTTGGACGACCCGCGGCGCAAGTTATGAAAGAAAAATGGCCGCGTCGCATGGTTGGATTGGGTGCATTTGGCGCTTGGGCGGGATACCGAGGAATGCGAGGAGTAGTTTCTGGTTACGATATGATGGTTCAAAGTCCAGAAGATATGGCGAATCGGGCAAGAAATTATGGACTTTACGGAGACGAACAGTTTTTCAGGCGACAAGGGCGTATGCCATCGAACCATCTTGGCCATTCTGGTATAGGTCTTGCTTCTTGGAGATTAAGACACGGACGTCCATCATTATAAGGTAATGAATATGAATCCACAATCTGATGAAGGATCAGACTATGATAGATGGAATTATAATTGCCGCCGCAATAATTATCTGGGATATTACCCGAGATTGCATAATTGTTCCTCGCAGAGTGGACAAAAAAGTTGGAACACGTATAGAAAAACTGGAAACGAAAATGGATAAGATATTGAAGAAAATGGAGCTACATTAGGAGATAATCATGCTGGGATTTTTAGCGACGTCATTGATGTACATGAACTTGACGAAATCAAGATCACTTTTCAATACGGCCATGACTGGAAGTCCGGGAATTGTAGGAATGCGATGGCTCGGCGCCGGCAAATGGTATGATCCGCTCAAATACGCTAAAGGTCTTTTACTTCCTGGCGGGAAGCCGCGGACTGATATTTTTGCCATAAATCCAGAAGGTCGAATAGGAACAGTATTAACTAGGGGATTCGCCGGCTTAGCAGAACGATTTCCAAGTCCATGGAGTAGAGGCATGGCAACCATGACTGGGGCTCCAATTGGTGGAGGCCTCCGGTTTGGCGCATTTACCGGAGGAGGAATGATTTCTGCTGGAGAGGCGACAGCTGTCAGAACGGGTTTATCCAAAATGAATTATAAACATTTACTAAAAATGACAGAGGCGGATGCTGGAAAATTATTAATGAGAACAGCGCCACATAGTCTTACAGTTGCTGGAGCAAAAGGATTGGCCCCATCTTTAGTCAGCAGTGCCAAGATGGCTGGAAGATTGAAAATCGTAGGTGGGGTTGCCGCACCATTAAATTATTTAGTTTGGGGGTGGCTATTTGGCACATTGGCATATGGCGTTGGTCGAGGAATTGGCGCTGTTGCTGGTGCAGTCCAAACATCAGCCGAACGAGCAGTTGGCCAAATCCGAAGCTTAGAATTTGGCGGAGGTGCGGCTCCAGCATTTCAAACCAGATTAGCGATTACTGAAAGACAAAGGGCAGTCCAAGAAATCGGAAGACATAATCTGAATGCAAGAAGACTTCTTGGGAATGAGGGACGACAAATGGCAGATATTTACTAATGAAATATAATTACAAACTAAATCCAGATGGGAATTAAAAACCAACGGAAATAAACAAACTCGAGAAATTATGAATTGGCCATATTGCGATTCTATTTATTATCTTGCGAGGAAATATGATAAATATTTGCAATTCAAACGAAAGTTATTCATAAGGAGATTGTTATGCCACAAAATCTTGATCAAAAAATAAAACGGGCACATGACGAAGTGCTCTATCCCACTGTATTAGTTAGAACAAAAAATGCGAGTGGTTCGGGAACCGTTCTTTATTCGAAACTAAAAGATGAATCTAAATCAGAATATGAAACATATGTTTTGACAAATCATCATGTTATTGATGATTGTATTAAAGTTTCGAAAGAATGGGATCCAATGTTGGAAGCGGAAATAAAAAAAGAAACTAGATCAACTGTCAATGTTGAATTTTATCGATATAAACATTATTCAAGATGCATTGGAAGGTTTTCCGTTGAAGGCGATATAGTTACCTATAATAAGGATTATGACGTTGCTTTGCTAAAACTGCGTTCAGTAGAAAAAGTAGCTTCCGTCGCGCATTTATATTTGTCTGACATAAAAGATATTCATGTCTTTGATAAAGTCGTAGCTTGTGGCTGCCAATTAGCACATCCTCCAATCCATACTCGCGGAGAAATTATGTATATGGATGATGAAATTGAAAATTACAATTTTTGGCTTTCCAATGCCCAAATTATATTTGGTTCGAGTGGCGGAGGAATTTATCTTGACAAAAATGGTAAACATGAATTTATCGGAATTCCATCTCGCATAGCAATTAGTGGATGGGATGATGCTGTCACCCATATGGGATATTTTATTCCCATAGATCGAATATTTAGTTGGCTTAAAGAAGAATTTTATCATTTTATTTACGATTCGAAGGTAGATGCCAAAAAATGTGAAAAATTACGGGAAAAGAAAAAGTTGGCAATGAAGAAATCATATCTGGAAAAGCAAAAATCGGAATTAAATGACGATGACGAAGATGAATAATGAAATTCAGATTTGCTAAAAGAATATGTAATTGGGAATTGCTAACGATTGATGTCCCGGGTGAAAATTGTACGGTCGAAAAATTTTTTGATTCGCTCAATTTGTCTATTGAAGATTGGGATGTTTTCATAAATGGCTTACCAACATCTCCTGAAAATATTTTAAAAGAAACAGATAATATTGTTTTGCTTTCAAAACTTGGTATATAAATGTCATTTGAAAAATCAGAAGCTAGAAAAAAATTAACATTATTAAAAAGTTTAACTCCAGAACAATTAAAATCCGCGAAATTAACACAGCGCGATATAGATTATCTTGAAACATTGTTGGATCCAATAAAATGGGTAAAAACGAATCTTAAAAATCCAGAGGATCCGACCAAAAATTTTGTACCTTATGTGACCCAAGAATATATTATTTCAGAGGAAGCATCTAAAGTTGCAGTGCGAACTTCAAGGCGTACTGGAAAAACCGTAGGTATAGCAGCAAAAGCAATTTATTTAGCTTATACTGAACCCAATACTCCAATTTTATTTGTAGCTCCGTATCAAGCTCAAATCCAAGAAATTTTTAGAGACATACAATTATTAATTTCGGATACACCTCTGCGAGATTCAGTAAAACGTTCCATAGAACATCCTTTCTATCAAATTCATTTAAAAAATGGCTCTACTCTGTTTGGAATGACTGCTGGAGCCAAATCAAGCAGAAGAGGCACGGTTGTTCGAGGGCAAGGAGCAAAATATCTTTTTCTTGATGAATTTGATTTTCTTCCGGAAGATGCCATTGCAGCAACATTGATCATTATGAAATCTAGAAAAGATTCTCATCTGTTTGTTACATCCAATCCATCCGGAGCTCGTTCATATTTTTATCAATGGTGTACATTTCCGGAAAAGCATGGATTTGCCACCAGACATTTTGGAAAAAAATACATACCAAATTGGACTGAAGAAGATGATAAATTTTACAAGGAAAACTATTCCACAAATGCTTGGTATAGAGAGATCCTTGGAGAATTTGGCGAAGAAATGGTCGGAGTATTTCCACATCGATTTATAGACCTTTCATTGTTTGAATATGATCATAACATGTTGGCGTATAATCAACAAAACGCATATGTCTTAGGAGTAGATTGGAATGCATCCCAAATAGGAACAAAAATAGTTATTTTGGAATATATCAAGAACAAAGTTCCAACTCAATCAGATAAATTATTTTTGAAAACTATTAATGGAACAAGGGATGAATTAAATCGGCAGGAAAAAGTTAAAAAATACGACAGGCTATCTTGGGATTATTTTGTGAATAAATATCGCGTATTTAGAATATATTCAATTGAAGGCCAGCAGTACACGCAGACCGCCGCCGTTGATAAAATTCTTCGGTTATATAAAGAATATGATCCGGCATTTATCTATGTTGATCAAGGATATGGAGACGTCCAAATTGAATTATTGCTGAAAAAAGCTGTCGAATGGAAAGACAAAGCACTTGCAAAAAAGATTGTTGGATGCAATTTTAGCAGCACTATAGATGTCAAAGATCCATGGTCAAATAAACCGGTGAAAAAACGCCTTAAAAATTTTATGGTTAACTTGTCCGTACGAACCCTCGAAGGATATCAACTTGCTCTTCCTTATTCGGAAGACAATAAAGGGCTATTGATCGGCCAAATGAGAGATTATCGTGTTACAAAAGAAGGTCCAACTCCAACATATTCTTCTGAAAATGATCATTATTTGGATGCTCTTATGTTAGCAATTCTGGGATTTGAATCTAACTTTGGCGAACTTTCTTCTATTGGTAGAAAAAATGAACCAATTAAGATTCGAAAGTCGCGACTTCCTGTTATGGTACAGCCAAAACAAAAGGAAAATAAAATTATGTGCCCCGCCACTCATAGTGGGTTATTGAAACCGTTTGCTGATGAAATGGGGCTTCCATATGAATATAAAGAAGGCACCATACCGGATCTCACATCAAAGCCACGATCAAAAACAAAAGTGAAACAATTTGCAAAACCATTTAGACGAAGATTCACGGGAATTCAAAGGAAAAAATGGCCACATTCTCGTTTAATGCCATAATTAATGCGATTAAGTCTTTCAGAAAAGATCCGGAGTATAGAAAGAAAAATACTCTTGGAGAAGAATCTGAACGGAAAAAGCGAGTTACAGAAGGAAACAAAAAAGAAATTACCAGATTAATAAGTCCTTCTGTGAAAACTGTCCATTTGGGTATGGACGAATCGCCGTCAGAAATAAATAAAAAGCGAGAAGCCGAAAAACGCACAGCCAAAATAAACACCGCTAAATGGCTAATCAAATCTATTGATGACAAATTTAGTGATATAGATAAGCTAATTAATGATAGCGTATCTTCTGAAGGTGCACAATTTTACATATTATTTGATTCTGATAAATATCCATTAGTATCTGATGCGGTTTCATTTTTCAGCGATGGACAAAAAAACAACTTTATTGACTGGGATATGTATAATAGAGCCAAAGACAATTATTTTATTGAATTAAGAAGGACCGGAAAGCAGTATTCGAAAGCAATGCGCGAGGGCGGTTCTACCGTGATGTCAATTACACAACAAAGCGATAAAATTAAAAAAACTAACGTGATATTATTGGCATTTAAAGTTTTATTGGAACATCTAGAAAAATGGTTTTGGGGACTTCCAATTGTCGAGCAAATATGTAAAATTAAAGTTGCGGGAAAGCGATTGTTTAAATGTGACAAAAAAAGAAGTGCATATACTGGGCGAAATGGACAATTATATATTCCAAAATCTTACGTTACAAGCACAAGTTTGCAAGACGCGGGATTACTTATTTCCAATGCCAAGTATATATTAGAATATGTGCGGGGCGCGGCTTCGGGAGATGAGCAATATATTGAAGCCGAATGGGGGAAAAATAAACAAGTTTTTTTAATTAGTTATCTTCTTGAACCCACCAAAATGGTTTTTACCAATTCTGTTCATATAGCTTCTGGAATAACAGATGATGATCGAATAACTACTATTGGATCTCAATCTTTATTTTATTCGCCGGAATTACAAAAAGCTACAGCCAAAATTTCCGCAGATACTAAGGATCTGGAATTGCTTTTGCATGGTGAATATTTAGAGGAATTAGATAGAATATTGGGTAGAATTATCAAGATATTGCATGGATGGTATTTGGATCCGAGAACGTATTGTTGCCTAATTAATGCATTTGGCGGAATTAATCGAGCCGTGCCGGAATGGTTAAAGACTATTAAATATGTTTTAGTTGCCGGAATGGTTTTCTGTGAATTAGAAATGGACTTAAATGAAAAGAAGTTAACAAATATTCTGAATCTATTAGTTACAAGCGCGATTGGTTCTATAATTAATTCATTAGGGAATTTTCTCAAAGGTTGGGTCAAGAAAAATGAAGTAAAGTTTATGAAATCTTTTTTGGCCGAAAAATCAAAATTCATGAAATGTTTGCCATTTGATCAATTGATAACGGAATTCGGTTTTTTCTTTGATGAAATGATTAATGATTTGGAAAATCTTTTGAGACAATATACGGAATATCTTACAATTTCAAATCTAAATTTTGGAATTTATGTAAATGATATAGAACGAAAACAGCGGCTCCAAGTATTGTACGAATTTGTAGATCGATTTATTAATGCATGGGATTGGGGTTATATATGTTCAGAGAATATTTCGAAATCGGATATAAGATCAACAATTGATAAAGAAAGATATGATCCTCCAAAAACCGAAGCCGATATAACAATATATGACAAAGATGCAGATGGAAATTTTACAGCCGAGAAAGCTGCGATACAGCCATTCGTATCCAAACGCGAAGCAAATTATTTTCTAAAGCACGTTTTAAATATTGATCAAGCTGTGGTTGATGAAGTCATGGCAATATATGAAGATCCAGTTCAAATTGCGAAATGCATGGAGGGATGGACAGAAGGTGATGTCCAAGCTCTGAAAGCCCAATTGAATAAAATTATAAAATGAATAAATTTAATCAGGACAATAATCAAAATTATTATTTAAATTTTAAAGAAACAACACGATTTTTGTTGCGAAAGTGAATGATCTGTTAAATAATACTAATGAATTGACGAAAAATTGGTCTATTCAAATATTTGGTACCAAATTTGGAATAGGAGCCACGTATTAAAAAATTCTTTGTTTTCAATCCAAAACAAAAAATCCGTGACAAAGTAAGAACGAGACAATCTGCAGTCGGGAAATTTCTGTATGCTCTCGCAAACAGATTCCAGCGAACTAAATTTGAATCTCCAGAATATAATTTTTTTATCATTAGGGATGCTCTTAATGAGGAAAGCTTGTTCCGGAGAGCTGTTGATAAATATCAAGAGCAAATCTGGAAAAATGGCTGGAAATTCACAGGGAAAAATTCAAGAACTCTCAAATTGGTAAAAAAGAGATTTCGGGAAATGGAAGTTGTCACCGGCATTTCCATTCAGGAATTATTTGAAAGAATAAGCCGGCAATTAATAACATTTTCGAATTGCATGGTCATCAAGGTTAGAAACAAGAATTCTACCTCAGCTCACGCTTACAGAACATTTGATGGAAAATTGCGCCAACCGGTGGCCGCATATTTTGTTCAGCCTATGGAATATATGCAGATTCATCGGGACGAAGCAGGAAATATTAAGAAATATAGACTGGGTTCAGATCCTGACAAAGACTGGATACCAGAAGATGTTATACATATATTAGTTCATAAACACGAAGGCTATGCATTCGGAACTCCGATGGTTGTCCCTGTGATGGATGATATCCTATCACTGAGACAAGTTGAAGAAAATCTTCAAGTCCTGGTGTTCCAGCACGCCATACCTCTTTATCATTTTATAATTGGCACCGAAGCGGAAGAAGGACATACTGATGAAATTGACGAACTGAACGCCCAAGTTGAGCAGATGCCCACTTATGGCTCTCTTACAACTACCAATAGAGTAAAGATTGATGTGTTAGGTGCGCGGCGGGAATCCATGGATTTAGAGCCCATACTTGATTATTGGATGAATAGAGTTTTGGGTGGATTTGGAATGTCAAGTGTTTCTTTTGGTCGTCCTGATACCGCAAATAGAGGCACTGCAACCACTGTAATTAAAGAATTTCAAACGACCACCGCGATGTTTCAAAGAGCTATTAAACATGCGGTGGAATTTCATATAATCCGTGAAATCTTGGAAGAAGCCGGATATAATTACTTAACTCTTAAGGATCGTGATAGAGTTGAACTTTATATACCGGAAGTGGACCTCGACGAACAAATAAAGAGAGAGGTTCATGAAGCATATAAATACGAACATAATTCGATTAGCGAAGCCGAAATGCGAATTGGATTAGGGATGGATCCCATCGATGATGAGAATCGGAAATATATGTATACATGGCTCGTAAGAATTCCATTGGCATTGGTTGGCTCCGGAGATGAAACATTGGCATCTTACCCTAGTCTTGCCGAAATTTATGGACTTGGCTCGAAAGAGACCAATAATCTCGAATCCCCCTCTAACCAACATGGAACAAAACCCGTCAAGGGGAAGCCAAAAAATGATTGAAAAACGAAACTCAAAAACAATTAACCTATTCTATTAAGGAGGTGAGATAGCGAATTGTTTATCAGAGAATCTTACAGGTTTGGTAAGGATCACATTGTTCGTGCGAAATCCAGTGTTAAGGTAGCCGACGGGGTCTACCCGGATCGACTCCGAGTTAGGGTACCTGGCACTCATGGTGGATTCGTTAATAAAAATGGATATTTTTATAAAGTTGACGGCATGAAGGAGGCTTATAAATCTTGGGTGTCCCCATATAAAAAACCAGTATTAATTGGTCATGGTGATAATGAAGATCCAATAGGTCGAGTTGTTGCCGCCACACTAGTAGAAGATGATCCCATGGATTATGTAAATAAATTTGGACGAACGGATAATATTCCTGCCGCCCATATAGATATGGAACTCGAAATTACAGATCAGGAAAGCATCAAAAAGATATTGGATGGTATATATCTTACTGTTTCTCAAGGGGCGGATTGTGACGATGTAAGATGTTCAATTTGTGACCAAGATATTGCTGAAGAAGGCCCGTGCGACCATAAAAGAGGAAAAGTCTATGACGGCGAATTAGCATATTGGGTTTTCGGACCTTTGAACTATCAAGAACTCAGTATTGTCAATGTCCCTTCTGACGAGTTTGCTATCCTGGAACCTGTAAAAAATACTAATATGGAAAAACACGAAGTTATGACATTTCAGCCATTAGCAATGGATATGAATTGCGGTTTGGAATTCATAACGGTTAAAGATTCAAAGGAGGCCAAATCAGTGGCTAAGGAGACTCCGCGTTTCGATGATTGGACTGACGAAGATCTGAAGCTGTGCCAGGAAGTGTGGAAGCAGGTTGACGAATTCCTGATGGATGGTCTAGATGAGGAAGATAAGAAACTCACGACCGCCACAAGGAAGAAGTTGCCCGCCAATGTATTTTGCGGACCAGATAGATCTTTTCCAGTTAATGATTGCATTCACTATCGTGTGGCCAAAACATATCTCGGAAGATATAAAGGGCCCGGCGATAAGAAGAAAATCCTAGCTTGTATTGAACGACGTGGTAAACTCCTGGGCTGCGGAAAATGGGCAAAGAAAGATGAACTTTTGGATCAGGTCAATGAAGAAATAAGACCCTTTGTAGAAGAAAATTTCGTTGCGAAAGACGAACTGGTTGATCTGAATGAAAAGTTCGAGGATGTTTCCGCAAAACAAAAAGAGTCTACCAAAGAAGTAGAAACAAAACAAGCTAAGATTGAAGAATTCGAAAAACAGGTAGGCGAGTTCGAGGATAAGAAAAAGGAATATGAGTCCAAAGTCAAAGATTCCTTAGCTGGGAGGATTATAGATATCCGAATTCTCTTTGGCGAGTATCAGTTTACCGAGGAAGACAAGAAAGAACAATATAAAACGTGGCGCGATGCCTTGTCAGAGAGAACTAATGAATCTTTGCAGGATACATTGATTGATCTACAAAATAAGATGTTTTCCGAAAAATTAGAGCCAGTTGTAGATCCCGGCGCTCATATTGTGGACAACAATGGCAAACCTATCAAAAAAGTAGAAAAACCAAAACAATTTGATTCTAATCAAGATTTCCTACATTTTTATTTGTATGGAAAAAAACTAAAAGAATAAAATTTAATTATTAAAAGGAGGAAAGCTAGTAATGTCCTTACTCGATTTCCCAGGAAATAGATCAAGAAATATTCCTGCACGGCGAAGGCCAGATAAATATGCGGAAAGTCAGATACGTCCGAATATTTTGACTTCGCCTGGAATTTTTGCTGATCGCCCATTCCCTCCTTACAAATATCTGCCTGTGATGTTTAAAGACGTCACGACCGAAGATTATGTTGCAATACTCAAAGGAACTATTGTTTCTTGTTTGTCCAACATGAGTTCGGATCCGAAGTATAATTTTACGGATGAGGCGGGTTTGTCAGGGAAATTTGATCTCATGACACCATCTGGCTGTGCCGATGAAGGCCATATTTATACAGGCCTTGGTGCAAACAATGTCATGAGGCAAGCAGGCGTAGATAGTTCTTACTGGGGCTATGAGGACAGCATGGCTGGTTTACTCGTTCCTTGTAATGGAGGATTCAATTCCCAAACAGCGTATACTGCTGATGACGTTTTGGCCACAAGTATTAATGTTTCTGGTACTGTGATCACCACGGTTAATGTCGCCGCTGAATATACACTTCCTTTGGAAGCCAATTTCCCAATCGGTGTTACATATCAGGATGTGTACGCAGATATTGATGGAAAATGGTTGAATTATGATTTGAATCCGAAATCAAATTGGGGCGTTGTATTCGATCATGTTATCTCAATTCCCTATGTGGATAACTATCAATTGATTCATGGTGAAGGCGCGAAGCCATCTTGGACCAGAAATTGCTATGTGAATGACCAGAATTTCGATGGATCATGGCCATGGCAAACTGATGCAGCAAATCCAACTTTGCATAATATCTATGAAAGTCTCAGACGGGAATTTGCATTCCTGTATTCTCCCCTTTTGAGTGACTACTTGCAGACTGATGATGCAGCGGAAACGGCATTGCTTTATAAGATGCTGCGTCCGGGAAGCGCATTGACCTCTGATAGATTTGGAAAGTTTGTCCTATTGGACTGTTATGGTACAGATGACGTTTCACGTACAGAAAGAGGTCCAAGGCCAGCCTTAGATTTTTATTTCTGTCCGCCTTATCACTTTGTTGGAAAGCTTATCACTACCGATTGTAAATTTCCTAAATCCAGGTTGGATACTGTAGATACATATCCAGGTTCTGGCTTGACGGGAACTGAAACCGGTGGAATAGATTATCATCTATATCAATTTGCATATACTATACTGACTGCGTGCATCTCTGCTAATAGTTTGAGTGAATCTCCGACTATTGAAGATGTCGTAAATTTCATAAAATGCGGTACTGTAGGCATGGCCTACATTAACCTTCAAGTAGCTTAAGGAGGCTAGCAATAATGTCCATAAAGACATTAGATAAATTGATCCTTACTGACGATGAACGGAAACTGCTTGCCAAGGATCAAGAGATTACGGAGAATATATATCGCATCTTTACAAATGATGGATATATAGTTGATGCTGGCTTCTCTCAGAAGGTTACGATCAAAGACCTTTTGACATTACCGGATGTCCAAAGGTTCGTACCTCAAGTTGTTATCAGAATTCTTCACGAAGCTCGGGAACCCGCGCTTGTTATTTCGACTATATTTGATAGGGTTCGACTTGAGAGAGGTCAGACTATTCAAATCGGAGCTATTGGCGCAATATCTGTTCACGAAGTGCCCGAAGGTGGAGAATACCAGCCATCTGATATCGTATATGACTCCGGGAATATGGTAGGACTTTCTGTCAGAAAATATGGAACTTTACTCCAGTTTACTGAGGAAATGTTCGAAGATTCCCAATGGGATGTCATAGGACTTTGGTTGAGGGCAGCTGGTCGTGCTTTTGCTCGGAATAGAGAACAAAGGGCGTCTCTGCTTTTGAATGAACAGGGAGTTGTATATTTCGATAATCGCACACCTGGTACTGCTATTTCAGGCGTGACCCACGGTAGAAATATTGCGGGTGTCGCAAATGGTAGTGTTACAGCGAACGATGTATTCGATATGTATGCATTTCTTGCTATGAGAGGCTTTGTACCTGATACTCTTCTGATTCATCCGTTGGCTTGGGCGGTTTTCGCAACCGATCCTGAAATGAAAGAAGTGGTCCTGGAAAATGGACGGCTTACTTCTAGAAGGATGCCAGAAGGTGGACCAGATCCGGGTTGGGGAACAGAGTTGAATAAGCTTGGATGGAGAACCACAGCCGAAGGTCTTGGTTTAGGTTCTACCACCGGAGCAGGCATTGCATATGCGGGTGCGCCCGCTGCTGCTAATGTTCCCCCAGGCCTTGCAGCGCTAGGAAAGATTGGATCTTATCCATATACTGCAAATTTAAGTGCCCTTGGGGCCACATTCAATGTCCAACCCCGCTATCTGCCCGGTCCTTTGACCGTTCTTGTATCTCCATTTGTTCCGTTTACTGCATCGATCAGCGCAACTGGTAATGAGAATACTGTTCCTACATGTTCGCTGATCATGTTGGATTCCAGCGCAGTTGGCGCTTTCATCGAAAAAACTCCATTGACCACTGAAGAATTCAACGACCCATTGAGAGATACCCGGAGCATGAAGCTAAGAGAACGTTGGGGATTGGCACTCTATGAGCAAGGTAAAGGCGTCGTGATTGCTAAGAATGTTGTTGTTACTAGACATTATAACTTCCAAAATACACATAATGTGACTTTGGGTGAAATCAACGACAGAACTGCAATCGTGTCATAACCATAATGGTAATTGGGAGCGGGTTAATCAATACTCGCTCCCTCTTATCAATAAAATGACTGGAGGAAAATAATTATGGCGGAAGATATGAAACTTCAAGGAAAAACTATTCAGCTTAATACCCGGCGAGAAGGAACATTCTATGATCCCTTATCAGGAATTCAATTGGATATTTTTGACAAAGGGACATATAAAACAATTCCTGAAGATATGGAAGAGGAAAAATTAGAAAATATTGAACGAGGACTACAGTTTGGTATTCTATTCTTAAGAGAAAATGCACCAAAAGTTGTTATTGAAGATGATGAAAAAAGGAAGCAACTGAGAGAAACGTTAACAATGAGCGTAGATGCAGTAAGGAATAGAATATATAAAATTAATGATCAGAAACTTTTGGATTTCTTGATGCAAGAAGAAGAAGCCAATAAAAATAGAGTTTCCATCACTAAATTAATAAGACACAGGAAACAAACTTTGGCTGGTGGAAATATAACAAGCAGGAAAGAAGCAAAATTCCAAGTTAATAATATCGTAGAGAAATAAAAAATATGACCGAAGTATTATCCACGGCCCCAAGTGCTGGTGAAATAGATGTCCCATTAACTCAAATTGTCGAAATAAAATTCGACGAACCAATGGATCCGTCAACCATAAATGAATTGACGATCTTATTATATTATGGGGATAATCTGGTTGTTCCCAGCGTAGTCAATTATTCAGGTTCCACAAAAATTGCATATTTGACACCATCAACATATTTACTTCCGAGTACGGAATATGGTGTGATGATAATTGGGGACTTTGGAGGATTAGGTTCCGGCGTTAGATCGATAGCGGGAGTTGGATTAGCTTCCAACTATTTATTTTCATTTACTACTGCTCCCGAATTGCCGGAAACTTCGGGTTTATATGTTGCAAATGTCGAATGTTGGATTGATACAACTGGCGTATATGGCACAGGATTATCTTGTAATCCGACTGATGGTTTATTTGATTCGGATTGGGAAAATTTTTATGCAAATATTGATATTTCCCCATTGGGCATTGGCGACCATTTAGTTTACGTTCATGGTCAAGATTCGTTTGCCAATTGGGGAATGATGCAATCAATTCCGTTCACGGCAACATCTGGAAGTTATCAAAGTAGTCATACTCAAACGGATTATGATCCTAATTATGAAGGGCCATTTGTATTTGGATTAACTGTGACGCCGACTCCTACGGCTGGTGCACCAACGCTCAGTCTTGTTGGAACTGCTACCACAAGGACGGCCTATTGGGAACCTCCAGTAGAGCCAGAAACTGAACGAAGTGGATATTTACAAATACAATCTGTAAGTCCAGAAGAATACGATAGCCAAGTTTCACCATATGTTTCAATAACAATTATATTCAGTGATAATTTGTAATCATGAATAATAACGAATTAGATGTAATTTTATCGAAGCTTAATGATCTTAAGGATTATACGACCGAAAAGATCGATCAACTTAAAGAATTTTATACAGATGCCAGACTTAACATGCGAGGGGACATTGCAGAGATTAAAAAATCCAATGATGACTTATCAGAACAATTGAATACATATATGTTTAATCATCAGAAGCATCACAATAAAATTCTTAAATGGCAAACTAAAATTATAATTGCCATTGCCATAATTGGATTTCTTGCGTCAATTGGAAATCCTTATGTATTGCCAATAATTATGAAACTTATTTTTGGAATAGCAATATAATATCTATGAATTACCAAGATTATATATCAATCAAACAGTATGGTGTTTTGACGGGAATTTATGAGAATGATGTTTCCGGAACATTTTCCCTCGTTGGAAGCATTGTCACATTTACACCTGCTTGCCCGTGGTCATATAATAAAGAAATACACATTATTGTTGAAGCGGGTTTAGAAGGCGCAAGTACAAATGCTTTGCAATCTGATTATGAAAGCATTTTTACCACCACATTCTATCCAATGTATTCCAGCGCCATACTTGTAAAAATGACTGGTGGCGCCTTGTTGGATTCTATGAAGGAAGATCCAATTAATAGACTCATCCTTGAGCATTCAATCATAATGCAAAATTTGTGGTATGAGGATATTGATGATTGTGACATTCCCTGGTTTATTACTCGGTATATTACTTGTAAAGTTGCATATGAGATATTATCCGGAAATATTCAGCAATATGTTGGAACTGCAATATCAAAACGGCTGGGCGATTTTGAAATTGAAGGAATTCGAGATGTGCCGGGTCTTGTCAGACCCAAATTGCAAGAATTAGATGCTTGTATTTCTTCAACTATGGCTTTTATCTTGAATCAGGGTAGTTTGCATGCTTCTCCAAAATGGAGCGCTAGGGCAAAACAGGCTCTTGAATCAACTGCACATCTCAATAGAGTTCCATTTAGACAGCCAAGTACAAGAGATATGAAAGATATTAGTTCAGAAAAATACTACACAGATGGTGCAGGTCCTAAGCGCCTGCGATTCTAAGAAAGAAATAATATGTTTACAAGATATAGTTCACGATACCATCCATTTAAACAATTTAAAGCGGGATTAATCAATTTACGTGCTGAATTGAAGAAACTTTTTGAAATTGATAAAACTGCGCATTGGGTGATTTTAAGGCAATTTGATAAAACCAAGAAAACTGAACATTGGAATGAATTAACTCAGGAAGCGGTTGGGGGTCCCGCATGGGAATATAGTGATCAGTTAATTCTTGCTAGGAAATCTTCGGGTAGGCAAGTTTTTTTCCCAGGAAGTCAAGAAGCATTCATTCCAATGGGATTAATGGATAACACTGGATATAGATTTTATTTGACTTCTGATATTATACCGCATTTGGATGATGTAATTTATGAAATTGAATATCAAGGAAATAAAAAACCAACTATTATTGATTTACCATTTGTAGCTAAATGGAATATCATAACTATAGTACCTATGCGTGACCAGGAATATGGCCGCATAGAATACTTTATATGTTTCGTAGAATCTGAAAAACATAAATAAAAAAGGACTTTATCCTATGAGTTATAGAGAATATTTATATAATTTTTTAGTTAAACCGATATTATCAGACGAAGCTCTCACCACAACACAAGCTGCAAATATTATTGATCCGGGACGTTTGCGACTTGGTCAAAGTGGGGGAATTCATGATTTTTTTGCGATTTTCTATTCTATTATGAAACTAGATTCTCCAACTATTGTAACGTGCCCAGCATATCCGGACACGATTATACAGAATAAAAACTTTAATCCTAGTTTGGATAATCCGGTTCCAAAAATACCTGCAATGATCACTTGGAAAGTTGTTCGAAGGGCTCCTGCAGCGATCCGGGGGAAGCCATTCAATTCACAACGACAAATGAGACCGCGGGTAATGGAAGAGATTGCAAAAAATGAAAGATATTCTTATATGTCATCTGTAATTCAAGATTTTGATAATATTGTGCAATTTGATTGCTGGGAAAAAACCCACTATCAAGCGGAAATTCTGGCTGATTACATTGAACATAGCATGGTTATTTATGCTCCACTATTCAAAGAATTTGGAGTCAAAGAAGTGTTTTTCAGTGAAAGGCCGGAAGATGAAATATTAAGAGATTTTAAAATTCCAGTAATCCCAATGCGCTACTACGTAAAAACTGAAACTATATATAAATTAGAACAACATAAAATTGAAGAAGTAAGATTAAAATTAACTACCAATTCGTAATAAGGAGGTTTGATTAATGCCTTTTAACGATAGCTCGCTGAATCGAATAGGTTCGAATCTAATCGATTTCAATCTTCGAGTTACTGCTCAGGCTGATATTGGAAAGAGTTTGTTGATTATCGGCACATCTAGCGATGGCCCAGTTAATGTTCCAGTTAGAATAGCTGAAATAGGTGGACTAGGTGTCGCAGTTGATGTGTTTGGTGACGTTAGCAAAGGTTCTCTTTTACACACAGCCATGGAAGCTAATCGTGCGAACAGGCGCGCAAAAGATATCCGTCTCATGAGAATTAGTAATGGAAATCAAGCAGAATTATGCTTTAAGGAAGTTACTATTTCTGGTGAATATGGGACATCTCCTCCAGCGAAAAGTGTTGACGAGGAATCTTATTATTGCACATCAGTTCCAGCAATTCAAATGGTAGACGTGCTATGTTTAACTGCAAAATATCCGGGCCAGATTTATAATCAGGTTTCGGTCAGAGCTGAAACAGGTGATGGCGATTTACATCCGGCATCTCAATATGTCGTGATTTATAATCCGAAAACCGCGAAGGAATCTTGGTTTTCTTACAATTATGTGGATTTCGACGCAATTGTTGATTGCCACACCGTTGAAGATTTAGCTAGTGCTATTAATGCTGATTCGAATTTGAATAGCATAATTACAGCAACAGTTAAAGATCTGAGAGCAATTTTTGAGCTCACCGTTTCTGATCCAACTGACCCAGCAAACACCAGATGTGATAGGGGCATTTCGTATGACAGTAATGGATATTTAAAGATTCAACTTAGCGAAATAACTCCAGTGTTTTATAATGACAATGCGAACTGTTGTATAGCGAATGTTACCACCACTGGTGGAACATGCAACGTGCCTACGGCTGGTGATTTGATTGTGCAATTTAATGAGCTTTATGAGATTCGCGAATACAAAGAATCAAATAAAACGCTTAAAGGATTTACTAACTGCATTCTTGATCACATTCCTGTAAAAGGTGTTGCTACAATTCCAACAACTACTCTGATTAAATATCGGAGTCTTACCGATAATGAATATGCAACTCCGCAAATTGTGTTGCATTATCGAGGAATTGTTATAGCAACTATAACTGATACGGGAACTTTGGCTTTTGAATTTGCATCTGAAATTTGTCCAGACGATGGTCGTGTAACTGACCTTTATTGTGATGCGACCGACAGCATGTATAGAATGAATCATGCACAAGTTGGTGCTGATCGCTCTAATGTTCAATTGGATGATCTTCAAAGTTCATTTCATTTGTATGGAACAAAAAGTAGTTTGAAATATGAAATTCCATCTGGATATTACAAATGCGATTATGATTATGCGAATGAAATAGTCACTGTGACTTTTTGTTCCGGAGACGTTTTGCCCGCAGTTGGAACTATATTAAGTTGCGATTATGATTCTTGTATCGAAGATTTGTCGTCAGAAGCTGGTACTTTGACCGCTTGTTTGAACAGCAATGATTGGCACACATGGTTTGTGAGCGGAAAGACACTAACATTCGGTAAATCTCTTCCTGGAAATGCGTCTTTTAGATATAGATACAAAAATAAATTAGAAGAGGGAGCCGATTTTGTTATTACAAGTTCGACTGGAAGAAAGAATGACGTCATTCAATTCACAAGTTTCGAAACTCAGCCAGATCTGAGTGGAGCTATGGACACTTCCGGAATATTGCTTGGATTTGATTATATTTATCTTCCGGAATGGATAGATGTCGGCGCAGTTGAAACACTCACCGGTGGCACGAATGGAATCGATATGAACAATTTTGAGAAATATGAAGTTTTGAATGAAGCTCTTGAAGTTATTCAAGATTATCCAGTGTCGTATATAGTTTTGGCTGGAATGTATTTCGATGATATCAAAACAGTATACGATCCGGAAACCGGCACACCATTGGAAACTAGTGCTGGATTTCATACATTACTTCATAATCATCTTGAGGAATTAACAGGATCGACAAGCGAAACCATTGGAATTATGTCGGTTAAACCCGCTGATGGAAATACTCCTGCAGATATCAAAGCTTGGGTTGAAAAACTCACAGTAACAGATGCTAGTGATCCGAATCGGGCAGCTAATATCTTATCGAGCTTTGGAAGTAAATATATGACCATTGTTGCTGGAGAATTAATTTTCTCCAATGAAGCGGCATATATTCCTTATGCAAATACTGCTGACGGCTTGTATGGAGGTTTGCTTTCTGCATTGCCAGTAAACACGGCTCCGAGCAATAAGACAGTATTTGGGGTAACAAATGTAAGATATTTGATGTCCGGCGGAGAAAATGGCCAATTGGATCGATTGACAAAAGCCAGATTGGTAACATTTAGACAAAAACAGGATGGCGATATTGCAATCGTTTCCGGAATTACTGCGGCACCATCAGGAAGTGATTACCAACGTGAAATGACCAGAAACACCGTGTTTGAATCGATGGCATTGATCCGTGCGGTTTGCGAACCATTTTTGGGCGAAGGTAATAGTCCACAAATTCGAGCTGCTATGGAAACTGCCATTAATTCAGCACTTCAAAAAATGGTTGAAATGAATCCCCCAGCTCTTAGAGAATATGATTTTACTATAAGATCTACCGCTGCTGATCAAGTATTAGGAATTTTAAACATTGATCTCGTGCTCGTTCCTGTGTTCGAGCTCAGAGAGATTCGCGTAACTGTAAAGTTGCAAACTGAATTATAATAAGGAGGTTAATAAATTATGCCAGTTGGATTAGAAACTAGTTCAGTAACACGCACATACACGACTTTCACGGGCGCGGATCTTAAAGCAGTCTTCCATAATATCGTAATTGCCGAACTCATCGGCATTTCCTATACTATTACTAGGGAAATTGCTCCTATCTATACCTGTGGCAATCCAGATCCCAGAAGCTTTAGCAAAGGCAAAAGGGGAATAGCTGGAACTATGGTGATGCATAATTTTGATAGACATGCATTGCGGCGCATCATGGATAAAGCAATTTACGTAGCCAAAAATGACGATTTTCAGAGTATAGGTTGGAAACCAGTAGATGAGATTAGCGGAGTTGCTGATGAAGGAAGATTGGGAGTCAGGCTTGCAAATCCAATATATGTTGATCAAATTCCGCCATTTGATATCACTATCACATATGTGAATGAAGTGGGACAAATGGCAACTGAGAGATTGCTGGCGGTGCAAATTCTGAATGAAGGTCATGGAATTTCTATTGACGATTTAACGAATGAAACCAATATGACCTTTGTGTGCAGACACGTTCAGGGTATGATACCGGCGGAAACCGTTAGCCCGTCAACTCAAGACCTGGAAAGGCCTAATTACAGCCCTTGGGAAAATTTGGGAACTGAGGCATTTAAAGGTCCTGGAGCGTAACTATTTGGAGGTATTGTGATAAAAAGAAGAAACATTTCATAGCCCTCCAGCCAAAGTTGCAGGGGGGGCTAATTTCCCACAGCCCCTCTGCAACTGAAATAAAATTATGAAAAAAATGGTTTAAAAAATATAATAATTTATGAAAACACAACGAAGACAATATGGAAAAGTAGGGAACTTAAATCCTGCATCATATGGATCGCCCCAATCTATAACTACATTTACCGGAGCGGATATTACAGCGGTTGCATATATTCATGATCAACTCAAAGTATTGGGCGAATTGCAAACAATTTCGTATTCAATTCACCGGGAAAAAAGCGCTGTTATGCTTTTAGGAAGAATAGATCCGCCATGTTTTACCCGGGGACCAAGAACCATAGCTGGATCATTGATTTTCACAGTTTTTGAGCGGGAAGTATTAGAGGAACTTATTAATACATATCCAGACGATACCGTCGATAATGATTTCAGTACGATCTTATTGGATCAGATTCCCCCATTTGATGTAACAATTTCATTTATGAATGAAGATGGATATTTATCTTCCATGGTTATTTATGGATTAGAAATCGTTGATGATGGGCAAGTTATGTCAATCAACGATATGATTATAGAGAATGTCAAATCATATAAAGCTCGCGGCATCGATCTGATGTATAAAAAGTCTGGAGGAGTTTGGACTCCGGCCAGAAAATTCAATCCGTCTGCTCGATTTGAATCTCTGAATCCAATGAAAGTCAGGAACATCGAAGGAGATTATACAAAATATATTGAAGAATTACAAGGCCAAATTGATGATTTATATGCACAAACGATAGTGTTTAGTTCTGAAAATGCCAAACTTGAACTTACAGAAGGAAATCAAAATAAAATCGACGCAAATAAATTAGAAATTGCGAAGTTGGAAGCTCAAATTGAAGATTTAAAAAGAGAAAAGAAGTCTATGGAAATTAAACTTGGAATTGAAAAAAGGAGGGAAGATTTGGGACTATTGGGAACGAGCCGGTCTTTGTAAATTTATAACTTATTCATATTCAACGATTTATTAGGTGGATACAAATTTTGGTATCCGCCATTTTTTATTCTTTTTGTGGGGAATTTGGTAATTTTGATAAATAATATTCATTAGAGGTATAAATCATGACTAATATCTATAAATCTGGAGAGACCAAATCATCCGTTGATATAACCAGCGAACGCAAGTTCGAACTTAGCCAAATTCAACTTCGTCAACTTCGAAAAATGCGTGAATATTACACCGAATTCTATTCTGGACAGCAAGTTCAAGTATATATCAATGATGTTCTTCTTGATTTGGTAGCTATTGGTTGGAATGCTACACAAAATAAAATGCCAGTATATGGATTTGCGTCGCAAATTTATGATGCAGTTGCAGAAGGAACTTTTCTTATTAATGGAGAATTCACTCTTGCATTTAAAGATGTTGCGATGATGCATTTCATTAGTCGGCATATTAAGGGACAAGAATATGACGCTGAAACTCATGCGGCAAACATTAAAAAATTGAGAGCACTTCCTAGTGCCTCGGTCATATATGAAATGGGACCAGGATCCATTGGACTTACGCCAGTAGTTGCTCGAACTCAAGAACTTACAGTAGACGAAGAAGGAAATGTTGTGTCTGATGGAACCAAAGGCAAGATATATGTATCAAAAAATAGGATAGAAGATCTATTTGGCGGATCAGATAATTTTGATGACTTATGTGATGCATTAGAAGATTCTATTTGGGGAATCGGGGATTATTATAAAAACAAATATAAAAGGGCGGACGAAACCGATAAAGAACAGAAACATGATTCATATGGAATAAGTCATGATGTTGCAGGAAAAGGATTTAATTTGTTGATAACTTATGGAAATCCAAATAATTCCGAATCTGAACACACAATGAAAGTTCTAAATGACGTGCATATTCTGAGCAGCGCCCAATCTATAGATCCGAATGCCGGATTTATTATTGAAACTTTTTCATTCTTTGCAAGAAATATGGATCAGCCCGCATCCAATTATAAGGGATTCGATAAGCCAAATATTCCTACTGATAGAATTGGAAGAAATGCAACTGTTCTTAGCTTTACAATTCCTCTTACTACATTTGACCATTGCAATAGGAAATTTTTTGAAGAACCAACAAGTATGGTTTTATCCATAAAAGATAAAATTCGAACTTTGACGAATGAAGACAAGAATGCATTAACTTATTATGTAAAATCGGAAATATTAATTCCAAGCGATTGGATTACTGATAGTGTCGAAAATGAGACTAGAATTATTGAAAAAGGTCCAATTGTTAGAAAAAATCTCCTCAATTATTTTGCCAGCAAAATACATGAAATTATCAAATCTGCAGCGGGGGCAACAGATACTACTTTTTCCTTCGTTACTAATACATCTTCATCTCTCAAAGAAAATTTTGTTATTAACTTTATGGTCGAATAATGCCGGATAGAATCGCAGAGCTTCAAAAAAAGTATAAAGATATTTATTTATTGAATTTGCGCGATAAGACTTATATCTTTAGGGACCCAACTTTAGATGAATGGATGAGATTGGAAAAATTTGAATTTTCAAAACTAAATGCCAGCTCATATTTGGTTGAAACTTTATTGCTTTATCCTCCAAAAGAAAATTTATTGGCTGGGGAAATTTTATCATTGGGAAATGAAATTTATAAAGTTGCTTCTAAATTTGCAGATGATAACATAATTGCAAAATCCCTTGATACAATATCAAGAGATTTAGATAGTGGAGATAGCATAGAGAGCGTTGTCATGGTTATTTGTTCTGCATTCCCATCTTATAAGCCCGAAGATATATATGAATTTAATTTCGATAGGTTAATGACAAGGTTGGCTCAGGCTAAAAAGATTCTTTCTCCCACAGAAGCTCCTGGGACTTTATCTTCACAGACGATGGGAATTGATGCATCGAGAAATAATTTGCAAGCTGAATTAGCAAAGCATAGACAAGAAATAAAAAAATTCAAACCATTTAAAGATTCGAAAAAGGGGGAATGAGATGAGTTTTCAGAAATGTCATGGATGTGGAGGGAAAGGATATGTGATACTAAAAGATAAAGATGGGAATGAAATCATGAATAAATGTGTAATTTGCAATGGCGCGGGTGTAGTTCTCATTCCTAAGATTCGGACTCCATGGGAATGTCCTCATGATTCAAATGGAACGCCAGCTTATCCTAATGTTCAGTTTAGTGCAAATGATGTGATAAATTGGGGACTTTGCGATCTATATGGTGCAAATGCCTACGTCCAGATGCCAATGCGATAAAGGAGACGAAATTATGGATTTACGAATTGGAATGTGCTATTATAATTTAAAAGAAAAAAGAAACTACCTATGCGTTGGAATTGATAAGCATCCACAATGGTGCGAACCGGAAAAGCACGCCGTGGACGAAGTGCTTTATTCATTTATGAGATGCATAAAAGATAGTATTGCAGTTAAAAATGACGAAATCCGCAGTTGGATATCCGATAAACAATGGCTCAATCAATTAAGGAGGGTGAAATAATGGACGGGATTCAAGATGTAGAACAAACAGAATGGCTATATCCATTTACCAAAGAACAAATGGATGGCTGGAAAGCAAAATTTCAAGATGTTTTTTGTCTCAAAATTAACGACAAATTTTATGTTTATAAACCTCTGAGCGTGGGAGAGCTCAGGGAATTGCAAGTCGCGGAAATGAAAACAATTAGGGAATTAGAGACGAACAACAAATTGGATGATGACCAAAAAATGGCTCTTGTGCAAAGTGCATCGATGGAACGAACGGTCGCTACTTGTGTGCTTTGGCCAGAAAATTTTAGTTCACAGCTAAATAATGTACCGTGTGGAGTTGTTGATAGGTTGAATGCGGAAATATTTAAAGTTTCCGGCTATGAGGAAGCTACAGAATCGCCGATGAAACTATAATGGATAGAAAACCGGCGGAACTTTTTAAAGGAAATTCTCGATCACGGAAAAAATTATCTTCGCTTTAATCTGCCATCCCATGGTATAAAATTATGGCGGGAGAATTATACGAATTTCCCGCCTTTTTTCTTATTGGAGGGATCATATGCCCAGTGGAATATATGATCATAAAAAATTGAAAGAATTTTGGAAATCTTGGAGTCGTTGGTCAAGAAAATATCCACGTTGTCAAAAATGCGGAACAACTAAAATTCGGCATCATTCCAAAGGACTATGCCAAAAATGCTATTCTGCAGAATATCTACAATCTGATACATACAAAAATTATTATGAAAAAAGCAAGTATTGTAGATGGAGTAAACATACTCTTAGGGGACATAGATTGCATGGTTATATAATTGATATTTCCATAAATGAACTTGAAGAAATAGCCAAAATTGCAACTCATTGTCCAATTTGTGGGCGCGAATTAAGTTGGAATAATTCCAAACTTTTACCAAATTCTCCGAGTTTAGATCGGAAGAATAATGGAAAAATTATTGATAAAAGTTCAATTTGGATTATTTGCCATTTATGCAATGCCACAAAACAAAATAGAACTTTTAAGCAATTTATTGAATATTGTGAAATGGTATCTCAAAAATTTATAGGGAAATAAACTAAAAAGTAGCATGTATCAAAATTATTCATACGAACAAAGAGAAAATCTAGATTATAGGGATCGACAACTGCCCAGTCCTTTGAAAACTATAGGAGCTGGAGCATTTTCGCTTTTGGCTTTTGTAGTTATCAGAGGAGCTGCAATTCGTGGTTCTTCTGCTGCGAGTAAAGCTCTGTCTCGCAACTTGGGAAGAGTAGTAAGGTCGGTTGAAGGTGTGGCTTGGACAAAATCTTATAGAAATTTAAGAGCCGCCGCACTAACGAATGCCCGGGCTGAGGCTAGGCAATTCGGAGTATTAACTCCAAAAGATGTTGGAATTGCTGCTACGGTTAAAGAAATACCTTTAATTCAAAGAGCTCGAGCTAAATTCACAACTACTTTTGCTAAACAATTCAAAGCTAGACGGCAATATTATTATAGAGATTTAGGTCTGCGAGAAAAAGAATTATACGCAGCTCTAAAAGATGGTTATCATCCAAGAGCGCTTGATCAAAGACTGAAAGCATTAAAAACATTTATGAAGCCTGATGGAGCATTTTCTGCTCGTTTCATGGCTGCGGCTGGAAAATGGGGCGAGCGGTATGCGAAAATGATCCCAGGATTTTACGTTGCAGATCAAGCATTGGGATTGTTCGAAAAAGAAAGACCGGAACATCCAAAGCCGGCATGGTATAACATACCTGGACATGTTGCCGGAATGGTTAGATTTGGAATAGGATTTGCACCAATTGATTTGGCATTTTGTGGCGCTCTTCGTTTTTTCAGATATGGTAGAGCTGTGGCGGCAAAAAGTGCTCAATTAGGAGTTCGTGAATTTCCACACGTAAGAGAAGGATTTACAAAAGCCGTTGAAACATTGCACGTAAAGGGTGCTCAATGGCATGCATCCATTTCCAAACATTGGGCCGCCCGCAGACATGGAGCTTGGCCTTCGATTCAAGAACTCAAACGGAGTATTAAAGAACGCAAAGCTCCGCATTCAATGGATATTGCTAGGCTGTATTCTGATATTGTGAAAGATGCTAAGGTCCAAAGGAAACCATATTTCCGAATGGAACAGCAGCTCAATCAAATTCTTGGCGTTCTTGGTATGAGAAAAGATCCCGAATTGCTTCGCGAAATGGCAGGAAGTACTGAAATCAAAAAAGCATTTCATGAAGTCCTTGGCAAATATGAGCGCCGTCCAACCCAAACATTTATAGAATATGCTCTTAAAACTCCACAACGCCCGGCAGATTGGGGCCCACGTAGGCTTTCAACTACGGCGCACATTAAAAGATATGCAAAGGAGGCTCATTGGGATCCGGAAACCACAAATAATGCTTTAAAACTGCTTGGAGGGAAAGAATTATATTATGGTAAGAACATTCTTAGGAAGGGCAACTTTTCAATGTTCAATGCCAGTTTTACCGCTGGTAAGATAATAGATGTAATGGGGAAATGGAAGATGCCATTTATTAATTGGCATCCTTTCGAACGAATGATGATTACCGGAATTCCCAAGATAGGAATTCCGAGCAAAGGTTCCGCATTTAGGATTCTTGATGAAAAACAATCTGCATTAATGGCCGAAGCAGCCATCGGTGCCGATTTAAATGTTACCAGATCTCCGCAACTTAAAATTGGGGAATATTTTATGAGGATTGGAGATCATGTTTTTAGATTTAGTCCTGAAAAACTTATTAAACGAATTAGCGGACATTGGAAAGTTAGCGTTGATACAATTACTGCTGGAGAAAGAAGACATTTCCAAGGTTTGGTTGAAAGCCAAACCGATTATAAACATACTGGCTGGCTAGGACATTTACGTCAAAAATTTGAATTAGGTCAATCCCCCCATTTCATAGGACGACGACTTAAAGAGTTTGTGATCCAAGATTTTAACCCCGAAAGTCCGCATGTATTGATGAATGAAAAAGGAAAATTTGTGAATATGCTCAAGCAGCTCCAAGGAGATAAGATCCTTAGTCCCAGGGAGCAAAAAGAATTCATAAATTATTCAAGGGCAGTGGGTCGGCATTTATATGGATCAGAACAAACAGCTTTAGAAATTTTCCATAATAATCAAGGTCTTAGAGGAAAAGTTCTTGATGTCTTAGGTGGCGTTGATGCAAAGAAAGCTAAAAAGATTTTAAATGATACAAATATAGATAAGGTAATTGATGATTTATCGCTATTTGATTATGCTTTGCCGGAAACATATTCCCAAAGAACTGTTCAGGAAGTGCGTAGAGCTCTCCATGATGTACAAAATCTCGTAGGGGCTGATCGAGAATTTTTATTGAGATCAAGAGCAACAGTTGTTGGTCAGGCTAGCAATTTGACTGTGCAAGATTATCTTATGGGACAATATTTTAAAAAAACATTAGAAAATTATAGTCAGGTCGGAAAAATTACCGAAGGCATGTATGATAAGATTTTCAAGTCAATTGATGATGCATTCATATCTAAAACAGAAAAGTCTAAGGCGAAATCACTGTTTGTTAGTATGAAAATTAATCATCCCATGGCTGATTATTTGAATCAAGAAGTTATCAATAGTTTGGATACTGTTGGACATCTTAAAGATATCATTGCTCCAAATGAAAATTTGCTTAGAGAAGTATTTAAACTGGATTATAAATCTCTTCGGGAATCTGTCAAGATAAATAGATTTATGCGGGATACTCTTATTCCTCTTGAAGTCCGAGGATATATGGGTCCCATAAATGAAATATGGAGAGTTCACGGCCGTGGAGCTCCATCTGCTCCGAAAGATCTTTTTGGTGCAGCCCCAGGATTCGGGGACATGATCAAAAGTGATTTTAAGAAATTTTTTAAAATTTCTGACTCCGCAACCCAAATAAATTATGAACCATATATTACTAAACAAAGTATGCTTCTCAATCGATGGGCAATTAGGCCATTCAATATGACATTAGGATGGATTGGTCTGGATTTACAATATAGGTCAAACGCTGAATTTATGAAAAAATTCCTGTGGAAACGCGCTTTGGCTATTCCCGCTGCTATTTATGGTTACCGCGCTATTGATACTTTCCTAACCGTAAATCCACTTTTAGACCATACCATCTTTGATGACGGATTGACATCTGCTGGAGCCCAGGCAATTGGAAAAGCAAATATTGCAAGAGCCGAAGTATTTGATACATTGGGAATAACAGATTTTGCCCAATATATGGAAGGCCTCATGCCTGGATCCGTGGAATCTCCTGCCGCAAAATTAATCAGAGGAGCCGTCCTTCCAATTTTGGGGAGAAGATTTGGTGGGGGACCAGGGCTTATGATTGGATTAGGAGCTTCTGCTGCAACAGGATTTGGGCTTCCCGATTTGACAAACACGGCAGATGAACTTCGAGATATATATTCAGGAAGAAAGCTAACCCCGGTTCGCAGCGGCAGGTTCTGGGAAACTTCCAAGCTATCTTATTTTGGAGGAAGAATATCGTCATTCCAGCCATCGTGGTACACAAAGATTGTAAGCCAATATAAATATACGGACGCCGCATTGGGAACCAAATTGGAATCACTGCTTTATACCGGCCCATTGCAAGTATTAACTGATCCATATCATTATGAACGTTGCGTTACGCAGGATGCGAAAATTGTTATGGATGATGGAATTCCCAAACCAATAAAAAAATTAGATATTGGTGATTATGTTTTGTCTCATGATGGCTATCCACATAAAATATTGAACATTTGGGATGCCAATATTGATGAACAAATAATCAAAATTGTTACACATGGAGCCTGCAAATATCCAATATGTTCAACGAATGAACATCGGTATCTTACTATTAGAACGAAACAATGTCCGAAACGAAATAACAGAATTGCTTATTGTAAAAAGCAATCATGGACAAAATGTAAAAATTGTAAATATAAATATTTTGAAAATTATGAAGTTCAATGGCTGCGCGCAGACGAATTAAAATGTGGCGATTATTTAGCATATCCAAAACCTAAATTGTCGGAAAATTTATTTGAATTAGACATACCAAAGTTGCATAAACATTGGAATGGTCGGGCATGGATTCGTCCCCGGCAAAAATATGATATTCCAAACAAAGTTAAAATTACTCCAGAATTGTTTCGTCTATTTGGATATTATTTGGCTGAAGGTTGTATACAACAAAAACGTACTATAAAATTTTCGCTATGCATAGATGAAATGGATATTGTCAAGGATATTGACAATATTTGCAATAAATTATTTGGACTTAATATAACTTATAGGAATACACCAGAACATAAAAGAATAGATGTATATCTAAGTAATTCTAGATTAGCAAAATGGTTTGAAATGTTTGGCCGTGGCGCAATCAATAAATCCATACCATCTGATTTGCTCAATGCGCCCAAAGATTGTTTGGAACAATTTATCGTGGGATTTTATCGTGGAGACGGAACATATAAAGGACATAATATATCAATTTCTGCTGCTACAATATCTGAACAACTCATAATGCAATTACGATATATCTTATTAGGTTTGGGGTATGTTCCCCACCTTAATGGCGCCAACGCAAATTCCAATAGTCGACCAAATAATATATATATGCTGGAAATTCATGGACAAGATGCCAATAAATTACGACAAATTATTGGCTGGCCAATCTCAAAAAATCCAATGCCGGATAAATATCATTGGTCGGATGAAAACTATATTTATTTTAAAATCAAAAATGTTGAACATATTGATTATATCGGTAAAATTTATGATTTAAAAATTGAAAATTCTCATTCATTTGTTTCTGTAAATGCCATATTACATAATACCCATTACTACGACCGACCATACCCAACAACGGCACCATTGTTTAGCGATATTCCGGTTGTCGGATCGCTCGCGGATATGACGATTGGTAGACTTTTAAAACCGCAGACCATGATGCACGAAGATGAATTAGAAGCGGCCCAGATGGGATTTGATGTAGAAACGAAAGATCGGATTCTGCCCGGATATAATAGAAATACGATGCCACCGCTTCATGAAGCGCGTCCAGGCTATTTTGCTCCAAGACATACGGTTCCATCAGTAAGTATGAAAGGAATGCTGGGAGAATCATTTTATAGACTTACTGAAGGTGCTGGATTGCGTGGGTTTATGACCCAATCATTGTTGGGAGTTGAAGGAATTGGCCAATATGCGCCGGTGTATGACGACGCATCTGCAATTACCAGTTTTGGACATCAATTTTGGGACATGCAGATTGGCGGAGGTTTGGCCACAGAAGCTTGGCGTCGTTTATATCCGCGGGAAAGATTTAAAAATTTGGTGAATCCGATCAGGAACCTCATGCCCACATGGTTACCCGAAGACTTTCATTTTGGTGATCCATTCACTAAGATTAAAGGTGGATTAATCTTACTTCCTTCCCGAGCCCATGAAAAAATGTATAGAGTGAAGCGCGATTTTCCCATTTCTTTGGAATATTTTGGATATGAGCCAGGGGAAGCAGCCGGAAGACTATTGAAGTTAATTAGACCGGAAAGAGAAGAAGAATATCATTATTCATTTATTAAAGAATTGGTTCAAAAACAATTATTAATGAATCGGCAATTACTTACCAAAGATGTTCCACTTTTTGACCCTTGGTCCAAGTTGGAAGGGGCCGTTGATGCAGTAATCATGAATCAAAGCGGGCAACCAGAATTGATGCAAATAAAAGCAACAACTGCAGAAAAACTTGGATTTATGCAGCAGCCAAAACCGGCACATGTGTCTCAACTCAATTTTGCTATGAGGCAAATGAAGAAGCGATATGGTCAAATACTTTATGTCGCTGCAGATAATCCGGAATTGACTCAATCTTTTTATGTGGAATATAGTGCGGAACGATTTCATAATGATATGTTAAGAATGAATGAAGCCCGAAAATTAGCATCAGATATGCTACTTAAGGGAATTGGGCAAGTTGGTGAATCTTATTCCTATCCCGATAGGTTGCAAGTGCTTGCGAATACGGCGCCATGGTCAGACGAATACAAAAAAGTTTTGAAACAATGTAAATTATTAAAAAGGCACGGCCTATTAGATGAAGAAGACCAGGTTAAAGTGGATGAATCTCAGAGACAACATGATGCAATTATGAGAAAATATGATTTTTATGAACACCGATTTTCCCACAGCAAATGGCTAACTCCTAGTTCCGAATATAATTTAATGTCCCAAAATGAAAATATTAAAGCCGCCGCAAAATATAATATTGTTGAAAGATTAATGGGCGCGGCATGGGAACGACTACAAGAATTTAAAATGCCCGTTATATCTAGCAAACTTTTTCCATATTATACAAGTGAAGAAATGTACGAGCGTCAAATTGGAGGTAGTTTTTCTGGAAATTGGTCTAGACCCATTCATGATTATATAAGACCATGGTGGCATAGTTTTTTGCTATCAACGGGTCCTGTCGAATCTGCAGCGAAACTCGGATTCGCAGGAGGAATGTTTGGGGGACCCCCAGGTGCTGCTATTGGTGTAGGGGCGGGACTGTTGTATGGCGCTGGAAGAAGTGCTACCGGAGCGGGCACTTGGGTTCCAGGAGAAGTTAAAAGAATTCGGGAAATTGATGAATATTTCGATGCTTTAGAATATATAAAAAATCAACAATTGTATGAACAAACCGGAGATCCGGAATATCTTAAACGCTCAAGAGAAACAATTTATGGCGTTACTCCAATGAGCACTCCGGCGGAATTTTATAGATCAGCCCCATATATGGAACGACCATTTTTCTGGTCATTTGCTTCCGTTCGAGACAAAACTCAACAAGATAGAATTAAACAAAGAGTTTCGCCAACTATGAGAAAACTTTTAGAATTTTATTGGTCTGGAGATAAGAAATTTACCAATCCCATGATAGAAGATTACAATCCAGGATTTCGAATGCCAGCAGAAGATTGGATGGGATGGAGAGAAGATATCCCATTGGAAGATATCCAGGTTAAAACTGTTAAAATGGAGGGCTACGATGCCCACGATTTTGGATTGGGATGGAAGCCTCAAGAATTAAGAATGCATAATTCTCCATATGCGATCAAGCCAATAGATATTTCCAGTCCTTCGGGGATTTCTTATGGCCAAGAAAATTTGGATGCCATTGATATAAAGAATTTCATTCAGAATGTTTTACAGAGATATGGCATAACGAATGCAAATATAACTGTTACAAAATCACAAGGCAAAGGCGCCACCATTTCTTTGAATATTAGTTAATTATGCCAATTATTTACGATTCAGAAGAAGACCAGTTTCACGACAGGCATGGATATCTATTTCCATCTGTCTTATTGGGTGGCGGGTTCATGGCGTGGAAAAAATATTATGGATCTCCACAGCTTGGAAGAAAATTTTCTCCCCGCGCATTCATAGGATTTGTCAAAGATCTAAGCCCCCAAGATTATATGAGGAAATATCTTACAAGGCCGGATAAACCAGAGCTCCCACTTCAACGCAGGCTGGTGGAAACAGCAGTAGAATACGAAAAAAGCAAATCGGTAGTGGAGTTTCTTACCGACGCGGATTTGAAAACTATTCGCGAAATCGGCAAAGCCATACCAACTCCAATTAAAGCAGAGGAGATGGAATTTAAACGCCAAGTAATTAGGCGATTTAATCCAGCAACTTATGATTTGGTAAGAACTAATTTGGAAAAAACTCAGGAAGTTTTTAATGAATTGCTCGAAAATGTCGAAGAATCTAAACATTTGCAAAGTGTTCTCAAACAACAACTTGAGCGATATAGATTTAGAAAATCCCGCCTACTTATACATTCAAAATTTTCTGAAATTATTAATCCAGAAATGTTGAAAAGCGAAGCAGAACAAGCAGTTTTGATGAGACAATTGCAGGATACGCAAAAGAAACAAACTCAGGAAGCTAGAAGGCTCGCACAAATACTTCAAAGGGAATCTCCAGAAACTATAGTAAATCTAAAAATTCCAAAAGTTTTGGAGCGAGTTGATCCAGCTATTATGATAGATGAAAGACGAGCAAGATTCCAACCTGCAGGTAAAACAATTAGTGATACGGGTGTTAAATTATCTTATACAGGATATAAATCATTTCTTCAGAAGCTCAGAAGGGCAAGAGTTGATTCCAAAGCTATCGCCGCAATTGAAACTATAGATCCGCTATTGAAACAGCATTTAAATGAGCTTGCTCACACAAAAGCCCAAATTACATATGCATTGCGAGATAATGCGTTCAATTTGCAAGCTGTAATCAAATTATCTATTCAGGTCAAAGAAGAAGGCAAAAGAGAAGTTGTTAATTTGAAAATCCCCCTTACTCGCGGCGGAAGATTAAGAATCAATGGGACGGGCTATATCCCCCAAAGATATAAGGGCATTAGGCCACTCATTCCTGAAATAGAACGAATTGAATCCGATATTTATGAATCGATGATTCGCAATTTGAATAAAAGATTTAAAAGCGAAGTTTGGCATAAAGTAATGGAAGGAGATGTTCAGGGTGGAGAGCGATCTATTAATGCATTAATTAAAGAACCAATTGGTGAAAGATTAATCATGGAATCTGGGCGTCCGGCGCACGATTTTATTGAACAAAATATAGTTCAGGATGCTAGGCTCGGCTACCTATCACAACAATTTGGAAATGACGAACATATTGTTCTTGATCGGTTCAAAAAAATGCAAAAACTTAAATTGCTTTTATTGGAAGGCGATGGAAAATTAAAACTGCCAAATAGATATGCATTTATAGATTTTGAAACATTTGGAACGAAAACAAATTTCCTTCCGCATCAAGTGACTGTGGGCATAATCGAAAATGGTGCAGTTGTTGATTGGTATACAGGAAAAATTGATCCTCGAAGTATTAATATCAATTATACTTTCCCGGAAGTTGATTTAAAACTATCATTCAAAGGAAAAACAAGAGAACAGGTCATAAAAGAATTTACCGAAATGGGTCAACCCATTAGCAAAGTTCGAAGAGATTTAGAGGATTTTTTAAAAAAACATGCAAAAGGGGGAAAGCTTCCAGTTGCTGCATGGAATGCCGGATTTGATGTTGATAGAGTGATGGGTCAGCAATTTTTAGGAGCCAAAGCATATTTAGGAGAAACTTGGGATCCAATGGATCTCCAAAAAGCTATTGATCCAGATGTCCAAGCCTCGGTTTCTCTTAAATCTGTTGGACAGTCGCGAAAAATCTTTATTCCAATTTCCTCAAAAAAAGATTTGACTCTTAATAAGAAAATTATTGAATTATTTAAAAAAGATCATAATCTGATGTCCATTTTAAAAGATAAGGATCCCGGATTTCATGGTAAATTAATGAAAGCAGTTTCCGAGAAACAGATAAGAAATATAGTGATGCATGAAGCATCAATTGATGTACTTATAGCAAACAAAGTTTTCCAAGATATTACGAAAGACATTAATTTGCATTCCGCTGTGGTGATGCGCGATTTGAATGCAATGTTATTGACTTATCATCGGGCGCTAACCCATTCAATAAATCCCATAGATATTAATCATTGGACTACCAGAGCATTGGGACATAATTTTCTATCTCTTTCCCCTCGTCAAATTTTACAAGGTAAATTTACGAAGTTTGATGTCAGAGATTTAGCTCCTCTTTCAAGATTAGGTATAGATCCAACCCGGCCATTTTATCAGCAATGGGCATCTGCACATTTGATCACCAAAGATGTTCCTGATCTAGTTACAAAAACTTATAAGAAAATTGCCGATAAATATGGCGAGCTCTTCAAATCGATGGATACGCTGACAATTTTTAATCCATTAACTGCAGAAAATGCTGGATTAATAGATTTTCAGACCGCAGATGAAATGGCAATCAAAACCGGAACAAAAGTCGTTAGAATCCCCCATACAGGCAAATTGAAACTCATACCGGAACTCAAAGAAGCCTTTGAGCAAATAAAATCGGCAAAGACTCCGAGAGGTCGCGAAATAGTTTTATCGAAGTTAAGACAGAAGATGGCAAAAAGCTACCAAAAGGGATTTCATTTTAAAGAATGGCTGCCGGGATTTACTTTACTTGGAGAAGCAGAAGGATTTACATTTAATACTTCAACGCCGATGATGTCGACAATTGAAAATATCGAATATAATAATGAAAATAAAGAAATAGCTATACGCCTTCAAACCGCCAGCCGTCCTGAAAAATATGGGCATCCGATGAAAGTTTTTGCATATCCATACAAAGGGATGTTAACTCCCATAGAGGGATTAAGATCGATTACTTGGGTTGACGCTGTCCTTCGCAAGGATCTTGCGAAGCGCGGCAGAATGTCAGTCATGTTGGGCCAAATTCAAAGGTTAACTAGGAATTTCCAGGCTATTCATTCGAAGTTAACCCCAGCTCAAACATTCCAGTTTTTTGAAACAGTTAAAACTTTTGTGGATAAAATAAATTCTATGGGTGGCATCAAACTAAATTGGCAAATCAACAAAGGTATGCTTCAATTTATAGATGAAATAACTGGCAAAGAATGGCAAAAATTGGATGTCGGAAAGATTGAAAAAAATTGGTTGCAATTTTCTGACGGTGAATGGGTCAAATTCATGAAAGAATATTCTCAAAAAATCCGCCATATGATGATTTCATTTGGGATTAAATATTCCAGGCATGATCCTCGCTTGCCTTATTGGACTCAAGGTCAAATCGAATCAATGTTATCAACTGAATGGGGTCGACGGTATCCCAAAAAATTAGTATTTGCTGATTTGTCTCGGGCTGAACAAAATTTATTCCGGGAAAGAATAGAAGTAGAAATGCATGAACAGTTATCAAAAAGTGAATTATCCAAATTTTTCACCAAAACGGAATTGGAGCGTTGGAAATCGGGAACGTTAATGAAAGGCCATCTTTCTTTGATTCAGCTCTTTGGTGGTTCTTGGGGAATATTGGAAGTTACTCCAGCATCAAGAGCATATGAAGCTGGGGAATTATATGCTAAAGGTGCAGATATAAAAGTTCCCCGATTGGATGAACTAGTTGTGTCGGGGCCAATAGCCCAGAGAATCGCGCGCACATTTACGGGCGAACAGCGCGATATGATGAACTATATGTCAAATATCCAACCGCTTTTGAGATATGGAGTTTTGCCGGAATCTCATTATCCAATCATAAAAGCTTCAGAAATAAAACTTGATCCCATAACTACTCATTTAGGATTTAGAGAAGAAATCGGCATAATAGAAGATAAATCATTTAGAATTAAATGTGTTGAAACTGGTGAAATTTTTAATTCTCTTGAGGAAGTTCCGGATCGTTATTTGAAACAATATACATTAAGACCTATGGGAATGAACGCTTACATGCATCCTAAAACTTTAGAAACGATGTATGGACAGCAACCATCCATAGTAGAATTCAATATAGGAAAAAAGAAAATTTATCTTCCTAGGCCGGCATTATCATTTATTAGGGGAGCTCCGGCAAAGGTCACGAAAAGTGGTGATCCCTATACCATAGTTGGAAAAGAGATTCAAACGTTTAAAAACCTATTAGTTGAAGCCGCAGATTACGAGAAGATTAAGGGGGATGAGGCTAAACGCCTATTTGAAAGAAAGTTCTTTTCAAGAGTTGAAGATTATAAAAATATGATATTAACAGATAAAGCCGCATATATAAAAATGACCCAACCAACGATTCCTGGAGTTCAAGGCAAGATTTCCATGGCATTTGCCCCAGGAATGGCTAAATCACTGGGACTGCCACAAGATATGTTTAGTCATATAACTACAGGATTTGGAGTGCAAGGGGTATCTGTAGAATCGATGGGCGAAGAATATTTTAGTAAAGCCATGGATGCCCATCAGGTGAAAGAAGGAGTAAGTATTGGAAAATATAGGGGCGCCACTGGATCGATTTATCTGGATAAATTGGCATTTAGGGAAGCTCTTCTCGAAGGTAAAGAATTACTTGCAGGAACTATTATTAGAACTCCCGCAGAAAACCGATTCGCATTTTTTGATACGTTAGTCACTGTGAAGAAAGATCAAGCGGCTGGAATGCGACTCCAACTTAGAGAAGCGATTACAACTCATTATGATTATGATGGAGACATAGGGCGTTTAGTATTTGCAGATTTTTCTCCCCAGGAACAAGAGCAGGGTTTGAAAGATCTTATGAATAAACAACACATTGATCGAGAAACCCATGCTACATTAGCTAAAAGAATTAAAAAGCTTCAGGAAAATGTTCTTGAATATGAAACTGGCAAAGACGCAGCAACCAAAAAACATATTGTCAAAGAACTTGAACAAATTCAAGAACTTGAAAAAACAATGAATGTCAATGTCTATGGTCAAGGTATTTGGGTAAGGGAAGCCAGACCAGCAGCAACTCCAAAAGAAATTAAATTGGGAATCGGCGATGAAATGAGATTTCGGAAAATGAATTTGCATCAATTTATGAAGGAATTGCCATCTATTGATCTTCCAGAAAGATTAATCAAATTGCCCGGCGAAGAATTGAGGCAACATCTTTCTAATATGCTTACGAAAACTGCCACAGCTTACTCCTATCGAAAAGCAATGACAATGCGGGCAGCTACTAAATTATTTGGCGGGAAATTAACTGAAAAATATTTGGATTTATATAATGAACTAGTTGGAAAAGTTACTGCATTCAAAAAAGTTCCATATGAAAAAGCAGAGCAAATTACTCGGGCATTGTTAGAACCAGAAGCTGGAGAATCAAAGAAAATTATGGGGGAAGTTTTAAATAAGGATGCAGAACAGCTTTGGCCCCAATTTAAAGAATGGCATGCCGCATTGAATCGCAGCATGATGAGGAAAGAAGTTAATGACCTAATTAGTTCTGGAATGAAACGCTCTCCAATTACTGGTGGACAATTGGCATTATGGGGCCCAAGTGTAGAACTTCCCGGAACAAAGAGTCGCGCGATTTTAGATTTTTGGGGCAAAGAAAAATTCCTCGATAGCTTTAAGCGGCATGGAAAAAAAGGCGGCCTTGCAATAGCATTGGCCGCTCTTGTTGCGCCAATTTTTTTGCCACATGATAATTCATATGATAAAGAAGGATATCCGATAATACCGACCAGCTTCAATGTGGCCCAGCCGGTATTTCCAGCACCTATTCACGTAGTACCAAATGATCCAACAACTTATCCCGTAAGGACATTTAAACCTCAGATTGTAGATCCGCTACTTATTAACTTTGGTTCTGACAATAATTTAACAACGAGACGAAATAGTGGTCGATATCCAAATAAGTTGAAAAATTACTGAAAAAGATAAATAATAATATCACGATGCTGTATCGCATACAAATTTCAGGAAAATTTACTAAACCCATTGATATTCAAGGACTTGAGAGCAATCTCGAATCCCTATTTAAAAATCTAACTGGAGAAAATGTAACCATTTTCAATAATAGTTCTCCCGCTCCTAAGAAAAACTGGAAAAACCCATCCCCCATTGGGATACAATTGAATCCATTGGGAAAATAATTATGAAAACATATCATCCACTTGAATTTGCTCCTGGAGTACATGGCGGTTATGATAACCCCGATGATGCTAGAGATATAGTTCAGCCCCTTCTTGACCTATTAAATTATTTGAATCGATGGTGCCAAGATCAAGGGATGAATCATATTATTATTACCTCTGGAAAACGGGGGGCAGAATATAATGCTCGCATTGGAGGGAGTCTAACAAGTTATCACCTAACAGGACATGCAGCAGATATTGCAGTAATTGGGCGATATAATAGATGGGAACAAGCAATAATTTATAATTGGTTGCATACTTTATATACTAAACAGCTTGCCCAAGTTATATATCATGGCACTGGTGGCAATTATCATCTGCATATAGGAATTCGCAAGGGATCTGAAGGAATGGGCCCGCTTTTGGAAACTGAAAGCAAAAGTGAAGGAATTATTGAAGAAAAAAAGCCTGGAACCAATCCTTGTAGCATTGTAAGTGATAATATCACGGGATATACTGAAATAATTGCAACTCAAATACCGCTTGATATTTATAAAACAAGCTATAAATTGCTTCAGGATGTTACTGAAGAAGAAAAAACTGATCCATTGCTTGCATTGGCGCAGAAGCCGGGATCATTTAAATTTGGAACCATCTGGGTGACTGTGCCTCCTACATCAATTGCTTTTACCGAACAAAACAACATTGTTGGAATTCCAACTCTTCGCACCAAGGGCAACGTATATTGGAGAACCGGCACCAATTCAATAAACATAGATCTTGAATTTTTATTTCCAGGACTGATTCAGATTAATGATGAATTGAGACACATAGTCGCCCAAATTAAAAGGTGTCCATTTTTACCTTTCGAAAATTATTATTTGCATTCATTAATATTTCCAGAATTAAAATCTGCTGAGCCCCAACCAGATATTCCATACGAATTTACCACGGAAGAAAAACCGCAATATGAAAAACAAACTGGCACCCAAGATAGACTTCAGCAGCAGCAATGGCGATTGAAGAACAAAAAGATCATGGATATAGTCAAATCCGGTGATGAAAAAAGCTTGAAAGAATTTATTGAAAATGGCAAAAAACATGGATATTTTACTCAAGATACTGAATCCCAAGAAGATAGAAAAAGAAGGACCGAACAGCTCGAAAAGCTTCAAGAATGGATGAAAAAATATAGGCATATTGACGTAGATGATACTAGTGGATTGAGCTATAGAGATCAACAAATGATAGCAGCGATACGGTCAATATCGATTTCTTCCGTTCCGGGATTTCCCAAAACCCTTCAAATGAATTGTTCCTGCGATATTTTTAATTATTTTCCTTATACATCTGCATTTAGTTTTATAGAAGATGAAACAAAAAAAGACACTCCAGTTTTCAATATTTCCAAAAGCGCCCTGTTTGGGAAATATTACAAAGGAATGCTTACCAGGAATAATGCGCAAGAATTTAAAACCGCATTTGAATCGACAACGAAATTGGAAGCAGTTGGGTCTGATGAGCGCATGGATTATCTGTATTTAAGATATATTTATTCTGAGGAAATAAAAAATCGATCAATATTGGCCCAGAGAGCAATATTAGAATATATACAGGCGATTAAAAATTTCGGAGAAAGCTATGAGGCAGCCCCGGCCGCAGAATTATATCAAAATCTTTTTATATTTCTTACGCATCCCAGCTTCGGGGGCTGGCAAAATTTGGCTGATGTGCCCGGGAATGTGGTAGATGCTGTAAAAGAATTAGGAGAAGATGCCGTAATTGCAGGAAAAAGTATTATTGCTGTAATAAAATTTTATCAAGATTCCTTTGGAGAATATTTACTTGGAATAAGCGCGAACGATGAAATATATGTCATAGGTACCAGAAAAGGAAGAGAATATTTCCTTCCGCTTAAAGATGCAGTTAGAAATCCTCAATATCGGGCGAAATTATTATCTTATATTAAAGAATATTCAGTTAAAATCAGTTCGTTACAATATAATCAGCGGGATTTAAAATTTGGAGATCAGGATTCTCAGATAGTTGGAATTTCGGCATCAACGCAAACGAAGCTTGTGCCCATGAATATATTGGCATTTACAAAGCCTACTTTTCAACATCTCGGAAATTCAGAATGGGTCGTCACATTGACAATTGAAACATCAAGTCCAAATTTGATAAGAGAACTCCGCATGATGACCGAACGGCTTAATCAAACTGCATTATCACAGATTGCAGTATTGCCGGAAATTCGGGATTATGCAGATCTTTCTGCGCAAATTGTTGAAGGTCCATTTTTCAAACTTCTAGGAATAGAAAATGTAATTCCTGGCAATTTTAGATATTCGACGGTGGAAGGAAAGCCGGGCATATTTCATATTCAAATCGATTTTGTACAATCTGATTTGCAATTGAAAACATATGAAGCGCTTCAAGTTCCAGCATATTTCCCATCTGATTTTATTAAGCATTTTATTAAGCTGATTCCAACTTCAGTGCTTAATCATATTTCTTCAAAGCTTGAAACTGATTGGGATAATTACCACATGGTTCACGAATATAAAGTTGGTATTCGTCCCTTATCTCAAGCATTAGAAAGTTATCCAAGATGGTCCAAATTTTTATTTTACCTGTGTAAACCGATTCCAAAATCTTTATGTTCAGAATCAATTCCGGTATATAAATTTATTCTTAATAATATAGATTCTGAATTGCTTGCGAAAAAACAAGAAGAAGATTTATTTAAATGGGATTATAAAGATATTCTTGCTTATGCTGGTACATATTTTGTTGCAAAATTCAAAGAAGGCCCAGGTCCCATCGCAGACATAAAGGCTCATTCAAGCGCATTGGCGGCAAAATTCACATTTACAAATTTGCTCAATACTACAATATTTGCAGCATATAAAGGGGCCGTTGGGCGCCAATTAAAAGCAATATTAAATGAAGCTTTAAATAAAGAAAATGTTCCACCTCAATTAGAAATTGATTCAACAGAAAACGGTCAAAGGCTTCTTGAACTATTGCGAGAATATCAAAACCGGCTTCATATTAGGAATTCGACGTATCCAGATCTAGAACTCCCAGTTGTTGCAGATTCTCCCGATTTTTGGTTTTTCCGAGAGCCATTATATAATGACACCATTCAAGAATTTGCCAATGCCATAGTCGATATACATGAAGATACAGCTCTTGAATTAGCAGAACTGAATTCTGCTAATAAACGTGGAAAAGCAACGATGCATTCGGCTAAATTAAGACAAATAGCTAAAGAAGCTAAAGTCGGAGAAATTTTAGTTTCACAAAGACTTAAAAAAGTCCTACTGGACTATTTGGGAGACGCGAATGAAGACTTGCAATTCAATATGGAACGATCTAAAGATCTTAAAGAAAATGCAAATCTTATGATGGAAATAAAAAAGAGCGAATCCCAAAAATATTTAGGACGGGCGGATGAAGCAACGCTACGGAGCAGATTGGCAAGAATCGAAGACGATATGAGATATTATGATGAATCAATAGGTGTTATCAATATAAAAGAATTGGATGATGTAGATTTCAATAATCCGGGTGATTTGTTGGATGTGGCAACAACTTTGGCAAAAACCTGGGGCATTTATACTCCAAGAGATGCTCAGCTTGAACGACAGATGCTTCAAGACGCTATGAAACTTGATGAAAATAAAACCTTAAGACTAGGGCGAGCATTCCCAACCTTTAAATTATATTTCATAGAAAAAGATAAAGAAGAATGGTTACTATTCGATGATTTTTATGGATATGATGCAGTGAAGGAAATTCAAATTAGAAAGACCCGAAAATCTCCGATTCACACTGCGATAGTTACGTTGTCGAATATCACAAATGTGCTTCAAGATATTCATGCCCCAAGGAGTGAAAATATTTCAAAATCAGAAACTGCGGAAGAACAGCCAAATGTTGATTCTATGATGCTTCAAGAAGGCTGTGAAATCATGATCAAAATGGGTTATGAAAATGATTCCAACAAATTAAAAATTGTGTTTCAAGGATCTATCGTGAGCATACAGCCCGGCCCGGAACTGCAATTTATTGCACAAGGATGGGGTGCGGAGCTTGCTCAGCCAATTCAGAATTTCAGTGTTGGAAAATGGAGCACAATAAGAGACTTCGGAGATGTATCAACCGCAATCTTAAATAAAGTTTCTGGATTAAGACATTTTGGAACAACGTATAATTTAGTGGAAATATTTGATGATTTGCCAAATGTTCAATATAATTCTGATCATCGGGAAACATATGTTGGTAGATTGAAGAATTGGTCACTTCAAGGATTGGGATTAAATCCACTGCTTGATCATAGAGACGATAATATTTGGCTGCCATATCATACTCCTCCGACAATTTGGCCGCTGGTCCACATCATAGAGGGAAAAGGATTTGCATTTGATTGGAGAGTATATAATAAAACTGGTTGGGAGGCACTTGATGAGGTATTAAAGTACATGCCAGGATATATTATGAAAATTTTGCCTTATAATGAAGAGAATTTGCAATCTGCCAGATGCACATTATATATAGGTCCAAGAGATGGTTATTATATGGCAACGGATGATTCAGAAATTGTCGAAAGAACATCGGAACATGATAAATATCAAGAAGGAAGAAATAGATGGTATATACGTATTAAGGGCGTGAAAGCCCCAACAAAGCAGGAATTAATAATCAAATTAAAAAAGTTTAATGTAGATTATGAAGGCAGTGTACTTTTTAAAAAATTTGTGGATCGAAATATTGTTTGCCAAAATGGCGAATGTAGTTTGATGAAAGCAACTCCATTTAATCCGATAGTTGCTTATTGGAGCGAAGCACTACTTGGGGGAGGAGAAGAATGCCCCAGGATCAATCAGGCCTATTTTGCAAGAGAATATTTTGATATTTTACAAGGATCTGGAATAATGCGTGGCATTATGATATATGACGCTTATGACAAACTTCATTTCGGAGATTTTAAAAGAGTCTATGGCAAAGCTAGCCTTTTTGAACGAATGACTGAAGGAGTAGAAAGATTTACCTATGGGAAAGATGATAATCCTAAAAGGTTGGCTGGAAAACATGGTTGGAAGCGCGCATGCAAAACTCATTTTATTGATAGTTATCATCATATAATTGAAAATAATATGAAAGCTTCGCGCGAAAATATGTACAATAAAGTTCATTTAATTTATCCAAAGGGCGAACCTCAGATGGCAGCATTTGAAACGCAATTTTCAGCTGGAGATTTATCTGAATTCGAAATGCTTGCGGATGATAACATAAAGCCTGATATGATAAGAACCCATAAACTATTTTTTACAAACATAGACGTTGATCGAACAAGAAATTTTGTGGATTCAATCAAAGCCATTCTTAAAGGCATCGGAGAAACCGTTGGACTTAATAGTCGCGGTAATTTTCCTGATATTCCGCCATATGCTGTAGTTGCGAATACAATACTCGCTGAAGATCTTAAAGATATGTATGACGGAGAAATTATCATATTACTCGATCCAAATATTGATGTACATGATGCCGTTTATATATATGATGATGTAAATGAAATTTATGGCCCAGTTGGGGTGAAAGAAGTTTACCATTACTTTTCCATGGAGCATGGGGCTTATACTGTGATTGTGCCGGATCTTATGTCATATCCCAGCAATCTAGAACAAACTGTTGAATTGGGCTATGCTTCAGCATTATATGCCGCATTAGTTAAAATAGTTCTTGGTGGAATCATATTTGGCGGAGGGGCTTCACTTCTTGCTGGACAATTACTTGGACCATGGACTGGAATAGGAGTTGCAGGGTTTACTGCAACTTTTACATATAAATTAGCTTCATCCATAGGTTCTGGTGGGATAAATAAACTTATGGGAAGAGAAGGATCGGAATTTGTGCCAATATGGAGAAAAGGTGCCCCATTTCTTGCGGGAATGGATGGATACAGAAAAGATGATCTTGTGGTTCATTATATGGATAAAATTACTCGAATAAGTGGAACATTTAAACAATTGAGTGCAAGTTTGATGGGATTAAGGGATAAGCCGGAAGGCACCCAAATGCCATTGCCGCTTCTTGACTATAGGAGGGAATAATCATATGATAAAGTTTTTTTCTCACATTGAGGAATTCGATGGGAAAACCAATCAGATTAAAGTGAAAGACGAAAAGGGAATTACTTATGTGGTTCCTCTTGCATTTGACGGCAATATGATAAGAATCGATAAAAATACTCCTGTGATTGTTATAATGTCAGATCAAGCAATGAGTGATATTGATTTTGATACTGAACAAAGAATTAGAATTGACGCAGTTGCAATTCCAATTTATAATAAAGAAAGATTAAATCCTGATGAAATTACTAATACTCGAAAGCAAATTGGAAAAATAGCTAATGGAAAAATCGAATCTTATGTAGAAACTGGGAAGTCGATCCATATACATTCTGGTCATGTTGGAAATCAAACTTTGACTGTTACTGGTAATCAAACCATAGTCGAAGATGCCAAATTTATGAATCCAGATTTTTCCTATGGCGATTTTGCTGCGCCTGAAAATTTTCTATTAAGATTCCGCCCAGATTTTCCATATATATTACCTGAGCTATTGCCAAATGCAGATATATTTAAAAAAGCTGCGAAATTGGGAAAAGCCCTGGTTAAATTAATGAGGAGTTAAAATGGATACAGATATTTGTTTGTCGTATCAAGGCGGAGGGATTATTACAGATGATGGGGATTTAAAGTTGACGCAAGATTTGGATGCCCTATCAAGAGAAGTTAGCAGAATAGTGCGAACGATTAATCCCGCATGGAAAATATATCCCAATATTGGCGCGGGACTAGAAGAATTTGTTGGAGAACCAAACATTCGCGGAACCGCTTTGGAGATTACGAAGCGTTTGAATTATATATTAAATCAAAATCAAATAGCGTATCCCGGGCGTTTATTTGCCCGAGTGGTTCCATCTGGAGATGAATCGCTATTAGTTTTCATTTTTTTGAAAGATAGCAAGGGAATAGTTCTTATTGATCAAGAAGTATTTAATTTTACGGATGGTGTGGCCGGGCATATTTATGATCCGAGTGAGGTCAAAGAAATTGTGCCCAATACAAGACACGCTGTCCCGAAAAATCCATACTTAAAGTAAGGAGGTGATTTGATGCGATTTTTAACCAAAACTCGCGACCAGTTGATGCAAGAATCCAAAAATTATTTGGTTGAAAACACCGAACTTAGAAATTTCAAACCAGGCAGCGTAATCCGATCAATTTTAGAATCTATAAATGATCACATTGCGGAACAATATGAAATTATGACAATGAATTTGCTGCAAACATATGTAACAACTGCAGTGGGTGATGCGCTTGATGAAATTGGAGTCCTATTTGGTTTAACCAGAAATGAATCCCAACGAGCTGTAGATATGTCACATAATAATTTTAAATTTTATATCGATACATTAACTGGTTACATGGCTCAAACGTTGGCTTCTGAACAATATACCGCAAATCAAAATTCGGAAATTTCAGAAATATATGTGCATGAAAATAGCTTTACCATTCCTGCTGGAACTACAATATTTGCTGGTGACATTACATATAAAACTACTGAAGATGCAACATTTTCTGGATCAATTACCGAAGTATATGTGCCAATTGTAGCATCTGGATATGGTCCAGCTTTTAATATTCCAGCGTATCGGTTGAAATCTTATACGTTAGGTGTGGAATTTTCCATAATTTCAAAATATTTATATTGCGAAAATATTCAAACTGTAAATTCTGGTAAATTTCAAGAAAGCGATGACGAATTCAGATATAGAATAATTCATGCTCACATAGATAGTGCCAAAGCTAATGAAACAAGTGTACGTTTGGCCGCCTTATCCATCCCAGGTGTAGTTGACGTGATTCTTCGGGAATATGCCGCCGGCATTGGAACATTCGCGGTTCATATTATTGCAGAGTCTCCCATCCCAAATGCTGGGCTGCTAAGTGCAGTTCAGCAGGCGGTCGATTCTGCAAGAGCATTTGGAATTAAAGCATTAGTTCAATATCCAGATTATAAAGGATTTGAAGGAACATTTAAATTGAGATTTGTTCCTGAAACGAGCGCGGATGAAAAAGTTTTAATTATGCAGCAAGTTAGGATTGCAGCAGAATTATACATAAATAATTTAGGATTTGGTGGAGAAGTCATAGCTAATGAATTAATCCAGAGAATTATGGAAATTAATGATAAAATTAAGGATGTTTCTGTTGTCGCGTTCGGCGCCGGAGATTACAATCCCATAACTGGAATTAATGAAAATTACAATCCATTGATTTTTATGAATCAGACTTGTGATCAAGATGAAATATGTATCGCTACCCCTGGGGGCATCACTATTTGCTAAAGAAAATATAAATGTTTGAAATTTATAAAATATTAATTGATAAACATTTTGAATATCCGCGTTGGATGAATGTGGGAAATAATCCAAAGGATCCAATCTATCAAGCTATAGATATACATAAAAATCTATCTCTTCATATGACGTCGCAAGTGCAGCCACTGCTTGATATATTTCATTGGAACGAACCTGAATTCCAAACTATTGTTAATGAGTCTGGGAATTTTTTTGGAGATGGTTGGGAAATTGAAAATGTGATAGATTATTCCGATTATGAAACTGACATTCCCACAAATTTAGAATATGTATTGACATTTTCTGGAAAATTTCCTCCAAATATATATGAGGAAAATTTACACTCAATTTGCTATGTGGATGATCTATCCGGTTTCTTTTATGTTGCGGGCACTAGCGGCATCTATTCCATGGATTTGAGTGGTTCAATATATGATTCATATTATTATAATTCGCGCGCGGTTGAAGCGAAATTGAATATATTGGATGGAATGGCAGAATTAGATTGCGCGCCCATATCTGGCTCTTTCCACTTGTATAATATTTATGATCTTGATGCATTTGATAACGCAATTGAAGTGGATAAAAATCAGTATATTTTATCAGGTAATTATGTTTATGTCCCCAATATTAGCGGGGTTTATTTAGCTGAATATGCGTGTTACTTATATCAGCCGCCAATAAATTTGAAAACAAAGAAAAAACCATGGTGCCATTATTCAGATAGTGGATTTTTAATATTTGGAAATTCATATGAATATGATGGTACACAGGTACATCTTGAAGATTGTGACATAGAATTGGGAGCAGACCGAGTATTTTCAGTTGTCCCATTTAATTGTAGACCATGGAAATCGTTGGAAATCTGCTACGAATATATAAGGCAATATTATGTTTCCTGGGATTCTTCCACGCGATTAATAATACAACCGGTTTCAGGAGAAAGTTTTTATCCAAATCCTTCGGCGTTTTCTCAAACATTAAAAAGTGAAATAAATGCGTATTATTATGACGGGAAACTATATGGAGATTATATTCCTGGAAGTTCGATATATTATAAATTTGAAATCAGCGGAGATTATTCTGAAGAACTATTAGATATTTATCCAGTAAATGGCGGAATTTTAGATCTTTTTTATTGGACGCATGGAAATATCTGTTATTCAGTATCTGGACACCATGCTTTAGAATATTCTGAATCTGGAGATATAGATAATTATGTAATGGCTGGAAATCATTATGTTCCATCTACAATTGTTCAATTTTATGTAGATGACGAATTTAAAGAACAAGTTCGATCTGCACCCCTTAGTCGATTTTCTGCAAAGAAATTCATATATTGTGAAGGCATGACCAAATATTTTGATAAAATGTTTTTCTTGACCGATGAATTGATAATATATGATGACCATGGGAATCGTTATTATATATTGACACAGGAACCAGAAATACATTATATTATTGATGAAAGTGGAAATATTTATAATCGATCATATATGCATTTAGAATATAATCCGGAAATTAAAGTAGTTGGATTGACGTCGGTTGGAGATTATTTGGTTATTGGTTTATATTATAAAAGATTTATGTTGATTTATTATAATCCAAGGACCGGAGAAAAAATCGGCTACGAATTCCAATTCGAAGTGAATGATCCAAAAGATTTTACCATTGGATATGATCGATTATATGTTTTGGATGATAATAAAGTACATGAAATCAAATTAAGGCATGATTATAGCATATACGTGAATAATGCGACATATCTACGAGAAAATTATAACAGAATATGGAAAGTTTAAATTATGGCCGATGCCATTTTAGATTTCAGCTGGCATTATAACAATTATACTGGTGATTACGAATTGTCTTGGATACACACCTCTGGAGCCGGAGCATTATCTATTGGCATATCTGACAGTCAATTTTTGGATTTTGCAGATTGCGACAATATTGGAAATGCAACCTCTTATATATTTAGTGGCGATTTGAATGCATATTATATTGCAATTTATAAACCAGCTACTGATGGGGTCACAAAAATTAAAATTTATCCTCCTGGATTATTAATGCGTGGATATCAAGATGCCACCATTGGGAAGGATAACATTTTATATATCGCATATGGTACGTGTTTATTAAAAATACAATTAAGATTTGATTTTTGCAAAGTTATTAATGGAAAGGTATATACAAAAGAATTATATAATCGGCTGGGAGTATTTTAATAATGATAGAATTTTATGATCCCAGTAGTGGAAATCTCATAACTATTTCCGGAATTGTATTTAGTGGAATAGAAGGAATAGATTGTCAAGTGCCAAATGGGGAATTTCAATCTAGAACCTACGACGGCGATGGATCGGAATTGAACAATACCAAATATATAAATAAATATTTTGCAGAATCTAATAGATCAATAAATAGAAAGCTGACTGAGTTTGAAACTGAATATACGACAATTAAAATTACTGGTCTAGATGGGAATGAATATATTACCGCACATGGGGAAACCCAAACAGAGCCCCCGGCTGGAAGCGGAAATGCGGCGGTATATGCATTTTGTCCAGGATTTGAAGAATGGTATGAATTAGATAATTGTGCTGGAAAATCTATGAAATTAGATGTTAATGGCGGAATAACTTATATAGGTTTGTCTGTAAAGTTAATAAGAAACACAGATAATCCTATAATTAATTTTTTGATTTATTGATGAATACAACTCTTAATACATTACTTGATAAGTATCCTTCATGGATGCGACTGCGAAAATCAGGAGATCCTATTCGGGGGATTTTCGAGTCTTTAGGAATTCATTTACTTAATCTTGAAAGAGGAAATAGGCGATCATATTACAGCAGTTTTTTGGTCACAAGCGATGTAGATGCTGATTCCAATTATAACATGTATTATGTTCTTTCGGGCGACATCAATGAACTGAGTATAATTTCAGGTTATTATGATACTATGGATGCAACTGGCGAAATAGACCTTGTGGAACTAAATGAGGATGAAACCGAAAATTATTATCCCACTCGCGGATTTGCGATGGAAAAAATTCCATTGTCGGAATCTGGATATATCCTGGGACTTTGCTATTTGGATGAGATCATATCAGGCACATTGTTAATTAGCTATGATCAATGCTATTCAATATATTCTTTAGATGAAAATTATGATTCTTTTGATAGTGTTTCATATTGCCTGGCTACAGCGGAATTTTATCCGGAATTTGAGCCGCTTTCTGGAGATTTATATAAAGCCAATTTATTTCATAAACCATTAACTTATGAATTCAAAGATATATACGATAAAGATGTTCCAATTAGTGGTATTTTTGTAGAAGGGCAACATGCATTTATTTTTGAAAATGATTTACAAGGTTATGGTAGAATCTTGGCCCATATGACTTATGAACTATGTGCATGTCCTTATCGAATTAAAACTGATATGTATCGATGGCAGTATTTCCTAGAATCTGAAATGCCGGATATATTGCTGGCTAATTACATAGCGATTTCGGGGTCAGAATTATGTTAGAAAGTGGCGTATATTTAACCTGGAACAGAATATCATTTGAATTTTCAAACACCATTTCAGGAGATTACATTTATTTAAAATGTGATCCATATGATGTTTTGCCAGAAGAAGTTGCAAAGGTGGAATTTGATTATCAAACATTCCATTGCGAACAACATATTGGCGGAGAAGTTCATATTTTTGCTGATAATCTTCTTGAAGATTCTGTAAGATGTTTTATTCCAAATCCAAATAGTAATAATCCGATTTTTTATCAGCCGGAACTTAATTTTGTATATGATTCTGATGTTTCCGGATCAATTCCATTATACCCAATTGAATTTTCTGGAAGCTATTATCCGGATGACATGTATTTATATTTGCCAAATGATATTGATACGCATTATATTACATACTATACTCAGGATTCCAAAACATATTATCCTAGAGGGAAATCGTCACATAAAGTTTGGCCGGATGTTGATTATACTTGGAATGCAGATTATGAATTAAGGAATGGAATCGTATATCCTTCAACGATTTTGACCCTATGTGATCCAGATGAACATATAAATCGGATACTCACTTCAAGTCCGCAAAGCGCATTTACAGTATATCAGCAAATCTATTTTTGCGGATCTGCGTTCGATATTAGAAATAGCAAATTTTTATTTATTAATCATAAAGGCCTGTTAGCGAGTGAAAGTGGAAAAAAATGGTATATCCGATATCCAGAAAAAGAAACAAGAACCGCGATTTTGAATTCTCAATCCGAGCAGACAATAAATGGAAAAGCGGCAGAACTTAAAGAACTGCGGTGCTTTGAACCAAATTGGGATATCACTTTCCGAAGTATGGTTAATTATCAAAATTATGTTTTACTGGTGGGCGACTACGACGGAAAATTATATTTGTTCATATTGGACCCAACCCAACTCCCCAAAATTATTAAGTGCATAGAGATCAGCAATTTAAGTAATGTTATATAAAATGAAATTTGATTGGAAAAATGTGGGATTTGATAAATAATAATTATTGAAAATGCAAGAAATAAATAGCTTTATTAAAGTTCCTATTTGGAACAGTTTTGACGAATTCGGTCTTCTTTTAGGCCTAGAACGGCTTCCTGGGGAAACTAATCGGGAATTTAGGATTAGGATTTATAATGTTGGTAAATACTTTGGTTCTCCCACAAAGCAAGGGATAATCAATGCCGTCAGTGCTGAATTAGACTTAACTCGCTACTGTGCAACAGATAAGACTTTTTTCTTTCTCACATATCAACCACTTTTATGGGATCCGGATACCAGGGAATCGCTGCCATTTAGAGTTTGGATAAATGGAGAGGAATGGCAAGATTATGATACAGATCCTTCATTAGATCGATATTTTAGGCTTTGGAAATTGCCTAATGGAGAACCCACGAAGGTCGTAGAAATCAGTGAAGGATTTGTTAATGGCTGTAGCGTCAAAAGCGTTTATTATAGAATAGAAGACGATTCTGCTGCGCGCTGGGTTGATGAATCTGTTTATCCGAATGATAAAAAGTTTATTGCATATTATGAAGAAATCCCGGCATCTGGGCAAATTGAATTATTCGAATTAAATGATCCGGATTTTAAAAATGAGCATCTTTTAGATGAAAATGGTAATCCAAACCAAATTTATAAATCTCTTGTTGAAGAAATTCATCGGATTTATCCAATATTATGGAATAAATTTATTTGGGATTATACAACATTTGATTGCGGCGATGAAAAGGTAACTGGACTTGAACATTTGCCATCAAGATTTGATGCATTGAGAACATATATAATGTCCGGAGATTTTATTTCCGGTGTAGGATATGGAACCGATTGCGCGACCCATGATAGCATTACACATATTGATTATGAACAAAAGGTTTTAATTCATCCCGGATATTTTACGTTATGTGATTATGAATTTTATTTATTTGGCTATAAATGTAGAGAACTGCCACCTATTACTGGGGGCGTTGAATTATTTGAATTTAATGATCCAATAATCATAACTAATGTATCTGGACAATGCTATTGGAACGACAATTTTGCTGAACCTTGGACTGATTATAACATTGATGCCCATTATTTGCATGTTCAAGATTTATCTGGATGTATCAGCGGCGATTGGGATCCCAATATGTGGGATGTGCCTTGGTTTACAATCGACAATTCAGGCGCCATTGAAATAAGTGGAGATATACCATATGAGGATCATTATATTGAATATGGATGCTTGAGTGGAGATTATGAATGTGACATTGATTTTAATCCTTGCCATTTTGCAAATTTTACTGATAATTTCCTTGTAATTAGAACAGGACCGCTGGTTCCTGACACAATTGAAGTAACATATGCTGATTGGTATATAAAACGCAAATCTAATGAATATGATACAAATACCAGCGGATGCTATCCAGATAATGATATTACTATCAGAGCCGATATATATGATAAATGGAGAGCTCCAATCAATGATCCATTTTATTCAGTAGAATTTTCTATATATTATAATGGTGGAGAAATTGACAATGCTACGGAAAATTTGTCAGATGATGGAAGCTGTTGGCATACATTTCATGATTTAACAGAGCGAAATTTAGTAGACCCCCATGATTTCTTGGTGACTGTGACACTATTAAAGGATGCAGTTGCCACGAGTCTTAAAGGGTATCTAAATATACCATTTGGGGTGGAAGCATAGGGAGATTAATTGTGAAAAAAGAAACAATGCAGACTGTTACAATTAGCAAACATTGTAAGGTAATCTGGCCGATTGGAAAACCTGGGCCACTTCATATTTGTGGGACCGATGAATATGGTAATTCCGAATGCATATTATTGACCGCTAAAGACGCAATCGAATTGAAAAATTTACTTATTAAACTGAAATGGCGTTTGAAGAAATAATTGTGAGATATAATGTCAAATAGTTGCCCCATAATTACAGTTCAGGAAAAAGTTGAAAGAACGTGCATGGTCCCATTAGCATTTGTATCGGGTGGCGAAGCGGTTCCTGGAACATCATCGTTTGGAATGGATCATACTAATGAAATATTTCAAAATGTTTCAGAAAAAACTGGGTTTTTTACTCTCGAAGCTATATTAGGACAATATATGGAATTGCCATATGATCAATATGGAGAACTGTTGGGCAAAAATTATCTTAATATGTTTATATTCACTCCATATGCCATATTTGAAGGAGTAGAATATTCTGATGAATATAACAAGGTGATGCTCCCATATAAATATGAATTGCGGTATGATCATTTGGCTCGAAGTAAAAGTCCAGCCGCACACATTCGCATTTTCGATCATAATGGCAAAGAAATACCGAAAGAATATTATTTAATTTTGGTATTTAGTTCCCAACATTTTTCAGTATCGCCAGGTTCATTGGATCCGCGATCTTATGGCCCATTTATAACAGAAAAATCCCAAGTTGATTGTGCGAAAGCGCGAGCATGTCAGGGCAAAAATATTTGGGGTGAAGATTGGGACACAAGTTCATATAGAGAACGCAGACTTTGGGAATATGCGCATCCGGAACTTGAAAGACCCCCAATAAGTGGAAACTTTCCTGCTGATGAGGCCGAAGGTTATTGGAATAGAATGGATGATGGTCGATATTCCGAAGCAGAATTTGAAGATATGTATGTTTCTGAAGATGGATATTGGGGGCAAATAATATCTGGAGATCATGTTATATATAATGGCATATATGACCGGGGTTCGGCAATATATCCCAATGCTTCAGGTCAAATCGGATATTTAACTTCATACAAATATCTTAGCGGAGATGATTATTACGAAGACAATACACCATACCGGATAATTTTATTACTACCAGAATTTTTATGCTTTCAAGATGGTTTGACAATATGGGTCGAATATAATAAATTTGTAAAATATAATGACGATGAAAAATTTGTTGAATTTTTCCATCCGGGTTATAGAGAAATCGTCAATCCGGAATTAATTATTAAGCATAATATAGATTACACTTTTGCAATTGTTGATGGAAAATTAAGTGTTATTTGGAATAAAGAGGAATTTATAATATAATAGGAATCTGATGGCTACTTATTTCGTTCGAAAATCAATGGGTTCAGATGGCAATGACGGACAATCAAAAGAGCAGGCCTGGAAAACGCTAATCCGCGCACATGCTACAGTCTGCGCCGATGACACTGTTTATGTGGGAGCTGGAGATTATACCCTGTCTGGCGAAGCTGAAGATTTTGTTTGGATTGAATGTGGAACATGGGCCAATCCAGTTTATTATATTGGAGATTATGATGGCGCCCAAACGGGAGATGCGGGAGAAATAAAAGCTGCATACGCATGTTTGGAGGGCGCTTGGGGAATCGTTGAAAATTTTGATTTTTGTGAATATCTCCAAGAAGGCATTATGTATTTTGGCACAATATATAATGGCGATGATGGAAAAGATCCAGATGATTGTAGAGGAAAATTCAAGGCATGCAAGATAGCAGAAAGATGTTATATCAATTCGGTCAGCACAATATTTGAAAATTGTTATATTGGTTATAAAGAAGCAGGAATAGAGTGCATATATGTAATAAATAATACAGCTTTTGATAAGGATATAACATTGACATTGAAGCATTGCACGGTAATTTCAACTGGTGCAAATCCAAATATTAGCTTTGCCGCAACTGATGGAGCATATCTATATTCAAAAAATAATTTATTTATCAATTTTAATCCGAACCCAGTTCCTTGGAGTGAGGGCATATATCGTTCACATAGTGCCAATTCGATTGTGTCCTATTCTGATTATAACCATTTTGAACATTATAGAGCGCTTCATTATTGGGTTAGGGCCCCTGGTTGGTATTATTCAGACTTGAAACATTGGCAGGATCGGACGGGGCACGATACGCATAGTACTGAAGGATGGGCATATCTGATGTCTTTCACTACATTCCCTGATGGATATAAATTGAAAGACGTGTCTCCATGTATTGGTACTGCTGCTGGCGGACTTTTATATGACGATATAGAAGGAAATGTTCGGGATGGCAGTGCTCCAGATAAAGGATGTTATGAATGGCAAGATGAGCCGCTTAATTATATCAAAACATATTTCGTTAGGAAATCTGGGAATGATGCAAATGATGGGCTTTCTAAGGAAAATGCATTCCAGACATTGCTAGC
>Ga0315547_1000172_pt1 | contig 72599 bp, 79 predicted proteins | sample SalMarSW160240MG_2_FD_202542 | JGI IMG/M metagenome (GOLD analysis project Ga0315547, IMG submission 202542) | Salt marsh sediment microbial communities from the Plum Island Ecosystem LTER, Massachusetts, United States - Salt Marsh Sediment SW1601-240 ...
TGATAATTTGGGCTAATATTTCTCCATAAAGGGATGGAGAAAGGGTGACTATTCCTTATTATATAATATTTGGGGGGATTAGGGAGGAAGAGGTTATCCACAATTTAAAAGAAAAGGACCGACCACCAATTGGTCAAACATTGACTAAAAAGAACGGTTAAAATAGTTGCTCCGGCTAAAAAAGGGCCAAAGGGAATTTGCGATTTGAGTCCCTTTTTACCTAAAACAACCAAGGTTAAGCCAACTACCGCTCCGCTAAGAAAAGCCAAAAACAAAGCCGAGAGGATATTGGGCCAGCCCAGAACTAGGCCCATCAAACTAGCTAATTTAACATCGCCTAAACCCATCCATTTGCCTCTGGAAATAAGAACCAATGATAAAAAAAAGCCAGCCGCTAAGATAGCTGATAACAGATACGAGAAAAATAATTTATATCCTTCGACAAGCTCAGAGAATGATGGTCCGACAAGTTGACCATATATACCGCCTGAGCGGAGCGAAGCGAAGTCGAAGGCAAAAGCTAATTGATAAAGAAGGGCTATACCAATGGCCGAATAGACGATTTTGTCAGGAATCAGATAATGTCTTAAATCATAGACAAAAATGATGATTAAAAAACAACTAATTATCAAATAGTAAAAAATTTGTCCAATGGATAAATCTAAACTGAAGATTAATAAAAATAACAAACCAATAGCTAACTCAACTGAAGGATATTGATAACTTATTTTTTGATTGCAATAACGACACCTGCCTTTTTGGAAAATAAAGCTTAATAAAGGGATTAAATCAAACCATTTCAGAAGAGTGCCGCATCGAGGGCAATGAGAGCGGCTCAAAAGAATTGACTCTTTAGTTTCTAGGCGGTAAATAACCACATTGAGAAAACTACCCACAGAGAGACCGAATAGGAAAATAAAGATAGGAAACATATTTTTGTTGCTGTTTTGCTGAAGTCAGACTTTAACAAAACAGCCTGGCAATCCCAAGCCTAGCAAGGAGATTGCTCTGCTAAGCTTTTCGACTGTCAGGCTGTTTAAGACTGACTAAGGCTGAATACAATATTCCTGGCCAGTACAAGTACAACCTAAGGGCGTACCATCAACGTCATCATCCAAAGCTGGATTATTACTATCCTCTAAAGTGGCATTAAGAACATAACTTTGGTTATCCGTGGCAACCCAATATTCATAGATATTAGACCCCGGATCACAAGGCACTGAAGCCATATAGTCTGTCTCTAAGGCATTCTCCAAGGCGTTACTACCACCGCAAGGGGTCCATTGGTTACTGCCACTGCTGCCCGGGTAACCGGTGTCCGTATTATCATCGTAATACATCTCCAAGGCCAGAGCCACTTGCCGCATATCGCTGACCCGACGAACGTCGCGAGCTTTTTGTCGAGCTGTATTCAAGGAAACCAAGACAATGGTTGCTAAAATACCGATAATGGCGATAACCACTAAAAGCTCAATTAGAGTAAAACCCTTTTCACCGCGGCGGTGACTGAAAAGCTGTAACATTTTTTTCACCTCCTTTCAATTTTTAATATATTTCAATCTTTATTAACATTCGACCTTTATTTGCCCCGTAAAAGAATTTCTGACTAATCTGACACACAACTTAATCACTCGATACTTTTAATTTTACTTATTATCACATTTCTAAGCAGTAAGCTAAAATATCATCATCGCAATCGCAACCCAAAACATTATCGCCATCAACATCGTCATTTAAAGCTGGATTATCGCTATTTTCCAAGGTCGCTTTCAAAACATAGCCATTTTTGTCTGAGGCAACCCAATACTCATAACTATTTGTCCCCGGATCGCAGGGGACTGAAGCGATATAATCTGTCTCTAAGGCATTCTCCAAGGCGTTACTACCACCGCAAGGGGTCCATTGGTTACTGCCACTGCTGCCCGGGTAACCGGTGTCCGTATTATCATCGTAATACATCTCCAAGGCCAGAGCCACTTGCCGAAGATCAGCCAGTCGGCGGACATCTCGGGCCTTCAGTCGAGCATCATTCAAGGAAACCAAAACAATGGTTGCTAAAATACCAATAATAGTCACGACCACCAAAAGTTCAATTAAAGTAAATCCCTCTTGTTTTTTATTAAAGAATAACATTTTATTTCCTTTGACCGAATGAATTATTAGCAATTTTACCGACCTTTGAAACCGGCTCTTTAGAATCCGCCGGCTAAATTATAGATGGGCATGAAGACCGAAAAGACCAAAACGGCTACCCCGATACCTAAAAAAATCAGCAAAACCGGTTCAATCAGCTGACTTAAATTATCAACGACATTGCTGACTTCCTTATTATAAAAAGTACTCAACTTCTCTAAAATAGTTTCCAATTTACCGGTCCGCTCGCCAGTTTTGACCATTTGAGAAAACAAGGGAGGAAATTCTTTGTGTTTTTCCAGAGAAGAGCTCATACTTCGGCCGACCCTGACTTCGTCGCGAGCTTGCCAAATAATCTGTTGGAAAACCGTATTACCAATCACCTCGCCCGAGACGTTAAGAGCCTGAATAATAGAAACACCTCCTTTAATCAAAGCGCTTAAATTATCAGCCAAGCGGGCTAAATAAGTTTTTTGCAAAATTTTACCAAAAACCGGTATTCTTAACTTGGTTTTGTCCCAGACAGCTTTGCCGCGGTCTGTTTTTTTATATCGCCAAAAAAATACACCGGCCACAACCAATAGCAGGAAAATCGACCAGCCCCAACTTCTGACAAATTCGCTGGTGGCAATAACCAATCTAGTTGACCAAGGTAATTCCTGACCAGCTTCAGTCAGAATAGCCGTCAATTGAGGGATAACCATGACCAGGACTAAAACGCCAACCGAGAGAAAGGCGCCTAAAATAAAGATCGGGTAGGTCATCGCTCCTCGGACTTTGGAAATAAGGTAATACTCTTTTTCTAAATAATCAGCTAAATAGTTAAGACATTCTTGGAGTCGGCCGGCGATTTCACCCGATTTAATTAAATTTATTGAAAAGTTGGAAAAGACCTTAGGATAACTTGAGAGAGCTTTAGAAAAAGCAGCTCCTCCGTCAACGTCATTAGCTACTTCAAAAACAACTTCTTTAAAATAGGGATTTTCCATCCGTTGACTGAGCGTCTTTAAAGATTGAACTAGGGGAACGTCGGCCCCGACTAAAATAGACAATTCTCTGAAAAAGACAAAAACTTCTTTTCGTTTAACCCGTTCAAAGATTTTCAATCGCTTACTTAATAAAGAAACCTCTTCAATCGATTGAAGTTTAACCACAATAAGCCGGCGATTCTGTAATGTCTGCAGAGCGGCCTGACGACTAGATGCCTCAATGGTCCCTCGCTGGGTCTCGCCCTCGGGAGTCCGAGCCAAATAGTTAAATTTCATATTGATAAATCAATTAAAAAAATAATTTGCTGGTCTTATTTCCCCTTCAACAACATATTCAATTCGGAAACATTAGTGGAAAAAATCTTAGCCTGGTCTTCTGAAATTATTCCTTGTTCAACTAAGCTAGCTAAAGAACGGTTCAAGGAAATCATTCCTTCCTCAGCGCTTGTTTCAATGACCATGTCTATCTGATGAGTTTTCCCTTCGCGAATCAGGTTTCTAATGGCTGAATTGGCAATCATCAACTCAACTGCGTTAATCAAACCGCCTTTCTGACAAGGGATCAAGCGGCGGGAAAGAATACCTAAAATAGTTGCCGCCAACTGCATCCGAATCTGGCTCTGTTGATAAGGCGGGAAACTGTCAATAATCCGGTCAATGGTTTGAGAGGCCGTATTGGTATGTAAAGTAGCCAAAACTAAATGGCCAGTTTCAGCGGCCGTCACCGCACTGCTGATAGTTTCAGCATCGCGCATCTCACCAATCATAATTACATCCGGGTCCTGCCGAAAGGCCTCCCGCAAGCCGCGGTGAAAATCTTGAACATCTTCACCGACTTCACGCTGGTCAATAATACACCTATCCTGCTCAAAGAGATATTCAATCGGATCCTCAATGGTAATGATATGGTCAAAACGATTATGGTTTATTTCATCAATAATAGCGGCTAAAGCAGTTGATTTTCCTTGACCAGATGGGCCAACGACTAAAAAGAATCCCTGAGCTACTTTGGCAAATTGATGACAAATAGACGGCAAATTTAATTCCTCAATCGTCCTGATTTTAGTCGGAATGAGGCGCAAAGCGACACTAATCTGACCCAATTGATAGTAAATATTGATTCTAAAACGAGCCTTGTTTTTGTAAGAAAGGGATAAATCAATATCCTTCTGCCCAAGAAATTCTTCTTTACGCTCCTCAGAAAGTAAAGAAAAAGCTATTTCTTGTGTCTCTTGAGCAGTCAGCACTGGCTTTTTGTCTAAGGGAGTTAATTGACTATCAATCCGAATGACTGGCGGTAAACCCGGTGAAATATGAACATCAGTCGCTTCTTTCTCAATAGCTAATTCCAAAATTTCCTCAAGTTGTTTTTTATATTTTTGATTATCCATTTTATCTACGGTTTCTTTTACTTCAAGATTTCTTTCACTTTAGCCACCACGGCCGTCGGGGTAAAATGAGCTTTAATAATATACTCATCGGCTCCCAAGGCCAAACCCTTTTCAACTTCTTCTTTTTGGCCAAGATTAGTCAATAAAACAACTGGAATCTTGTTTAACTTAGCATCCTCTTTAACTGTTTTTAATATTTCGAAACCATCCATCTTAGGCAGGACAGTATCTAAAAGGATTAAATCGGGTTTAAATGTCTTAATTTTCTTGAGGCCTTGCTGACCATCAGCAGCTATCTCAACCTGGAAACCGCTCTGACTAAATTTGGTTGCATACATTTCGTTAAGGAAAGGGTCATCTTCGATAATAAGAATTTTTTTCATAACTATCTATTTATTAGATTGTTAAGGGCTCGTACTATTCAACCCCTTGGATTTGCCCTGGACAGAATCGGTCTCCAAATAATATTCAATTAAATAAGTACTTCCCTGACTGGAATAATAATAATATTTATAAGTAACCCCTTCCATGTCATTATTAAGCGGGTCAACCGGTACTGACTGAATTAATCCTTCGCCAACCAAAACTGTTGACATATCATCGTCACCAGTAATATAGCCGTCATAAACCGGATAGAGCTGATGATTATTCTGATAGAGAGCCAAACTTTCCTGAATAGACTTAATATCACTAACCCGACGGGTATCACGGCTTTTAGCTTTAACGCCTCCAACGACAAATAGAACCAATAAAGCCAAAAGGCCGACTATGGCTACCACGACTAGAAGTTCTATCAGGGTAAACCCTTCATTTTTTATTGCTATTTGTCTTTTGCTCATGATTTATTATTATTTTGTTATTCTTCAACCACCCTTAACATTTCTTCAAAAGAAATCAATCCTTGAATAACTTTGGCCACGCCATCCTGCTTCATAGTAATCATCCCCTGTCTTCTGGCTTCTTCTCTTATCTTTGTCTCGGTTAACTCCTTATTAATAATTACCTCTAATTGGGGAGTCATTTTCAACATTTCATAGAGGGCGATCCGTCCCTTAGTTCCTTTACCGCCACAAAGTTTACAGCCAACCGGCCGATAAATTTTAAAAGGCTCTTTAAGGGGAAAATTTTTCTGCTGATCCGGACTCAACTTAGATAACTCTTCTTTAATCATTTTAATCGCCCGTGGCGAAGCAGCAACTTCTTTCTTGCAATCGGGACAAAGCCGCCTAACTAAACGCTGGGCGATAGCTAAATTTAAGGCAGCTGGCAACAAAAATGAGCCAATACCCATATCAACCAGGCGCGGCACTACGCCAATAGCATCATTGGTGTGCAAAGTAGAAAGAAGGATGTGGCCGGTTAAAGCCGCGTGAATAGCCAGATTAGCTGTCTCCTCGTCTCTAATTTCGCCAACCATGATAACATCTGGGTCTTGCCTGAGAACATGACGTAGGCCGGAAGCAAAACTATAATCTATCTCTGGTCTGACTTGTGACTGATTAATCCCTTGGATGTAATATTCAACCGGGTCTTCTAAACTGACAATGTTAACCCCTTCCTGGTTAAGCTCATTGAGAATGGCGTAAAGGGTAGTTGTCTTACCGGAACCAGTTGGCCCGGTAAGTAAAATCATGCCAAAAGGTCGTTTGATAGCCGCTTTGAGGGTCTCTAAATTATAACCTTGGACGCCTAGCTCAGGAAAGGTTCTCAAACCAATTGTCGGGTCAAGGACCCTCAAGACAACCTTTTCGCCGCCAACTGTCGGAAAAGTAGAAACCCGAAAATCAATTTTTTTACCACTAATAATGGTATGAAAACGGCCATCCTGGGGAACTCTCGTTTCATCAATCTTCAGATTGGAAAGTATTTTAATTCGAGAAACAACAGCTGCTTGAATCTCTTTAGGTAAAAATAGACTGGTATAGAGAACGCCGTCAACACGAAAGCGGATCTTTATTTTGTTCTCAACTGGTTCAATATGGACATCGGAGGCGCGACCTTCGGTAGCGTGCCTCAAAATAACAGCCACTATTTTAGTAATTGGCGCTTCGGCAACAATCTGTTTAGCTATCTCTTCTACCTTTCCTCTGAATGGACTGACTCTTTCTTCCGCCTCTAATTCTTTCTCCAATTCTTGGAGAGCCTTTTTGACCTCACCGCGGAGAGTACGATACTGCTTTAAGACATCCTTAAAACCGGCCAAACTAATAATAAAGATTTTCGTTTCCAAACCACTCTGACGGGTAATAAATCTTAAAGCCTCTTTAGCTTTGAGGTCATCAGGATTGACCATACCTACTTCCAGAACATTTCCCTTTCTGTCCAAGGGGACAAATTTGTAAAAAGCAGCTGCCTCTTCGGGAATCTCTTTGAGGATTTCAACCGGGATTTCTCGGCCAGCTAAATCAATGAAAGGAACTTTGAGAGCGGCCGACTTGGCCTTAATTGATTCTATTTCTTCTTTTTGATTATTTTTTAAATTATCTGGCATATCAATGAATGATAAACAGGCAATAGTAAATATTGTTTACTGCTCGGGTCCATTGACTTTAATAGGGTAAAAAAGGATTGGGCCGGCTCTTTTCTCCTATTTCAACAGGCCATTGGCCATAAGCTTTTAGAGCCTGGAATGTGGCCTCTTTCAAAAAACTAATATCAAAGTCAATTTTTTTAACTACATTCTCAAGGAAGATTTTTTGGCCGGGCTCAGTTGACGAGACAGGCGAAGGGGCGGGCGAAGGTTGCCAGAAACCAAAATACAAAATTAAGACGATAATCAAAGCAACAACAATTAAGATGGCAATCAAAAACTGTTGCCTTCTTTCCTGAGAAAAATGGAGAGAATCCTTGGAAAATAGTTTAAAAGCCATAATTTGAAGATTGTTTATTTTTGATAATAGACACTGACACCTAAATCAAATTCAAAAATACCTGAAGGCAACAGAGAAAGGCCTTTTTGACCTTCTTTGCGTTGGATAGAAAAACTAATCGAATGGGTATCCATTGAACGAATATTATTTTCTAAGCCAGTTAAATATCCTTTGAAAGCGTCATAAGAACCGCTTACCTTAACATTTAAAAATAAATTTGGAAAAGGCGGGCCTATTTTTTCGGTCTGACTCTGGGACGACTGACCGCCAACAGTTTTTTGTTCTTCTGTCTGAGTAAAATTAACTGTCTCTAATAACAGGCCGTTAGCCGAAGCCAGATTTTCGAATTGAATCAATAAATAAGAGATATCTTCTTCTTTAGGTAAAGCTAAAGAAATTTTATCAGCTTCGTCTTTCAGATTCTGGTATTCCTGATTAAGCTCGGCCGTTTTGGCCAAAATTTCTTCAGTAGCCGTTATCTCTAATCCTTTCTGCTCAATCTCCTGATTTAAGGCTTTGATCGAAGACCAGAGCGGCTTAACAAAAACAAAAACCAAAATCAAGCTACCAACCAGACTGATTATGATAATAATATTTTTCTTAGTCATTTTATCTTTCGTTCGGATTTAGTCCGTTTTGATTTAAGGACGTAAGAAATCAAGATTTATTTCTATGTTTAAAGTGGAGTTGACCCGGCCAGTCAAATCCAAACCGACTTCGGAGAGACCTATTTTTTCTATTCGCTCATCTTCCTCAAAGACAATCATCTGTTTAGCTAAAGTAGTGTAATCAACCGCCTCGGCTTCTAAAGTGAGCTTGGCTTGTGGAAAATCGGTATCTAACCCAGTAAATTGGACTTGAGGCAGAGTCAGTTCTTCAAGCATTTCAAAAAGTTTAGAAGGATAAAGACGGTTTTTCAAAACTTTTTTTAAATCTTCAATACCATTTTTTAATTCCATAAAATCGGCCTCTAATTCCAAATTTCGCTGATTAGTCAACTCGGTCAACTGGTTTTCTAAATCGGCCTTTTCTTCAATCAAACTTTTTTGATAGCCCCAAAGACCAAAATAAGCCAAAACAACTAAAATTAAAAGAATAATGGCTAAAACTAACCAAAGATTGGTCCGAGAAACTAATCCGCCCAAAAGGTCTACCAAAGGTAATTTTTCTTCTTCGGTTACCTCCCGCCGCCGCTTATACTTTTCGGGCATTATTTTAATATCCATGTTCGTCATTCTCCTCTCATGGCCAAGCCAATGGCTACGGCCAAAGAAGGCCCTAATTCCTTAAGAGCCGGTTCTAGCAAAGGAGGGTAAATTACCCGAGCAAAAGGATTGCCTGAAGAAACTTCTAAACCGAGTTTGTTGATGAAGTAATCGGCCAAGTTGGGTACCTGGATACCGCCGCCAACCAAGATACATTTTCCTACCCGCCGTTTATATTTATTCTGATAAGAATCGATAACTTTTTTAATCTCAAAAATAACCATTCCTAAAACCGAATGGATCATTTCTTTTAATTGAGCACTTTCTTCAGCAGCTGCCTGTTCGGCTGACAAATGTCTTTTCAGTTCTTCGGCTTCCTCTAAGCTAATCTTCATTTGTTCGGAAATGGTTTTGGTTAATTTTAAGCCACCCATTTCTAAGTTGCCAACCATCCGGATATAACCGTTATCAACAATACTTAAACTGACCGAGCGGGCCCCTATATCTATAAGCACAAGAGTGCTCTTATCATTACCGACCAGAGCCCGACTCAAACTGAATACTTCTGATTCCACAGCGGTCAGACTTAGACCAGCTAATTGCAATATTTTCTTGTAATCGTCAATAATTTTTTTAGGGACAGCCATTAGTAAAACCTGAATACCTTTCTGTTGGTCCAAGGGATTAACAATACTCCAATCTAAAATCACTTCGGCCAACGGTACGGGAACATATTTCTTAGCTTCATAAGGAATAGCCGCCTCAATTTCTTTTTCGGACATAGTCGGGAAATCAATTAGGGTAGAAAAACTAGAATAAACTGGCAAGGAGATATAAACGGCTGACGTCTTGATTTTAGCCTCTTTGATTGTCTCTTTGATAATTTCAGCCTGCTCTTCATTAGGCAATCTACTTGCTTCCGAAGGAATTTGATACCAATTTTCTTTAAGATAATCTTTGAGAGAGAAAACAGCGTAATTTTTTAATTTATGTCTACCTCCCTCCCGTTCTAATTCGACTAATTTGATCGCCGAAGCACCGATGTCAATACCTAAACAGTTCTTTGGCTTTTTTTTAAATAGAAACATTCTTGTTTTCGCTTTTTAAAAATTATACCATAAATTAACAAGTTAATAAAATAAGTTATGTGGAAAACTATTTTAGATTTATTTTTCCCGATTAACTGCCTTGGCTGTGGCCGAGAAGGACAATTCATCTGCCCAGCCTGCCTTAGAAAAATCCCCTTGAACCAAAAGACCTTATTCAGATTTAACCAAGCTTGGCCGCTGACCGGTCTAATCGCGGCCGGTGACTATAGCCATCCTTTAATCAAAGAAGCGATTCATCGCCATAAATACGACCTGGTTAAAGATTTAGCTGGGCCATTGGGGGGATTAATGACTAAAAAATTAACTTCAACTAAAGAGTTTGCCTTTTTGAAACAAAGGGTTGCCATTGAGGCTCAGTCGCCTAAGGCGACTGTCCGAAAGGGCGACCCTTTGTTTCAAAAGATGTCTCTTAAAAATATTGTATTAATCCCTATTCCCCTTCACCCAAAAAGACTGCGCTGGCGGGGCTTTAATCAAGCGGAATTATTGGCTCAAGTTGTCAGCCAGCAATTGGGAATTCCTTTAGCTGAAAACGTTTTGAGACGAGTTAAATATCGCCTACCCCAAATGGCTATCAAAAGCTCCCAGCAGAGAAAGGATAATATCAAAGGGGCCTTCGAACTTACGGAAAGAGGGCGTGCATCGAGATTCCAAGTAAAGGGCGTGCATCAAGATTCCACTAAGGGTTGCCCTTTCGGACTACGCCCTTTGCGAAGCAAAGGACATATCCGAAAAGGCGACCCTTGGCAAGACCGTGTCCGAAAGACATACCCTCCGAAAGCCCTCAAAAATAAAACCATTATTTTAATTGATGACGTGGCCACCACCGGGGCCACCTTAACCGAATGCGCCCGAGTCCTAAAACCACTCCGGCCAAAAGAAATCTGGGGCCTGGTTATCGCCCACGGCTAAATTGACTATTGAATCCTAAAATGGTAAGGTAAGAAATAAGGAGGAGTGCGCCGAATGGTAAGGCAGCAGTTTGCTAAACTGTAACCGTCTAAAAAGCGGTTTGTGGGTTCGAGCCCCACCTCCTCCGCTCCAACCAGGCGAGGTCGGATAACGGCTATTCCACTGGTCTTGAAAACCAGCGTCGCTTCGGCGACTTGTGGGTTCGAATCCCACCCTCGCCGCCTGAATAAATAACTGCCGACTAAAATGAAAAATCATTTAGAATGGACGGCTCCGGAATTTGAATACTACCATAAAGATAAATCTTGGCTGGCTATTGTCAGTTTGATAGCCGCTGGCTTATTCCTTTGGGCCCTCCTAACTAAAAATATTATTTTTGGCTTACTTATCGGTTTAAGCTATTTTACCATCATCATTTATGGTTTGAGAAAACCAGCTCCGGTCAAATTAGCCATTACCCCCAGAGGAGTCAAAATCAATCAGACGCTTTACGAATTTGATAACCTTAAATCGTTCTGGATTTTTTATCAGCCGCCCCAAATCAGAGAAATCAGTTTACGGAGCAAAAAAACGATTATGCCTTACATTAAAGTTCCCTTAGGCGAGCAAAATCCCGTTGAAGTAAGAAAAGCTTTACTCAAATATTTGCCCGAAAGAAAGCACAAAGAATCTTTAATTGATAATTTCGCCCGCAGTTTAAAATTTTAATGTCCTCGTAGCTCAGTGGATAGAGCATCAGCTTGCGGAGCTGGGGGTCGCAGGTTCAAGTCCTGCCGAGGACGCCAATGTTGTCTCCTCCAACTAAAATAGACCAACTAAAAAAGATAGGTCCCACTTATTTAAAACGGCTTCGGCAATTAAAAATCGAAACCATTGGGGACCTTTTTTTACATTTCCCTCATCGCTACGATGATTTCAGTCAGATTAAGCCGATTAGTCAACTGAAGGAAGGTCGGATAGCTGCTATTCGAGGGAAAATATCCAAAATTAAAACCAGCCGCACTTGGCAGCGCCGAATGAGTTTGACTGAAGCAATGATTGAAGACGACAGCGGAACTATCCGGGCCATCTGGTTTAATCAGCCCTATTTAATCCAAACTCTTAAACAAGGCAAAACTATTAATCTAGCCGGCAAAGTCGTTTTCGCCGGCCAAACTCTTTGTCTTTCCAATCCGGTTTACGAAACAGTCACTCTCCAAAAAGAAACCATTCACACCGGTCGCTTAGTGCCAATTTATCACGAAACAGCCGGCTTAAGCTCCCGTTATCTGCGTTATTTGATTAAGCCACTCCTGCCGTTAACTAGCCAAATTAATGATTTTTTGCCAACGGTAATTAAAAAAGAATTCAAACTGATTGACTTAGCTGTCGCCATCAAACAAATTCATTTTCCTGATAATCTTCGCTCGGCCGAAGCGGCTCGTCAGCGCCTGGCCTTTGACGAGCTTTTCCTGATTCAACTAAATAACTTACAACAAAGAGAGAAATTAAATCAGGAGAAAGCGACAACTATTCCTTTTAATCAAAAATTAATTAAGTCTTTTGTCCAAAAACTGCCTTTTAAATTAACTGACGACCAACGTAAAGCAGCCTGGCAGATTTTTCAGGATTTAGCCAGGCCCAGACCAATGAATCGCCTACTCAATGGCGATGTCGGTTCGGGCAAAACAATCTTAGCAGCTATGGCTGGCTTGGCTACGGCCAAAGCCGGCTACCAAGCTGCCTTAATGGCCCCGACTGAAATCTTAGCCAAACAGCATTTTCAGACCTTTAAGAATTTCCTCAAAAAAGACAAATTAAAAATTGCTTTGTTGACTGGCTCGGAAGCTCAAGGGTCGTCTGACAGCCTCAGGGAAGTTATAAAGACGACCCGCCCTCAACTAAAAAAACAAATTACTGAAGGTAAAATAGATATTCTTATTGGCACTCAGGCTCTTATCCAAGAAGGTATTAATTTTAAAAATTTGGCCTTGGCCGTTGTTGACGAGCAGCATCGTTTTGGGGTGGCCCAACGAGCCGCTCTTCAACAAAAGATTTACCAAATTAAAGACGGCTTAGTCACTCTACCCCATTTACTCTCCATGACGGCCACTCCTATTCCCCGGACTCTGGCCTTGACTATTTACGGCGATTTGGATATTTCTTTAATCAAGCAAATGCCTAAGGGTCGCCGGAAAATTATCACTAAAATTATTCCGCCGGCCGGCCGCCAAAAGGCCTATCAGTTTATCAAAAAACAAGTCAAGCAAAAAAAGCAGGTTTTTGTTATCTGCCCTTTGATTGACGAATCAGAAAAATTGGAAGTTAAATCAGTCAACCAGGAATACGAAAAATTATCCAAAAAAATTTTTCCTCAATTAAAGATAGACATGCTTCACGGCAAATTAAAACCAAAAGAAAAAGAGTCAATCATGAAAAAGTTTAAAGGGGGAAAAACAGATATTCTGGTTTCTACTTCAGTGGTTGAAGTAGGCATCGATGTGCCAACCGCGACGGTGATGATGATTGAGGGAGCTGACCGCTTTGGCTTAGCCCAGCTCCATCAGTTTCGGGGTCGGATTGGCCGAGGCAAAGACCAGTCCTATTGCTTCCTCTTTACTGACTCTCCCGCCAAAAAAACTCATCAGCGACTCAAAGCTGTTTTAACCGCTAAAGACGGCTTTGAATTAGCCGAAAAAGATTTAAAGATTCGCGGCCCAGGCGATTTAACCGGTTTTCGCCAATGGGGCCTGCCTGATTTAACTATGGCTTCCTTAAATGACTTGTCTTTAATTCAAAAAAGCCGCCAAGCGGCCGCTCTTGTTCTGGAAAAAAATCTTTTCAACCCCCTTTTGGGGAGAAAATTAAAACAATTCCAAAAAATTATCCACTTGGAATAAGAATGAGGTTGATAAACATATATCCACATTACAACATTGACAAAAAAAACTCATTTATGGCAGACTTGTATTAGGAGAAAGAGGAAAGAGTTCATTGATTCTTAAAACAAGAGAGAAAGGAGAGGAAATGAAAATTTCTACTTCTCAAATAAATCGGATACGGGAAGAAACAGACAAGGTTTTATCTTTTGTTTTCACGGGGGAAACCCATGGTCTTTCTCGATCAAAAGAGATTGTGGTAAAAAGAGAAGGAAAAACCGAATCTTTCTCAATAGATGGAACTCATTCAAAAAATCTTTTACCTGATGTGGGGGTGGGCTAGTTATTCGCGCGAGTCCTCTCATCAGATAAGAGCAATTGCCTTTTCTTTCCTGTTCTCCTAACTGGCCTGACTTGTTTAGTCCGGTCGCAGAACAAAGCCGAGACAAACAAATGGTAAATTTGTCTCGGCTTCTTTTTTTTAATACTTGTCCCGGGGGCGTCCCTTTTTTATACACCCTAAAGGGCATGCCTCTCGACCACGTCCTTGCTTCGCAAGGGCGTGGAATCTCGATGCACGCCCTTATTATAAAAAAGAGATGCCCCGGGAACTACATCTTTCTTTGCTTGGGAGTGGCCCAAAAGCCCATATATTTCCCCAGCATCAATCTAGTTTGGCTGTCTAAACCGGGCAAACAACCAAAAACAAGAATGGTCAAAGGCAGTAAAATCCACTGAATAATTATGGCCAGGACCTTCCGGAATCCCCTAAACCAGCTGTATTCTTTAGGCCGCCGCGGCAAAAGCAAAGTGCTGTAAATGGCCGAACCAACCAAACCAATCATGGCCAAAGTCATCAAAGTCCGGGTGACCCGAGGCAGATTATAGGATAAAAGGGTGACATTAAATCGCTGACCGCCTAAAAATAAAGGCAGCCAACCAAGAAGAAAAATTAGCAAGGCATTGGTCGCCCAAGACCAAAAGCCTTCTAATTGAATCCAAAACCAATGAAATTTCTTTGACCAAGAAATTTTTTTATTCTTCAAAAACCCAAAAAACAAGAAAGGAATATTTTCCACTCCCCAGCCCCAACGTCTCTGCTGGCGATAAATGTTAAGAGCCGTTTTTAAAAAAGTTGGGGCCAAATTAGCATCCATGGAAACCGGATAATGAAGCGGCACCGTCCGATATTGACCATTGTAATAAAGCAAATTTTGCCAGAAGATACGAGAATCTTCGGAAACCATATTGGTTGGCCAAAAATCAACCTCAACTAAGGTCTGGAAACTAATTGATTGCGAAGAAAACGTTGAAAGACGCTCTGGCCGTTGCTGCTGCATCATTTGCCAGAAAGTGCCTGAGGTGGCCACTACTCGGGAAAGACAAGGCGCCTGCCAGATATTATTATTATAAACAGGCACCGGCTGATAGCTGGCTCGAGTCGGCTTTTTAGTTGTCAAATAACTATAAGTCAAACAGGAAAAATATTGGGGATAAACTTGGGTATCAATATCAAAACAAGAAACAACGACATCCGAATAAGGAATTTTTAGAGGGTCAATGGCTTTCTTTTTGACCTGGCGAGCCGCCCAAGTAGAATTAGCCCCTTTACCGGCAAGTTCGCCAGCGATATCTGACGGATGAACGGTAATCAGAAATTTATAAAACTGACCGGCGAATTCCTGTCTGATTTTTTGAGATACTTGAGTCGCCCTTTGGCCAGCTCGTTCCTCGGTAGCTAAAACGACAATCATTTTTTCTTTAGGATAACTTGAATTGACAATCGCCCGAAAAGTCGACCGAACCGTTGACAAAGATTCTTTGTAAAAAGGCAAAATAATCAAATGATAAATCTTCTGCCAATCTTTTCCTTCGGACCGGCGACTTAATAACTTTAATTTTCCCAACCAGTTAATCTCCAAGTTTTTTCTCATTCGGTTATAGCCGGCTCTCAAATGAAAAGAAAGATAAATGGTCTTGAGCAACCAGTAAACATCAAAAGCAATAATAAAAAGAGCAATCCAGACTGGCTTGAACCAAGATAAAAAAATAACGCTTAAAAGCGTTAGCCAGGCCAATACCCCGGGTAATATCTCAAAAGCCCGATAGATTCTTCTTTCTCTCGGGCTTTTTAAGTCAGTTGCTTTAGCCAGCTTCAAATAATATTTTTCCTTAGGAAGCATGATTAGCAGCCCCGAGGAGAGTCGAACTCCTGTTCTTGGCTTGAAAAGCCAATGTCCTTACCGCTAGACGACGGGGCCGTCTTGTTTTATGTTACAACTTAAGTTACTATTTGTAAAGAATGATTATTTTAGGCATTGAAACGTCTTGCGATGATACCGGTATTGCTTTAGTTGAGGGCAGCCAAAAAGGTTGCTGTATTTTGTCTAACCTGGTTTCTTCCCAAGTAAAGTTGCACGCGCCTTATGGCGGCATTGTCCCTAATTTAGCCGCCCGGGCCCATTTAGAAAATATCGGTCCGGTCTTAAAAGAAGTCTTAGAGCAGGCAGGCAATTCAAAAATTGATTTAATAGCGGTGACTATTGGCCCTGGTTTAATTCCTTCCCTTTTAGTCGGAACTAATTTTGCCAAGGCCTTAGCCTACAACTGGCAAAAACCGATCATTGGTATTAACCATATCGAGGGACATATTTATGCTAACTGGCTCAGAACAACCAAGGGTCGCCCTTTCGGATACGTCCTTGCTTCGCAAGAACGTAGTCCTCAATGGCAACTCTTGTTCCCGGCTCTTTGTCTGGTGGTTTCCGGTGGCCACACTCAACTGATTTTAATGAAAGGCCACGGCCAATATAAATTGCTGGGAGAAACGCGAGATGATGCAGCTGGCGAGGCCTTTGACAAAGTGGCTAAACTATTAAATCTTGGCTACCCGGGTGGCCCGATTATTTCCCAAAGGGCTCAAAAAGGCAATCCTCAATCATTCAATTTGCCTCGGCCAATGTTCAATTCCCAGGATTTCGACTTCTCTTTCTCTGGATTAAAAACATCCATGCTTTATGAGGTTAAAGATAAAAAGAAGCTTCCTCAAAATTATATCAACAATATGGCTGCTTCTTTCCAACAGGCAGTCATTGATGTCTTAATTACTAAGACAATTAAAGCGGCTAAAAAACATAGAGTCAAAACCGTGCTATTGTCTGGCGGGGTGGCCGCTAATCAGGAATTGCGCCGGCAAATGACCGAATCAATTAAAAAAGAATTACCGGCTTCAAAATTCAATATCCCTCAGCCAAAACTCTGCACCGATAACGGGGCGATGATTGCCGCGGCCGCTTATTACAAAAAAAGACCAGCCTTGAAACAAAGCTGGTCTAAAATTGAAGCCCAAGCTAATCTAAAATTAATTGCTTAAAGAAATAATCTTTGTTATATATAATAATATATAATATTATCTCATATGGAAAACAAAATCCTTATTTTAGGCAAAGGATTTATTGGTCAACGACTACAAAATGATTTTAATTGTGACATCTCCAATAAAAAAATATTCTCTCTAAAAGATGCTGAAGAAGAAATAAAAAAATACAAACCCAGGATTATAATCAACTGCATTGGCTCCACTGGAAAAAATAATGTAGACGACTGTGAGCTCAATAAAGACAAAGTCCTTTTTTCCAACGCCTTTGTACCCATTATATTAGCCGAGGCTGCCCTCAGAAACAAAATCAAATTAATTCATATAAGTAGTGGCTGTATTTATCATTTTAATTATTCTCAAGACAGGCCCGTAAGAGAAGAAAAATTACCTGATTTTTTTGATTTATTCTACAGTCGGAGTAAAATTTATTCTGAAAAGGCCCTGGAAAATTTCTCTACTAAATCTAACATTTTAACCGCCAGAATTAGAATTCCTTTAGATAATCAACCTCATCCCAAAAATCTTCTCGATAAACTCATTAAATACAAAACAGTCATTGATATTCCTAATTCCGTTACCTACATTCCTGATTTCATAAAAGCATTAAAACATCTAATAAAAATTAAGGCCAAAGGAATATATAATATCGTCAACAAAAACGGATTAAGATATCCTGTCCTTCTAAATATCTATAAGAAATATGTCCCTGATTTTGATTATAAAATTATAGACCAGAAAAAACTGGGATTGATTAGAACCAATTTAATTATGTCTACTAAAAAATTGAGCGAAACCGGTTTTAAGGTAAGAAAAATAGAAGAAGTTTTAGAAGAATGCGTTCGTTCATATACCAATAAATTTCTTAATTAAATCGATGAAAGAAATAACTAAAGCCTATAATTCCCAAGAAAACGAAGTCAAGATTTACCGACTCTGGGAAAAGTCGGGCTATTTTAATCCGGACAAACTGCCGGTCAAGAAAACGGCCAAGAAATATTCTATGGTTATTCCGCCGCCCAATATTACCGGCGAGCTTCATATGGGCCACGCCCTAAATAACACCCTCCAGGATGTTTTGACTCGCTGGAAAAGAATGCAGGGCTACCGAACTTTATGGCTGCCGGGAACTGACCATGCTGGAATCGCCACCCAAAACGTGGTCGAAAAAGAGTTAAAAAAGGAGGGTCAAACTCGCTATGATCTAGGTCGGGAAAAATTTTTAGCCAGGGCTTGGGCCTGGCAAAAAAAATACGGCCATCTCATTCTAGACCAACTGAAAAAACTGGGCTGTTCCTGCGACTGGTCACGGACCGCCTTCACCATGGATAAAGACTATCAGGAAGCGGTTAAAACAGCTTTTCTACATTATTATAAGAAAGGTTGGATTTATCGAGGCAAAAGGATGATTAATTGGTGTCCCCGCTGCCAAACCAGTTTGTCTGATTTAGAATTAGAATACGAAGAAGAGGAAAGCCATCTGTGGTATCTTCAGTATCCTTTGGCTACCAAAACCAATACTACTAAGGGCATACTTTTAGACCAGACTCTTTCAAAGAAAGGGCGTGGAATCTCAAGGCACGCCCTTAGCATCACCGTAGCGACTACCCGACCGGAAACCATGCTGGGCGACACGGCCGTGGCCGTCCATCCCCAAGACAAAAGATACAAAAAGCTGGTTGGCCAGAAAGTAATTTTGCCTTTGGTTAATCGACAAATTCCGATTATTGCCGATAAAGCAGTTGATCCTCAATTTGGCACCGGCGCGGTCAAGGTTACCCCGGCCCACTCACCGGTTGATGCGGAAATAGCCCAGCGGCATAATTTACCCTTTATCCAGGTAATCAGCGATAAAGGAAGAATGACCAAGCAGGCCGGCAAGAATTTCGCCAGCTTGACTGTTTTAGAGGCCAGAGAAAAAGTGATTGAGGAATTGAAGAAACAAGGTCTTTTAGAAAAAATCAAAGATTATACTCATCAAGTACCCCGTTGCTATCGTTGCCATACTTTGATTGAGCCGTTATTTAGTCAGCAGTGGTTTTTGAAAATGGATAAATTAGCCGAGAAGGCAATTAAAGTGGTTAAAAGCGGCCAAATTAAATTCCATCCCAAGCGTTGGGAAAAAGTTTACTTTGACTGGCTGAAAAATATTAAGGATTGGTGCATTTCACGGCAAATTTGGTGGGGACATCAAATTCCCCTTAAAGGAGAGACTGATGTTTTGGATACCTGGTTTTCCTCGGCTTTATGGCCTTTGGCTACCTTGGGTTGGCCGAAAAAGACCAAAGATTTAGAAAAATTTTATCCAACCGACACCTTGAGCACCGCCCGCGACATTATTAATCTCTGGGTGGCCCGAATGATTTTCTCCGGTTTAGAATTTATGAAAAAAATTCCTTTTACTGATATCTATATTCACGCCACCGTCTTGAACAAAGAAGGCAAAAGAATGAGCAAATCTTTAGGGACCGGCGTCGACCCCTTGGAGCTAATCAACCAATACGGAGCTGACGCCACTCGTTTCGGTTTAATTTACCAAACCTTTGAGGGCCAGGACATGAAATTTTCAGAAGACAATATCGTTATGGGTAAAAAATTCGCTAATAAGATTTGGAACGCCAGTCGGTTTGTTTTAGGTCAAATAGATAAAATTGAAATAAACAATCGTTTGCCCAAGAAATTAACGGCCGCTGATAAACGCGTTCTCAAACAACTCAAAACAACTACTCAAAAAATAACTAAAGAACTTGAAAATTTCCAATTTGGTCAGGCCGCTCACCTGCTTTACGATTTCTTTTGGCATGATTTCTGTGACAAATATATTGAAGTATCTAAAAAGCAAAACAATCTCCAAACCCAGCAGGTTCTAGTTTATGTTCTCTCAAATTCCTTAAAACTGCTCCATCCTTTTATGCCTTTCGTCACTGAAGCCATTTATCAAAAACTACCCTTTAAAGAAAAAGAATTACTGATGATTGAAAACTGGCCGAAATAAAGTGTATTTAGCAAGGATTCGGCTAATGCCTTTCAGCGGCATAGAAATGCGAGCGGGCATGGTTCCGCCAGAGGCGGAGAGCGAGCATTTCTCTGCAGCAAAATTCCTCGCTGGGGAATTTTGCATAGCTAAAAGATATTAGCCGAATCCTCTATAATATGCAATATCCTTTCTACATCTGCCTCGGCTTGCTGCCCAGTTTTGTCTGGCTGTCTTTTTATTTAAAAAAAGACAGACATCCGGAACCGAATAGCATGGTCTTAAAAATATTTTTCTACGGCATGCTTCTAGCTCCTTTGGCTATTGTCTTAGAACTATTTCTAATTTGGCTACTTAATCCTCAACTTAGTCTTTCAGCTTTACTGACTCAAACAGGCCAAGACAGTTTTTTAAAGGTTATTTTAGCAGCCACTCTAATTCCGGCCTTTGTCGAAGAATATCTGAAATACGGCGTAGTTAAATTAAAAGTGCTAAAAAATTCAGCATTTGACGAACCAGTTGACACTATGTTATACTGTATTATTGCCGGGTTGGGTTTTGCCGCCGTAGAGAACCTGCTCATTCTTTTCAAGGGACTTTCTTTTGAAGAGGCCTTAATCACTATCGGCTTGCGTTTCCTGGGAGCTACTCTGGTTCATGCTTTGGCCTCGGGAATTGTCGGCTACTGGTTAGCTCTGGCCCTGCTTTATAGCCAACGAAGAAAGAAACTAATCGTCAGCGGTCTGACCATTGCTATTATTTTCCATAGCTGCTATAATTATCTTACGGTTAATCTCTTTAATCAGGTAAGCCCAAACCAGAAAACAATTTTTCTTTCAACCATTGTTTCTCTACTCGTCTCCATCGCTTTCCTGGTTTCTTACTACTTTAGAAAACTAAAAAAGCAACGGGCTATTTGTAGAATACCAGCTCAATGAGTAATAGATAAACAACAATATTCTTTTGTTAATTATTCATTGTTCTCTAAATATTTATGGCTAAAAAACCATCCTTTTTTGAAAGATTGACTGGAGCCAGCTGGTCAGAAGACGAATCTAATAGCCAGCCAGAAAAGAAGCCAGTCAAAACTAAAAAAACTAAGAAAACTAAACTTAGTCAAAAAATTATGCCGACCAAAAAGGAAAAACCAGCTACTCCTCCTAAAAAAGAAACCGAGGATTGGTTAACTGAGTCGGAAGGCCAACTGACTATCGATGTCTATCAGACACCCAACGAAATAGTCATCAAGTCAACCATCGCCGGAGTCAAACCAGAGGATATTGATATCAGTATTACCAACGATATGATTACCATCAAGGGCCGACGACAGAAAGACGAAGAAGTTAAAGAGGAGGACTACTATTATCAAGAATGTTATTGGGGACCCTTCTCTCGTTCGGTCATTCTGCCGGTAGATGTTGAAGTTGACCGGGCCGATGCCTCAATGAAAAACGGTATTTTAACCATCAGGTTGCCCAAGGTAGAAAAAGTAAAAACCAAAAAGATATCAATTAAGACCGAATAGAATCAACAAAAACAATCAACAATATATTGGTTGGTTGTTTTTTTGTTGTTGGCTCTAAGCGGCCATGTTATTATATATAAATGAAAAAGATTTCTGAACAGATAATCTCTTTTGGCCTAATTGTCTTTATTGTTTTAATCTATCTGGTTTTCTTTCTCCAGATAGTCAATCATCAGAGAATTGCCTGGGGGGTTAAAGTAGCTGATTTTAACCTTAGTCGGACCAAACCCCAAACAGTCCCCAAAACCCTAAAAGACAAGTTAGATAGTTTCGCTAATCAGGAATTAAATTTTTTCTATCAAGATAAAAGTTGGTCAGTTAAATTAATTGATTTAGGTTTTCTATTTGATGAAAGAGCCATTCTTGAAGCAGCTTACCAAATTGGTCATCAAGCTAACATCTTGATTAATCTTAAAGAACAATTAATCGCTTTTATCATCGGACATCAATTAGCCCCGGTCTATCAATTAGACCAAGAGCAGTTTCAAAACAAAACCAGTGAGCTTTTTAGAGATATTGAAAGACCGGCTCAGAATGCTTCCCTGGTCTTTAACCAAGAAATTGATGGTTTTTCTTTGGAACACTCAACCGAGGGAACAACCATTAAGCGAGGCCAACTATTAACTGACTTGACGGCCCGAATTAGGTCCTTTTCCAGTCAGCCAATTGAGTTGCAGCTGGTTCTTGACTATCCGACAGTTGAAAATGATGAAGTTGAATCAGCTCGTCAGAAAGCTGAACAAATTTTAGCCGGACAACCTTATCAATTAACCTTTGAAGGAAAATATTGGACCATTGATAAACAAAGAATAATTGACTGGTTAAAATTTGAATCGGTTAAAGAAGAAAACTCTGGTAATCAAATTCTCGGTTGCTTTTTAGATGAGGAAAAAATTAAAGATTATTTAGCCGAAATAGCCAGGACAATTGACCAGCTAACGGTTGATGCCCGCCTAGAAACCGAGGGTAATCGAGCGGTTGTCTTTTCGGCCGGTCAAGCCGGTTTTCAGGTTTATCAGGAAGAAACTATTCAAGAATTGACCAAAAATATTTTAGCCCAACCGCCAATTAGCCAAACCGAGATTATAGCCAGTATTGCCCTACCTAAAATTACTTTAGGCCAGACCAATAATTTAGGCATCAACACTTTAATTGGTCAGGGCAATTCCAATTTTGGCGGCTCACCGAGCAATCGGATTCATAATATCAAAACAGGCACGGCCAAATTCAACGGCTTAATTTTGAATCCGGGTGAGGAATTTTCCTTTAATACTCTTTTGGGTGGCAGCGGCCCGGAACAGGGATTTCTGCCGGAACTGGTTATCAAAAAAAATAAAACTGTGCCGGAATACGGCGGCGGTCTTTGTCAGGTTTCGACAACGCTTTTCCGGGCGGCCGTCAACAGCGGTCTGGAAATTACCGAGCGCAGTCCCCATGCTTTTCCGGTAGTATATTATTCCCCCCAAGGATTTGACGCCACTGTCTACGAACCCCATCCTGACCTCCGTTTCATTAACAACACGCCCGCTCATTTTTTAATCGAAGGGGTCGTCCAAGGTAATCAATTGACTTTTAATTTTTACGGGGCTGACGACGGCCGGCGCGTCCAGATTAAAGGGCCTTATCTTTTGGAAAAAAAAGAAGACGGCTCAATGAAAACTGTCTTATACCAGGAAGTCTATCAACAAGGTGAATTAGTCCATCAGCAAACTTTTTATTCTAATTACGATTCACCGAATTTGTATCCGATTGAAGGAAGCGAAAAAGAGAGCAGAGAGAATTAAGAAGACTTAGCTTTTTTAGCCGGGAAAACAAATCTGACCGCCCGCGGAATTAAAGCCAGGTCTTTTTTTATTTGTTTTTTTGAATCCTTCTCCAGTTTATCCCAATCACCTCCTTGATAATATCTTTCCCCTGCTTTAACTAAACAATTGGCTAACCAAATAGCCAGCAAGGTAATTGGCAGAGCAATTAAAATATCAATGAAATAATGTTGAGCTAAATAAACTGTTCCTAAAATAGAAAAAAACGCCCAAGGGAGAGTAAAATAAATCGTTTTCCTTCTAAATTTAAAAAGATAGTAAACAATAATGATTGTCCAAGCGACATGCATGCTGGGCATGGTCGTCACCGGAGCAACATCACCTGGGCTAGCACCAACCTCTCGATGAAAATTTATAATATACTTATTCGGTTGATAATCTTCAACCGAGTTCTTGATAAACGGGTCTATTTCTCTACCATAAACATTATTCAAAAAAGTATTCTGGGGACTGTTAGCCGGAAAAAAGAACCAGATGGGTAAAGCAATCATTGTCGCCAAAGTCATCGCTATAATGTACTGACTAAAAAGTTTTCTCTGGTTTATTAAATAGAAAACAAGCCAGCTGATTCCCATTAACGAGCCGAGCAAGCAAAAAGAATAGAGAAATAAAGGAGCTAAATATTTTAAAAAACCGATTGAATCCTGAGACCAAAGGAAAGGATAAAAACCAAGCATAGATTTATCTATTCTCATCAACCAATTATCGATTAAATTGCCCCGGAGTTGAATAGCCATCAAACCAATCAGGAAGGTAATCAAACTAAAGAAGAGGGTGACAAAGAAAAGAGGTCTTAAAAAAAATAAGATAGTCATTAAAAAATTTTTAAGTTTAGACCAACTCCGAGAAAATAATTTTGGCCAAGAAAGAAGGACATTTTTCAAAGAAACTCTTTTCTCAATAAACGGCGATAACCAATTAATCAAATAGAGATACAGTTTGAAGAAAACGTAAAAATAGATGAAAAATAAGACGAAAGAAAAATAATTTATCCCTAAGGCCACATTCTTAAAACCAATTTTAAAAGAGCCTAACCAATTTGATTGGGAAACAAAAATCAGACAAGATAGGAAGAGAATCAGCGAAAAGGCAAATAAAATATATTCTTCAATCCTGATTGACTGAAGAATATTTTTAACTTTAATCATAAGCAGTGCGGACGGTGGGAGTTGAACCCACATGAGATTATTCTCACCAGGTCCTAAACCTGGCGCGTCTGCCAGTTCCGCCACGTCCGCTTCATTTCTATTCTAATCCCCCTTTGTTCAAAAATCAACACTCTTGACATTTAATAATTTGTTATATATAATATAAGCAATGGCAATTTAGGCAAGGAGGGACTATTTTTTAGGTTTCTTTAATAATAGAATAATAACCTTTACTGAAAAGAAAGGAGTGATTGAAATGGGTAAGCTTAAGGATGTTTTCAAAAAAGGAGCAGGGGTAGTCGGAGATATAGCTAAAGAAGCGGCTGGTGAAGGAATCGGAAAACAAATAGGAGGCGCGGCAGGAAAAAGGGTCAGCGAACGGGTTTTTGAGGATAAAAGAGGGGAACTGCTAATCGATATCTTGGCAATCTCAGAAAATAACGAGCATCTTCTCCGGCGACACAAAAAAGCTTCGGAAAACCATACTGAAAACCGATTTGTCAACCTTCTTTGCAAGATTCCCAAAGAGCAGCGGAAGGAAACTCTCAAGATACTCAATGGGATGGAAGATTCTCAATTCGAGCAATACTTGGACCTTCTTGAGAACAATCTCTTTACACAATTTTTCCAACGAATTGGTCATCTTCTCGGAAAAGAATTAAAAGAGCTCGACGAAGGAGCGGCTGCCGGGTTAAGAGAGTTAGCCGCTAAAATAAGGGCAAGCTGCGAGGAAGGCGGTACGAGACATAAAGGGGGTGATGCGAGATGAAAGAATTTATAAAAGCTTTCTTTGAGGACTTTCTGCCAGCCATCTGGTTGGCCGTCTTCCAAAAAGGTCCTCAAAAGATGGATAAGTTAGTTAAGTGGGTTAAACCAAGAGCGAAAAAAATCTGGAAGTGCTTTCTAGTCCTAGCGCTCATCCTGATAATCATCCCAATCGTAGCAGTGGACTTGGCGCTCCTGTTCAAAGCAGGCTGGATAGCTGCTTTGATTGGAACCCTTCTGGCCTTAATCTTAATGGTGCTTTTTTTCAAGCCAGTCTATCTGGGCTTAGCTGCGTTGTTGGGAATAACCTGGGAGGTTCTCTACCTGCGGATTAAAGAGGCGCCAAAAACTGGTGTAAGATACGGTAAATTATACTTGGATATTGGACTGGGTATTCTGCTCTGGGAGCTAATTATCCTTTCTTATATATCTATTTTTCCTGTCTGGAATAATCCTCAAGCACTTCCTGTATTAGCTTTGTTTTCTCTTCTAGCGGGTTTGATGGTTTATGTCTGGAAGTTCGAGAAAATTTTCTTCCGGAAATTCGCTTACAGATTCGTAGTTTTGGTCTTAATCGTGGAAACACTCAGCTTTTTCTTCCCGTTGACTAGCCAGGCCATCAATAAAAAAATGCCAGTTGTCGATAGAAAGATATCCAATAGCATTAAGGCATTCGGCACTTCCCGCGAGCCACCCGTGAAAAAGGATAGCTCTAAAGAACCATCTCGCCGGCTCTCCGGAATCTTCGTTCTGCCCAAGGGCGTAAAGGTGACTAAGGACATCAATGGACATGAGTATGACTATCTGGAGGGAGAAAGAGGACATTTCCAACAACTCGGCCCAACAGGACAATTTACCGTATTGAATAAGAAGATATCTTCTCTAGTAATCGATAAGCCAACCTATACAACTGACCCAGCCATCTCTGATGGCCAAGTTAAGCTAATGGCTACCGGCGGAAAGGATGTGATAGTTGAATTAACAATCCTTCCGCCGTGTTCCTAAACGCCAAAAGCCAGGCAAAGCAACAAAAATTGCTTTCCTGGCTTTTTTATTTATCTTAATTCTCTCCTTGATTGTCTATCAAATTTTACTGATTAGTCAAAATCATCGTCTCTACTCATCGCTATTATCCGGCTTATAGCATGCTTGTAATAAATTTCTGCGCTACATAGGCAAAGAGAGCTATGCCTATGCCGACCAAGCCCCAAATCAATGTTTTTCTGGCCTTGCCTAATTTTTCTTCATCACCAGCCGCCGTCATCCAAACAAAACCGGCGTAGATAATCATAATGATAGCAATAACCAAAACAATGACTTGGAACCATCCGGCAATGTTTTTAATTATGCCTATTAATTCCGTCGGGCTTTCCGGGCCGACATTTGTAATTGGCGCCCCGAAGGCCATCGAGACAGCAAAAGCAAAAATAGATAAGGGAAGAAGAATGGAAGAAAAAACTTTTATCTTTTTGTTCACTAATATTCACCCCCTTTCCTTTAATAATTTAATTAACCAGCTCCAAGAATATTTTTAATCAATTCAATCAAAGCCCGGCTGCTTATCAATACAGCCAAACCAATTAAAGACCAGGTCAGGGCTTTCTTGGCTTTGCTCACTTTTTCCTCGTTGCCGGCCGCGGTCATAAATAAAAGAGCGGAATAAACAATCATAATTACGGCCACAGACACACCAATATTAACAATCCAGGTAATAATGTCTCCGGCTAAATCGGTAAAGCTGGTGACATTAAGTGGATTAGGCACTGAAGTTGGCGAAGCCGCTGGCCAATCTGCTTTAACGACAACCAATGGCAGACTAATCGTCAAAAGAGACAGAATCAAAATAATTGATGAAAGATTTTTGGGAGAGATATTTCTAAGCATATATTTTATAAACAAATCTTCTAAGGACAACTAGGGAATACGTTCCAAGCGCCACTGAAGGCTCCGGTAGTCAAAGTTTTAACTAAAGTGTCAATCAACAGCCAGCCGGTAAAAATGATGACCAAGCCGATAACGGTGTTAGCAAAAATACTTTTGGCCAAAGTAACTCTTCCTTCACTGCCACCGGAAACAAGGAAGATAATCCCAGCAGCTGCAAATAGAAGAATAGCCGCTGGGATAGCTAAATTAAAACTGATAAAATTGATGATATTGCTGGCCAAATGCCATAAATCACAGAGATTACATTTCTCACTGGCATCTAGCTGGCCATCACCATTAATATCCCGGCCACAAGGGACTAATGGTTCAGTGATAAAGCCAGCATAGGCCAAATTAGCGACAAACAATCCTAACAAGAGCAAAGAACCGATTAAAATTTTATGAAAGGTTCCCATGTCATTTCATTAAGAGAGTTATTTGATTAGCCGCCCGATTAACCGCTTCTCTAATCGTCGCCCGGCCTAATACTACTGATTCTATCATATCGGCCAAGTATTGCTCAATAGTCAAGTTATCCACCTGATACCAGGAATAAGCGGTCAAGGCCTGCCCGGCGAAAATTCCTAAATCGGGGTCGTCTTTCTGCCAAGTGATTAAATCACGCCGGGCCGTCGGCTTTTTAGCCAATTCTAAATATTTCTGGGCATTTTCTTTCTCGGTCAACCAAACAATAAATTGCCAGGCCTGGTCAGCGTTCTGGCAATTATGGGAAACAGCCAAGCCCCAATAATTGGCATAATTAACCTTACTAGTGGCCGCCTTAATTTGGGGCATCGGGGCAATGGCAAAATTTAAATAAGGTGACTTGGCTTGGATAGTCGGTATTTGATAGGCATAATTAAACATCATCGCCGTCTGGCCCTGAACAAAGGCGTCTAGCGAATAGTCCATCCGCGTATTCCAGGTATAAACTGATTTTAAAGGGTCAGCGAAGTCAGTATAAAATTCTAAAGCTCTTTGCCCAGGATAAAAACTTTGGCCGTCAAGTTCAACTGACTGGTTAAAGGCAGCGGCTGTTTTTTCCTGATTGACCATTTGAGCGCCCGACTGAAGCATCAAGAGAGTCAGAATATCAGTTGACCGATTAATATTGCGAGCTGTTCCTAAGGCCGCTCCGGCCCGGATAATATTATCTCGCTCGTCCTTTATGGTTAAGGCCTCTACGTCGGCCAGAAATTCTTCCCAGGTAGCTGGCGCTTGAGGAATGACAGCGGTATTAAAAATATCTTGGTTGTAAAAAAGGGTTAGGGTGTCAACGCTTAAGGGTAAGGCGGCAATAGCCCCATCGGAAACAAAATCGTCATAGACAACATCGACAAAATTTTCCTTTAACTCTTTGAGGGTAATTAACTCTGAAGGAGCGGCCCAAATCTTATCTTCGTAACGAGGCAGCCAAGTATTATGAATCACCAAAATATCCGGACCGCGACCACTGGCCATTGCTTCTAATAAATCGCTTTCATAAGTCTGGTAAGTCTTTTTGTAATATTTAATTTCTGTTTTGGGAAAAACCTGATTGAATTCTTCAATTAACGGTTGGAAAATATCCGAATCATCGAAAACGCCCCAAAACTCCAGCTTCACTTCTTTAGCTGGCGGCTCTTTACAGCCAGGCAAGACGACGGCTAAACCAAGGAAGATAATCGGCAGGATAATTGTATAAAGAGTAGTAGCTTTGGTCTTAGACACAGTTTTAGCTCTTTTTAAAAACCAGACCATAATGCTGACCGTCCATGGTTAATTCTTTAACTAAAGTCAAACCTTGGCCTTCGACTAATTGACGAGCTTCATCTTTAGAAATAAACCAACCTTCCTTGGGAGCCAAAGAAGAACCGGCTAACCAATCAATAATGACCAGCTGACCATTCTCTTTCAAAACCCGCTTAGCTTCTTTTAAAATTTCTTCTTTTTTTTGTGACTGAAATAAAATATTGGCCAAAACGACCAAATCAACTGACTGGTCGGTTAATTTAGAGCCACCAGACACTTCCAGATTACCACGGATAGTTTCGATATTAGAAACTTTTTCTATTTCGGCCCGGCTTTTAACTGACTGGAGGGCCTCTTCCAGAACATCCAAGGCATAAACTTTTCCTTGGCTGACCTGCTTGGCTAAGGGAAGACTGAAATAACCGTGTCCACAGCCAAAATCAGCGATAGTCATATTATCGCGGATATCTAATTGGTCTAAAATTGTCTCTGGCTGGAGAAAACCGCCAGTTCCCTTAGCCATATTTTAGATGCAAGCTATCGAGGCGATTTTATCCCCTCGAGCCATCCTCATTAATTTGACTCCTTGAGTCGTCCGACCCAAAGAGGGAATGTCTTTAAGTCTAGTCCTAATGACTTGTCCTTTTTGAGAAATGGCAATTAAATCTTCGTGCTCCGGCCTTAAGATCTGACCGGCTATAATTTGACCGGTCTTGGCTGTCAAGCGGGCTGTTTTAATTCCCAGACCGCCCCGCTTCTGTAGTTTATAATACCGCAAATTGCTCCTTTTGCCAAAACCATTCTCCATGACAACTAATAATTTAATCTGGTCTTCCCTTTTTTGGTCATCAAGAGTAACTATCTGCATACCAACTAACTTATCTTCTTTTCTCAAACCAAGCCCCTTAACGCCGGTAGCTGTCCGGCCCATTGGTCTGATTTCAGTCTCTTTAAAATGAATACTTTGTCCCTGGGCGGTGATTAAAATAACCTGGTCTTGTCCGGAAGTAAGTTTAGCCCATTTTAGACTATCTCCCTTTTTCAAATTAATAGCCATTAGGCCATTCCGCCGGACATGACTAAATTCTTCTATCTTAGTTCTTTTGATTATACCATTTTCCGTGGCCATAACCAAATATTTAAAGGGCTGACCATTGTTTCCATTTGGTTTAATGGTTACCACGGCCGTAACCCGTTCTTGAGCGGCCAATTGTAGAATATTAACAATGGCTTGGCCACGGGCCGTCCGGCTGGTTTCGGGAATCTCATAGGCTTTGGCCTGGAAAACGCGGCCGCGGTCAGTAAAGAATAAAATATTATCATGAGTGGAAGAAGATAGGAACCAACCAACAGCATCTTCCTCACGTGGGGTGATACCGAGAATACCTTTGCCGCCTCTTCTTTGAGCTCGATAAGATTGGGGATTAACTCTTTTAATATAGCCTCCTTGGGTCAGAATAATGACGCAATCTTCTTGAGGAATTAATTCCTCTTCGGTTAACTGACCGACCGCCTGCCGATAAACTTTGGTCCGTCGCTCGTCAGCGTATCTTTCCTTTATTTCCCGCAACTCCTTCTTAATCAAGGTCAAAATTTTCTTAGGACTTTTTAATAAGGTCTCCAATTCTTTAATCAATTCTTTTTTCTCCTTTAATTCGTCCTTAATCTTCCTCTGCTCTAAACCAGCTAAAGCTTGTAACCTCATTTCCAGAATGGCCGTCGCCTGACGGTCAGTTAATTTAAATTTCTTGATTAAATTCTGATGAGCCGCTTCTCGCGTCTCTGATTTTTTAATTGTTTCAATAACTGCATCTATTTGATTAAGGGCTTTACTCAAACCAGTCAAAATATGGGCTCTCTCTTTGGCCTGCTTCAATTCAAATTGACTGCGTCGGGTAGTGACCTGCTGACGGTGCTTAATGAATTCTTCCAAAAGCCCCTTCAAGGATAAGACTTGCGGCTGTAACCCATTAACTAGAGCGAGCATATTTAAATGGAAAGTTTTTTGTAAATCAGTTAATTTATACAAGCGATTAAGAATTTTCTGCGGTTGAGCATCGCCCTTTAGTTCAATAACTACCCGGACACCTTCTTTGTCTGATTCGTCGCGAATATCTTTAATGCCTGGCATTCTTTTGTTTTTAACCAGTTCAGCAATTTTAGCAATCAAATTGGCCTTATTGACTCCGTAAGTCATTTCGGTAATTAAAATCTGGAACTGGCCGGCTTTCTTCTCAACAATTTCTGTTTTAGCCCGCATGACAATCGGCCCCCGACCGGTGCTATAGGCCTGAATTAGTCCCTGACGGTCATAAATGGCCCCGCCAGTTGGAAAATCAGGTCCTTTAATAAATTGGAAAAGGTCCTTAACCGTTGCTTGCGGATGGTCAACGAGATAAATAACTCCCTCAACAACTTCAGCCAAATTATGAGGTGGAATATTAGTGGCCATGCCCACGGCAATCCCCATAACCCCATTTAAAAGTAATTGAGGTAATTTAGCCGGTAGAACAACCGGCTCCTGACGAGTCCCATCATAATTATCAGCCCAGTTAACCGTTGACTTCTCTATATCAACCAACATTTCTTCAGATATCCTGGCCAACCGCGATTCGGTATAGCGATAAGCAGCTGCACTATCTCCATCCATCGAGCCGAAATTCCCCTGACCATCAATTAAGGGATAACGCAGGGAAAAATCTTGAGCCATCCGGACCAAAGCGTCATAAACAGCCGTATCTCCGTGGGGATGAAATTTTTTTAAGACATCGCCGATTACCCCGGCGCATTTCGAATATTTGCCGCTATGCCGCAGGCCAGCTTCCCACATGGCATACAAAATACGGCGATGAACTGGCTTGAGTCCATCGCGAACATCGGGCAAAGCCCGGGCGACAATCACGCTCATGGCATAGTCCAAATAGGACTCTTTCATTTCCTCGGCAATGGCTCTTTTTTTGATGTAACCTATTTCCATTAAATTTAGCCAACAAAGAACAGCCAAGAATATTTCTATTCACTATTGGCTGTTAGTTGATTCATTATCTCAAAGGCAATTTGGCCGGTTTAATTGTTTGCCCTCCGAGAGCATCTTCAATTGCTTGAGGAGTTAACTGGCTTTCTTCTGAAATATTTTCTTCTTCAGGCAAATTATTTTCCTCAAAAAAAGCACCGATACTGGCTCGGAAAATTTCTCCTAAAGAAGGAATTTCTTTTTCTACCTCCTTTTTCATCTCTCCCAAGGGCTGGCTGGTCTTCTCGGCCGTGCCGGGCAAAGAATGCTTTAAAGAAATCACCCAAAGGGAGCCAATCAAAAACATACAAATAAAGACGGCCAACCATAAAATCTGGAAGCGAATATAGCGCGGTTTCTTTTGAATTTTTTCTAAAAATTCATTTAAAGACACGGCTTTGTTTATTGAATAAGGATTCTAATACTTAAAAATAACTACTTCCATCTCTTTGCTGACTAAATCTTTTTTCTTGAGAGTTAATTTATCTACGGCTGGTTTTTTGTTCAGGCCCATTTCCTTTAAAAAATCAGCTAAGCCGGCCAATTTGATTTTCAAACCAGGCAATTTGTAATGCATCGGAATAATCAAATGAGGCTCCAGTTGTTCGGCCACTTTGACCGCTTCGCCCGCCTCAATGGTATAGGTACCGCCAACTGGGATAATTAAGATATCCACTTGACCAATAACTTCTAATTGTCTTTCGGTTAAACGCTCCTGGCCGAAATCACCTAAATGACAAACTCTCATTTTGTCTACCTCCATCAGATAAATGGTATTAGGGCCCCTTTCCTGCCCCTGCTTTTTATCATGATAACTGGAGCAACCAATAATCTTGATACCTTTAATTTCGTATTCGCCGGGCCCGTCAATAACAAAAGGCTGACCACTGATGGCCCGAACATTATTATGGTCGTGGTGGTCATGAGAAACGGTAACGATATCGGCAGTGCCCCGCGGCGGAGTCAGGCCGATACTTTTATCAAAGGGGTCGGTAATGATAGTTAAGTGGCCGCCCTGATTAGTAATCTTGAAACAAGAGTGGCCGTACCAGATAATAGTCATAAATTCTTTTTATTATTCTATCACAAATTTTCTCTCTTGCCAAGCTAATAATTTTAGGTTATACTTTACTCAATATGACCAAAGAAAAATCAGAATTAATGAAAGATTTAATAACCAAAGATAAGCAAGCCCCATCTTTACCTCAAGCGGGCGATTTAATTGAAGGAAAGATTATTAAAATAAGTAAGAGCGCTATCATTCTTGACTTGGGCCCTTTGGGTACCGGAATCATCTATGGTGGTGAATTAAAGGAAGACAAAGAAACGCTCAAAGAATTAGCCCTGGAGAAAACCATTACCGCTTTAGTTTTAGAGCCGGAAAATGAAGACGGTTATGTTGAGCTTTCTTTAAGAGAAGCCAGCCTGGAGAAAACCTGGTTAGAAGTAAAAGAAAAGAAAAAATCCGGTCAGCCAATCACCGTTAAAGTGATTGAAGCTAACCGCGGCGGCCTGGTCATCAGGTCGGCCAGTTTGGTCGGTTTTTTACCTGTTTCTCAATTGTCGCCCAAAAATTATCCTAAGGTTGAAGGCGGCGATAAAGAGAAAATTCTGGAACATTTGAATAAATTTGTCGGCCAGGAAATGGAAGTCAAAATTCTTGACTTAGACCAAAAAACAGACAAATTGATTGTTTCCGAAAAAGCCCTTCAGGAAAAAAAATAAGATGAAATATCTTCTTAAAAATCTAATCATTGTTTTTCTGGTCTTTATAACCATCGCCGGTTTCTTCACTTTGCTCAGCCAACCAACTGAAAAACCGAAAGAAATTACCCTAAATCAATTAGTTAACCAAATCAATCAGGAAGAAATAACTAATATTGTCATCAAAGGCGACCAATTGGAAATTGAATTAAAAGACGGCTCTTCAGAAAAAGCGACCAAAGAGAAAGAGGCCTCTTTAACCGAATCTCTGAAGAATTACGGACTTGATTCGGAAAAACTGAAACTGGTCAATTTAGAAGTTAAAAGCGAAAGCGGCCTGGTCTTCTGGCTGGGAACAGTCCTTCCTTTCCTTTTGCCTTTGCTGATTCTCGGCTTTTTCTTTTGGTTTATTTACCGGGGCGCTCAGCGCGGCCAGATGCAGGCCTTTACTTTTGGTCGTTCGCGAGCCCGACTATTCAGCCCCAAGGATAAAAGAGGCCAGGTTACTTTCAAGGACGTAGCCGGCCTAAAAGAGGCCAAAGAAGAATTAGAAGAGATTGTTGGATTTTTAAAGAATCCCAAAAAATTTGTTAATTTAGGAGCTAAGATTCCCAAAGGAGTTCTGCTGGTAGGGCCTCCCGGCACAGGAAAAACTTTATTGGCAAGGGCAATCGCATCGGAAGCTAGTGTTCCCTTCTTTAGCGTCTCTGGTTCAGAGTTCGTTGAAATGTTTGTCGGAGTCGGTTCATCGCGAGTCCGCGACCTTTTCCAGACAGCTAAAAAGCATGCCCCGGCTTTAATTTTCATTGATGAATTAGACGCCATCGGTCGGCAACGGGGAGCCGGTTTAGGCGGCGGCCACGACGAAAGAGAACAAACCCTAAATCAAATTTTGGTGGAAATGGATGGCTTCGACCCTAATGCCGGTATCATCCTAATTAGCGCGACCAACCGACCGGATGTTTTAGACCCAGCTCTCCTGCGACCAGGCCGTTTTGACCGAAGAATTGTCTTGGATTTGCCTGACTTAAAAGACCGAGAGGAAATTTTAAAAATTCATGCTCGGAATAAACCTTTAGAAGAAAAGGTTAATCTTAAAGAAATTGCTGAACGGACGCCCGGTTTTTCCGGAGCCGACTTAGCTAATATCGTTAATGAAGCAGCCATCCTGTCAGCCCGACGCAATAAGAAAAAAATCTCCCAAGATGAACTGCGAGAATGTATTGAAAAAGTTCTTTTGGGCCCGGAACGGAAAAGTCATATTCTCTCTAAAAAAGAAAAAGAAATCGCTGCTTATCATGAATCCGGTCATGCTTTAGTGGCCGCTTCATTAACTCATACAGATCCAATTCAAAAGGTTTCCATTATTGCCCGGGGAGCAGCGGCCGGCTACACTCTTAAATTACCGGTCGAGGACAGACACCTACACAGCCGCTCGGAATTCTTAGATGAATTAGCGGTTCTGCTGGGTGGCTACGTGGCTGAAGAACTGGTCTTCAAGGAACTGACCACCGGCGCTTCCAGCGATTTGCTAAAGGCGACGGAATTGGCTCGCAAACTGGTAACTAAATATGGAATGAGTGAAAAATTAGGCCCAGTGACTTTTGGCGGCCGCGAAGAAATGGTTTTCTTGGGCCGGGAAATCGCCACCGAAAAAGATTATTCCGAAGAAGTAGCTGCTCAAATTGACAAAGAAGTAGCTAAGTTTATTGATGACGCCTACCGAACCGCTAAAAAAGTCTTGACTGAAAATAGGGCACGACTAAACCTAATCGCCAAACGTCTCATTAAGAAGGAAACCATTGAACGAAAAGAATTCGAAAGATTGATGAGACAAAAAATTTAATTAGAACCTTAAAAATAGAAAGGAGTCATTTGATAAGAATCTTGGGAATATCTGGGAGAGATTGGATTCGGACGAGAAAAGATAAACGAGAATTATTGCCAAAGTGCGGAGGACAAAATGGATAGTCTGAGTGCAGTCATTAATTGTCTTAAATTAATTTTTCTGGTTTTAATAATGGTTATTTTTATTCTAACTCCTATCTGGCTTCCAGCTTGGCTCTCGGCTTGGCGAAGTATTCCGCCGCGCCTAACTGATTTTCTCTCTCGATGGGCGAGGAGAAATCTCTGAACAAGAGGATGGTTCATTAACCATTCTCTTTTTTTAAAAAAAGATTGACCAAATAACGAATTTCAGATAAAATAACAATGTTTTGGGCGTGTAGCTCAGGGGTTAGAGCATTGCTCTTATAAAGCAAGGGTCGATGGTTCGAATCCATCCACGCCCACCCCGGGCGGTTAGCTCAGCTGGTTAGAGCGCTACCTCGACACGGTAGAGGTCGCAGGTCCGAGTCCTGCACCGCTCACTAAATGAAACAAAAAAATCTAATCATCAGTTTAATCGTTCTGGTAGCCGTTATTGTTATCGGCGCCTTGTTGTACAAACCAGCTTCGGAAACGCCTCCTCCTGCCCCACCAGTTGATGACAGCGGAGCGACTGACCAAGGAGTTGCCAGTGTTATTGAAGCTAATAATCAATTTGCCTTAGAGTTCTACCAGCAAATTAAAGATGGGGAAGAAAATATCTTTTTCTCGCCTTATAGCATCTCGACCGCTTTGGCCATGACTTATGAAGGGGCCCGCGGCCAAACCGCTCAAGAAATGCAGTCAGTTTTCCATTTTCCGGAAGAGGATAGTATTCGCCGACCGGCCATGGCCAAGATTTACAACCAAATCAACCAAGAAGACAAGGAATACGAACTTTATACGGCTAATGCTTTGTGGGCTCAAGAAGATTATTCTTTCTTAGACGAGTATATTAATTTGATTGACCAATATTATGGCGGCCGGGTGACCAATCTTGATTTTATTAAGGAAACCGAGAAGTCAAGGAAGACAATTAATGACTGGGTCGCTCAACAGACCAAAGACAAAATACTTGACTTGATTCCAGCTGGCGTCCTTAATGAACTAACTCGTCTTGTTTTAACTAACGCTATTTACTTTAAGGAACAATGGCTAATCCAATTTGATGAAGAGAATACGACCGAGGAAGATTTTAGGGTCAGTCCGGAGAAAACAATTAAGGTGCCGATGATGAGTTTAACCGATGGAGAAATAGAATTTAATTATCTGGAAACGGAAAAATTACAAATCTTGGAAATGCCCTATGATGGAGAAGAATTATCTATGTTGGTTTTGCTCCCTCAAGAGGATAGCTTAGTCACCTTGGAAGAATCGCTCAACCTGGATAATCTTGCCCAATGGCGAGAGATGCTTAGTCAACAGCCGGTTAACGTCTTTATGCCCAAATTTACTTTTGAGACCAAATATTTCTTGAACCAAGACCTCCAGGAAATGGGCATGCCGACTGCTTTCTCCATGCAGGCCGATTTTTCCGGCATGGACGGGACCAAAGATCTTTTTATCAGCAAGGTCATCCATCAGGCCTTTATTGAGGTAAATGAAGAAGGAACCGAGGCGGCGGCGGCCACGGCGGTGGTTATAGAATTAAAATCAGTCGGGCCTTCCGTAGCCGTTTTCCGAGCCGACCATCCTTTCATTTTCTTAATCCAAGACAACCAGTCAGGCAACATTTTATTTTTAGGCCGGGTAGTTAATCCCAGTTAATATATTTCCCGATTTAAAGCTGGATAAAAATAGTCGTCTCAGGCGACTATTTTTCTTGCTTTTTAGCTGTTTTTTTGGTATTTTATGATTATTGGGCCGGTAGTTCAGCGGTAGAATATCTCTTTTGCACAGAGAAGGTCGTGGGTCCGATTCCCACCCGGTCCACATGCCCCTTAAGCCAAATCCATCTATTAAGTTAAAGATTGTTTATGAGAATACAGATGTTCTTGTTATTGATAAGCCAGCCGGCTTGGTCGTCCACCCGATAAAGTCAACCCAAAGCGATACTTTAGTTAACGGCTTAATCGCCTACTACCCGGAAATTAAAAAGGTTGGCGATGATTCTTTGCGGCCGGGCATTGTTCACCGATTAGATAAAGACACTTCCGGCTTAATAGTGGTAGCGAAAAACAATGCTGCTTTCGAATATTTAAAAAAGCAGTTTGCCGCGCGAAAAGTTGTTAAAAAATATTTGGCCTTGGTATATGGTCAAGTTAAAGATAAAAAAGGAACGATTACTAAAGCCATCAGTTTATCTAAAAAAGACCATAAAAAAAGAAGCGCTTTATTGGATGATAAAGCCAAGCGAGCTTGGACTGAATATAAGGTTTTGAAAAGATTTTCTGCCAAGAGCGGATCCGCCTCTGGCGAGAAGGACTATACTCTTTTAGAAGTTGAGCCAAAGACCGGCCGAACCCATCAGATTAGAGTTCATTTAGCTTCCATTGGCCATCCGATTGCCGGCGACCAGCAATATAAATTCAAAAGACAGCCAGCATTAGCTGGCTTGAAAAGACAATTCCTCCACGCCGCTTACTTGAAATTAAAACTGCCCAATGGTAAACTGGTCGAGCTTAAATCGGACTTGCCAGAAGATTTAGAAAAGACTTTAAAGGATCTCGGGGCGTCCCGAGACACACTATGAATAAGCTTGATTTATTCAATAAAAAACAACTAAAGAAAATACCAGAAATTAGACCGGGCTACACAGTCCGGGTTCATCAGAAAGTAAAAGAAGGCGACAAAGAGAGAATTCAAATCTTTGAAGGTTTAGTTATCGCTTGTAAACATGGCCGTGGTGTCAACGGGACAATCACTGTTAGAAAAGTCAGTCAGGGGTTTGGCGTAGAAAGAATTTTTCCGCTCCATTCACCAGTCATTGAAAAAATAGAAGTGGTTAAAAAACATAAAGTGAGACGGGCCAAACTTTACTATATCCGTCATAAATCAGCTAAAGAAGCGAGGTTGAAGGAGAAATAAGCCCAGGTGGCGGAATTGGCATACGCGGCAGCTTGAGGAGCTGTGCTCGAAAGGGCGTGCGGGTTCGAGTCCCGCCCTGGGCACCAAGGGGCGGTTGGCGCAGTTGGTTAGCGCGTCTCGTTTACACCGAGAAGGTCGGGGGTTCGAATCCTCCACCGCCCACCAAATAGCTGTTATCAGCGGTTATTTTATTTGACAAATCAATAGATTCATGCTATCTTTGAACAAAATTAAAGGAGGGTAAAATGGCTAAAAAACCAACCATTGAAGAAATCAGAAAGTACCTTAACGAGTATGATCCACTTGGTCTGAGGGGAGCGTCAATTGACTTAATTGGCGCTCACAACCATATTATTTACCGATTAGCCAGGGCTGGCAAATCCTTTTGTCTGCGGATGATAAATCCGGAAAGCTATCGGGCCGGCGAGTGGCTGACTATCCCTGAAGAATTTACTATCCTTCACTACCTGAAACTCACCGGCTTAGGGCCAATACCCTATTTTGTTGACCCGGAACGATTCAGACTCCCATTAACTATCCAAGAGTTCGTCTCGGAAATCACCTACTTTAATAATTTGAAGCCGTTCAACGAAGAGCATCTGAAGGCAGCCGCCAAGGCGATCGCCTTACTAAACTCCCTAAACATTGACCCGATCAGATTCCCTTTCCGAAAAGGTTTTACCCGCTACTCTTATCTGACCAGCTTGGAAACCTGGCGAGAACGCCTGGCGATAATTAAAAAGTCCGAACAGAAAGATATTCTGGAATGGGTAGACAAACTCAAAGAAGTAGTCAAGCAGGCAAAGCCGATTTTGGAAGGATTTGAACCTCTCTTGAGAGAGAGTGGTTCGCTTTTTAACTTCGACGGCGCTCACTGCGGAAATACTTTTTTGCGAGAAAAGTCAGGCAAAGTTGTTTTCCTTGACTGGCAGAAAGTAAGCTACGGAGATCCCAGTTTTACCCTGGCCCGCTTCTTAACCTCTATTGGAAAAAAAGGGGAGATTCCGGACGGAGCTAAAGAGTTGATGATTGAGGCCTATACTCAAACGGCGGCCTATCATAACTTGCTTAATAGTCATCCCAAATTAGCAGTAAATTTTGAGAAGCTGGTTGACCAGCGCCTCTTTGAACGCCAGATAGCTGACCTCATCTGGGTGGTCTGGGACTATACCAAACAAGTCAAAACCGAACCAGTTGAGGAAGCAACTAGCGTAGTTGCTCGCTACCAAAGAGTTATCGAGATGCTGAGACAATACTGAGACACTCTCAATTTTTTCTGGAAAACAAACGGTTGCCGGGAAACAAACCGACAACCGTTTTTTATTTGACCCCGCATCAGAGAAATCTCGGGGCGGGGTTTGACCAAAACGCTTAAAAATGGTAATTTAGGCATTAAGGAGAGGTGCCTGAGTGGCTGAAAGGGACGGTCCCGAAAACCGTTGTCGTCTTTGGATGACCGTGGGTTCGAATCCCACCCTCTCCGCCAGTTGGAAGTTATTATCTTTTAATCAGAAATTATGAGAGATCCGCTTCTTGAAATATCAGGTAAAATTATTGGTTTTTACGAACGAGAGTTTTATTGTTTTTCTAATTTTTCCAGTTTTACAGTTCAATGGAAAGACAAATTATGGCAAACATCGGAACACGCTTATCAAGCTTCAAGATTCTTTGAAAAGCATCCCGAAGTGGTGGAAGAAATTTTTAATGCTCGTTCAGCTCATCAGGCCAAAAAAATTGCAGAAAAATATAGTGATTTAGCTGCCCCTGATTTTCACAAAGATAGGATTGCGGTAATGGAAGATATCTGCAGCCATAAACTACAACAGCATCCCTATATTCAAAAGAAGCTTTTACAAACAGAAAATAGAGAGATTGTAGAAGATTCTCCTCAAGACAGCTTTTGGGGCTGGGGTCCGAATAGAGGTGGCAGAAATGAATTGGGCAAAATTTGGATGAGACTTAGAGATAAATTTGTAAACCAATAAACTTATAGAGTGAATTACATATGAAAGAAAAACAAATCACTAAAATTAAACAAGCCCAGCAATTAGCAAAACTTTTTGCTAAACACAATCACTGGAAAGATATTCCCAATATTGATAAGATTGACCATCTCCATGAAGAATTAACCGAACTTTCCCAACACCTGAGATATAAACCAGAAAAAGAACGGATAAAATTCGTTAAAGAGAATAAAGAAATCTTTGTTGACGGGATTGGCGACTTATTTTTCGGTCTCTGTCGGCTATCTAATCAGCTTGGTGTTGATATGGAAAAGGCACTAAATCTGGTTAAAAAAGAAATCTTTAACAAATATAATCATAAAAATCCCGAAAATAATATTGTTAAAGAATAATTAATTGGAATAAAATCTATGTTTGATACTTTAGTTGACCAGCCGATTTTTTTTCTCTTTCTAATAGCCATAGCTTTGCTGCTAATTTGGATTCTATTTCTTCATTTCAATCTCTGGCAGGTCAAGAAAAAGCTAAAAGTATTTTTTGCCGGCAAAAAGGCCTCGGATTTGGAAGGAGTTCTTTTTGAAGAAATTAAGCGGCTGAAAAAATCAGAAGCCGAGATTAAAAAATTGATTAAATATTCCCAGGCCTTAGAAAAAATGGCTTCCCAAAGTATTCAGCGAATCGGCGTAATCCGGTTTAACCCTTTTAAAGAAACTGGCGGCGACCAGAGCTTTGCCATCGCCTTGCTTGATTCGAAAGAAAACGGGCTGGTCATTTCTAGTCTATACTCCCGCGAAGGGACCAGAATTTATAGCAAACCAATTGAAGCCGGTCAGTCAAGATATCCTTTATCCAAAGAGGAAATAGAAGCCTTGAAAAAAGCCGGGATAAAAAGATGATTAAAAAATCGGTCAAACAATCAAATAAGCTCAAAATAAGGCCACCGGTGGTGGTCATTTTAGGCCATGTTGACCATGGTAAAACTTCTATTCTTGATTACATCCGCAAAACCAAAATAGCCGAGAAAGAGGCCGGCGGCATTACCCAACATATCGGCGCTTATCAAATAGAACATCAGGGTAAAAAAATTACCTTCATTGATACGCCCGGACACGAGGCCTTTTCGGCCATGCGTTCGCGGGGGGCTAAAGTAGCTGATGTGGCTGTTTTAGTTGTCGCCGCTGAAGAAGGGGTCAAGCCGCAAACTAAAGAAGCTATTGGTCACATTAAGAAAAGCGGCCTGCCGGCAATCGTTGCTCTGAATAAAATTGACAAAAAAGAAGCCCAGCCGGAAAAAGTTAAAGGAGAATTAGCCAAACATGGCCTGGTTGTTGAATCTTTAAACGGTCAAGTTCCTTCAATCAACCTTTCAGCTAAAACCGGCCAAGGCGTTGATGAACTCTTAGATATGATTATTTTAGTCGCTGAAATGGAAGAATTAAAAACTGATCCCGACCAAAAGACCTCAGGAGTAGTTATTGAGGCCTATCAGGACCCTCGCCGGGGGCCAACGGCTACCCTTTTAGTCAAAGAAGGGACTTTGGAGAATAAAGACATTGTCGGCACTGATTCGGCTTGCGGCCGGATTAAAACAATGGAAGATTTCCAATGGCAGTCGATAGAAAAAGCAACCGTCTCCAGCCCTGTAATCATCACCGGCTTCAATCAGGTTCCTCAGGTCGGTGAAAAATTCTTTGCTTTTGATAGTCTGGAAGAAGCCCAAGCCAGAATCGCCAAAAAAACAGCCAAAAGAAAAGAAGAAAAAGAAGTTTTTGTCTTTGAGCCAGCCAAAAAAATCCTCAATTTAATTCTGAAAGCTGATGTCCAGGGTTCTTTAGAAGCGATTAGGGAATCGCTCAAAAGTATTCCCAGTGAAGAAGTTATTTTAAGAATCTTGAAAGCGGAAGTTGGCGAAGTCAACGAATCCGATATTAAATTAGCTGAATCAGCTCAGGCCAAAATAGTCGCCTTCCGGGTCAAGGTCAGTTCAGCCATCCGGGAATTAGCTCAGCAAAAGAAAATTAAAATCTCAAGCTTCGAAGTAATCTATGAACTAATCCAAGGAGTCCGCGAATTACTGGCTAAACTTCTAGAGCCGGAAATTGTCAAAAATGTTATTGGTCAGGTTAAGGTTCTGGCTCTCTTCCGTCGGGAAAAAGGCCGTCAGATTGTTGGCGGCCGGGTGACTGACGGCCTGGTCAAAAAAGGAGCTTCTATTGAAATTAGCCGTGAAGGGAAAAAAATCGGCCGGGCTAAATTAATTCAACTGCAGCGGAATAAAAAAGACATTGAGGAGATAGCCAAAGGGCAAGAGTGCGGCATTTTATTAGAAAGCTCTACGGTCGTTGAAAAAGGAGATGTTTTGGAAATCTACGAGGAAGAAAAAAAGAAGAGAGAGATATAACAATGTCCCAAAGAATCCAACGAGTCAATAAATTGATTAAAGAACAAATCAGCCAGTTGATTTTAAAGGAGATTGATTTTGGCGGCACTTTAGTGACCATCACCGAAGTTGAGACGGCCGCTGATTTAAGCCGGAGTAAAATAAAAATCAGCGTCTTGCCAACCGAAAAAACCGAACAGGTTTTGCGGATTTTAAAGAAAAATATTTTTCAGCTGCAGCAGACGCTTAATAAAAAACTGACTATGAGGATAGTTCCCAAAATTATTTTTGAAATTGACCAGGCCGAAGTTAAAGCCCAGCGGATTGAGGAAATTTTAGGCCAGATGAAGAAAGATTGAGTTTTTCAAAAAAGATGGTATAGTTAAAGCAAGGCCACGTGGCCGAGTGACTAGGCAACGGTCTGCAAAACCGTTTACACCGGTTTGAATCCGGTCGTGGCCTCCAAGCCGCGGTGGCGGAATTGGTTTACGCGCACGACTTAAAATCGTGTGGACTTTGTCTATGTGGGTTCGAGTCCCACCCGCGGCACCATATAAAAACCCCGTCGTTCGACGGGGTTTTTATGTCTCCAGAATCTCTACTTTAGCTATTTTGAGACCAAACTCTTTAGCTTCTTGACGGCTGGCAAACCAGATATCCACCTTATGGCTGTTCCGAGCAGCCATTCGGTCCTCAACAATGAAGATTTTATCTCCATACAATTGAGGGAAGCGAATCCTGGTACCAAATCTCAAGAAATTACAAGCGACCACGCCGTCCCGGACATTACTGCCCGAAGCGGTAATAAAAGGCGTGGCGTCGGTTTGGTCAGGGGTGCTGGAATAAGCAGTTACCGGCACCCAGCATTGAGTAGCGACCACCGGCGTATCAGGATTAGTTGACTGAATCAAGGCCTGGCCCTGAAGAGTAACCAATCCGTCAAGCGGCGTCAGAGCTAAATCAACTTCTTGATTCCCAATCAAACTAAAGCCGGTTAAGGCCGATTGAGGGAAAACAAGGTGATAAATCAAGCTAACTAAAGTCAAAGAAGCGGAAATCTTAGGATTAGTATACATATTGTCCTTTCGGCAATCAAAAAATCCCCTTTCAGGGATTTCCTATATACTATCACATTATAAGTAATTTGTCAATAGTTTCAGCTGATTCCTAAAATTTCCGCTTTTGGCCATTTTCAGCTGTTTTTGAGCGGGTAACGGGAGTCGAACCCGTGTCTTCTCCATGGCAAGGAGATATAATAGCCACTATACGATACCCGCTTTTGGTGCCGAGGGTGGGAGTCGAACCCACTACTTTCTCTTTTTCAGAGAGACACTCTACCGGTGAGTTACCTCGGCATGGCCCGCCAAGGGCGGACACAATTCTTGTAGCCAAAATAAATTTTAGACAAAAATTATGTGGACCCAGAGGGATTCGAACCCTCGACCTTTAGTATGCCATACTAACGCGCTAACCAACTGCGCCATGGGCCCCTTTTTTGCCCACTCGGATGCCCTCGGTAGGAATCGAACCCGCATCAAGGGCTTAGGACGCCCCTGCTCTATCCGTTGAGCTACGAGGGCTCAGAAATATTTTACAATCTTAATTTTTTTGCTACAATAGAATGATATAATATTGACTAAAGATAGTCAATGAAATATACTTAATAAAAAGGAGAAAATAATTATGGCTCAAAAATCTCCGGTGGTTGAAGTAGTTAAAAAAATAAGCCCGGCGGTCGTCAGTATTACCATCAGCAAGGACCTCCCTAAAATCAGAAAGTACTATATCCAGCCTTTTGACGAATTATTTGGTCCTTATGGCCAACCAGTCCCTCAATACCGGCAAGAAGGACGCCAAAAGGTTAAGATTGGCGGCGGCAGCGGCTTTTTTGTTTCGCCAGACGGCGTTATTTTAACCAATCGCCATGTTATCGTCTCGCCTAATGTTGATTACACTATTACGACCACTGATGAAAAAGAATATCAGGCCGAAATTTTAGCCCGCGACCCGGTTAATGACGTAGCCATTATTAAAGTCAAGAATGCCAAGGGCAGAAAATTCCCTATCTTAGAATTAGGCGATTCTGCCAAGGCGGAATTAGGTCAAGGCGTCATTGCCATCGGCAATGCCTTGGGCACTTTTCGTAATACGGTTTCAACCGGGGTTGTTTCCGGTCTCAGTCGTTTTATCACCGCCCACGACGGCCTTTCGGGCCAAGCTGCTTCCTTGCGGGGATTAATTCAAACTGACGCGGCTATCAATCCAGGTAATTCCGGTGGTCCTTTAGTTGACTTAGACGGTAAAGTTATTGCCATTAATGTAGCCATCGTCATAGGCGCTCAAAATATTGGTTTTGCTATCCCGGTTAATAACGCCAAGAAAGATTTGGATGACTTGAAAAAACATGGTCGGATTATTCAGCCATTCTTAGGTGTTCGTTATATTTTAATCAACAAAGCTCTTCAAGAATCTTTCCGCCAAAGATTTAACATCGATATACCGATTGATTACGGCGCTTTAATTATCCGAGAGCCAGGCAGCGGAGAGCCAGCTGTCGTTCCCAACAGTCCAGCCAATAAAGCTGGTTTAATGGAACGCGATATTATTTTAGAATTCAATAAGGTCAAGATAACTGATAAAAATCCTCTTCAGGAGTTGATTCATAAGGCCAAGCCGGGTGACACGATTGATATTAAAATTTTGCGGGGGGATAAATTAGGAACGTTAAAATTAAAATTGGAAGAGAGGAAGTGACTCTGCCTGAGAACAGAAACAAAAGCCCTCTGAAAACCAGAGGGTTTTTGCTATCTAAGGGTGTAGTTTTGAGGGATACCCTTGGAGGGGACGCCCTTGGAGAGCGGTCGTCGGAATGACACCCTTTAGAGAGGAATGCCAACAATTAGCTGATAAACCAAAAAAATTAGAGGTAAAATCCACTGGAAAGCAAAAAAGATAAAGAGAAGCAAGACGAACATGCCATAACGCTCTAAAAAAATTCTCAAATTCCTCCAAGAATGGGGCAAAAAGGCAAAAAGAATTTTAGAGCCGTCTAGAGGAGGCAGAGGAATAGAATTGAAAATAGCTAAAAGGAGATTAAGAAAAATAATCAAACTAAGAATTTGAATTAAACCGGCTGAAATAAATTGACCGGGTAAGAAACGCAGAAAAAAGCCAAAAACCAAAGCAATCAAAAGATTGGCCGAAGGACCGGCTGCAGCTACCTTAGCTATTCCCCAACGCTGGTCGCGTAAGTTATAGGGATTAAAGGGGACTGGTTTAGCCCAGCCGAAGATAAAGCCGCCGCCGGATAATCTGGAAAGAAAGAACAACGTTAACGGCACAATAAAGGACCCTATCGGATCCAGATGTTTAAGCGGATTTAGGGTCAATCGGCCAGAATATTTGGCTGTGGAATCCCCTAAACGATAAGCCATCCATCCATGAGCGAATTCGTGAACGGTAACCGAGAATAATAGGACAGCTAAAGAGAAAATAATGTCCATAAAGCACTTGAAAATTTATTGTTTAGATGATAAAATAAAGCCATTATGTCAAGACGTTGTGCTATCTGCGGCAAAAAATCAATGGTCGCTACGGTTCGTAAAAAGCTTCGTGGTAAGTATAACCCAACGACCAAAAAAAGAAAATACCCCAATCTACAATGGGTTTATTTGCCCAATGGCCGAAGAGTTAAGGCCTGTGCTAAGTGTATTAAGGCTATGGGTAAAAGCAAAAAATAATGACGGGCTGTGGCCTAGCGGTTTAAGGCACACGCATGGGGTGCGTGGGATCGCGGGTTCGAATCCCGCCAGCCCGACTGGACAAAGCTCGAACCTTTTTCGAGCAACAATTTCTTACCCCAGAACCCTTCCAATTTTTTCGTCGCCTATTTGCCTTGTTCGTAACCGAGAAGCAAAGGTGGGACGAGCCAAAAATTATTGAAAGGTTGTGGAAAACTTACTTTGCCACGATTGGAATTATTTAGTATTATTATAATTGAACTGATTAAACAATAGATATTTGTTCCTATTTATTTTTTACAGCAAAATAAAGTTATGGAGGGTTATGTAAAAAATAAGACGAACTATGCTAATTTTGTCAAAATAAAAGATGGCATAATTAACGCTTGCCGACTTTTTGTTTTGGCAAAAAATCTTAATAGAAACACTGTTTTTAACAGCGTTTTTTGTTTGTGAAAGGTCAAAATAAAAATTCATTATTGAGTTATGAAAAAAGTTAAAAAAACAAAGGGAGGAAAAAAACTAAATATTCCCCAGTCAAAAGAAACAGTCAGCGAACGAGAGGCGATTCTCACCTCTGTCGGCGATCCTGTAATGGGATTGGCGGTCGTTGACAAAGATGGGAGAATAATACATGTCAATGCAGGCTTTGGAGCGCTGACTGGCTGGAAAAAAGAAGAAGTGATTGGCAAATCTTTGGTTAAAGTTATCCCCAGAGAAGATGAAAATAGGAATAGAATACCATTCCGAGAAAGAGTCCTCTCCGAGGTATTGTCAGGAAAAGTAATAACTACTATAGCTGTTAATGTTGCGGCTAATATTGAAAAACTGCCTACTTTTTATTACGTCCGAAAAGACAAAAGCAGATTTCCGGCCAGCAGTGTTATAAGCCCCGTGTTGTTTAAGGGAAAGATAACCGGAGCCGCAGAAGTTTTTTACGACATTACTAAAGAAAAAGAATTAGAGCGAATCAGGATAGATTTTTTATCACTGGCCTCTCATCAGTTGCGCACTCCGCTTTCCGGCACCAAGTGGTTGATTGAGACGATGTACAAAGGGCTCGTAGGCGAGATGACGAAAAAACAAAAAGAGTATCTTGATGATATTTATAAAGTTAATGAGCAGATGATTAAGCTTGTTTCCGATATCTTGAGCACGTTGCGGCTGGAGAGCGAGGCGGCGCTAATAAAAAAAGAGAAAGTTTCAGTATTATCTCTTTTTAAAGATATTTTAACTGCAGTGACGCCGGCAGCCAAAGAGAGGAGAGTATTATTACAAAGCCCATTAAATCATCGGAGACTTATTATTGAGATAGACCCAGAAATATTGAAATCAATTCTTAGATCTTTTCTTTCTAACGCTATTAATTATTCAAGGCCGGGTCAAAAAGTGATTTTGGATGTTAAAAAAGAATCAGGGGCGGTAGTATTTTTTGTTCGCGATTTCGGGATCGGTATCCCCCAGAAGGAGCATAAAAGAATGTTTGAACGATTTTATCGCGCCTCTAATGCAAGGGCTTTTAAACCAACTGGCACAGGTCTCGGTCTTAACATTGCCAAAGTGCTGGCTGAAAAGATTGGCGCAGAAATTTCATTTGAATCCAAAGAGAATAAAGGTTCTACCTTTTATTTACGCATTCCTAAAAGGTCGAACAGGAGTGCCAAAGCGAAAAGCCGTAAGGCTAAAAAGTAAAAAATCTAATAAACTAAAATGAGTCATATATTAATTGTTGAAGACGAAGATTTTTTAATTCGGACACTTGAAGATAATTTAGTCACCGAGGGCTATACGGTTGATATTGCCAAAGATGGAGAGGAGGCGGTTGAGAAAATAGGAAAAAAGAAGCCAGACCTTATTCTGCTTGACATTTTGATGCCCAAAAAGGATGGCTTTTATGTGCTGGGGGAGACAAAAAAGAATCCTGAATGGAAATTGATTCCAGTGATTGTTTTGTCGAATCTTGGAGAAGATACGTTAATCAAGCGGGCTCTGGGGATGGGCGCTGATGACTATTTTGTAAAATCACAACACCCGATTCAAGAAATAATTGAAAAAGCGAAAGATTATCTTGAAGGCAGAAAAGCGGCCAAGCCCCGTCTTTAACAGCCGATAAAATGAAACTTCAGCATATATGTTTCTCACTATTGATCCTAGCATTGGTTCTGTTTTTGCTTCCGATTGTCGTTGTAGCCGATCCGCCAGGCAGCGCAGTTAAATTTGTCATTTTAAAACCAGATGACAGCATAGTTGGCACGCCAGTAACTGTTACTATTGAAGCCCAAAAAAGCAATAATCAGGTTGATACGGATTATCAAAGCGATGTAACTCTTGTGACCAACGGCTCGGCCACGGGCGCCGGTCTGGTGGACATTGTCAACGGCATAGGCACGATTGAAATCAATGACGAAGTGGCTGAAACCGTCAATCTTTCGCTTTCTGACACAAAAGAAACCGGACTGGATGTGAGTTCTACCCAAGAGGTTGATTTTGAAGCCGCTGAAGAAGCAGTTTGGAATCAAACAGATTTTTGGTTCAGAGATGACGACGGAGACGAGGCTACTGCCAGCGGGTTTGGAGCTGAAAACGTAAGTCAGAATACAAATATTATCAATGTGCCGCAGGGGACAAACTTGCGTCTGCGTTTTGGCATCAGGGTTACTGGCTTTAGCGGTACCCTTATCCCTTGTCTTGAGTTTAAGCAGGGCGCTGATTGTGCTACCGGCAATTGGACAGTTATTACTCCAACGAGTGATACTTTTAATCTTTATTTATCAGACAATTTTGATGATGGCGACGCTACCACCAAGCAAATCACAAACGGTTCTTTTGTCGCCGGTCAAATTCTGGAGTCAACCAATCCGGCTTCTTCTTTAGACCTGGCTAAGAACAAAAACACGGAATACGAATGGTCAATAGAAGTTGCCGGGGATGTCCCAGTCAGCACAACTTACAGTTTTAGGGTTAGTAATAATGGGACTGCCTTTGATAACTACGATGTGTGTCCGTCTCTGACGACTCAATCGGGGTCAGAACCAGAGCCAGAACCAGAGCCGACTCCATCTGGCGGAAGCAAAGTAAGACCTACCACGGTAACATTTTCCGGAAGAGCTTTTCCGAACGCCAAAATATTGGTGTTAGATAAAGATGCAAGGTTAAGAAAGGCAATTAGCCAAGATTTTGTAGCTGACGAAGAAGGAAAATTTAGCGTGAGCTTCATTGGCATAATGCAAAGTTGGCATAGTTTTGGTCTTTTGATAAAAGACAAAGAAAATCGGACCACTCAGACGAAATTTTTTAATATTGATACTTTGGCCAATGACCTGGTGGTAAAAGATATTCTGGTACCACCAACCGTAGGTTTTACTCAAGGGGTAGTTACGCGAGGACGCAACGCCGTCATTGTCGGCTACGCTGCCCCAGAAAATGACGTTGAAATAGAAATAGGAGATATCAAGAAAGAAATTAAAGCAGAAAAAGATGGTTCATATAAAGCAGAAGTTAATACAGGAATGCTTGAATTTGACCAGCATAGAGTACGCGTAAAACAAATTGATCCGCAAGAAAAAAGGGAAAGCGATTTTTCAGTAACGAAAACTTTAGTGGTTTCGCGTCTTGCTTCGCCAAAAACAGATTTGTCCGGCGATGGCCGGGTAGATATTAGAGATTGGAGCATGTTTCTTTCAAGGTGGGAGTCAAAAGACAAAAGTCAGAAAAAAATAATTGATTTCAACGATGACGGGGAAATAAATATTTCAGATTTTAGTATATTTATTCGTGCTATTAAAAAATAAAATGAAAAAATGAAATATCAATTTAAAACAATTATAGCCATATTGGTCGGGGTCATTGCTTGGGGTATTTTTTCTTCGGCGCAGGCCGCTACACTTTCTTTAACACCTATTAGTTCCGAGATTGGAATCGGAGAAAAAATGACGATTGAGATTAGGATTGATAGCGAAGGGGAAAGCTTTAACGCAGCCCAGGCAGTAATTCGTTTCCCTAAAGATACGCTTGAGGTGACTGCATTAGACAAAGCAGAATCCGTATTCAGCTTTTGGCTTGAAGAGCCAAATTTTTCAAATACGGACGGAGTTGTATCATTTATCGGCGGCACACCGTCCGGAGTTTCCGGGGGCGCTGTCAGAGTTCTGAAGATAGAATTTCTGGCCAAAGGAACTGGTAGCGGGACACTTTCTTTTGTAGAAGCCGCTGTCACGGCGGCTGACGGAAGCGGAACCAATATACTATCAGAGATAAATGATGCAGTGATTATGGTAGTCCCTCAAAGAGTTATTCCAAAAGTTCCAGAATCCCAGCAAAAAATTCCGGAGCCCGAACAAATTGTCCGGAAACCCGCGCCTTCAGAGAAATTGCCTTCAAGCCCCGTTCTTAAAATTTCACTCTATCCTGAAGAAACCCGTTGGTATAATCTGGTGGCGCAGTTTACGGTAAGTTGGGATTTACCGCTTGATATTTCTGGCGTGAGCACGGCGCTCAACAAATACCCAAACTCTATCCCGCCCGGACGATCCGAAGGACTTTTTGATAATAAAAGCTTCGCGGCGCTCGGAGACGGCATTTGGTACCTTCATGTTCGTTTTCAAAACAATCTTGGCTGGGGACCGACTGCGCATCACCGTTTGGCCGTTGATACCCAACCCCCACTTGGTTTTGAGCTTACCGTCGTTGAAGGCGAGGCGACTGATAATCCAACCCCTACGTTTCAATTCAAGACCAGCGACGCTCTCTCTGGTCTTCGAGAGTACCAGGTAAGAATTGGCGACGGAGATCTGATAAAAATTCCCGCAGCGGAGTTTAATGGGAGCTTTAAGTTACCATTGCAATCGCCGGGTAAGCGGCGGATTACCGTAAAAGCGGTTGATCAGGCCGATAATGGCATTGAAGATGACGTAATGCTGGAAACTATTCCTATTGCGTCACCGACCATAAGTTTTGTTACCAGGGAATTATTCTCTGATGAGGAAAGAGGCTTAACTATCAAAGGAACGGCCTTGCCGGGTGTTAATATGCTGCTGGCTGTTCTTCGGCAAGGCGCGCTTGTTGCTGAAAGCACAATTCGCGCTGATGAAAAAGGCAACTGGGAATTTACTTTTGACCAGCCTTTTAGGAATGGACGGTATATTTTAACTGCCCAGAGTCAAGATGAGCGAGGCGCCTTGAGCTTAACAGTGGAATCTCCAGAAGTGCGGGTCAAAAGCAAGCCGATTATCCAGATTGGGTTTATCCAGCTGGGGAAAGGCGGCGCGGCCCTGCTCTTGCTTTTCATACTGATAGTAGGGTTTGGCACAGGAGCTTGGTTTTATAAAAAACGGCAGGAGAAATTAGCCCTGCGACTTTTGGTTGTTAAAACCGACATGGCCAAGGTCTTTAAACTTATTCAGGACGATATAGAAAAATTACAAAAAGCCATTGGAACTCCAATCGAGGCGGACGACGAATTTATGATGAAAAGACTGCAGGAAAATATCAAGAAAATGGAAGGATATCTCAAAAAAGAAATAGAGAAATTAGAATAGTTGATAATTTGTTTACATTTTTGACCGAATTCATCGCTCTCTTTATTTTCTCTTCAATAATTTTTGGCTCGTCCCACCTTTGCTTCTCGGTTACGAACAAGGCAAATAGGCGACAAAAAAATTGGAAGGGTTCTGGGGTAAGAAATTGTTGCTCGAAAAAGGTTCGAGCTTTGTCCAGTAATTGCGACCAAAAGAAAAACGCCTGGTCAGGGTGTTTTTTTATACCCTTAACAAGGCGCTGTATTTAATGCTCAAGGTGAACTGATTTTAATACTTTTTATTCGGCCACCCCGCTTCTTCATCTTGCCTTGAATCCGGCGAAATTTAATATGACGACATTTAACATTGTTAATTCCCCCGCAATTAGGACAATTTACTAAAAAACTAGGGTTTCCTTCTCCTTTTCTCTTGACTCTGGAGATATCAATTTCATTACCGCAAGACCGACATCTTATCCAGTCCATTATCCTCCCCTTGCTTAGACCACCATTGTATTTTATATTTCCAGCCAGTCAGCGTTTTTCTTGTTCCATCAAATGAACATTCTTCTGCCCAAGGGGGAGCTCTTAAAAAATGTCGATGATTCCTACTGCGGTGCACCTGGATACTTTCGTCAACATGACCAGAAACAAAAAAGGGGGCGAAATAGCCATTACTTAATCCAGCGAAAAAAACACCTTCTGTATGCCGAGTAAGTCCGTCATTCGGCTTTAAACGACACCTTGTCCCAGGCGTTTCAGGAATTTTCTCGTCTTCGGCTAATCTGTGAAATGCTGGTACTCCCATACCTCTCCTCCTTTCCGGGTTTATAAAAAAGAACAAATTAAATGGCTTTACTGACAAGACATTTTTTTCTTAAAATTTCGCTCAAAAAATAGGTGGTTGTCCGCAAGTTAACGCCAAAGCGTTAACCAATATAGGATTCCCTGTCTATGATGATTAATCTGAAATCTTAAAGAAAAATCTTGGACAGTAAAGCCATCCTTATTATACCGTCTCACCAAATACTTGTCAACGGGTCGGTCGCGGCAATTGTCTCAATCCCTTGACCAAATTGTTTAATCATGTTTCTGGCTCGACAAAGAGGACATTTGACTATCCGGCTATCTTCAAAACCAGGATTGACTTCTAGAGGTATAGATTCTTCTCCGCACCACCAACACCTTACTTTGATTTCTTCCTTTTCCATCTTTTCTATTCCTCTCTGTTCTAAAATTCGTTTGGATTAATAACAATAACCTTGCCGTTCTTTTTCTTCTCAACTATGTTCTTAAAGCCGCAACGGGGACATTCAATTGCCCTTTTTTTGTCCAAAGAACCGTCCTTGAATATAATTCTTTTCCGACAACCCTGACATTCTAACTTCATTCCCTCCCTCCTTTCTGTTGTTAAAATGTTAAAGGACAAAACAAAAAACTGACCGGAGAGGTCAGCTTCTTTAAATCTTCTAATATATCTTAATTAAAATGCTCAAAAAGCTGATCTCTCGAGGTCAGTAAAGTAGGCAAAATAGAACCAAAAACCGGACGGATTTTGACTGAAATCAGTAAAAATATCTAGTTTATTCAAGCTGTCTAACATATTGATTAATTTAATCTTTAACCGAATGAGTGTCAAGGGGATAATCTGGCTAATCCTTTTCTAGTCCCAAAACCTTGACCAATTGCCTGACTAAGCTGACGACCACCGGCGGAGCCAACAAACTATAAACTTCTTGACCTTGGTCGTCTTTAATTATCCAGGGCTTTTCGGTCATTTTGACTTTGCCTGTCCGAGAATCGAACTGATAGCTGTATTCCGGGGTAATTTCATAATCATCAACATATTGTTTAGCCAATTTAACTGGAACAGAATTCCTTAAAAGAATCTTGGGGATGCCGTGCAAGGAAAAGATTTTATCAATCAGCTGACTATCTAAGGTCAATCTGTCTCTAATGGATTCGATGCCTAAATTATCACCTTCTTTAGCGACCATCCTGGCCTTCCGGCACTGCGGGTCATCACAAATTAAATAAAACTCTTTTTTCTTTTGGTCATAGCCAATTTCTTTAGTCGGGAACAGTTTCAAACTGCGCGGCGTCTGGCATTTTGGACAAACGACTCGGTTCTTCATTCTGGCGTCAATGACCGATTCCGGAATATCAATAGCTATAAAAATATCCGGGTCGTCCCGATAATTAATCAAATCCCTGAAAAACAAAGAGTAAGAAACCTGGTCCAAATCTCTGGGGAAGCCGTCAATAAAAAGAGATTTTCTGGGTAATTTGTCTATCTCTCTTTTAAGCAAGGCCAGAATAAACTCGGTCGGCAAAAGGGACTTGGTGCTGCGGCCGGACAAGGACTCGAAAACCTCTTTAATAGAAATATAGCCGCGATAATTGCTGGATAAATAATCTAATAATTCCTGTTTCCTCTTCTTGTTTTTTATCTCTTGATGAACGGCTCTGACAATGTCGCCAACGGAAATATGGTTGATTTTGTCTGAACCGAAAATCTCCATCATTAACTTGGTATAGGTTCCTTTGCCGGCATTCTTTTTACCCAAAAAGTAGGCGATAAAAGTATTTCGCTTAAGGTAATTCCTTAAAAGGGTAACTTCTTGGCCGACTTTAGCCTGGAAATATTTTTTTCGTTCCTTGGGGCCAGCCAAATCAAACCCTTTAGTTAATCCCCTGACTTTTGTTTTGGCTAAAGGAAATTCTTTCCTTTGAGCTTTCATATGGTTATAAATATTTAATCAGATAGTTCAGATTAGCAAAAAAAATGCTTATTGGCAAGCTATTCGGTTGTGGCTATTTCAAACCAAATTCCATCAGTATAAATTTGGATACGGCCGTCTCTGTCGGTTCGGTAAACTGAAAAATCTTTTAATCGTTTCAAAACATCTGAATGAGGATGACCGTAACGATTCTCTTGACCAACCGAAATAATGGCTACTTGAGGATTAACCGCCTCCAAAAACTTTTGGCTGCTGGAGGTTTTGCTGCCGTGATGAGGCACTTTTAAAACATCTGACCTTAATCGGTCAACCGGCCAATGACTAACTAAATATTGTTCAACGTCCTTCTCAATATCGCCAGTTAAAAGAAATTCCATCTGGTCGTAAACTAAGCGGCCGACCACAGAAACATTATTAGCTTTTTGGGCTAAATACTTAGTTGAGGACTGTTCCGGCCAAAGAACTTCCAAAGACGGACCGGCCGGGAAAATAATTTTTTGGCCGGTCTGAGCTATGGTCAAAGGAATACTTTTTTCAGCAACTAAATCCTCCCATCTTTGATAAACAGCTGTCTCTTTTCGGAAGCCGCTGGTTAGAATATGGCCGATTTGATAATAATTAAGCACCTCCACTAAACCAGTGATGTGGTCAGCGTCAGGATGGGTTAAAATAATTAAATCAATGGTCCGGTCATAAAAAGGCATTACTTGATTCAATTCTGCCAAAACTGCTTTATCAGGTCCGCCGTCGATCAAAACCTGCCGACCAGCCGGCGTCTCAATAAAAATACTATCTCCTTGTCCGACATCAAAGAAATAAACCTCTAAAAGATTATCCGGGGCTTGCCAAAAAACAGCTGACCAAATAAGAATAGCAGTGATAGAAAGGATAATTAGGATTAAGTAAGTAAACCTTTTGACCTGGAACATCTGTTAATAATTATAATTAAAAGCGAATAATATCCTAATAAAATTATCCAGGAAATATTATTAAATTGATAAGCGGCCAAGGGGAAAGAGGAAAGGTAATCAACTACTTTAACCAGATAAGTTAATAATAGCCAAACCGGCCAGGTGATTGCTTTAGCTAAAGCCAGCCAAATTAAACCACTGAAACTTAAAATTATCCCAGACATCATCATTAGTGGCAAAAAAGGAACAATTAATAGGTTGGCTAAAGGTGAAATTAAAGAAAGTCGGCCAAAGTGGAAAATTAAAACCGGCAAAGTACCTAATTGAGCGGCTAAAGTCATAGTCAGAATATCTTTTAAGCGAGCTGGATTAGGCCAATTGGCTGTTCGCTTATCTAAAATTGGTTTGAGATAAATAATACTTAGAGTGGCTAAAAAAGATAACTGGAAACCAACATCTGATTCTAAAAGAAGCGGACTAACCGCTAGCATGGCGGTGGCCGCTAAAACGACCGCCCGGTCAGCGCTGCGCAAACGACCGACTTTTTGGGCTAATAAGAGCAGGCCGGCCATCAGGCCAGCCCTCACAGCCGAAGCTGGCGCACCAATCATTAGAATATAGATAATCAGAAAAAAGAGAACAAAATAGAAAGCTTGACCCCGCCAAAGACCGATAGCCAAGGCCAGGAAAAGCAGAATCTGTGACATAATAATCATGTGCATGCCCGAAATGGCGACAATGTGGCGAGTACCAGTAATATTCAATTTATCTTTCAAATTATCGGCTAATCCCCATTTATCGCCTAAAAAGATAGCTTTGAGAATACTGCCTTGGGGCGGTAAGAGGGTTTGGTCAATGATTTTTCTTAATCTATCCTTGAAATTAAAAATTATTTGAGTACACCAAGGGCTTTGATTTTTAGCTAAGTAGTTAATCTGGGGATTATAAATAACCGAATAGATTTTATCTTTGGCCAAATATTGGCGGTAATCAAAATCTTCAAATTGAGCCGGTTGTTTTAACTGACCGTTAATTTCTAATCGGTCGCCATAACTATATTCCGGATAAAGCTCCGTAGTAATCAAAATCCTCCCGGGAATTCCTTCGGCTTCAAATTCAAATTTCTGCTGATTAATTCTCTGCTCTGGCTCGTCAACAACAATTCCTGATAGAGTCATTGACTGTTCATAATATTGATGAAGCTTTTCCAATTCAGCCGGCTGAGCAGCTATTTGATGTCGCCAAAAACCACTAATTAAAACCAACAAGCAAAAGCCAACTAAGGCCAAAACCTTAGATTTAGAATAAAGGATAATCAAGAGGAAAGCTAAAACAAAAATTCCCCACCAAATTAGCCGGGGAATTTTGATTAAAGAATCCAGAACAATACCACTGATAAAAGCCAGACAGAAACAGAGAAGGATCTTGGATTTAGTCATTTATATTCTCAAAACCGCTTTTTCAGGATAAGGTTTTAATATCTCCAAAAATTTCCTTAAAGTTTCCTCAGAATAAGGTTTTATCTTTTTAAAACGCTCGTCTAAAGCTTTTTGATTTTGGAATTGCTGGAGGGCAATCAGTTTAACTCCTTGAAGCCATTGACCAATTTTCCTGATTTCTTTTTGACCGACGATGGTCGGGATAACCGTGATTCTAAATTCATAATCAAGACCACTGTCTTTAATCAAATCAATACTTTTTTGGATATTCTCTAAATTAATCTTTAAGCCAGCTGCTTGGGAATATCTTTCTGGTGAAGATTTAATATCCATAGCCAGATAATCAACCAATTTCTTTTTAATCAATTTGTCTAATACTGATGGATTATAACCATTGGTATCTAATTTAACCAAAAATCCTAAATTTTTTATCTGACGAATAAATTTAGGTAAGTCCCGCTGGATAGTCGGTTCGCCACCGGTCAGACAGACTCCTTCCAATAATCCTTGACGAGATTTCAAAAAATCGAAAAAATCTTTTTCAGTAATTTGCGGTTGTTTCTTTATTTGTTCGGGAAGGACTAACTCCGGATTCTGACAAAAGGGACATCTAAAATTACAGCCACTGCTGAAAACAGTGGCCGCAATTTTTGAAGGATAGTCGACTAAAGTTAGTTTTTGCAGTCCGCCAAGCAGCATAAGATAATTAATCCCCGGGATTAAATTTGAATTCCTTCCTTTCTTTAAACTCTTGCTGTTTACCCATATTCCATTGACTAACCGGTCTTAAATATCCAACCACTCGGGAATAAACTTCACAGGGTTGTTTAATAGTACATTTGGGACAGTAAAAATGTTCTCCGGCGATATAGCCGTGAGTAGGACAAATTGAGAAAGTAGGGGTCAGCGTAATATAGGGTAAATGGAATTTTTCAAAAATCTTCTTAATTAAATTCTTGACTGTTTGAATATCAGAAACTTTCTCTCCTAAAAAGAGATGGAGAACGGTCCCCCCGGTATACTGACATTGAATTTTATCCTGAAGTTCTAGGGCCTTAAACATATCATCGGTAGAATCAACCGGCAATTGAGAACTATTGGTATAATACGGTAGTTTTTTGGTGCCGGCCGTAATGATATCTGGATATTTTTCTCTATCAATTTTTGCTTGTCGATAACTTGTTCCTTCGCCGGGAGTAGCCTCAAGATTATACAGATTACCAGTTTCTTCTTGATATTTTATTAATCTCTGACGCATAAAATCTAAAATCTCCAGAGTGAATCTTCTTCCCCGTTGAGAAACAACATTCTCTTCAATGAAATTTAAAAGAGATTCATTCATTCCGATTAAACCAATAGTTGAGAAATGATTTCCAAAATAAGAACCTCTTACTTTTTTAACCGAAGCTAAGTAGTGTTTTGAATATGGATAGAGGCCTTTCTCCATAAAATTATCTAAGGCCTTTCTTTTAATTTCTAAACTTTCTTTGGCTAAATCCATTAAATGCGTCAATCTTTGGAAGAATTCCTTTTTAGTTTTAGAAAGATAACCAATTCTGGGCATATTTATGGTGACCACCCCAATACTTCCTGTCAGCGGAGCTGAACCAAAAAGACCGCCTCCTCTTTTATAAAGTTCTTTATTTGACAAACGAAGTCGACAACACATTGACCTGAAGTCTTCAGGATTCATATCAGATCGGACAAAATTTTGGAAATAATTTACCCCGTATTTAGCCGTCGCTTCCCACATCGGCTCTAAGGCTGGTCTATCCCAATCAAAATCTTTGGTAATAGAAACTGTCGGGATAGGAAAAGTAAACGGTTTGCCTTTGGCATCCCCTTTCATCAATACTTCATAAAAAGCCCGATTGACCATATCCATTTCTTCTTGAAATTGGCCGTAAGTTTCTCTTTTGGGCTGTCCGCCAATGATTACCGGCTGTTTAGCTAAAAAAGTTGGGGGGGTGATATCGAGAGTCACATTAAGAAACGGAGTCTGGAAGCCTACTCTGGTCGGCACCATACAGTTGTATAAAAATTCCTGCATGGCCTGTCTAACTTGAGAATAATTCAAATTGTCATAACGAATAAAGGGAGCTAACAAAGTATCAAAATTTGAAACAGCTTCAGCACCGGCCGCTTCACCCTGAAGCGTATAAAAGAAATTAACTAATTGACCCAAAGCTGTCCTAAAATGTTTGGCTGGCCGGGATTCTAATTTTCCTGAGACGCCGCCAAAACCCCGCAACAACAAATCGTAAAGATCCCAGCCCATGCAATAGCAGGCCAGGGTCTCTAAATCATGAATGTGAAAATCTTCGTTAGTGGCTGCCTCTCTTATTTCTTTTGGGTAAATTTTGTTTAACCAATATTTCTTAGCAACGGCAGCCATGCCATATTGATTCAATCCCTGTAAAGAATAAGTCATATTGGCATTTTCCTGAATTTGCCAGTCAAGTTCCTGGATGTATCTATCAACCATTTCAGTTGATTCGTCTACAACAGCCACCGCTTCTCTAATTCTTCTCCTTTGTTCTCTATATAAAATATAAGCTTTAGCTGTTTCGACCAGGCCTTCTAAAATTAAAACTTCTTCGACAATATCCTGAACTTCTTCAACTTTAGGAACTTCTTCTTTTTTGAAACGGCGTTCCAGTAAATCCAATACTTTATCAGAAAGACGTTTAGCTTTGCGACCGTTACCCTGATGAGTGGCTGTTAAGGCCTTATAAATCGCCTGAGTAATCTTCTCTTGCTCAAAATCAACCACTCGACCATCTCTTTTAATAATCTTAACTATTTTGTTCTTAACCATCTTGCTAAGCAGCCCAGCCAACAGACAACCCTTTTAAAAAAGGATTATCCTTGGTCAGTCAACTTTTATATTTATCAACAATAACTCTATTTTACTCCAATGACCAAAACTGGTCAAACTAATTCAAAAAGAAACAGCCATCCGAAATTGGCTGGCTGTTTCAATCAACTTATTTATCAAAATTTATTTCATCTTTCTTCTGATAAAAGCGGGAATATCCCATTCGCTTTCCGGCTCTTCCACCTCTTTGGGCTTAAATTCCATTCTCTTTCTCGTTTTTTCTTCAATCTGATTAATCGGCGAAATATCCTGAATCTTTGGTTCGCCGGCTTTCCTCATCACCTCGTCAAAGCCCGTAGCGATAACGGTAATTTTAATCTCGCCTTTCTTCAATTTATCATCAACTACCGCTCCGAAAATGACTTTGGCCTCCGGGTCGACTGATTCAACAATTATCTTGGCCGCTTCGTTAATTTCGGCCATGGCCAAGTCTGGACCACCGCTAACATTAAAGAGAACTCCTTTAGCTCCGTCGATAGAAATTTCTAGCAAAGGCGAATTAATGGCTACCTTAGCCGCTTCAATGGCCCGGTCGTCGCCAGTTGCTCGACCGATACCCATCAAAGCTGAACCAGCATTCTCCATAATCGCTTTGACGTCAGCAAAATCAACATTAACAATACCAGGCGTGATAACTAAGTCGGAAATACCCTGAACGGCTTGTCTCAAAACATCATCAACCACTGAAAAGGCATCGGTCAACGAAGTTTTATGGTCAATCACTGAAAGAAGTTTGTCATTAGGAATAGTAATTAAAGTATCAACTTTATCGCGTAACTGGTTGAGACCATCTTCGGCGATGCGCATTCGCTGGAGACCCTCAAAGGTGAACGGTTTAGTGACCACAGCTACCGTTAAAGCGCCGGAATCGCGGGCTGCTTCGGCAATAATCGGACTAGCGCCAGTCCCAGTACCGCCACCCATGCCACAAGTAACAAAAACCATATCAGCTCCTTTGACCACTTGATGAATTTCGTCACGATTCTCTTCAGCTGCCTGACGGCCAAGTTCTGGATTCATACCGGCTCCCAGCCCTTTAGTTAGATTCTTGCCGATATGGAGTTTCTCTGATGAATTAACATGATGTAGATCTTGAGCATCGGTATTGATGGCCACAAAATCTACTCCGTGAATTTTACAGGCCATCATTCGAGAAATGGCGTTGCCACCGCTCCCGCCAATGCCGACCACTTTAATTTTAGCAAAAGTTTCGACAGCTGGTTTTACTTGAGCCATATGATTACTTAAGCAACTCATTAAGCAACAATGAGGAGTTTATTGACCCTCCTCATTGTTCTCAACGGCCCTAAAATGTTTCTCCTTAAATTAGCACAACTATTTTAATAAGGCAAGCTTTTTAAGTCAAGGGTATAATTTCGAGAGAGCTCCTTGAAATTATGCCTAAGGTAAAAAACCTCGGAACCATCCTTTAATTTTGTTAATTGTTGGAGCAACTGGAAATCGCCCTAAAGGAATAGTCCGCAGACGGCCACTTTTAAGTTGTTCATCTATACTCCAAAAAATTAAACCGACGGCTGTGGCAAAAGCTGGGTCATCAACTTCCTCTACAATACCTTCTAATTCTAAGGGAAAACCCACTTGGGCTGGCAACTTCAATCCTTCTTTGGCCAAATCGACCAAGCCGGGTATTTTTGCCCCACCGCCCAAAAGAACAACGCCGGCCGGCAGCAATCCCTGTCGGTCAATCCGCTTCAGCTCTTTGTTGACCAGCTCAAAAATTTCACTTAAGCGAGCCTCGATTATTTCGGCCACCTGAATTCGAGGGACAACTCCTTTTTCCTGGTTAGCTAACTTAGATAAACTAATTGTATCTTTCTTGCTAATTTCCGAGATTAGGGCTGTGCCATATTCTAATTTAACCCTTTCAGCTAAATCAATGTCGCTCCTTAAGCCGATAGCAATGTCGTTAGTAATATGAGAAGAACCGATTGGTAAAACACAACTATGAATGATATCGCCTTCTTCAAACACTGTCAAGCTGGCTGTACCGCCGCCCAGATCCAGAGCCAAAACGCCCAACTCTTTCTGGCGCTTAGTTAAAGCAGCCCGCGAGGCGGCCAAAGGGGCCAAAACTAAACCCTCTATTTCCAAACCAGCTTCGGAAATACATTTGGTCAAATTCTTGATAAAGGGAGTCGCCCCCTCAATAATCAAAGTATCTACCTCTAATCTGACGCCGTTCATACCGACCGGGTCTTTAATGCCGATTTGGTCGTCAACCGAAAAAGAACGGGGGATAATATGAAGAATTTCCCGATTAGGTGAAATAGAGATGGCTGAAGCGGCATTGATGGCCCGTTCAACATCTTCTCGCGAAATCTCGCCATCAGCCCGAGAAACGGCCACTACGCCTTTACTGGTTCGAGAAGTAATATGATTACCACTCAAACTGACATAGGCCCGTTCAATGGAAACCCCACTATTCCGCTCGGCCTCCTGGACTGATTGACTGATATTCTTGACTGCTTCTTCAATATCAACGACCACTCCTCGCCGCAAACCAAAAGAAGGTACCTGACTAACGCCAATAATCTGAGGCTTGGTCTGGTCAGCCCTTATTTTAGCGACAACTGTTCGAACAAAGCAACTACCGACATCTAAACCAACAATGATAGTTTCTTTAGCCATAATTCACTTTTTTTAATATTTTCTCTTCCATTGCCTTCATCTCTTTCGCTTCTTGTTTATTTTGCTCATGGTCATAGCCCAGTAAATGAAGTATCCCATGGATTAATAAAATGGTCAATTCCTTTTTTAAAGGATGACCTAAGCGCTTGGCCTGTTTCTTGGCTCGGGGATAGCAAATAATAACTTCTCCCAGCCGCTTAATTTTGTCCGGCGGCTCAACAAATTCAATGTCTCGGCCTTTTCTCAAACGAGGGAAGGCCTTGGCTAAATAGGGTAAAACTGATTTATCACCAAAAGCCAGGACATCAGTTGCCCGATTTCTCCCCCGATAGATTTTATTCAACTTTCTCATCCGGCCATCACCAACAATAGCCAAACTGATTTCTGTCTTATCTTTAACCCCAACAGTTTTCAAAACAACTTCAGCTATTTTTTGAAACAGCTTCTCATCTATCTCATTCTGAGTAAAATTATGAATTTCCAACATTAGTCAATGAATTTAAAAGTGGAAAGGATTTGGTCAAATTCCTCTCTATAACTTTCGGTAATCAATGCAAAAGATATTACTTTTTTATAGACATCATGGTTTCCTAATGTGAAAGAGGATTTAGTTTTGTCTTCAAAATCTCCAACAATTGCGATAATCGGGCCTTCTCCTCTACTCCAAGCTCCCATACTCCATGTTTTCCATTCTGATAGAAATCCAATTGTTTTATTATCATCAATAATCTTCTGATAAGTTATGAGTTCGCTTTTTTCTTCTCCTATAAACATTCTTGGCTCATCGTTTTTGATGGCTTCTTCAAAAGTTTCTCCCTGGATGTTTAAATTTCTTGACCAGGAATTGTTTGCTATCATGACATTTCCTTCTTTGTCATATATAGCGCCGATGGTATAACCCATACCCTTCTTATAATCCCAATCCTTAGGATATCTTACTTCAAATCCATACTCTTCGTTGCGGTAAGTTTGCCAGTCGGCTGTGTCAGCTTCAATGAATTTAAAAGTGGAAAGGATTAGTTTTATCGTTTTCAACTCTGTTGAATCAGCTTTAAACCCGGGGAAAGGGAAATTTGTATCAACATGTATAAATATCTCATGTCCATCGACAATGATTGGCTCCTCTAAAAACTGTATGCAGTAAATATATCCCTCGTCTATTGTATATCTTACTTTGGTACTAATACCACCAACAAGGATATCATCATCTACACGAACTCCGCCTCCTAATCCCGTACCCATATCGTAATGAACCCGTATATTCTTTTCGTCTTCGCGTCTTAACCCGAAATGGATAAAAAAATCTTCAGATACAGGAGAGAAAATAGTATATTTTACATAATCATAATCTTCGTTACCGACTGCGATTGGCATTGATTGGGCATCCGAAAAAATTTCTTCAGTTTTCCAATCCTCCGGATACTTCAGCTCAAACCCATATTCTTCATTCCGATAAGTCTGCCAGTCGGCTGTTTGGTCAGTTGGTTCTTCAGCCGGTTCTTCCTCGCCAGCCGTGGGCAATTCAACTGGTTCTGACTGAGGAGCGAAATAGTGATAAGCGCCGTAGCTGATTAAGCCGACTATCATAACTGATAGAACCACAATCAAAACAGATGCCCACGCAGGCAAACCGGATTTTTGAGGCATCTCCGGCTGAATACTCGGTTGGGCCTGCTGCGATTCTTGGGGAATATTCGGCTGATTAGGTTGATTTGGTTGGGTTGATTGATCCATCGATTTAAGGATCGTCTTTTCGGATACGTCCTCGCTTACGGCGAGGGCATAATCCTCAATGGCAATCCTTAAATCCGTATATCAGAGCTTAAGCTTTCCCAAGTTCTTCCTGAACAATTTTATTGACCAGATTTCCATCAGCTTTGCCCTTTAACTGGGTCATCAGCGCGCCCATAACTTTACCGGTATCCTTGGGACCACTGGCTCCCAATTCTTCTATTTTCTCCTTAACTAATTTACTGATTTCTTCTTCAGACATCTGTTCGGGTAAATAACTGACCAAAATTTTTAATTCTTTTTTCTCCTGGTCAGCCAAGTCCTGGCGATTGCCTTTTTCATATTGTTCAATGGAATCCTTTCGTTTTTTCGCTTCACTAGAAATAACTTCCGTGGTTTCCTCATCGGTCAACTTGCTCAATTTGTCCAATTTCTCCAAATCTTCTCCGCTTTTGCTTAATTTAGCTCTCTTTTCTTTTTCCTTATTAAAAACAGCAGCCATCAACATACGCAAAACCGAGACCTTTAATTGGTCCCTAGCTTGCATGGCTTTCTTGGTATCAGCTTGGATTTTTTCTTTAAGCGACATTCAGATTTATCTCCTTTTCCATTTGGGCTCCTCTTCTAAAAGTCCCATTTTTCTCAATTTCTCTTTTTCTTTGCCGATGCGGGTTCTCCTTAAGGCGCTGGCTCGTCTTTCTCGTTTAGTCTTCCCTCTTTCGCGGAATCTGGCTTTGCGAGCCCGAATCAAAATACCGCTTTGTTGGATTCTGCGGGTAAAGCGTCTTAACAAACTGCGAGGATTTTCTCGCTCCCTTTTTTTAACCTCAATAACCACATAAGTCACCTCCTTTTACGGTTTGATTTCTTTTTCCTTATCAATTAATTTAATCAGTTTTTCGACTAATTTTTGGGGGTCAGAATCGTAAACGATTTTACCTGGTCCTCGGTGAGAATTAGCGACAATTTCTTTAATCATATCAGCCGTACCACCGGTGCCGGTCAAAACGCCTATCGGCTTTCTGTCCTCAAAAGCGATACTGAATTCGTTCAGGGTACCCATCCGACCGCAAACAATGATGACCGCATCAGAAGAACGGGTCAAAAGCAAATTGCGGCCAGCGTATTCAAATCCGGTGTAAATAACTAAATCATGGAAATCAACCGGCAGACGATATTTTCTCAAATGAGCTTTTTCGGAAGCAGCTGGCGAAAGACCGACAACGATACCGTTAACCTCTTTAGCTCCGATAGCCGCCCAATAAGGAACGCCTGTGGTCGCTCCGGTAACCAAAACTCCATTTTGTTTAACAATCTGGCGGCCTAATTCTTTGGCTAAATCCAAGGCATTCTTGGAACAATGATTGGTTTCAGCCGCTCCGGAAACACAAATTTTGTATTTTAAGTATTTTTTCTTTTCCATCTACTTTAGCTTACTATTTTTATCGCTTTTTGTCAAAAGAGAGGTCGATTACTTGGCCCGTTTCCGGCGCTTCGGCGGCTAATCCTAAATGGTCTTTAATCTTCTGGGTCAAAGCCAAGGCCGGTTTTTCCTCGCCCTGAACAACAAAGACTTTCTTGAGCGTCTTCTTCATCGGTCTAAGCCAAGCCAAAAGTGTTTCTTGGTCAGCATGAGCTGAATAACCGCCAATCGCCCTAATTTGTATCTTAACCGGCACTGCTTGACCGAATATTCTGACTGTTTTTGCCCCATCTAAAATCTTTCGACCGATTGTCCCGGGAACCTGATAACAAATAATCAAGAGAGTATTTTTCGGGTCGGCTAAATATATTTTTTCGTGATGTAAAATACGACCGCCGGTTGACATACCCGAACCGGCAATAATCACTTTAGGCGGCTTAGTTTGATTAATCGCTTTGGACTCGGGGACGGTTGGCGTCATTTTCAAACCGGGAAATTTAAAAAGATTATCGCCGGACTCAATCAGATAACTGGCTTCCTGATTGAAATATTGAGGATATTTCTGATAAATTTGAGTCAATTCAATGGCCAGAGGACTATCAAGAAAAATAGGCAACTGAGGGATACGGTGATTTTCAACCAATTCGTTCAATTCGTAGAGAATTTCTTGAGTTCGTTCCAAAGCAAAAGTCGGAATAAGTAAGACACCTCCTCGGCTGACTGCCTCTTCAATCGTATCTTCTAATAAATCTTTACGCTGTTTTTTATCTTCATGGAGACGGTCACCATAAGTTGATTCAATAACGACATAGTCAGCCTGGTCAATAAACTCGGTCGGTCTTAGAAGAGGTACCGGCGGATTACCCAAATCCCCCGAAAAAACTATTTTCCGCCAAGGGCGGACCCGCCTCTGGCGGGTTTCATCCTTTGCCCAAACCTCAATAAAGGCCGAACCTAAAATATGACCGGCCTCTCTGAAACAAAAAGAAATCTCTTCGTTTAACTTGATTTGTTCTCCGTAATCTACTCCTTGAAAAAGAGCTAAAGTTTGCTCTACGTCAGCTCGGTCAAAAAAAGATGGCTGACCTGTTATCTGGGCAATTTCCTGTTGAATTTCTTCGGCGTCAAAAAGCATTATCCGGCTAAAATCCTTAGTTGGCTTGGTGGCTAAAATTTTCCCCCGGAAACCTTCCTTGACCAAGCGGGGCAAACGGCCGATATGGTCAATATGGGCGTGAGTAATCAAAACGGCCTCGATTTCTCGAGGTGAATAAGGAAATTTTTGGCGATTCATCTTCCGAGCCGCTCCGCCACCTTGAAACAAACCACAATCAACTAAGATTTTGGTTTGCTTGGTCTCCAATAAATAATTAACGCCAGTTACCCATCTGGCCCCACCGTAAAAATGTAGTTTCATTAACTTTATCCTATCAGAATCTTTTTAAAAATAAAAGCCATTATTAAAGGGCGTACCTTAAAAGTACACCCTTGCTCAACCATCACTCTTAAAATATTCCTTAATCAATAAATTTTAGATGGAAAGGGTGTACTTTTAAGGCACGCCCTTTAAACCTAATTGTTTATATGTATTTGTCCGCCACATGAGAAGCGGCGTAAGATTCTGGCTTAATTTTAGCTTTAAAACCATTACCTCGAACCATGCCAACCACTTCTTTAATCATTTCCCGGGTCGGCCCGTTTTGCCCGACATCAATGTGAATTTGGAAATCGTAGTTAGGTAAATCAGACTTAGTCAATGAGGTTTTTAATTGTTTAAGCATATCTTGAGCCACCTGTAAAGATAAAGCTACCTCCTGATAAATACGGTCGCGAAGCGTATGATAGATTCTATGTCCATTGGTCCTTTTCCAAAAATAGCGGCCGCCGTGACCAATCCGATAGACAATTACGGCCGTAACAAAATCAGCCCTCTTGTCACCATTAGAATCAGTGCCGACAACTAAGCGATATTTTGATTGATCATCTTGGCTAATAAAACTAGCTATTTCCTTGGTTACCCTGGTTAGTTGAAGACGACCCTTGGTTGGACTATGGAAAAAATCACTTTTCATCTTAATTCCAATATACTATTTTATCTCTTTTTTGGCAAGCCCTTTTGCGGCGGCGAACTTCGGCCGGCTCCCGTTAATCGGCCTGATTAAGAAGAAGCAAGTTTGTTTCTTTCTAATCCCAATTTCTGGTAAATTTGGTAAATCTTTTTCTTTTGTTCGGCTACGTTTAAAATCTCCCGTCTAAGGTGGGCCTTTTCTTGGCGAATATATTTACGGATACCTTCCGGCAATCTTTTTCTTCTGGTCATAATTCTAACCCAATGAAAGGCCCTTGAGGAAAATTCAAGAGCCTGTTTTTTATTGATTTATTCTATTCCCCCTTAATCACGGCCAAAGGAACTAAGCGAGCCACTTTCTTGGATAAACCAGCCTGATGGACTACTTCAATAACATTATCAATATTCTTATAAGCCAAGGGAGCTTCCTCGGCTATCCCTCGCAAAGAATGACATTTAACGACAATGCCTTTGCTCTCCAATTGTCTGACTACTTCCGGACCGGAAATTCTTCTTCTGGCGGCATGACGGGACATTGTCCGGCCAGCGCCGTGACAAGTACTGAAAAAACTTTCCTCGCCTTCCTTGGTGCCGACTAAAACATATGAAGCTGTCCCCATACTGCCGGGAATTAAAACCGGCTGGCCAACCGACTGATACCTGGCTGGTATCTCTGAATGATCCGGCGGGAAAGCCCGGGTCGCCCCCTTCCGATGGACAATAACTTCGGTTTCTTTTCCTTCAATAACGTATTTTTCCTTTTTAATAATATTATGGGCAACATCATAGAGGACTTCAAGTTTTTCTTCCGGACCCAAGATTTTCCGCCAGGCCTGGCTGGTATAGTAAGCAATCATATGGCGATTAGCCCAGGCATAATTGGCCGCTGAAGCCATAGCCGCAAAATAACGCTGCCCCTCTGATGAATTAAAAGGAACGCAGGCGAATTCCTTATCGGGAACTCTAATCTTATACCTTTCCATAGCCGGAATCATTGTTCTTAAATAATCAGTGCAGACCTGATGGCCAAGTCCCCGACTACCAGTATGAATCATCAGAACAACCTGGTCTTCAAATAAGCCGAAAGCTTTGGCTACTTCCGGGTTAAAGATTTGGGCTACTTTTTGGATTTCTAAAAAATGATTGCCAGAGCCAAGCGTACCCACTTGGTCACGGCCTCGATTTTTAGCCCTTTCAGAAACAGTTCGGCTGTCAGCCCAATCTAATTTGCCGCCGGCTTCACAATTCTCCACGTCTTCCTTTCGGCCATAGCCCTGCTTTAACAGAATATTAGTCCCTCCTTCTAAAATTTTGTCGATCTGTTCTATGGTCAATTTTATTTTTCTCCCCCGGCCCAGTCCGGAAGGAACTTGATTTTGAATTTCAGTGGCTAATTTATCCAAATGAGGTCCAATTTCTTTTTCGGTATGTTCCGATTTTAATAAACGCATACCGCAGTTGATATCATAGCCGCATATACCGGGCGAAATAATGCCATCAGAAATCCTGATAGCGGCCACCCCGCCAATCGGACTGGCATATCCTTCATGCATATCGGGCATGGCTAAAGCATATTTCTGGAGGCCGGGTAAAGTGGCTATGTTAACCAGCTGTTCAAGCGATTTATCTTCAAAGCTTCCTTCCAGCATCTCCTCGGAAAGATAAGCCCGGGCCGGTACCCTCATATCCGACCGAAACTTCTTGGGAATCTCCCAAAGATAATCGTTAATTTTGACTAAATCTTTCTTAATCATATGTCAAAAACTATTATCGCCTGCCACTGATTATTTGTTTCTTTAATCTCCAGTTGGTGATAAGTGGCTGCCTTAATCTCAAGCCGTTTCCGGTCAATTTTTCGGCCGGCTATCTTAGCTTTTAAGCGGTTTTTGGATAATTCTTCTATTTGGAAATTATTGTAAACTTTTTGGTTGAGGTCGCTGCGAGACAAAATCTCATTAAGCCAGTCAACTAAAAGAGAATTAAGGTCTGTTGATTTAATTTCTAATTGTTCCCATTCTTCAGCCGTCTTTTTAGCCGCCGGGTTCTGTTGTTCGGCTATAGCCAAAGCCGCATTAATAAAAAGCCCGGCTAAATCCTGACTATAAACTTTAATCTTTAAATCAGCTCTATGCTCTAAAAGCTCGTACTTCTTCATGGTTTTATGATAACCATTTTCAAACCAAATTAAAAGGGCGAAGTGCCGAGAATAACACTTGCCCTTAATTCCTTGACCCGGCTCAAGTTCTTAAGCCGTCTTTTTACAGGCCTGGGGAATAGAAATTTTCGCAGTTGATATCGGGTTTTCCCAAGGGGGACCCTCGCTAAAACAAAAGGATTCAACGGTTCCCGCTTCGATATCCACTTCTAATGAAATTGCTCTTCCATCTCGGAAAATAACTTCAAATCTAAAAGGTTTACTGGTCCTCATCAACACCTTTTCAACTTTCGAAAGATTCCCGCCTACCGCTTCGGCCAAATCAATTAATCCAATAATACAATAATTGGACGGTATACTGATTATAACTTGCTCACCGTCCGAATCTACCTCGATCGAGGCCTTGGGCAGTTTGTATCTGGATGAAACAACAATCTTGGCCTTCGGCTTTTGCTCTTTTCTCTTAGTCATCCTCCCGTCCTCCTTCTTTAAAATTTATTAAGAACCAATTTCTCGCCTTATGTTAACAAAAAATACCTAAGCGTCAAGTAAATAATTACAGATAATAAATAATCTGGTAAATAATACCGAGGGCTAAGAGTAAAATAAGCCCGTAGCTGACAAAAGTCGGCAGTTTCAGAGAATATTCCGGCTGGCGCTGGCCAATTTTTTTAGCTCTTTGATAAATAAAAACCAAAAGGATTCCATTGAGACCGCCAAAGGTAGCTCCCAAAAAGCCGATAATTGTAATAAAGTCACGTAAATAAAATAAATAGGCCGCCAAAGGAACAGAGCAAGTTAAAACCCAGGCCAGATATTTATTAATCCGATAATCATACCAGTAAATCTTTTTTAAAGCTAAACCCAAAACCAAAAAAGAAGTGACCACAGCCAAAAGGCCGAAAACAGCTCCCAGAATGATGGTATGATTTTCCAAGGTAACGACTAACCCCTGAATTGCTTCTGATGAGGTTTGCTGGCCAGTCACGCCAACAACGGTTAAAATAAAGAGTAAATGGAGAAAGCCCGGCAAAAGAGTTCCCCAAAGAATCGCCTTTTTAAGTAACCGATAATTTCTTTTAAAAATTTCTCTCATTTCCGGAATAGCTGTCCAGCCAGTGGCCGCCCAAAGAGTAACTCCGTAAGGCAGAAAAAAATAGGTCCAATTCCAAGTAGTTAAATTAGTCAATTTTATGGCTGGCCATCCTTTAACAAAGATTAAAAGAACAACAATTATCAGAAACAAACTCATAACAATTTCTATTTGAGCAATTACCCTTAAGCCGAAAAAGATGGCCGAAGCACAGACGGCGAAAAAAATTAAACTCCAAAAAAAATCAGAACCGCCAAAAATAGTTGCTAAAAATTTCCCGCCGACAATTATATAGGCCAGTAAGGCACCATAAAAAACAAAGACGGAAGTAAGAGCAGCTATTTTTCTTCCCCATCTGCCTAAGTATAGTTGGGCATAGCCAACGAAACGATGCTTGCCCGGCGTCCGTAAAACAATTTCCCCATAAAATAAATGGAGCAGCAGGACCGCCCCAGTTAAAACAAACAAAAAAAGTAGACCGATTGAAAAACCGGACTTAGCCACTACATAAGGAACGCCAAAAATTCCCACGCCAACGACCGTACCGATTAAGGTAGCCGTGGCATAGTAGAAATTTCTATTCATTGAAGGTTTTTAATAATAAGTAGGTAAATAACCCCGGGCAGTTAACCAGTTGACTAAATAGGAGTAAATTATCCCCCAAACAATAGCCACGACCAAAATAATCTTGGCTTCTTTTTTCATCTCTGGTTCAGTCCAAAAAGCCAGACCCAAAATTAGACCAGCAAAAATGGGATTGACAATGGTAATAATAATACCCAGCCAAAACCACTTTTTGCGAGAAGAAAGAGCAATTTTTTCTTTGCCAGAAGCATCGGCTAATGGGGAAAGAGATGTTCCCTGGTTCATTATTTTTTCCTTTATTTAATATGACTTTTTATTTCCCCGGCAATTTGTTTCATTCTTCGCTCGGTTATTTTCTTGACATTCTCAAAAACAACCCCGCCGCCGTGACCGTCGTTTTCAAACCGAGGAATCAGCCAAACATGAGCGTGAGGAATACTTTCGCCGATTACTACGGAAACTAAAAAATCAGTCTTTAATGCTTTACGGACAGCTTTAGCTATTTTACCAACTACTTGGTAATACTGGCTAAGATTAGGCGACCTCCGTCTGTCCAGAGGCATATCCCAAACCCAACGAAAATGTTTTTTAGGAATAACTAAAGTATGCCCTGGATTAAGCGGTGTAATTGACAAAAAAGCTAAATAATTTTTATCCTCGTATACCCGATAACCGGGCAATCGACCGGCGACGATTTTGCAAAAAACGCAATCCATAAATTTGACTATTTCCTAATTCTCTTTTTCACTTCTTTAATCACTCTAGTCAAGGGAACCGTCTCTTGAACTCCGGAAGTCATTTCTTTAATGATGATTGTTTCATCCAAGGCCTCTTTTTGACCCAAAATTAAGGTGAAACGGGCATTGAGCTTATCGGCTGTTTTTAATTGGGCTTTAATCGTATCGCGACTAAAAGAACTAGCCACCTCTAAGCCGGCCTGTCTCAATTCCTCAAATAGTTTAAGGGATTTTTTCTTGGCTAAATC
>Ga0315547_1000179_pt1 | contig 69549 bp, 97 predicted proteins | sample SalMarSW160240MG_2_FD_202542 | JGI IMG/M metagenome (GOLD analysis project Ga0315547, IMG submission 202542) | Salt marsh sediment microbial communities from the Plum Island Ecosystem LTER, Massachusetts, United States - Salt Marsh Sediment SW1601-240 ...
TCGAGCTCAGGAGTGCGAGATATAGCGTCTGGTCTGAAGCCAGGCTCAGTGATAACCACTCCGCCCGGACAGACTGTCCAGTCAGTGCCATATGTAGATTCACCCCAAGGACGCTCTTGGATGAATTGCAAGAAGTCACTCGTGTCTCTCGCCCACATTGCTGCAGTGTAAGCCTTTCTGATAGCGTTATTAACGGGCAGAGGGCCGGAGCCGTCCATTCGAGCAAAAGCTATAAGGACACCCCAGGGATCTACCACAGCAAAGTTGCCGTGTTTCCAATAGTTACCTCGTTCTACTTCTTGGATCATAGCTTCTATCGCACCTAGTGCTTCCTTAAGTCCTAGAATTTTCTTGTCATACATATTAGTTCTCCTAGCTGGATACCTGGACTATATACCTAGAAGTATAGCATCACGTGGACAGATTGAGGCACACAAACCACAACGCAGGCATAGTTCAAGGTCTATCTGAGCAATGTTTTCTTTCATTGTAATAGCACCAGCATAGCACACTGCACATATCCCACACCCACTACATTTTGTGTCATCAACTACTATATTCACAGATTCTGCTGGCACTTGCCTTGTCTTTACCCATTCCCTAAGTTCTTGAGCATTATCTATATGTGGCACAGCAATCCCTTTTAGATTGTCTAGCTTGTTGTAGCCTTTCTTCTCCATAAAATCACTCAAGCCATTTAGCATTTGTGTAAACAGTTGATGACCTTTATACAATATAGCTGTATGCACCGCTGTAAGTGTGGCACCAGACATTAGACGCTCTACTACGTCTTGCCACGTCCATAAACCACCACTACTCATAATTTGAAGTTTAGTATTTTTCACGGCAAGCGCTGAGAAAAAGCAACTTACTCCGCTGCTAAAACGGCCATATAATTTAGGCAAAGGCGCGACTGGCTTTCCGGTCTCTATATCGATAAATGTAGCACAAAATTCGGGTTGGATATGGCATGCATCTACCTCGCTCTCAATAATTCCAAGGAGTTCAAGAATTTCAGCAGGGCTATCATAGCCCACTTTTACATAATATGGTATACCGAGCTTCCCCTTCAAGGTATTTAATACAAACTTGGTAGCTTCGTTACCTTGAGTAACCCTATCCCTTGGGCCAAGCCCCTCTGCTGCTCGAGTAGTGGGACAACCAACACATAGCTCGAGCATATCTGCTCCCGCTTCCTCCAACTGTTTGGCCCACCTTATTAATGCTTTGTCATCAAAACCTTCAGGTGGCGGGTCGCACATGATATTTCCAATAACTATGGTGCCTTCCTTCTGCGCCAAAGGTTTTATATTCTCTATAAGCTTTGCTTCCTCGTCAAAACTATGAAACCAACTACTACAATGTGTAAACACCTGAGGCAGCTCATATTTATCAAGGAAAAAAAGCGATTGCCGTGTTAGTCTCTCCCACCTGTTAGAATCCAAAATGGCACTCTTTAGGGTTATAGCCCCTACGCCAGCCTCTATACACTTCCTCAAACTATTGAGGCTCCAAGTCAGGACGCCAGCTGCTGCCACAATAGGGTTCTTGAATCTAACACTTAGGAACTCCGTACTCAAATCTACCGTCAATTTGCACCTCACTGTTTCATTGGGCTTGGATTAGGAGGTATTTATCCTCCTAATCCAAGCCCTTGTTAAATCAGTACTCGTAGGGCCATTCTCCGCCAAGCTTTTCCACCGTCACTCCATATTCGTGTAATAGCGCCTTTCCTGGTAACCCTTTGCTTTCCACCTTTTCAAGCCAGTCTTGCCATACTTCTCTGAAAAGATCTATCCAAAGCTGCTTCTCCGCGGACGTCGGCACATAGATTTCTGCACCCGCCTTGACCAAAGCATCCTTGCCTGCTTTACTTCTTGACTCAATGGCAGCGAGATGGGCATCTATAGAATGTTCTCCCGCTTCATCAATGACGTTCTGGATATCTTTGGGCAAGCTCTCGTAACGCTCCTTGTTCATGGCAAAGGGAATGTTAGTTGCGCAAGCGCTTAACTCGCATACGTACCGAATAAAATCGTCCAATGACGCGTTGCCAGCAACCACATAGTCGGTCATCGCTGCCTCTACTACCCCCCTCTCTAGGGCGCTATAGAGCTCAGGCCAAGCTACAGTCACGGCAATGGCCCCTGCCTTCTCTAGGCAAGGCGTCATCACCCCACCAAGGCCTCTCACCTTCACACCCTCTAGATCCGAGGGTACCTTAACCTTGACTCCTTTGGTAAGTAGGTGGCTTGTGGGACAAATGCCTGCGCCAACAAAGTGAACCTCATCATAGACGACCTTATCGACAAGACCTCTTTTGACCATTTGCTGCATTGCGTGGAGGTGCGTTCTTACGTCATAGCTAATGAACGAAAGCTCAAACATATCCATCAAAGGGTATTTCCCAGGGTAGTATATTGTCATATACATCGCCAGATCAATAACCCCTGTCTGCAACAGGTCAAAGTGAGTTTTATAGCTGCCTAAGGCTCCGGCTGGATACATAGTTATATGGACTCGACCTTTTGTCCTCTCCTCCACCTCTTTCTTAAAAGCCTCATATTGCGCCTGCCATATGTCGTTCACGGGAGTCCAGTGTCCGAACTTAAGCTCTATCACAGGTGTTGGTGGCGCTGGTGCTGGCGCTGGCGCTGGTGCTGGTGCCTTGGCGCATGCCCCAACAAGTGGCGCTGCTAGTAACGACAACACCAATAACCCCCCCACTAGTAGTTTAATCCTGTTTACTTTCACCTTATTTTCCTCCTTTACCAGATTAGCTAACCCCAAGAACAAAATCAGCTACACATAATCATCACCTCCTTAATGCGTTGCCATGGCCATACTAGGCAGCCAGAGGCAAATCTGTGGAAAAGCCCATATAATTACCGTTACTATAAAGTCGGCTAAACAGAATACCGCTACTCCCCTAAAAATTGTTGATATAGGGACATCGATTACTCCTCTTAAAACATAAACATTCAGCCCCACTGGTGGAGTAATCAGACCTAGTTCACCTGTCATTTCCACTAAAATGAGGAACCAAATCATATTGAAGCCAAGTGACTCAATAATAGGGTAAAAAATGGGTAAAGTTACCATCCATCCAGACAACAGATCCATGATGCAGCCCAGAGGAACGTAAAATAGCAGTATGGCCCAGAGGATAACATGGGGGGAAACCGACATAGCTTCCAGCCACTCACAAAAGGCGAAAGGTAAGCCAGTTAGTGTCAGAAAGTTACCGAAAGTATTTGCTCCTATAAATAACAGAAATATCATGGCGCTGATCCTTATGGTGTCAGTCAATGAAGAAATCAAGGCTTTCCTTGTTAATCGCCTCCTTGACACAAGAAAAACAAAACTAGCAAAACAACCTACTGCTGCAGCCTCAGTAGGGGTGAAGAAGCCAATATATATACCCCCTATAACTACAACGAAAATGAGCAGGATCGGCCAGATGCCCGATAACGAAGCAAGCCTCTCCTTCAGAGAGAAATGACGAACCGATGGAGCCAACCTAGGATTGAGTTTGACGCGAACAGCTATCGTCATCATGAAGACCGCCATCATTAGTAAAGCAGGAATAATACCCGCTATGAATAGTCTACCTACGGACTGCCCGGTGATCGCCCCTAAAACTATCAACGCAACACTTGGGGGCATCATTACACCGATGGTTCCACCGGCAGCAACCGTACCTGATGCCAGCGCGTCATCGTAGCCGTGCCTCCTCATCTCCGGCACGGCTATCACTCCCATCGCTCCTGCATTAGCTAGGCTTGAACCTGAAACAGCACCAAATGCAGTACATGCCGCTGTTGTGGCCATGCCGAGCCCACCGGGAAGATGTCCCAAAAATCTGTGAGCAGCCTCATATAGATCTCGGCTAGTCCCAGAATGGTAAGCAAACTCCCCCATCAGTATAAATAGAGGTATAGTTACCATCAACCAGTTACAACCCCAGTAATCAGCTAAAGAGACTAGGGTGACTAGGGCTGCGTCAAGATTCATTAAGATGATAATACCAACAACACCAGTAAAGGCTAGAGAGAGATAAATAGGGACACCCAAAAATATGAGCAGCAACAATATGAGAATCCCCATATAACCAAGGATGCTAGCTGAGATCATCTCTCACCTCGCACCAATTGCTGAAGGTGCTTAAAGAAGTCAACAAGTAGCTGGAGAAACATTAAAGAAGCACCCACAGGAATAGCTAACCTTGCTGGCAGAGTTGTGACATGAAGTTGATCAGTAACTACACCATTCCGCCAATCACGCAAAGCGAACGCTATACCACACTCGACGATCAGAACGAATAAACCCATTCCGACAAGGGAATAAACTGTCCCAAAACCAGCTTGGGTTCGGGGGGACAAGCGCCCGGTAAATAGCTCCATTCTGACATGCCCTTTGGCAGCCTGGGTATAAGCAATACTAAGAAAGATGACAATTGCAAGCCCCATTTGTGACATTTCTAAGGTACCTTTGAAAGGCGCCCCAAAGAAAAACCTGCTACAGACATCAGCAGTAACATACAACATTAACACGAGCAAAACGGCTGCGGACAAAAATCTACCACCGCTCCCCAACACACTAGTCGCTTTGCCCGCAGCCCCTGCTACTAGACCTATATGCCTTGTAAAGATTCCGAGTCGCTTCACCTCGTTAGCCCAGCTTCTCCTCTATTCGCTTAATCGCTTCCCTTTCCCATTGAGTGGGCTCAGACCTCGGCGCATATGTCTCGTATCTTTCCGGTACCTTAATCAAGGCATCAATTATCATCTGTTCTCCGTAACTCTTCCATCCCAGCGGGCCGGGAAAACCACCCGGGTCACCCCATGTAGCTAATCCTTTCTCAATCATGATTGAGTCTGAGACGGGCATCGTCCTCGTCGCTAGCGCCCACATCACATCCTTAAAGTCGTAGGGATCAATATCCGGCCCAACTATTATTGTATATTTTAACGCTTGTCCTACAATTCGGTAACCACGAAGTGCCATTCCAACAGTCTTGCCATAGTGAGGAAATTTGTCAGAACCATCAACCTCTAGCTGCACAATCGCTACCATCCTACCCCCAGTCGGTATAACTACATCTTTTACTTTGAAACCCACATCTCTAAGTTGCTGTATTGCATCCAACTCAGAATTGACAACGATAAGCCCGGAGTGGGGCCCCTCGTGGCCACCGACTTGACCATTGCCCGAAAAAGTGGTAGAAGCCCACAGAGGGTCCTTTCGGTGTGTTATGCACTTTATTCTGAATACCGGGCAATTTTCCCCACCAAACATGTAGCCTGAGGCAATGTCCTCTGCATACGGCGGTGCTATTTCATCCTCAGGAAGGACTTCACCCTCAAAAACCCACTCCGCATGCGCTGGGACCATTAAGCCCGGTATCGTCTCTGACTCAGTGACCTCTACTGGCTCACCCCTCAACACTCCAGTAGCCTCATACTCATCGCCTGTTTCAGGCCACTCGACTATCCTTCTAAATGCTGCCACCACATTGAGGTCTGTTGTAAGATCAAAGGCAAACGCTGCCGGCATGGGTCTATTCTTCTTTCTGTAATTTTCATAATAGTACCGCCCAGCGTGGCTTTGCATAGCACCACTATATATCAGGGTAAGAAACCCACAATTCTTTAGTCTTTCCTCCGAGATATCCTTTTTCCAGTCATATACAGTGTCATACTGTGCCAGTCTACACTTGCCCAGGTCATGAGTTCCCGTCTCAGGGTCATATACGATGATTGTGCCATTACACGTACTCCACAGTACCTGATTAAATTCAACCCAGCATCGTGGTATGCTTTCTCTCAAATCAACTTTATCCTCGGGTATTATGACTTCCTTGCATGGTGCTTGGCTTTTTGGAACCACTGATGCCTTGACTCTTTCTCGTCTAACCCTAACAAGCTTCTTAAGGAATTCCTCTTTGTCTTTGCATCCTAATCCCCTTAATACTCTCTCCCGGCTAGGCCAAGGGTTGAGGATCACCGGTATATCCGGTCTGTTATTGACCGGGTTCTCAATAATGCCAATTGGCTTTCCTGGCAGACTATGAAGGTACCTCGTGACAGCTCTAATTTCTGTCTCGGGTCCCTCCCCCGGTATTCCATTTCCGAGGTCGACGATATTGCTGTAATCGCCACACTTTACTGAAGTCTTTATCCTTAGCACATTTCCTAGTTTTTCTTCTTCGGCGATCCATTCACGAATGCTTTTCCATGGGTATGGCATTTTAACCTCCTTTGATATAGATTTCTTGTTGCCCAGACTACTTTCAATCTACCTTCTTCTATCGGCATCACCTCCCTTATTTGTCTATATATACACCCTCATCAACCTTTTGTCAATACCTCTTTACTATTTTTAGCCAAGCTCGCCATGACATTATCTGCCGCGGTAGAGCTAATACAATAAGTCCCAACCCGATAAGGCTGGCTATCCAGTTGGGGAATATTAGAAGGACGCAACCAGCCGCTAGCGGAATCATTTCCAAGTAGCTCAGCCGCTTCAGCATGTAGCCTTGCACCACGAACGTCAAGGCGAGGAGGGCAATCAGACTAGTAAGCACAGCCAGAGCAATCCCTCCTACTGTGCCAATCAGCAGCAAACCCGGATGATAAATGAAGATAAAGGGAACAAGAAAAGTGGCTAGGCCCAGGCGCACCGCTATCCACCCTGTTTTCCATATGTCGCTATCGGCAATGGCACAGGCGACATAGACTCCTATAGCCACTGGGGGTGTAATATAGGCAGCTATTGCCCACCAGAATATGAACAGGTGAGCTTGTATAGGGAGTATCCCAAGTTCTACTAAAGCCGGGGCGACTAAGATTGCCACCATTATGTAGGCAGTCAGCCCAGTTGAGCCCATACCTAATAGAAAGGATATTCCGGCGGCGAGGAACAATAGGAGCAGCAAACTCCCCCCCGCCAAGTCTACCAGTTGGCCACTTGCTTTAACCGCCACGCCGGTCAGCCCAAGAGCTCCCAGAATCATCCCCGCCCCAGCGCAAATCACGGCAACAAGGCAGGTTCCCCGAGTAATTCCCCTTTCTAGAACGCCTACCGTTTGCATTGGGCTCAATCGGGTTCCTTTCCTGATCAAGGATAGAACAAACAGAAGCAAAATCGTCCATATAGCTGACTTCTGCGGGGTAAACCTTACTATTACCAGTAGATAAATGAGCAAAGCAATTGCCAGTAGATAGGGCCATGCCTCCGCCAGTGCTTTTTTGAGCGAGGGTAACTGGTCACGGGGCACCCCCCTCATACCTGTCTTTGCCGCTTCAAGGTCTATTGACAGCAGCACGACGGCATAGTAAAGGAGAGCCGGCAGAAGGGCAGCGAAACATACTGCAATATAGGACATACCTAATAGCTGTGCCATAATAAAGGCCACTACCCCCATCACCGGCGGCAGAACCTGCCCTCCATTAGAGGCTACGCTTTCCACCGCTCCAGCGAACTCGGGCTTCATGCCAGTAGCTTTCATCAGTGGGATGGTAATGGAACCGGTGGTAGCCACATTAGCCGAGGTAACCCCCGAAACTGAGCCAAACATAGCGCTGGCAATCGCCGCCGCTTTAGCCGGTCCAGCTCTCACCCGCCCTATCAGAGACATGGAAAGGTCAACAAAAACCCTGGCCCCGCCTGTATCCTGAAGCAATTGCCCAAATAGGACAAAGGCAATAATAATAGTGATGCTGACATGGAAAGGAAGACCAAAGATGCCATCGTCAGATACGTACATCATCCACGCCCACCGCTCCAGGGAGAAAGACGGACCGTGTAAAATTCCTGGTAGATGATGGCAAATGAAGGGATAGATAGAAACCACGGCCACTACAGTCACCATTCCCCAGCCGGTCAGGCGCCTGATACCTTCAAGGAGAGCGATAGTCAGCATCAGGGAGAATATTACCTCAATAGTCGAGGCTGTTCCAAACATCCTGTGTTCTACTACAGCCTCGGTGAAGGTAATAAGATAGATTAATGGCGCTAAAGATAAAACCACCAGTAAGATGTCGTACCATGGCAGTTTATCTCTAGGGACACCTTTTTTGGCTGGGGTGGTAAGAAAAATCAGGACGAGAACAACCGCCAGAAAAACTGTCCTGTAGTTCTGAATTGAGAGGTATATGCCCAGGGCATCCAGCGCACCGGAGAGGTAAAGAATAGCACACAAGGCTAAACCAGCAGCTATTACCGTTACCAGCCTATCTATTACCTGTTTGTATGTAACCATCACTAACGCCTAAGCATCTACATATTCACCGCACGGTAGGTAATAATTTTGATAGCTTTATTTCAGCAGGGGGCGGGAATACCCACCCCCTGCTAGTGGAGAGAGAGACAATCTCTACTTGGTTTCCCCTATCGCCTTGAGCAGCTTAGCTTGCTTTTCCTCCATAGCCGGTGTCCACTTGCCGACCTCCTTAAGGTACTTTATCGCTCCGGAGTGGAAAGGCAGAACGAAGCCCGAGGCGACATAATCTGCGGTCCAAAACTTAAATGCGGGGTTAAATTTCACCAGTATCTTATTGCCTTCATACTGTGCCTTTATTACGTCGTAAACCAAATCCTCGGGGAGGTCTGTCCGGCAGACGAGGTTATTCCATTGACCTGGGCAAGTAACGTCCTCGGTTTGCCCCTTGTAGGTGCCGGCCAAGATCACGCCGGGAACGAGTAAGCCACCAGTTTTGTCAGCAATAGCTTCCATTGCCTCCTGGCTTATGGAAAGAAAGCGAGTGGGCATGAGCTCGCATACTTCCATAACCATAGGATGCCCGCCTAGGGGAGAGGGCAAGGCCAACAAATCGGTGGCGCGGTCTTTAAAGGCGTCTCTACCCACAGCGCTGGTTCCCATCTCTTGCAGAACAACATCATCAAGTGTCATCCCATACTCACCCAGCACATATTCAAAGTTGCTCTTAAATATCGCAGCACCGGGCATATCGCCCATTATCCTCTTACCCTTCAAATCGGGAATATCATTTATGTCTGACCCGTCATGGACTAGCCAGGTGTAGGTATTACCCCAGGCGGCATTCATCAGTCGGATGGGCATCTTGCCATGCTTGGCAAATGTCCCGATACCTGTGGAGCCCTCTTGGCACGCCAGACAGTTTGCGTAGCCAAACTGTATTTCCCTCTTTTGCAACAGGAAGATGTTTGATTCTGATCCGGTAGTAGCCTGAGCCGTGACGGTAGCCTCTATGCCTTTGGAGACTACGTCAGCCCAAGCGACACCAATGACATACCATGAGCCACCAGCAGGACAGGTTCCCAGTCCCATAGCTTCAAGCTTTGGCGCTGGGGCTGGGGCTGGCGCTGGGGCCGGTGCCGGTGCTGGTGCTGGTGACGGCGCTGGCTTTGGTGCTGGCGCTGGAGTTGGTGCCGGTGCCGGTGCTGGTGCCGGCGCTGGTTTGGCGCAGGCGCCTACAATTGTCACGGCACCTAATAATATTGCCAGCAGTACTGCTGTCACTACCTTGACCATATTTCTTTTGTTCACCTTTTTACCTCCTTCTCAAACAGAAGTTTGTCTATTTCGGCTGTTATTTGCTTTTTCACATTTCACTCACCTCCTCTTGCTTCCACATTCATCATATCCGCAAAATGCAGCTTTATATCCTGCCGCCCAGTTTGGAATTTGATTGTGGAGCTTCCCAAACTCCTCCATTTCAGAGTAATGGTCGTCTAACAAGTGTTGTTTAAGTAGCTCACGCTCCGAAAATCTAGCCTTGCAATAATGGCACAACCAATATATCACTTCCCAATCCTAAACATTTTCGTGCCACACACCGGACATATACCCTGAGTTGCCGGCTTTCCGTTTTTCATCGTTATGCTCTTCGCATCCTTCATTTCCCTTTTCTCATGGCATTTTACACAATATGCTTGCATTTACCTACCTCCTTGGCTCGTAGAGTTCTTTCATTCCCTTGACATGGTCATCATAGTCGGAGAGAACATACCTCTCTGTAGTATCCAGGAAAGTCTCTCTGGAGGGAGCGTGAGAAGAATAAATCTTTCATCAGGCCGATAGCCAGGAATTTCATCTTGCTTTCGCTGCCTTTCTTTTTCTTGCCTTACTTTTAGACCCCATAGGCTTAACCTTCCACCAAGCTAAGCCGTAAAGCTCCAGTATCTTTGCCCAGAAGGAATAGCTAGGTGGTTTCATTCCGGGTGCTCGAGCATATCCTCAATCATAGTTATAACATCCTCATCAACCTGGGGGTATTTCCTGTGGATGTATTCACGAAACCCAATATTAGAGTTCCCCCTGATCACGCTCTTCAACATGGTGAGGATGGTAACGAGGGCACGCTGTACCTCTACTGGCTCTTCTGATAATACCCTAGCCACATAGGGGTCCAGTTGCCCGCCACCGGGCTTCTCAACCCCCTCTGGCTGGGGCGGCAGGTAGTTGGCAAGGGTAAATAGCTCACCCTCACTAAAGCCCAGAGGCCTGGCGATTTTTAGGAGAGTGCGAGCTGAGGGAAAGCGGTCCCCCCTCTCTATGCGACCAAGGTATGATAGGGAAACACCTGACGCAGCGCCCAGCTCTCTTAATGTCACCGGTATCGCCACCCTTCGTTGCTTGAGCATTTTGCCTAAGTCATTAGTCATTGGTTTTAAGGAACTTTCTCTCCGTATCTCTTTGTAGCACTTTTGGCAAATCGTGTGAGTAACGCCGTCATTTTCATACGGAGGCTTATCCCCCATATCCTTACCGCACCAAGCACATATCCGCTTCACGCATTACTGTCCTTGCTTGAGAAAGCTATCTATGTCCTCCCGCCGGAACCTCCTATCACCTCGGAAGCCAATACGGTACGATTTTAGTATTCCCTCTTTGTTCCAACGCCTCACCGTATTAGCATGCACCCCAAGGAGTTGAGCTACTTCGCCTGACCTGAGCATTACCTTAGAGTCGAGGTCAGGCTTTTTTGGTGTAGGTTTCGGCTTGGCAAGTTGCCTCACCCCCTCACGACTTATGCCCAATCTCCGCCCGATTTCAGCATACGTCAGGTCAGCCTGTCTTAACTTAACTACTTCATCGCGTCTGGAAGCCACTAGAGCCATCTCAAGTATTTAGTACGTTCTGCGCCTGCGAACCAGGAGGACAACGACCACTATCAGTATTACCGCCCCGGCTATAATCCCACCAAGCAGTGGCCAGTTGATTGCCGGTGCTGGCGGTGGCACTGGTGGCGGTGCTACTAGCGGCGCTGGAGCCGGTGCTGGTGCCGGCGCTACTACTGGCGGCGCTGGAGCCGGTGCTACTACGGTAAAGCTGCCGCTCAGTCCATCCACGACTACGCTGTAGCTACCAGCTTCCTTTCTGGTGACACTAAAGGTAACCGACTGCTTGCGGCCAGCGGCAATGGTTACGCTCTTCTCCGCTTCCTTCACCCCGTTTATCTTCAGGATTACGGCATAGCTCCCTTCCAAGCCCCCGGTGTTGGCCACAGAAACACTGATGCTCACCTTCTCCTCAGGAGCAAGCTCAGTTGGCGAAATAGCCAGCGAGCTCAGGGTAAAGGCCGCTGGTTTAGCCTTACCAATGATGGCAATGGTGGTGAAGTGCGAAACAGAGGCGGTAATAGTGTTGTTTTCGGTATCAACCACGCATTCCAGCTCTACCCACTTGCCAGTATCCTCATCGTAGTAGGCTAGAACTAAATCTTCCTCAGCTACGCCCTCGGGTAAGGCATCAGGGTCATAGGTATACTCCAAAGTTATCGGTGGGTCAAAGGTAGCCCCGTCAGGCTTGAAGTTATAGGCTAGCCCGATGATATGGGCACCCTCCGGTGGGTCAGGTGGGCTCTCATCAATGGTTGCCTCAATACTTTCCAGCGGGTTACCATCTTCATCCAGGGCAATGGTGCCCTTGGGGATGGTAAGGGTAAGCATACCATCCTCGGAGGTGGCTTCTATCGTCTCCTGTATCTTGCCCTCACTGCTGATACTGAAGCTTGCTGTGGTGCCAAAGAGGTTCGTCTCGACATAGGTCGCGGGTGGGGCACCACCAACACCATCTCCAACAAAAGCTGGCGCGGCTATAGTCACTTTAAGGTCACACCTAGTTGGCCCGCCACCAGCCTCAAAAGGGGCAGTCCCACCGATGGCAGTACCATTTGCATTGGTTACATGGAAGGTTATAATAGCATCGACTGGAATGTCATAGCCTTGAACTAAGAGGTAAGAGCTGCCAATACCGTAATTACCTTCCACCGTCGTAACCGGATTTTGAGTTGCTATGATGTCTCCAATATTTACTGTAGCTGATACTCGGGTGCCATCAGGCGCTAGATTACCATTTAGCGTTACACTGCCATAGAAGGCATGGGGAAGTTTTGGTATCCCGCTGGCGTAAACAGGTGGCGCACAAAGCAGCAAAAGAGACACTACACCTATAAAGATAGCTATCTTCCTCATAACTTATCTCCTTTGGGGGGGTGGCTAGCCACCCCCCCTAAAACAGCTAGTCTGGAATCACGCCAAAACTCTTGGCAGCGTTCATGTACACCCAGAAGCCATCAAAGGCATTCAGTGGAATTGGGTTGTCCCCCTCATAAGGCTCAATAGCCCACCACACCTGCTTATCAACCAGGGCCAAAGAGAGGGGATAGGGAAGAAACTGATTGTAGCTTGTCTGGCCTACCAAACTGGTCAGGCCGCATCCCTGCTGCTGCCCAATTTGGACATGGCGCAGCTGGCTTAGAATTGTATAAGCATCGGAGAGATATTCTCCTTCCCAATCTGCAGCAGAACCAGTGCAGCCTATGAGGTTCCAGCCAGCAACGAGGTCCTTGGTGACTACTCCGGGTTGATCTGTTGAATAGTTAATGCCGACTCCGCCACCACCAACAGTTTTCACATAGTAGGCATCCACCGGCGTTAGCTGGGTGGCATAGTCTATCTGCTCATAACCAGTGCCGGTGTACTCATAGGCTATTGTTGTTCCCACCCAGTCTGTGCCACTGCCTACCTCTTGATCGGTGGAGACCAGCGTCCAGCCGTTCCTCAAGGCTAGGGTCTTCTCGAAGGTTTCGCCGTCTTCTTCAAGCAGCCACGGCTCAAAATCAACATGAGCGCTTACCTTATCTCCGTAGCTCTCGTAACCCGGTGGAAGAAGTGGAGGTTCTCCGAGCGGCGACTTCGGCCCGCTGGCATTGCCCCACCAGTTGTCGGTGGCATCGAGTTTTTGACTCGAGAGATTACAGACAGCCCCTACGTAGGTAGAGGCTTCTACCTCATTAGTCCATTCAAGGCCCGGGTTGTTGACGAAGTCGTTGTAGTGAGCCACGTTGCCGGATCCCATCTCTGCCAAGCCACCCGGCGTTAATTTCCCACAACGTATGGCGAAATCGTTGTCGTGTATGTCGTTGTACTGGATTGTGTGGTCAGCAGCACCACCTTCAAGTTTAACACCGGTCTGGCAGTCGTGAATGTCATTATACTCGACTATTGTGCCACTACTATTCAAGGCCAGGCAAAAAGCCATCTGGACATTGAAGATTTCGTTATGACTGAGTGTGACTCCTTCTCCCGCCTCGTAGACTCCTATGCCAGTGCTCAGGTACTGCTCTTCTGTATATCCCAAGTCGGTAATGGTATTGTAAGTAGCTGAGCCCTTAGCATGTTCAAGGAAGTATATCCCGTTCGGAACCCCTCCTGATATATCACCCGGTCCGTTAATCTTGTTGTGGTGATAGTCAGCTTCCAGTGTCCCGCCAACGGCATATATGCCTGCCCTGTTGTAGCCTATGACGTTACACCCTGTCACCTCTACAAGTTTTGTAGTTTCGGTTATAGCACCGGCAAATATACCTGCAGTACGATCAGGCAGAGCTGAGTTTATAGTGACTGTCAGGTTTTCTATCGTGCCGCTGGTCTCAAGGTAAACTAGACCGCCAACCCATAGAGTTGATTTGCTGGTAATAAGAGAGGCATCAATCTTTAGATTTCGTATGGTAACCTCATCACCAGTCGTCACAACAGAGACTATTGCCGACATTAGGCCAGTACTACCACCAAGCCAAGGGATACTAGTTGTAGGCGTCAATTCTGCAGACGGCTGGATGACGGTAGTATCACCAGCACCTTCGAGGGTCAGTGCTTTGCCAATAGCGACCTGCTCATCATACGTCCCCGCCGCCACATTGATGGTGTGCCCAGCAAGTGTCTCTGCATCGTCAATAGCAGCCTGGATGGTGTTGAAGCCCTCGCCAGTATCAGTGTTGATTACCCTGGGCTCCAGGTCGTAGGTGACACCGCCTATGGTGATGGTGTCAACATAGGAAAGGGCTGCAACAGGGTCAGCATGTTCGGCAACCCCGTTTTTACTGAGGTTCAAACAAACCGACGGCACCTCTACATCCCCATAGAGTCCTAGGTAGTCCGCAAAGGTATGATTTAGTCCGTCAAAGGTGCCATGCCACATCTCAGTAGCTTCTATAGTGTCCACTGCCCAAGCGTCCCCTGTAAGGACGGCGACCTCATGCTGGACAATCCCTCCTGGAACTTCCCCCACAGAGAATTGAATGGAAAGGTGGGGAGCCTGGTATACGGGTTCAAACTGTGTGCCAACGCCCTTTACATCTATCCCCCCCACGTCAACAGGGTCAGACCCCAACGTATCAACGAAGTACTTATAGGACATACCCGTCAAATCCGCAAGGGTAGTACCGGAAGGCAGGAATATCTGCGCAACGGCGTAGCTGCCTCCACCGACCGGTAGTGATAATGTGACCGAGTAGTCCCCCGCATCCTCATCAATTTCCTCCTGGGACCACGCGGCTGTGGCGTTGTTTACCGTAAAGGCAGCCTTGGGAATGGCATCTGCGGCTGCTGCCGCAACTGGCGCTGCTGTCATCAAGCTAAAGCTAGCCAGCAGCACCAGAGCAAACAAAGTACTAAAAATTTTCCTTTTCATCTAAACCTCCTTTTATTTATTGAGGCTGAATTTTTATTTAGTCTTCTGCTATAACCATCACCTCCTTTCATAAAACTCTATATATACATATATACACCCTCAATGACCTTTTGTCAATACCTCTTTACTATTTTTACCGAAATTACTTTTTATTCTCGCCCTTTTTCTCCTTCCAGAACTTGGCTAGCTCGCGAATAATGCCGTCATAGCTCTGACCGGGAGCCTTAACGGCATCAAGCTGCAATCTGGCTTCCTGGGTGATGTTGATGGTAACTCGTGCTTTTTTAGCCATTATTATTCCAGTTAAACTAGGGTATGCATTATTATACACCAGAGTAACTCTTTGTCAATAGCCGATAACATTATTTTTTAGCCTGTTGGCGCTCCTGAGGTCAATGACAAACTTATATACGCTGAAGGCAAAGATAACCAGGAAAGCTGCTGTCTCGAGGCTTCTAATCAGGATATTGGGCTCCTGCGCCAGGTATTGACCGTAGCGCCAGATATTGGAGAAGTGCCACAGGAAAGCCAGGCTCATCCCGGCCAGGAGCGAGTCAGCGATTATGTTCTTCATTATCCTTGCCAAATTGCTTGAGGCAGGGTGCTGACCCCGATTACGGTCAAGGCACCACACGGGACGGGGAGGTAAACGGAATCGGGTAGGCTAAACCCGGCCTTGATTTCCCGAGCGCCCTGCCTCCTCCTTTTTACACCAATATTAACCTTTTGTCAACCCCAGTATACTTTGAAAAAAGAGAGAGCCCCCGAATTTCGGGGGCTCTCGGTCACCAGGTTATCTGGTATTATCTCTGACCAACATCACAGAAGAGGATCGGCTCGTGGGCACCACTGGGCCAGCCGCTGCCCCATATGTGACTGACGTAGTAGCCGCTATCCAGCTTGACTTTGTAAATGTCATGCCCCCCGTCCTGAGTAATGAACAGGTCAACGGCGCCATTTCTCACGGTGAGCAAGGCAAAATCCTTCTCATCTGCTGAGCCACCAGAAGCATTAATATCTATCGGGTCGCCATTTGAGTCACAAACCTTGATTTTCAAAGCCAGGACGCGGTAAACCTTGGATAACTGCTCACCATTGGCGATAGAGATGGTGGCTACCAGGTCGCCGGTGTAGGTGCTGTTATCAGTATCTATCTCAAACAAGGTACCGTCGGTGATTGCCCCGCGGAAGAGTCCCCAGACCGTCCATTCTGGCGGATCCGAGGTGTCTGCCGACACCTTGGCGAAGTCCGCTGAAGCTCTGCTTACCGCGGTAAGCGTGACGGTATCAGTGACATAGCCATAGGCAAAGGCACCGGTGGTGAGGGTCAGTGCTACCAGCAGAGCAGTAACCAGTATCGGCGCCCGGACCTTCTTCTTGGCAAAGGAGAGTTCGTCACCGTCATCCAGCGTTATCTTGGGCTCCAGTTTCTTATTAACCGTTTTGCCGTTTAGGAGCGCTTGAGCCCGGTCAGGTATGTCAAACTGTGACTTATACTGCTCGCGCGCTTCAGCTATGCTCTTGCCTCTCAGGGGAGCCAGTTCTCTATTGTCGCCATAAATAATCTCAATCAATTTCTTTACTCCTTTTTGTTTTGTTTTTGGTATTATATGCCATACCGTCTACAATATATACTGTCTACAATATATAATGTAGCACTCAGTTATGAAGATAAGCATAAAAATCATAAAGATTTCGTGAAGATTTCGTTAAGGTTTCATAAAGTTTAGTCACCTGAGGCAGGGTGCTGACCCCGATTACGGTCAAGGCACCACACGGGACGGGAAAGAGTTCGGGAATGATTAAAACCCGGCCTTGATTTCCCGAGCACCCTGCCACATAATTTTTACACCAATATTAACCTTTTGTCAACCCCAGTATACTTTGAAAAAAGAGAGAGCCCCCGAATTTCGGGGGCTCTCGGTCTAGGGTTGGTGCGCTTTACCCATCACTATACACGTTAGCTGGTGTTCTTCTTCGCTGGCCACCTTTTGAGGAGGTTTTATCCGCTCTCCAGAAGACCACAGCCTCCCACTCCATACCTTGTAATACTCTTGCTCTATAATCACCCCGTCATTTTCTTCTGCCCATTCCTCAACGTTTCTTTGCGAGAACACCTGGCAGATATAACTCCATTTCCTCGTGTCATATCCCAACTCATGCACATCACTTACATATTGCTCATTATTATGGGGGACGGTCACTATAATGCAGCCGTTATCATTCAGTAATTGAAACATCCCCCCCACCGCCTCCCTATAGCCAACAATATGTTCCAGTGTGCTGATGCAGGTTATCACATCAAACTTCCCGGTTAACTTCGACTTGGTTATATCATCCCTTATAATGTAATAATGGCGATTAAAGAAATCACCCCCCCAATACTCCGCCTGGTTATCAATTGCAGTTACCCTGAACCCGCAACCGGCCAAAACTGAAGGGAAGGCAGTCTTTCCCGAACCGACGTCAAGCACCGTCCGGGGATACATCCTCAAGATGTGATTAAGGGCAAAACCATACTCTATTATGCGCTCATTAATCTCCAGGTCGGTGCTATGTAACCATTCCCACCGGGTCACATAATTCAAATACGCCCTTGCTGGGAACGCCACTACTTTACTAATCACCTTTGGTAACATTGACCTTCTCCTTTTCGGTTAACCTTGCCAATATCCGCTCTAAATCCTGCTTGGTAGCGTTAACCTTCTCCATTTCAGTTAACCTTTCCGTTATCTGCTCCAGATCCCGCCTGAGCAGGCTCCGGTGCTCATACACTTGCCTATTGATAAACGTTATACTGGACGGAACCACAAACTTATATTCCAAAATCATGGCAAGTAAAACTAACATTACTACCACACCCATAAACAAGGGAAAGGTAAACCAGGGTAACCACCCCAGTATGGGGTCCCGCAAGGTAGTGTGATAGGCAGTAACCGCGATAAGAACAAAATTACCAATACTGATATAGAAAGCAGTTCTGCCAAAAAGGTCCTTCAGGGCACCTAACCAGGAGCCGAGGTTATACTGCCTCACAACTTTCCCCATCACCCTGTTCCAGCTCCACTCACGCATATTACCTCCTTCCATCTTTTGATTACAGATATTAACCTTTTGTCAACCCCGATGTCAATACTTTGGGGAAAAAGAGAGAGCCCCCCGAAATTCGGGGGGCTCTCGGAGTATCAAGCTAGAACCAGTGTTTTACATGGGGCGTCTGGTTCTGACTATCAGGACAATCACCGCGATGACCAGTACGGCGCCGATGATAACTATCGCCCAGATAAAGGCTGGAGTTATCGGCGTTGGTGTCGGTGCTGTCGGTGTCGGCGGGATTTTAACCACTATTTCAGGAACTTCCTTCACTGTCACCGGTGGTGCTGGTGCTACCGCCTTGGCCCTGGTGGTGAAGGTGCCAACACTCTGCGGGCTCTCCGTGGGCTCAACTGCCTTGACTGCCCAGAAGTAGACCGTGTCGTAGGCAAGGTCTTCCCCAGGCTGCCAGGAGGGAGAGCTCACCGTAACCGGGGTGCCACCTATCGTCTTGGTCAGCTTGGCGTCAGTGGCCAGGATGAACTCATAGCGGGTAGCCCCGGCGATTGGTGCCCAGCTAAAGCCCGGTTTCAGTGACGCATCGGTGGCGCCGCCAGCCGGCCCCAACATTATCGGACCGGCATGAGGCTGCTGGACCACGGTGCCAGCCTGCACCTTGAGGGTGCGTGAGTCAGACCAGTTGCTGTCGATGGCATCAGCACTGACCTCCTGAGAGGCTCGAACCATCCACATATACTCGGTGTTGGCCAGCATGGTGAAGTCCAAATTCCCACCAGCGCCCAGAGTAGCCTGGGGTGCTGTTGCTGAAGCCACTTTGTAACCAGTGGGGTATGTTGTTCCATTTGGAAGCAAGGTGGCTGCGCCCCAACCTGCTGCCTTTTCCGTGATGTATACCTGGTAGCAGGTAACCATACCCTGTCCGGTGCCCATGGCGTTCCAGGAGACGGTTATCAGGTCGGCACGACCACTTACTGGGTCAACGCCGACGGTGACGCCGTCGCCCGGTGAGGTCACCACTGGCTTTGTCGTGGCCAGGAAGTCACTGTAAGCATACAAGCTGGCACCTGTAGCTGCATACGCTGCATTATCAACTGTGGCGAAGCTGGACACAGCGCTTGGAGCGCTGGCATCCATGGTCTTCCACTTCACCGTGCCTGCTGCCTTGTGCGGGTTAAGGGTTCGGTCACAGGCGGCAGCCGTGGCGTTAGCCGACATACCGTAGAGGGTTCCGTTGTTCATGGCTAGCCCAACCAGAGCGATGGCAGTGGGGTTGCCTATATCCACCAGCGAGCTGTCGGTGCCGATGATGAAGCGGTAGATATTGCCATCAGCACCGCCGACAAAGAAGGTGCTGTTGTTGGCGTAGTCCTCATCAGGCACGACTGCGTTGCCGTCTATCCCGGTGGCAGTTATCTTGCTGAATGAGTCAGCGCCGTTAGTGGAGTAGGAGCAGGCGCCGGTGCCGCCCACCAGCAGGTTGTCTACCCCGGCTGAAGCCATAGAGAAGATAGTGCCAGCCTTGGTCGCCTTGGCTGTGCTCCAGGTCCAGGCGCCAGTGGTGCTCTTGCGGACGCTACCGTTGGCATCGCCAATATAAACGGTGTCGCCGTCTTCCACTGCCAGGTCGGTAAGGGTGTAACCGGCTGGTGCCTGCCGTCGGGCGAATATATCGCCGCCATTGCTGGAGCGGTAGATGTAACCAGCCGTGTCTACATCGGGGAAGTAGACCACGGGGGCGTCAGCCCAGTCCGGGTTCAGCCGGACTATCCCTTCTTCGCCGGCTACATCGTAAACCCTTGACCACGAGTAGGGGCTGGCGGGAAGGGTGCTCTTCCACAGGCTTATGTTAGCTCCGTTATCCGTGACCATAAATATGGTGCCGCCGTCTGATGTCATCTGAATATCCTGAATGTCAGTAATCGCTGCCAGGTCTATCAGCGACTTGCCGTCAAAGGAGATGGCAGCGTTGTTGGACACGGAGAAGGCGCTCCCCGTACCGGTGGTACCGGCGAATACCTTGCTGGTAGAAGCAAAGTCTGCCGCCAGGCGGACAACGGTATCAGTGGCACCGGTGGGATACTTCTTGCTGGTCACCCAAGTGGGCATGCTTATCGTAGGATTGGTAGTGTACCTCACCTTGTTGCTATTATCCATCCCGATGAACAGGGTGCCTTCATCAATGGTGCCGCTGTAGGCCACGCTCTTGACCGACTCGGTGCCGCCGGCTCCATCCAGGTCCCAGTCGGTGCTGCCGTCAACCCGGTAGACATCAGCATCGAGGTAAGTAGCCGCCGTGGCTATGGCGATATAGCTCCTCTGCCCGGAGCTGGTGGTGGCATCAAAGTCAAAGGGCAGGGCGATATCAGCCGATACGATATCAGCAGAGATGCCAGCGGTCTGGTAATCGGTAATGGTTGCACCGGTGGTGAGTGGGGTGGTTTGGACTACTGTCCTCGTTGCCGTGTTGATTACCTGGAGGGCAGCGGCGCTGCCGTCAGAACCGACAGCTACCACACAGCGGTCGCCGACGAAGTTGGGGGTGAAGGCTACTGCCACGTAGTCATAGGTTCCCATGATAACGGGAACCTCATACTTACCGGCAGATTGCCAGTCGGCGGTGGCGCCGATAATCAGCACATCACCGTTCGCATTGGGAGTGCCAGTCGCACCCGTAGCTGGGTCAGACACGGCTACAGCGTATTCTCTGCCGAGCAGGATACCGCTGCGGGCTGGCGCTACGGCGATGTCCAGCGCGTCTGAATTAGTCCAGTCGCCGCCAAAAACGGGAAGGGTGCTCCAGGTGGTGCCGCCGTTATTGGAGGTGTGGACCAGGTCAACACCAGTCGCCGCCTCAATTACGGCAATGGCATCGGGGTTATCGGGAGCCACGGCAATAGCCACTGGTTTACCGTCGGTGGCATCAGTGGGAACGGCGCAGGCGGAGAAGCTGCTCCCGCTGTTGGTGGAATAGAGGATGGCTCCAGTGAGATTACAGCTAACCGAATTGTCAATGGCATAGATAGTGGAGCCGTCACCAGCCACTGCGATATCAGTGACATTAGAGCTGGGAGCTAGCACTTTATAGGTGGTGCCGGGTGTTGACTGCAGCTTCCAGTAGGTGTCGCCCGGAGCGGCCGATACCGGCAGGGCAAACCCAAACAGGCTGGCTACCAGCACTAGCGTGAGCCCGATACCCCAAATCTTAAGTATTCTTTTTTTCACGACCTTTAGTTCTCCTTTTAAGTTTTATGATTTCTCCTTTTGGAGGTCAACTTTCAATGGTTAACTCCTAATCTCTCCCCTCGGGATTTTCATCCCTCGGGATATGACCATGGCATCACCTCCTTTCCTGAAATATAGAACATGCCATATCACTATATGGTTACATTATACCACTATCTGTCAACCTTTTGCACAAACTCACCTGGGGGTAAAACCAAAGGAGGAGAGCCAGTGAGCAAGTCGATGAAAACTCTGCACAGCCCCGGATATCCAGTTCTACCCCATAAAATATGATAATGGTATATTAACCTTTTGTCAACCCCTGTGTCAATAATTATCAGGCATAACGAAGAAATTGCTAATTGTTAGTTGCATTTAAGCCTAACTCGCTTGACAAAGCCGAAGGGAAGCTCCAGAATCCGGCCGTCCCAGTCTACCTTTACCCTGCCCCTGGCCGGGATGCCACTCGCCACCCTGACCACGGTGCCTAGTGGAATGAGGCATCTTTTGCATATGACGTAATCGGTGCTGCCATATCTTTCCGCCGCTTTCTTCCGCTGATCCTCTCTATGGTGCTCAATGGAGCACGCCGTGGAGCAGTAGGCCCAGCGATCGCTGGGCAAGGGACGGTGGCATACCTGGCACTGGTCAACATAGGTAATGATGGTAGCCACGGTTTCGGGCTTCCACAATGTGCTCTGGCCAACGACCCTGGCTGGCTGGATAACACCTCGCCGTTTCAGCTTTCGAAGATAGGCTGGGCTGCACCCGGCCTCGGCGGCAAGCTCGGCAGCGGTTAGCAGCTCCCCGATTCTGGTCGAGCCGTAGTGCCTGTCCAGCAGTTTCCTCACCCACTCCCGGCTAATGCCAAAGTAGTTGCCTGTTTGCTGGAGAGTAGCCCCCGACTGCCTCATCCGGTGCATGGCCTCCAGCCTGGTTTCGGTCGTCACCATCACCTATCAGTCATTTCCCACGGTTTTATGAGGGAGTGATGTCTTAATACATCTATCGCGTAGGGATTAGTTATCGGCAAGCCCTCTGCCTCGCGCCAGACCAGCCAGAGACAGGCAAGAAATAGCTTAATCATCTTGCGTAGTGCCATCATGTCCAGGTGTCCCAGCCATATTACCCCTGGTGGCTCTTCCCTGATCTTTTTCTCTATTTCGGGATTGTCACAGCAGGGGGTGATGTCCCGTTTCTTCCCCCAGCTCGCTCCGCAGTTTAAGCACGCCCACTTGCCCTTGGGAGTGGGCAATATCTTGTAGTCCTGGTTCAGGAATCGCTCGGTATATTTTTCCTTCTCCTTAATGTAATACTGGTATAAATTACCCTTGCTTCTCTTCAGGGAGGCAGCCAGTCTCCAGCACATACTTCTCAGCTGGCTGTTGTAGGACAGTTTGCCACCGCCCTTGACCCGCCTGGGGGCAGCTCCATTCTCAACAGAAAAGCCGGAGAACTTCCACAGGCTGGAGATAGTGGGTGCTTTTCTGACATCAATCTGGGCGACTACCTTGCCGATGTTCTCCCTGCCTACGCCTTTTACCTTACTAAACCAGGGATATGCGGGATGGCTCTGGATAAGGTCAGCGACTCTACCATCAACATAGTCCTCAATGTCTTTGAGATGCTGATGTAGGGCATCGGTCTCGGGGTCCTGCCTTCCCAGGAGGGCGAGGTGGTCCTGCCTTAATTCAGCAGATACCCTTAGCTTTTCAATAGCGACGGCGGCATCTACCAGGGAGGTTAGTGATTTTGTCTCTGTCATTTTACGCTCCCGTTCACTGGTTTTCTCCTCTCCAGTGGCTCGCTCAAATCTCATGGGTTTCTCCCTTATCATGGCTTGCGTTTTCTATTTATTTCCAATCTATATTTATAGGGAGGCTTGATGCTGGACAGGATTTCGCTACTCTCGGCTGCCGAAAGCTTCAATCCAGATTGATATCTCCTTATCGGGGAATGACTTCTGCTCGCAGTCACGAATGCCCTGGATCAGGAGCTGCAACTCCTCCCTGGTTAGCTGCTGGCTCTCGATGGTAACCCTGACCTTCACTGTCTTTTCCACCACAAACTAACGGTAACGGCTAGCAGCAGGGCGATATTAACCCCAACCAGTATCTTGACCGTGCCCCATTCTCCAAGGGCAAAGGCTAAGATAGCTACCGCGATCCACAGGGGAAAGTTAAGGTAGATTAGTATCCAGGCCAACCGCTCACGCATTATTGGTTTTCTCTTATACATTGGCTGCTCCCCTTTGGTGGTTTCTCTCATCTACATAGGCAGGGCGCTGACCCCGATTAGGTCAAGGCGCCACGCGGGACGGGGAAGGAGCAACGGGAATGGTTGAGAAACCCGGCCTTGATTTCCCGAGCGCCCTGCCAGGTACTTTTTACACCCAAATTAACCTTCTGTCAACGGCATGTAAATAGGAAATATATCGTCCAGCCAAACTATTCCCGAGCCATGAGAAGGTATAGAGAGAGGGTGACTTCCTCGCCGCAGTCGTTCCTGGCAAAAACCATCATCTTAGAATACAGCCCCGTGAAGTTCAGGGTCATTACCCAGCGATTGGGCACCGCCGGGGCCGGGGGGAGGGCCCTCCACACGTAAGCATCCACCCCTGCGACGCCGCAGTATGATCCCTCGTCTGGATCACCGAGCGGGGATTCAAGAACGCGGACATTGACATCCTTGTCTGTCACGCCCTCATAGGGCGTCAGGTGGGCATAGAACTTGAACAGCCTGAAGGACTTGACGTCCCGCCACTCCGACCTGAACACCTCTCCTGGCGCCAGGGTCTGGCCTTCGGCAATCGTGAGCAGGATAGGACCCTGAGCTTGCGTGGACTGGGGCTGACCAGGACCCTTGGCCGAAACTCCGGTGGACAGTAACAGTCCCAGGAGCAACCCCACCACCAGGACCAACACTACAGTTCTTTTCATTTCTACTTCTCCTTTCTTTCATTATTATAGTGGGTATTATTCACCTTGCTTTCACATAACCTATCCCCCCTTTCTCAGAGACTGGCTGGCGAGCTTCAAGTGGGGGCCTCAGCCAAATATACACCCTGATTTACCTCCTGTCAACCCCAGCATACTTTAAGAGCCAGGTCGCTGTTCTTGGAACCGCCTTTTGAGCGCTGCCGATATTTTAGCCTTAGTCTCGGCGGTGGGGTGTTTACCTCTATGCGCCGCCGATATTTTAGCCTTTGTCTCATCGTCGCGGCGTTTACCCTTGTTCGCCGCCGATATTTTAGCCCTTATTTCAGCGGTAAGCTGTGTTTCAACGGGAAAGTTCACGTAGTGGCCGGCCACGGCGCAGTATCCCTTAACCCGGCCGTCCCAGGCTACCGCTTCAACTCGCTGCCCGCAAGCAGGACAGGTGACCAGGGCTCGCTCCCGTCTCATCACGCCGCCACCGATGAGCCCCGGGGGAGCCGGGGGCGCCAGGGGCGCCAGGAGTTTATTCCAGGGGGCACTACCCCGGGCAAAGCGCCCTCTGCTGTCTCTACCTCTCATCATCTGCTCCTTTTTTACACCCTGATTTACCTTCTGTCAATCCCGGTGCCACCCCCAGCCGTCGTCGTGGTTGTGGTTACTCTGCTGGTAGAGGCGGTCGAGGGGGCTGAAGGCGGCGTGCTCGGCTACTGCCCGGCGGGAGTTAACCAGCCGGGTGTAGTGGAGCACCATGGCGAAGCTCTCGTGTCCCAGCAGCAGCCGCAGTGACGAGGGGTTACCGCCGGCCTCCAGGTAGCGGGTGGCGAAGTAGTGGCGGAAGCGGTGGACGCAGCCGTCGCCGGAAACGCCGGCCCTTTTCTTCAAGCGCTGCACCATGGTGGTAATCGACTCCGCCGAAAGCCGTCGCCCCTCGTCGGAGAGCCAGAGCCACTCCAAGCTGTCGGGGCGGTGCATCAGGTAGCGGTTCAGGGCCTTCCTCGACTCGCCCTCCAGGGGGAGGATCCTCATCTTCGACCCCTTGCCCAGCACCTTGGCCTGCTTGAGCTGGGGGTGGAGGTCGGCGAGCTTGATACCGGCGAGCTCGGAGAGCCTGAGCCCGGTGTCGGCGAACATGGAGATAATCGCCTTGTTGCGGCTGCCGAGGAAGCGGGAGCTGGAGCGGAACTCGTCCTCGCAGCCATCGAGCATGGCCATGACCTCGCCGTCGGCGTAGGGCTCGACCTGGCGGTAGTGGGGGGAGGGGAGCTTGAGTCTCCAGATGCCGTTCTCGGGGAGGTACTCCTCCTCGTCGGCGGCCCAGCGGAACAGCCGCTTTACCACCCTCCCGTAGTGGTTGACGGTGGCCGGGGTTGCCGCTCTGCTCGAGGAGCGGGTGCGGTCCTTATACCCCCAGCGGTTCCGGGAGGTGGCGATGTAGTTAAGGAAGTCCCGCAGGTGCTCCCGGGTGACCTGGCTGGCGTCTTCGGGCCAGCCCTCCCGCTCGGCGTACCACAGCAGGTTATTAAGGCAGATCCTGAGGTAGCGCTGGGTGTGGGGGGAGAGGTGGCGCCGGGAGAGGAGGTAGCTCTGGGTGAGCGAAGCCAGGGTAACTGTTTTTAGCTGGGTAACCATGATTTTTTTTGCCCATCCCCTGTCAGGAAATATACACTGTGATTAACGTTCTGTCAACCCCAGCATACTAAGCAACTCTAAAATAATCAACTCTTAAGAGCTATTTACCGTTAATCCTGTAGCTAAAGCGGGAATTTTTGGCGGCAATCTCTTAGAAGGCAACTGCTCTATTCCACTGAGCTACAGGGACTCTGACCAACATGGGACAGGCTTTTTCCTCCTTTTTAGCTTTATTCCTCTGTATGGACATTTTGACAATGTGGGGTAACATCTTGACAATTACGGTAAACATTGAAAAGGCAGCCGCTCTCATGAGCTGATGTCCTCCATTACCAGGCAGGTTAACACTCGGGCTACGCCAGCGGCAGCACCCATGCCAATGACCACCTCACCGATATCGGCCAGGCTCCCTTCTACTACGGCGATAATATCATAGGGGCCGGTTACACTATTAGCCACTTTCACCCTTTCCAGCTTCTTCAGGGCGCTACTAACCTCCTCCCTTCTCCCCACCCGGGTATGAATCAGAACAAAAGCCCTGGCCATTTGCCTGTTGACCCTCCTTTCCCCCTATCATCCACCTTCCCTGCCGCTGCCAACGCCGGATTAACCTCCTTAGCTCCAGGCACTTTTCACAGAGCTTCGCCCCAGTTATTTCCCTGTCCGAGCTAAAAAGCCCTCCGCAGAACCCGCAGGTATAAATTTTGCGTGCCCCCATTGACAAATAGTTCACCAGCCTTTACAATCTAGGGGCAGCAGAGCCCAACATTAAAGAAGGAGGATGCCCATCCCCTGTCCTAACCAGGGCTCTGCTTGCCTTCTCCATTGCTTCGGGCAGATTTACCGACCCAGTCAGCAAACTTGACCAATAGCTCCTGTAGCTCCGGGTCCATATCGGAAGCCTTGTCCAGCAGTTTACCCATTACTTCTATCTCCCCCTGACGGGGCGGCTCACCGGCCTGGTTGTAGTGAAACCTGACGTGAACTACGGCAGTCAGTGATTTGGGTGATTCCATTTATTTCTTCTCCATTTCATCAATAAAATCAGCAAACCGTCCCATTATCCTGATCTGTGACTCGCTAAATCCACTCAGCCGATCTACCAGCCGAGCCATGGGCTCACTAAGCTCTTCGAGCGGCTCGCTCCGATAACCGGCAAGGATAAGTAGCTTGTCCTCTAATGCCCGCTGGTGGTGGCCATCGCCACTGAAGGCGGCAGCCAGCTTTCTGATGGTTTCGGCCGAAGCCTGAGAACCCCTCATCAGGTCGCTAATAGTGGCATGGCTTAAACCTGATTTAGCAGCTGCATCCCGGAGTGACAACTTTTCCTCCCGGCATCTCTCCTCCAGCCATTGACCGAGCTTGTTTTTCAAGTTTCCCAAGAATAATCTCCTTTCCAAAATATATTATTAACATTATATCACCCCTGATTAACAAAGTAAACACCCTGATTAACATCGTGCCTGATGGGAGGGCTTGACAAAATGGTGATGCTACCTTACAATTTGTTGCTGTCAGTTGCTTTGGGGGGTGAAATATGACACAGCATCCACTATTCACTAAATACACCAGGGATTGGTTGCACGAGGTGACCGGCTTTTCCAAGGGGTATCTCAGCCGGGTGGCTACCGGGAGGAGCCCGCTGAGCCGCTCCTTTGTTGAGCGGGTCTGCTTCAAGCTTCACCGGTCCGAAAAAGAGCTGTTTTTGCCTGACACTGCTGAAACGCATTCCAAATAATCGCCTCAGCAGGGAATGGTGTGCTATCAACTTTTTGGGAGATAGATGATGTTTACAGTGAAAAAGGCAACCACGGTTGAGTGCTACTGTCCCCACGGGCACACCCTGATTCCAGACCCCGAGACCGACCATTCGATGAACTTTTGCACCAGTTGTGGCCTGCCAGTTGAGAAGAGACAGGTAACCTACGATGCCGCCTACTGCGCTTTTTGCCATAACCGGGTAAACCCCAGCTGGAACTATTGCCCTTACTGTGGTCGGGAAGGAAATCGGAGATAAAGCCCCCATGCCTAGATGCCTTATCTGCCACCAAATCTATGACGGAGGCAGAGAACTAACTTGCTCCGACCAGTGCCACGAAGAACTGGCGAGGCGCCTGGTAGCTGACTTTGGCGAATTTAAGAAGGTGGTTCGCATGAGCACAGGCATCGCATATAAAGTACCGACAAGGGACATTATTGAGAAAGGCATCAGTGAGGAGAATCTGGACCAGTACCCACTGTGGGAGGAGGAATGCCTAGAGAAGCCATGAGAGCCACTCACCTGGACTGGGATAGGGAGCTTTGCCAGCAGGGATGCAAGGAGTGGATTCCGTGGTACCAGGACAGGAAGGGCAAAACGGTCTACGGCTGTAGGCTCGGCTTGATACCTGAAAAGGGCAATGGACAATGGCATTGTCGGCAGCGCAAGCCTCAAAGGCTGAGTAATGTGTAATAAGCTAAGAGTGGCAAGGGCCAGACGTAAATTCCTGAAGGCTCTTAGAGATGTCAATGGAGGGAAAATACCGCAGGATTTACCCCTGCTTGGGCGGACCGGAGAGGTGCGAGGGCAGAGTAAGAGATGAAGATTGGACGGTATGGAATAGCTTTCGGCTGGACCTTCTGGCTGCAGACCCGGGTACCGACGAGGGTCTGGCACTTTCTATGCTTCTGGGTCTTCAAGGAGGAAAGTATGACCAAAGAGACAAGACGATGTCCCCTGGCCTGGAAGGCGTAGCATGGTATTCGCGTACTCAATAAGTGACGATAAGAATTACTGCGATGTAACTCAGGTAGACCTGAATCCGAGGCTTCCCGTAGGCACAAGGTTGGTGAAAGAAGATTTTGGTGTCTATCATTATGCACGTGCCGGCGAGGACCTACCCCAGGAAGTCTTTGTAGAGCCTGGTCTATCAGATGAGGACAGGTTCACATTGGCCTTCTCTCAAAAGATGGAGAAATTCGCCGATATCGTTTACGGGAAAGTCAAGGCTATCATTGGAGATCCCAGAGGCAAACCAGGGCTTCTAGGGTGGGCGGTGGTCGAGGTTAAGAAGGGCTACTACTTTTGGATCCGAGAGATACCCCTCGGAGCTACCCTTGTTAAAGAAGATGAACTAGAGGCGGCACATGAAAAGAACAAGATTTAGAATCATATCTGCATCGGCTAAGCTGGCTGGGGAAGAAGGATTCGAACCTTCCCTACCTGGTCCAGAGCCAGGCGTCCTACCGCTAGACTATTCCCCAGCGAGAGACCTCACAGAATCAAAATCTAGCCCCCTTCCCGGGCTTTTGAATACTACTGGACCTCTGACTTTTACTCCTAGGAAAGCAGCGGAATTGGACAACAAATGGTGCATTAACTGTCCAAAGGGGGGTTTAATAAAATGCTAACCCGAGATGCCATCGAAGAGTTCATGCTCAGCCGGGGGGGCCTCGCCCCCAGGTCACAGAAGGAATACCGAAAACACCTGGAACTCTTCTTGCGGTCCTTCCCCGACTTGCCGGAGACCCCTCAGCCCGTCCAGTCATGGCTGAACAATATGGGAGTGACTCCTGAGACCGTCCACGCCCGCTTCCGCACTATCAGGGCCTTCTACAAGCAGCTATTTATCTTTCACAATATCCCCAACCTGATGCTCCAGGTCAGACCCCCAAAGCTAAAACGCAAGGCAATGAGGACGTTTACCGACCAGGAGCTTTTCACCCTCTTTTCTCTCTCCCTTACCCAAAGGGAATCGGCTCTGCTTACCCTCCTGCTGGACATCGGCCCTCGGGCCGGGGAGTGCGTGAACCTGGCCTGGGAAGATATCACCCCGGGCTTTGTCACCCTCCGGGGTAAGACTGGCGAGCGAACCGTCCCGATTAGTGAGACCACCTACCGACGTCTCGCAGCGCTTGAGAACGGTTCAAGCCATGTCTTTCTAGGGAAGCGCGGCCCCCTGACCTACCAGGGTATTTACAAGATGGTGCGGCATCTGTGCCAGAGAGCGGGCATAAGCGGCCGGCGGAGCTCGCCCCATACCTTTCGCCATAGCTTTGCCACAAATTACGCCGCTGCCGAGGGCTGCGACCCAAAGGTCCTGCAGGACATCATGGGTCACCGAGACTTCAAATCGACCCTCAGGTATATACAGAATAACCCCAGGCGCATGGCCCGGAACCATCAGCGCTGCACGCCGCTGAAGGGGCTGGCCGGCGCCGCCCAGGGCTTCCTGTTCACCGATGAAGGCCAGGTCGTTAAAGAGGCTGAAGCAATTCTCGCCAGAAAGGAGGCAAACTAATGTCAGTTGAACAGCAAGCAATGTATTCCCAAGTGCAGAATAGTGACACTACATGAGACTCCTTTCGCCAGCGACCCTTCTCTAGGTTGGTTTTGCACTGTCTGTGGCCAAAAGAATAAGTAAAAGGAGCAAGCTATGGGAGATTGCGCTACCAAGGAGAGGTATGGAAGAAAAAGAGATAAAGCAACTGATTAGATACCACCAAACCGGGCTGAACCAGCATCGGCAGCATATGAATCCTTCTTCCGAGTACCTCGAGGAGCAGACGGTCAATGCCCTAAAAGAGTTGTTGATGCTAAGAGAGTTAGGACCGCGCAAAGATTTCAAGCACGGCCCGGAGAGAATCAGGGACCAACAAGTTCGCTAGCTAAATAGAGGTAGGCATGAATATCAAATGTATTGGTTGCTACGATTTACTCCGGGAGGAACTTGAACTTGAAGGGCGGCCTCTCGTAGTCTATAACTGCCCTCGCTTCTTCCCCTATGCCTGCGCCTTAAGCGGTCTGCTCCGGCCTGGGAGCGGAATCATTGAGGCGGTAAGAGATTGCAACGAAGACCCTCTGAGCCACTGTGTTCTTTGTTCTAATACTAAAATCACACACTATGGCCAGGATATCGTTAGTATCTGCAAGGAACATGACGCCGCCTGGGGCAAGTGGCTAGATGAGCACCCGGAGCGGAGAGCCCACCTGGCGCCACGGGGCCGGTCTGTAAAGGCAAACTGGGTTGAGGTTTTCCGGGAGTTTATCGAGGACATGCGACGACAGGCTGAGGGGGAGCCGTAACTATGATAGAGACATTAGATGACATCATTGAAGAGCTGGCGGATAAATTCGGGATATATGGAATAGGGCCAGAAGAAGGCGACCATCCCGCAGATTGTAAGTGTAGGATTTGCTTTTGCGCTTGGTTAAAGGGGCGTATAGAGAAGGCAGCCGAAGTCGAAAGGAGACTGATGCAGCTTTAGCTAAGTGAAGGAGGCTATGATGCTAGTTTGGATTGAGGGAATTATGAAGTCGCCAGCGAATCCTGTCTGCCCAGAGTGTAATAAACACATTGCTGGTAGGCATATTCACGGTGGGGAGACATGCCATATTTTGTTACGTCTTACATCTGAAATTAAGCATGAAACGGATGCCTCGAAGAGTGAACCTTCCTCAGTCGAAGTGGTCAAAATACTCTGTCACACATGCTATCGGCAGGGGAAGGAATGATTAGCGTATAAGGGCTGTTATGCAAAGGTCAAGGAGAGTCATGAAAGAGGAAACTAAACAAAAAAGGGAAAGGCAAAAGCTTGACCTCGGGATGAGGGCTGAACTACTCGAGAATGAGGCGTTTCACCGATTCTTGCGGTATATGCATACGAATGCTGGCGAGGTTAAGCAATTCGGTGTAGGCAGTTGGCTGCCCGGCTGGATTGTGACCGGTTGTGAGCTGTTCTTTACTGATACTCAAGGTCGTGTGAAGGAAATCGTCAAAGAGGATGATGGGAAGTGGTGGTTTGCCTTAGCGATATTTTGATAAGTGCACTTACTACGGGGGAACTTCAACAGTAGATACTGTGAGGGAGGAGTTCAAATGGGAACGAGATTAGAAGTAAGATGGTGCCCTAAATGCAAGCTGTGGACACATGTTGAGATGCCTGGCGGCAGATGTCCTAAGTGTCGCGCAGCTACCATGAAGCATATAAACAGTATCGCAATACCGTGGAGGTGAGCATGAATATTAAGTGCATCGGCTGCTACGAACTGCACCGGTGAAAATGGAGAGGAGTTACCCGGGGCAGACAAGATACATGCACTTTGATAGTCCCTGCCCCTTCCTGCTCTGCTTTGCTGATGGGCCGCACGACCATCCCATTTGCCCGAAGTGCGGGGCCGTTGGTTATGGAAATATCTCTTGCGATGAGTGCCGGCGGAACGTAGACATCCATAGAGAGCTGGCCATTATCGAGCTACAGGCTAATAAGGCTGGGGAAGAAGGCTGATATGGGGGCAGAATGGACACTAAGTGATTGGAGGTGACAAATGAAACACGCAAGAGCAGACTACAGCCGGATTCAAGACCCGGAGGGGAAGATTCCAAAGGACGAGCCAGTATTTCTAATAAGGGCGCAAGATGTTACAGGGCCAGATGTTGTGAGATATTGGGCAATGAAGGCTAGGCAAGCTGGCGCTGCTAAAAACATAGTAGAGGCAGCTGAGGCTCATGTGGCAGCCATGATTGAGTGGCAAAGGCAACATGGGATGAAGATACCTGATATGCCTTAAAAGTAGTTAGGAATGGTAACCATGATAGCCACCTCATATGAGGAGGGTAAGTGGATTCAAGACCACTGCCTCTGTGGGGAGTGTGGGGCCAACCTGGTGTGTTGCTGGGGAGGAGCTTTCGGTCGTGATAGCTACATCGTGAGGTGTACCAAGGATATTAACCACCAACGATTGAGGGAGGAAAAGAGCTTAACCAGGATGTGGAGAGATGGAGAAGAGCTGCCTTGTTTCATCAAGGATAACATAGAGCGAAAATTGAGGAGGCAAATCATGGAACAGAATAATGTAAAGGCAATGGTGGTAAAGCAAGATGCCGGCAAGCTGTCAACCTATCTTCAGGCTCGCTTCTCCAAGGACTTAGTCAACCAGCAGGCAGCCCTGGACTTCGCCAAGTGGTGCATTGCTCACCAGCTTGAGCCAATCAGGGACTGTATCCCTTATCATGGTAATCCGTTTATCACCGTCGAGTGGCTGGACCGTAAGGCATCAGGGGACGAGAAGTTCAAGGGCTACAGCTACAGGGTCTACAGCGAGCAGGATAAGGTCTCCCTCGACTTTGACCCCAAGGACCTGGTGGTTGAGTGTCAGGCTGACTTTGAGGGCCTAAAGAAACCCCTGGTCGGCTTGGGAGTAGTCACCAAGGTGGAAAGGGAGTCCAGAACCGGCGGCGAGATCGACGAGGTAACGGCGAAGGGCTATCGCTCCCCAGTGGTTCACTCGAAACCTCAGCAAATGGTCTTCAAGCGGTCTCGGTCGGCAGCCCTGAAGCAACGCTACCATATCCCAGCCCCTATCCTCGAGGAGCTTCCCTACACCACGGTAATTGAGGCTGAATATAAGGTTATCGAAGACAAACCTTCTCAGCCCGAAAGTGTCGGCAGCGAGGCTAATTCGGCGATTGCCGCCGAAGAGAATGATCAAATTGAAGGCGAAGGCTTCAATATTACCCTAACCTGGCTTAAAGAATCCTTAAATGAACTCAAGTGGACAAGTGACACAGCCAAGACCTGGCTAGTAGGCCAATATAAGGTTAGCCCCCAGGGCACCCTGGGGGATGTCATTCAGAGGCTTACCCGGGAGCAGGCAGAGGAATTTGTTAAAGAAATCCAGGAGAGAACTGCCAAAAAGCAAATGGAATTGTTTGGGATGGAGAGCGAACCTGAAGTTAAGGAGTAAACCAAAGTGGCAGTGGAAAGGGTTAAGCTTGAGCTGATTTATCACGACCCTGCAATTTACCCCAGGAAGAGAGGGGTAGACCCTCACCGCGTTGAAAGATATGCCGCCTGCATGAGGGATGGCGAAAAGTTTGACCTCATTGAGGTTGAGCGCAGCGATGGTAAATATCGTCTCCTCGATGGGCTCCACCGATTGAAAGCCCTCCAGGAGATTGGGGTGGATGAGGCGGATGTTCGTGTTGTCAATTTAGATGGAAGGAATCCACTCCTCTACGCTGCCAGACAAAATCGGGTTGGGAAGGATCTGACTGACCAAGATGCCGAGGACGTTGCCCAGAGGGCTTTCCAAGAGAACCCAAAAGTGACGAACAGGGAAATCGCACTTGCCATAGGCCGGAGTGAGGCCACCGTGTCACGTTACCTGAGTGACCTTAGGGCAAGGCATGAGTTGGCGCAAGACCTAAAAATCTTCAAGATGGGGGCCTTGGGCATCTCCCAGGAGAGGATTGCTATGAGGCTGGGGATGGAGCACCAACTTGTCAGCTACCATTTGCAAAAAACTTCAGAGTTGAAGAAGTTAGCAAATGAGCAGCTTGAACGTGGCTTTTTTGCAAATAGCATTGCCGAGAAGCTGGGGTGGCCGGAGCCCCTTGTCTGGGCAGTAGCGCTCAAGGGCAAGGATGACAAGGAGCGCTTCGCCGACCTTAAGTGGAATATCCGGGTATGGGACTACTGGAACTGGGGGGATGTTGACCATCGGTTTGGTGATGACTGGCCCGGACGCATCCCAGCTCAGCTAGTAGCACACACTCTCTATTTCTTCACGCAACCCACCAACCTTATCCTAGACCCGATGGCAGGTGGGGGAGTCACTCCTGATGTTTGCCTAGCACTCAACCGCCAATGCTGGTCCTTCGACAAAGTTGATAAGCCTGATAGCCGCCCCGAAATCGAGCCCTATTTTTGGGACCCCAATAATCTTACTTGGGCAGTGACAGGCAAGTCCAAGCCAGACCTTATCTTCTTTGACCCACCATACTTCAAGAAAAATGAAGAGGAGTATGGGGAAGATTCTATCAGCGCACTTCCCCGGTCAGAGTACCTCAAGTTCTTCCGAGAGTGGGCTATTTTGGCTACCGAGAATACCAAGGCATCGACCCGGCTTGCACTCCTGGTTGCTGATTGGCGTGATTTTCAGTCGACAGCAGCTGTGCACGAAAAACCACAGAATGCTATCACAATCTTTGACTACGTAAGAGAGGTTAGCCAGGGTGGCTGGGAGCTAACCCATCGCATTGAGGCGCCACTATCCTCTGAGCGGTTTACAGGGAATATGGTAACCGCTATGCAAGAGCGGCGCAGTCTGGGGACAGTAAGCAGAACACTTCTCATGTTTCAAAAAGCCAAGTAAAAGGATTGATAGTGAAAGGCGTTGACCTAGTAATTGCATTTGACCCTGAATATGTTCGGCAGTTTGCGGCACTGGCCTCCTTTGAGTATCCAGCCGTTGCCGAGCAAGAACTTTATAAAGGCTGGAGTAAAGTGGCAGTCTGGCCACAATTATGGGAGTACGCGACTTCTACCCTCAAAACAGGCAGGGGTGTTTTTGCTACCCCTGACGATATGGTCGAGTTTCTCTTAGACCTAGCTGATAAGGAGGCTAGAAAAGTTGATCCTGACCGAATAAAGCATCGAGCGCGGAAACTGGTAATGGATTTCCTTCGAGAGATGCATGCCTATTCTCTTCTAGATCACTCGGGGGGATTCCATTACGTGAGCTATCAGCGGATCCTAGACTTTCAGTACAATATCGACTTTGAGGTTTTGCCAAAGGAGCAACAAAGCCCAGTGGGCATTCAGACTGCGATGCGCAAGGATTGGAAAGCAGATACTTGGCGCCAAATCCATGAAGCGCGCCGGAGCCGTCGTGGTGCAAAAGATTGGAAGGGGCCTATCTTTTGGATGACCAATAGGAGGATTGCAGCTGAAAAGCTGCCAAATAAACTTTGGCTATTTAAGATGTACCATGTGCAGGAGGTAATATTGGAAATCAAGGGGCAGATTAAGGAATTCAACATTCCAAAGAAAGGTACCTGCCCTGCTTGTGGTTCCAGTGACTGGTGGTGGCGGCCAGCCAGTGGGCTTGGCGGTCCTGGCGGGTGGGTCTGCGGTCGCTGCCACCCAAATCCGAATAAGGAGCCATCATGAGACGAGCCGTTGCCAGGGGGAGAATAGTCCCACAAAGCTTGTCAACAGACCCTAGATATGGGCGCCTGTCGCTTAAAGCCCAAGTGCTTTACCCCCTGTTGTGGATAAACTGTGATGACCAGGGGCGCCTCTCTGGCGACTCCGATGAGATAAAGTATGCCGCTTGCCCTAGTGTTAGAGAAATTACCGCTGACGAGATCCCTAGCCTTCTTCAGGAAATGGAAACAAGGGACATGATAAAGGTATACACCACCTCAAAGACGAAAGCCATTCAGATGCTTGACTGGTGGGAAGAGCAAAGATTGCAATGGGCTTATCCCTCTAGGTACCTGCCACCGGAGGGCTGGACCGACCACCTGCGCTATCACCCCACGCCCAAGGAGATAATAACCGAAAACTGGCCGCCATCAAGCGAATTACTACCTAGTAAATTACCTAGTGCACCACCTAGTGCACTACCTAGTGCACCACCTAATGCACTACCTAGTAAATTGCAATCAGAGGTTTCTCAGACTCTTCCTACTGAAAATAAAAAGGAAAAAGAAGGAGGAAAGAGAAGAGGAAGAGGAATATTACCTAGTGCACTAGGTAGTCCCTCACCCTCTCCTACTAATTTATCCACAGATAAAAAAGAAATTTTACATAGACTCACGGAGTGTTTTAAGAGAGAGTGGGGTCGAGTGCCAGCTGAAAGTCCCTATGAGATTATACCCCGCGAGCCGGATGCGAGGGAATCGGCTCAGTTGAGGGATTTGGCTGAAGAATTATCCGCAGGCGGCGGCTGCCCGCTCGAAACGATTGAGGAAGCTTTCCGGCATGTCGCTGGATACCCCGGCAAGATGCACATTAGCTATCTTCGGGAGGTGTTGCATGCCTGGCTGGGCCGCGAGAGGGCGCCGCCGGCGAGTTAGGCTAGGTCTGGCGTGGGTATGGCCCAGTTAGGTAAGGCACGGTAGGGCAAGCGAGGAATAATCTAAGGGTGATAATATGTAGCATGGCGAGGTTTGGTTGGGTGAGGTCGGCTGGGGCTTGGTCCGGTACGGTGAGGTGGGGTAAGGTAAGGAATTAAGGGGGAATAAATGGAAGTATTACATGCACCACTCAATGGGACATCACCTTTACTAATGCACAGCCCACAAGGAATGGCAGGACGGTCAGAGGGGTTATCAACTAAAAGTATTCCCGCTCCAGAGGAAGAGGCAGCAAAGGGGCGTTATCTTCTACCTGATGGCAACTTTTTCATTCCCAGTGTAGCGGTAAGAAATGCACTAATTGCCGGTGGCATAGGGTATCGCATTGGCAAGGTTGCTGCTGCTGGTGTTCTATCGGGAGCCATTGGACTGTTAAAGGGAGAGTTTCCCTTACTAGATGGTGGCAAAAATCCGATACCTGGAGAGAAGTATATTATTGATACTCGTCGGGTACAATTACTGTCCGGCCGCCAAAGAGTTGCTGTTTTAAGGTCAAGAGCTAAGATAGAGCTACCCTGGATGATTGAGGCAATCTTTGAGTTTAATAGCGAGATTTGTAGCTTGGAAAATGTTAAAACTGCTCTGGTTAGAGCGGGACAGGCTATTGGGCTATTAGACTATAGACCGGCAAATAAAGGGTGGTTTGGTAAGTTTGAGGTCAAGGATATTTGGACTGAGATTCAGTAGATTGCAAGGCGGGGTTAGGTGTGGCATTGCGGGTTCGGCGAGGCATGGCAAGGCTTATTTTGGGCAATTAAGTTAAAACTATCGTATGGCAGGGCGGGGTTAGGCATGCCCGGGTAAGGTAGTGTGGGGAAAGGTGAGGCTCGGTAAGGCAAGGCAGGGTTCAGAATTGTGATTTGATACCGAGGCATGGCGAGGTTCGGTGTGGTCAGGCAGGGTACGGTGTGGTACGGTATGGTCAGGCGAGGCAAGGAATAATCTAATTGGAGGCAGATATGAAAGAAACAGCACAAGAAGTAAAGGTATCAACTTTAGTATTAGACTATGACTTTTATCCTAGGGAACAAATTCAATCATTTCATGTTAGGCAGATGGTTGAGGCAATGGAAGCTGGAGTCATCCTGCCGCCTATCATTGTTGATAGGAAAAGCAAGCGAGTGGTTGATGGCTTTCACCGGGTACGAGCATACCAGAAACTATACGGGAAAGACGCTACTATTCCTGCCATTCTCAAAACTTATAAGACAGAAGCGGATATGTTTGCTGATGGGATAGCTCTTAATACTACACATGGTAGGCCTTTAACGCCCTACGATAAAGCCAGGTGCATTGCTCGTGCTGAGGAATTAAAGATGGAACCCCAGATGACAGCTAGAGCTCTCAATATGACGCCAGAACGTTTAGGTGAGCTCAGAGCAAGTCGGATAGCTACCTATAAAATGAAACCAGTAACGCTAAAACAAACAATGGCTCACCTAGCTGGAGGGGAATTAACTGATGACCAGTATGCGTATAATCGTAAAGCCGGGGGTCCGAACCAAACCTTCTTCATTAACCAGATTATTGCTATGATAGAAGCTGATGCTGTGAATTGGGAAAACGATAAGGTGGTTAGTGCCCTCGTAAAATTATATGATTTATTAGATAAGGTAATTAGCCCTATTAAAGTTGGCTAGAGTAGAGGTGCGAGCTATTGACGGGGTGAAGCCTATGAAATGTGAAGCGAGGAGGTGAAGAATGAAAGCTAGATTGGAAGAAACATCGGTCCAGTACCGGGGTGTAGTTTTGGTATCGGAGACCGAGGAGGAAAAGAAGGTGTTGTGGGATATCTGGGAAAACAGGGGTAGGCCGGTAACAGTGGGCAGGGTTGACGATGGTAATGCGGAGCTTGTCGTGGCTCCCACACCGGAAGAGGAGGAGAAAATTGGAACTAAGGAAGGCTAAAGTTATAGCGGATACCGTAGTCAAGGCATTAGAGCCGTACTGCGATAAGATTGAAGTTGCCGGCAGCATCAGGCGCCAAAAGCCTACGGTCAATGATATTGACCTGGTGCTCATTCCCCGCGACCGGTGGAACTTGGACGTGGCTCTGATGAAGATGGGCAACTATAAGATGTCGGGGATGAAAATAGCCAGGGTTGATATGGACAGCATCCCCCTGGATATCTACTTTGCAACGCCTGAAACTTTTGGCACCCTGCTGCTCATCAGGACCGGTTCTAAAGAGAATAATATCCGCCTGGCTAGCCTGGCGAAGAAGAGAGGGTGGCACCTGGCCGCCTCGGGTGATGGGCTGTTTAACGAGAAGGGGGAAAGGATCGCCGATAGCGAGGAGTCAATATACCAAGCACTGAAACTGCGCTGGCAGGAGCCTGGGAGAGGGGGTGAGACCAGGCTCGAAGGTGCGTAGAGACTAAGAATGGAGGTAGCTAGATATGGCTGAGGTGAAAGTTACTTTATCAGAGGAGATGGTCAAATTTCTGGAGGGGATCTACGAGACGCAACAAAAGCTGGCGGTGGCTGCCGAGCACATTAACGCTGCCTCTCAGGCGCTAAGTAAGCTCGGGCTGAAACAGGAAGATGTAGCCTCTATAGTGGCGTCCAGGGCAGGGGTATCCAAGACGGCGGTTAAAAACATCATGTCGGTACTGCGCCGGCGGGATTTGGACGTCTATGAGATTCTGGCCATGTTTATCGCTGCTAAGGAGAATGTCGGCAGAGACCAGGCGAGAAAGTCGCTTCGCTGCCTCATGGAACTGGTTACCCAGGTCCAGGGGACAGAGACAACAGAGCTAGCCAAAGTAGAAGGGGGGAAAGATGCCTGAGCCGTCATTTATCAAAACAAGCAAGACAGTTAGCCAGACATTGGCTGACCTGCGCCAGCTATTTTCCAAATGGGGAATACAGGACTGGGAGCCGATACCGGTGGAGAAAGGGCCTGGTTATAGCGTGCGCTATTTTAGGAACAGGAGTTGGACAGAGATTAGCTCCTATTACCAGCCAACCAAGGCAATGAATTTAAGAGTTTGCTACCAGGTCATTGACAATATGTTTCGGTGGGAAGCAAGAGGGGTTGGTGGAGTAGTTAAGGGGACAGCCTTTATGGGTGGGGAGCTGGTGGCCACCAAAGGAGGCGAGAGGGAATCCTTTGACGAGGCTTGTGCCATTATTGGCGTTGAACCTGATACCTCCTGGGAGGAGATTGACAGGGTATACAAGGTCAAGGTCCAGTTTGCCCACCCCGATAAGGGCGGAGACCCCCAGAGGTTTAAGAGGATTCAGAAGGCCTATGACTATCTGAAGAAGGTTAAAGGGCCAAAAGGGGGATAGGTTTGTCATGAAAAAAGATGTAACCGAAACCAAGGTATTCTGTGATTACTGTGAGGAGCCAGGGTATACCAAATGTTTAATGTGTGATAAGGACCTGTGTCCGAATCACCGGCTGGAGCTGCTAATATACCTCGAGCGCCAAAACTACCCATTTCGTGCTAGCCTGTGCCCTGTAGATGCCCAGCCACTATTGCCCCTGCTAGAGTCGTGGAAGGCGAAGAGCACTACTTGGGAGAAAGCAGGACAAAATCCAGAGTTCAATGAGGCTAGGCTGGCAGAGATACTGGACTTCCTGAAGAAGGCGGTGCCGGCGGCATAGATTGAGAAGCAAACTATATTACTGCAGAATGAGTCAGTGCTTAACCGAGATAGTTTGGCGGGAGGACGGCCAACCGATATGCTTCTGGGGTCATTCAGGAACCGGGAATGTCTGTCAGGAGCCAGAGAACAACTTTGTTTCGCTACCGCTAGAGCCGCTCTTGTGGCGGATATACGGATTGGTTAAAAGGATGAGGGTAATTAAGTGATGGCTAAAGAGAAGCAGAACCAGGAAGAACCAGAAAGAACCAGGAAGAGGCAGGAGCAGGGAAAAGTTGAATGTCTAAAGAAGTAGCCTGGACTGGACAAAGTCTTGCCGAAGACCTGGCTAAATCAAAAGACTCTGAAAAGTGCATGACCTGGTTGCAGATACCACTCGGCTCAGTGGTCTTGTCAAATAGTCCCAGGGCTGATGTTGTAGCAATTCTGAAGAGTTTCACTAATCCATCGTTCACAATCTACGAAGTTAAAGTGTCCCGGTCTGACTTCAATGGTGATGTCAACCGGGGTAAGTATAGACAATACTTTGATTATTGTTCTCAGTTCTATTTTGCGGCACCATCCGGGCTTATTAAAAAAGACGAGGTGCCAGAGGAGTGTGGTTTAACAGTCAGGGGAGTTAATGGCTGGCGTGTTGTCAAGGTTGCACACCGACGTGAATATACGCCTGATGTTATGTTCTTACTGAAGCTCTTAATGCGCGGCTATGAAGTGCGCTTGGATGATTGGAAGCAATATAACCGGATAAAGGGGCTGGAATATAAGGGGCTCAAGGAAGCATCATATCGGTTCGGGATTAGCGTGGCTCATGACTTGGGGCAAGCAGAGGAGCTGATAAGGACAGCCGAGCAGCTAAAGGATAAGGTAGGAGAGGTGTTAGGCAAAGAGTATAAAACGGTGTGGGAGGCAGTGTTTGCATTAAAGGCAGACATTGACTCCTTATTATTCCAAAAGAGCTATCAATCGGAAGCCGTACAGCTTGCAGACATAGTAATGCGTTTATTTGAGGGAACCAGATTTTTTGCGGATGGCGTCCCAAGACGATTAAGGCTTATTGCTGATAAACTTGAGGCAGAGTTTGCCAAAGAAGAAGGCGGCTAGGGCTAGCTGCATCTACTCTAGTAGTGAGGGAATTCCTATAAGAAAGTAACGTCGGCGTGCCAATAAAACCTGTTAGTAAGCCATCGCGTTTCAAGGTATCCGGTTATATTACCACCAGATACTAATGGCTGCCCCCAGTCATCCATAGGGACACCATCAACATAGATTTCCTGAACGGTGGTCCCGATAAAGTATTTTCCTGGATTATGGTAGCCAGATATGTCGCTGGCATCATCTATCCTGATAGTGGCTGCTAATGCTGTTGAGCCTATTCCCCATGGTAAATAATACAGGCTAGTTATATATCCGGTGAGTAGGCAGCGATTTGCCACATTCGGTAAATCTACACAAGAAATCCCATCTATTCTGCTTCCCTTTGAGTTCCAGGTGTATGAGCCAAGTTTAGGAATAGTAACTACATACGGACCATACCAGAAGGTCGTAATGTCAGCGTAGGCTATCACCTTAGGTGCATACTCTTCAACCCTGAGTAGAAAGGTGGTATCTGTGGGGTAAAAGGTGCAGGGAACGTCTAGCAGCTTTAGTCCAATAGGGTCTGCATGTAGCCATCTATGGGTTGGCACATCATAGAGTATAGCGTCCCACATTCTTGCAATGTGGATAGGATTACTATGCCTAAGAACTAGTCCTAGCTTGACCGCCTTGAAGCTCCCCGTTAAGCCATTAACTCGGACAATGTATGTCCTGGCCTCGTGGGGGACAGCCTCAAAGGAAATAGGCTTGCTCTCACCGGGGGCTAGTTCAACAATTTCGTGGGATACTGGCACTATACAACCTCACAGGTCACAACTTTAGAACCACTCGCGTCGCCGTAGTTCTTGGCGGTGACCGAGATAAGAACTGGCTCATCTACATAGACCTCACTGGGGGTGACGGTTAAATTCTCCACTCTTATATCCGGCGCCGGCTTCCTGGTCGCGGTAAAGCCGCCAGATAGTCCGTCTACGGTAACGCTATAGCCCTTAGCTACTGTTGGGGTTACCTCAAACGAGACAACCTTTGATTCGCCCGGCTCCAGGGTAACCACCTGAGTAGCCATAAAATCACCTCCTAGCTTCAGCGTGTAGCTACCTGCCGCATCACCAGCGTTTTCTACCGTGCATGAAATTAAGACAGGTTGCCCCTCCTCAACCTCACTGGGGGCAATAACCAGGTCGCTGACCTTAAACTCGGCAGCGGGCTCGTACCACCACCAATATACTTCCAAGCGCCGCGGTAGTGGTGGCCCCTTATCCGGCGGCATTGGCAGCCAATCTTCTAACTCAAAGTCGTCAGCCACTGCCTTCTCCCTTGTTGGTGCGCTTCTTCTCGTTGTTCTTTCTGTCCTCATTCATCCAATTATACATAAGCTCAACCTTGGTAGAGACCTTCGCCATGTGCTCCTTTATTTCGGAGAACAGCTCAGCACACTGGGGCAAAATGACCGGGTCATTAAACTTACTCTCCAGATTGTTGAGCCGGGTGTTAACTTTTCCACCCCTCCAGCCCCAGAGGTAGAGCCAGACAAAAGCGTTGATCAGAACCAAGCCTATTAACGGAATAAGCCACTCTGGCATATTATTCCCCCTTTTGACCAGGTATATATTTCTTTCCCCAAGTTCATCGCTTTGCTACCAGGTCTTGAACACATTAGCTATCACAATCGCCTGGTCGGTATCACTTTCCAAAAAGTGGGCGAGAACAAAGTCACCAATTACTACCTCTCCTGCTTGCCACTGGTCTTTCATAGACTGGGTGACAAAACAGTCATAGGTGTATTCTTTGCCAGTCTCGGGCCAGATAGTGGTAACTCCATCGTCTGTGAACCATAGCCTGGTTACGGTTACCGGTCTTAATAGCTGCGGGTCAACAGCATCAAGCCTTGCTAAATGGATAGATAGGGAAGGGATTGGCTCAGGTATCGGTTCAGGTGCTGGCTCCTCATAGGCACAGGGCAACATACCCTCGGTTATTATATCTGCCAGTGCAGGTGGTATGCCATTGGCTATCTCAGGACAATCGTTAGCCTGAGCATCATTAAAGTCTGCCTGCTCTAGCTCATCTTTTTTAGCTACTACCCATACTCTACGCATTTAAGTCTCCTATACATTGACTATCTTTATTACGGTGCCATCAACCCCATTAGCGCCGTTATCACCAGTGCCGGTAGTGGTAGCGCCAAGCCCACCAGTCCCCCCTGTTCCTTTACTGGCCGTTTCAGTTCCTGAGGTTAAACTATTATAAATCAGGACAAGTAAGCCGCCACCACCACCTCCGCCACCTCCGCCACCGCCAGTGCCCTGGTTAGCATAGCCAGTATCTTGAAACCCATTACCACCATTGCCGCCACTTCCGCCATTTGCAGAGATAGTTCCAGAGCTATTTGCAATGGTCTTTGCTGCAATAAGTAATACCCCACCAGAGCTTGCTCCACCACCACCGCCACCACCCTGGCTGTTGCTACCTCTGCCAGTAGCGCCACCGCCTCCACCAGCTCCACCAGCTCCGCCTAAGATTTTGGCGACCGTTGTTTCAATCTCTTTGAGAATAGCAGCAAACGGCTCTGCTCTAAATCCACCCTTAACTGCCGTTGGTGCTGTTACTGCGCCACCAGTCCCAGCAGCACCCCCAGTTGTGGTTTGACCGTTTCCTCCCTTGCCAGAGTTACCACCATTACCGCCTAAACCAGGGTTTGTGCCTCCTCCATTACTACCAGCACTGCCGTCGATAAATTCTCCATTACCACCAGCACCACCAGCACCACCCGCTGCGGCACCGCCGAGAGAACCTGCTACTAAGGCAGCCCCAGCAGCGCCACCACCTGGTCTTCCGCCATTGATACCATTATTACCATTCCTCTGAATAGTATCGGTATTAGTAAGCGTCTCCTTGACGAATATCCGGTAACCAGCGGTATTTATGTTATTCCCATTTGTGGTAAGGTTGTTGTAGAACATATCCCTGGTGAGGGTAAGGGGGGCGCCAAGGGTTACATCACTATCCGAGCCGTCACCAAAGAAAGCAAAACCACCACCACCGGCTGGTATTTCCAACCCATCTATCTTAGCTATCTCTGCCATTATCTACTTTCCAGCTTCTCCACCCTTGCTTTCAAGTCATCCAACTCGGAAACTACATCTTCCAAACGGCTAAAGTCCCTGCTAACTACTTCGCCATCCTTTTCAAAAAGCAGGTGGTTGCCATCAAGGTGGTATTGAACCTCTACGAGAGAGTAACCCTGCTCTTCCATCAGGGCTATAATTTTATCCTTTGTCATTGCCACCTCCTAGGGGTCTTGGTTGGTTGCAGCGAATGGGTGCGTTATTGTCGGCTCTGTAAAGTATATCCTGAACTCCTTAACATAGGTGGTTTCACCAGGGTTGTTGGTATATGCCCATATTTGGAGTAAGTCATTTATTGCCAGTAGCTGCCCGCAGAAGTCCTCGGAATATGTGACCCATCCTGGTCCATTTGATTGAGATGTTCCAAACACGACACCATTTACCCTTAACCTTGCTCCGGCAAGCCCAACAGTAACATCCAGGGCAAACTTTGCCCTAAAACATGCGATTTCGGCATCTATTCTTATCTCCTTTATCTTGACCCATCCAGTGGAACCAGTGTCCCTCTGCGGATCATTTGAGTGAACTAGATTATCCGAGGCATAGCGGTCATAATAGGCACCTGCTACATCCAGCCCATCTATTTTAGCTATGTCTGCCGAATCAATACCATCCACTTCTTTTGCTGTTGCCATTACTATCCCCTAAGGGTCTTGATTGTTCGCAGCGAATGGGTGCGTTATCGCCGGCTCTGTAAAGAATATTCTCATCTCCTTAAAATAGGCGGTAGTGGCAGGGTTATTGGTATAGCCCCATAGTTGAAGCAAGTCGCCTATTGCCAGTAGTAACCCACAGAAGTCCTCAGAATAAGTAACCCATCCAGGACCATTTAATTGAGGTACTCCAAAAAAAGCACCATTTACCCTTAATCTCCCACCAACTTGTCCAACAGTAACATCCTGGGAGAACCTTACCCTAAAACATGCGATTTCGGCATCTATTCTTATCTCCTTTACCTTAACCCAGACATTAGAGAGCGTTTGCCTCTGTGGATCATTTGAGTGAACTAGATTATCAGAGGCATAGCGGTCATACGAAACACCCACGATATCCAGCCCATCTATTTTTGCTACGTCTGCCATTATGCTATCTCAATTACGGTTGCGTCGGGGCAGAACCAGAGGATATGCGAAGTAGCGCCGTGCCCAAAACCGATTTTCCTGGCAAAGTCGCCGCTGCCCGGAGCAACATTAGCAATTGCACCTGCGGTAACTGACACCCATGCCGGCTCTCCATCGGTGAGTGAAAAGTCGTCATCCCTCATGAAGCCAATCAGGAGCAGGAGACCGGTGCTGCCTTCGCTGATATCCTCACAAACCATGGCCAGCATCGGCCTTGTTGACACCTCGGCGTCGGCGTCAGCCAGATACCATTCCCCGTCTGCTGGTAGCCGGTAGACAAGGTTGCCGAAGACCAGCGTCTCCCCGGCCGTCCCCAGGCAGGTAAAGCCAGTATAGGTATGGTCAGTGCCCAGGGTTTCCTCGAGGTCTTCTGCCTGGGCCTCTATCAGGTCAAACCCACTGTGCAGTTGGTTCGTGTGCGCCATTTATTATACTCCTTTGAGGAGGTTACCCAAAGAATCGGGGATGGTCATTTCCACCTCGCCCTCGGCTGAGACTATCCTGGAGATGTTGGTTCCCTGAACTGTGCCGACAAAGGAGAGGTCCATGGTATCATCACCGCTGTTGTCTCCTTTACAGTCGACTTTCAGGCTCTTCAGTGCGGTCACCACCTCACCGTCAACCTTTACCACTGTTGCCCCGTTTTCGACCTTAATGTTTAGCTTTGCCATTGTTACCCCCTATCTCCAGCTTTACCGGATGCCCCGAAGGGCAGTTAACGCTCATTGATACTGAGGAGGAGCGGATGAGGTTCAGCAGTGTTCCCCTGCCCTGGATAACCTTTATCATATCCTCAGTTTCCTCAATCCTGTATGCCTCCTTGTGGCACTTTGGACAGAACTTTATCATACCGTTATGTTGTGTCCTATCTCGGTATCGGTGCCTCCGTCAGTCAGGGCTGCCCCAGTATTACCCAGCAACTGGTTGCCGATGATGATGCACTTGGTAGAGGTAGCCACCAATACTATGCCGTCATCACCATTGCCGGTGCAGACATTCCCCGAAACCGTACAGTAGTCACAACCGTTCAGGTTTATGCCATCGGTAGTGTCACCGGTGTTCCCGTTACAGATATTGCCCACGATGGTACAGTAGTCATTCGCGTTAAGGTAGATTCCGTGATTGGCGTTGCCATAGCACTTGTTGTTGTTGATGAGACACCGGTCGGCACCGTCCAGGACCTCAATCCCGTAGTCGTCGCAGTTGCGCACGTAGTTGCCGCTGATTTCGCAGTCCAGGTTGTCAGCCGCCAGGCAGATTCCGGAGCCCATCATATTGTAGATATAGTTATCATTTATCTGGCAGTCGATGGCTCCGCTTTCAAGGTGAATACCGTCCTCGGTGGCATCCCCGTTGCCGTCAATGTGGTTCCCGTTTACCTGACACCTGTCAGCGGTACCCGCCAGGTCTATCCCGTGATAAGTGCCGGGAGTCTTCTGGCCATTATCGAAGCACCAATTGCCGGATATTATAGTATCGGCTCCGGCGCAAATGATGCCCTCCAGTTGATTGGTGTTTACCTGGTTATTTGAGACAATGTGCCGAGCTCCGCCCATGATATTGATGCCGTATCGGTGGTTACCATTGACGATATTGGCGTCGAGCAGGCATTCATCGCAGTCGGCATTTACATTTATCCCGTCGTAATTCGCCGGGGTGATGTCCCCGTTATCATTGCAGGTGTTCCCCACCACGCTGGCCCGGTCGGCATTTCGCAGGTAGATGCCGTGGTGCTTATTCGAGTTACAGTGGTTCCCGTTGATGTTGCAGTCGGTTGAGTCTTGAACGACTATCCCATTCTCATCATTCATGTCCCAGCAGTTGTTTCCCTCGATAAGCGTGCCGGTATTATTGCCAGCCAGGTAAATACCGTCACCTAGCAGGTCGTAACAGTAATTCCCGATTATGGAGCAGTTTATTGCTCCATCAGAAAGGTGAACGCCATCCTCGGTATAGGCGGTGACCGAAGCGTCGGCCCAGATGAAATTGCCAACCACGCTTGAGCGGTCGGCATCGGCCCCTAAGCATATCCCATGGTAAGTGCCGGCGGAAGTAGTGCCGTTGTTGTCACAGTAGTTGCCCTCAATGAGGGACTGCAGAGCCCCGGCATATATTCCGTGATAGCCATTTTCGTGAAGGTAATTGCCTGTTATCTTGGTGAAGGTTCCCGTGGCATGTATCCCAGTCTGGCCGTTGGCGCGGCAGTAGTTTTCGCCAATGCTGTTTCCTGCACCACCTGCCATTATGCCGTAGCGGTCATTATTACAGCAGTGGTTGGCAACGATATTGCACATGTCCGAGTCCCCATCGACGTTTATTCCGTCGTAAGTTCCACTATCAGTGGAGTCATTTCCTGTGCAGGTGCAGCCCCCAACCTGGCACTCATCAGCAGAGTTCAGGTAAATACCATGCCTGACATTGAGGGAGGCGTTGCAGCCCTCACAATTACAGTGAGTTGTACCGGCAATAATTATCCCATGCTGAGTATTAAGGACGCTGATGCAATTAGAAATATCGCAGTGGGAGCAGCTATCCAGGACGAAGCCGCTCTGGGTGTTCAAAGCAGAGACGCTGTTGGAGACCTCGGAGTACCGGCAATCGCCCAGCCTGATGCCTATGAGGCCGGCACCAAGAACCAGGGCGCCATCTACCATAAGCCGGTCGCAGAAATTTGCCCCATCCATCCCCACGTAGATGCCGTAATCGTCAACATCGTCAACACGAAGACCGCGGATGTGTATATCAAAAACATTTGTTCCCTCAATATGAATGCCGTCACTGTCACTATCGACTATAGTTACATCGTGGATAGAGAGATTGTTACAGCCATCATCGGCAAAGATACAATGGCAGGTTTTGCCACCGCCGGTTTGAGTCTGGATGGTGAGCTTTTTGATAGCGCAGCCGGTTCTGCCGGTAAGAGAGATAGCATGGTTGCCCGTAGTAAGGGCATCGCCATCAATTAGGGTTGGCCTTCCCATGCCCCTGAGCCAGATGTTGTTCGCTGGGAAGACAATAGGGGCAGCCAAGACAAAGGTGCCCTCGGAGAGCATCACCCTACCGCCGGAAGCGGGAAGGATATTAAGGGCAGCGTTTATTTCAACATCGTCGGCAACACCATCGCAAACAAAGTCTGCCTGCGCCCTGGCTTGCAGAGAGGCGTCTACGGCGGCGATAACAACGGTAGCTGTCCGCCCTGGGGAGACTTCATCCAGGTATTTTGAAGGGTCAAGCGCCCTGAAATCATTGTACACAGTTTAGAATTTCCTCCCAATATTATCTATCTGGTAGGTGGCGTGCGTGAGAAGAACGGTGTCAATTACCTGGACGATGACCCGAGCGTAGTGGTTATTGAGTGCTACCCGGGCCTGTGCTGCTGGCGCCAGTGTGGCTGCGGCTACCTCGGTAAAGTTCTGCCCGGTATAGTAAGCCCTGGTGTATACCCTGTAATCAAGGCTGTTGGCACCGTCAGTATTGGTCAGGAGAATGGTCTTGTCGCTCAGCTCCCTAGTATTCCAGTCCAGGGCGTCTGCCCAGGCATTGGTGGTGGTACCAGTACCGGTATCCTCCTCATAGCCAGCAGGCTCCACCCCCCTGATGGTGTAAGGGCATCCGGCTACGACTGGCACTGGGAGCGGATGGGTAGTAAAATCCAGGGTGTCAGCGGTATTACTGTCTACTTCTCGGTGGTACTCAATGCCACCAATCTCAACGGCAACAATACTGTGTGCCCATATATCAACCTGCCACCCTTTGGTGTTGTCCTCCAGAGTGGTGAGACTTCCGCCAGTGGCCACGCCTTGTTCCAGGGCTGCCCCACTGGTTACCGGCAGGGGGTTGGCAGCACTTATATCAGCGCCGCTGCCAAAGACGGCTCGTAGTAATCTTCTAGCTACAGTTTCAAGCATTTAGTTTCTCCATTTACCTCGTCCCTCTGAATCGAGATAGGTCATAGAACATATTTAGCTGTCCACATTTCGGGCATATCCACTTTACAGTTTCCTGCGGGACAACCTCTTCATTCCCACACCATTTACACCTTACTGTTTTTGTTGTTGGTAGCGGTTTTGTACCCACCGCTTCCAGTATCCCGGTCAAGTCTGTGCCACCCTCTAGGTTTCCTACTCCCCGATTGGTTATCTGGACGTCGACTGTATGGGCCGAGGCTCCTGTCGGGTCTATTGTTGCGGTAGTTATACTGACGATTCTGTTTTCATAGGCTACATTTCCTCCAGCGAGGACTCCTCCGCTTATAGCCAAAAGACCATCGAAGTACACCCACATTATGGTATCTTCCGTAAATGAACCACCTCCTGCTATGAGGCTTATGGTATAGCCTTGAGGAACAGTAAATGGCATGGCTAGTCCAGTTACATTGTCAACCAAGTGGGCAGTGGCTCCTGGGGCTAGTGGTGTTGTGACCCAAGCAAAGGGTGATGGTATAGTGTAAACATCTCCGGTATTCCACTGATTGGAGATGCCACCAGTCAGGGCAACTACGGTAACCGTATTGACAGTATTGGCTATGATGATGCCGAAGCTACCGTCGGTAACATTGAATATAGGTAACAATACCAGTGCATTGACAGCAAAGTTGGCGGCAGCATCGGTCATTACTGTTAGGTTGACGGCTGCGGTGTGTACGCCAGTGTTGATGGCGGTAAAGACAATACCAAATATTTTAAGAGTCTGGTGGTATGCAAGTGTAAGGCCAGCCCTTTCTTTACCCGAAGAAATCTCCTTGGAGTAATCAGGCTTACCTATACCTCTTGTTTCAACAGGGAATATTGCCATCACTCTACTCCTATAACGGTTGCAGTAACGGTTATGGCGTGCGTCTCTCTCCCGTCCGCGTTCCTTACTATCATCCAGATTTGCTCACCTTTGGTGATAGGCTCGTCAACGGTAAGCACCGGAGTAGCATCATTTAGAGCGACGAAGGTATCTACCAGGTGAGGGTAAATCCAGGTATCTTTGTGCCCAACGGCAACGTCCACAAGGGCATTGCAGCCCTCAGGCCAATGCGGGATGAGCTGGACGATTCTTCCCGTCACTGGAGAGGGCAAAGATACCCTGGTGCCTGTGTTGGGTTCGAGCACAGCTCTTAAATTAACATCTCTGGTAACTACAGCCATAGGTGGCATACCCTCCTTTGCCAGCAGTTGGTTCAGAGCAAACTGGGCGGTGACGAGCTGGTTGTGGACATAGTCCACCCGCTCATCAATAGTGGTCAGCTCCTCAAAGGGGAGCCGGTACTCTGGATATACCATTTAGCCCCCCTTATTGGTAGTGCCAGGCTACTGTTGCGTGGCAGTCTTCATCCTCCGTTGCGATAACCAGCTCCATCTGCCCTAGGATGTCAATGTCCTTGAGTTCGTCGCGGAGGGAAACGCAGGCGTTTAGGGACACGTTTATCCGCAGGCGGTCGATGGTCCGGAGTGCCGCTGCCGCGCCATTGCTGGCTGAAGTCCAAAACCGGTCCTGGAGAGTGATAATCGCATTCTGAGCCGGTATCACGTTGTCCACCATGATGAAAGTGGGCTTTATCTTGGCGTTCGGCTTCTCAGCGGCGAACACGGTCGTGGCGTTGTCTAGAGTTTTTGCTATACTGGGCATTTTACCTCCTTTTCACCTACCAACGAAGCTGTGAGTAATATAGTAGGCATTTGCTCTTCGCCCACTGCTCTGCGGTCGGTGCCTTTATCTCCTCTAAGTAGCACTTGTTCACGGTCAGGCCAACGACTACCTTTTCGAAGCCGGCATCATCACCATCCGAGGGCTGCCCGGAGTCAATGTAGACCCTCATGATAAAGGGCTCCAGGTCCTTTACAAAATAGAGGAATATCCGCTTGTCGTCATAAGGGCTGTCCTCGGGCTTCCTGGCACCAAGATAGCGAAGGGTGGTTAAGGCAACGTTGGGCACCATTCCTGCCTGCTCCAGCCGGCTCACATACTCACCGGCAGGGATGTAGAAGTGAAACAGGGCATTGGCTAGCTTAAAGCCCATGGCCACTTCATAGAGGGTCTTGGTGTTCTCGGGGTAGATGTTCTCGCCGCCAGCACTGTTGGAGAAGTCCACATCCCGGTAGTCATTTATGGGCAGGATGTAGTGCAGGTCATAGGGGACCTCATTGGTCCTGGCAATCCGGAAGAACTTACCCGAGACATGGGGCAGGGTGACCGGCCAGACATCGGTGAAGCGGACGAAGAAGCCTTCCTGGAGCAGTTTAGGCTGGCCGGGAGTCACCGTGGCTTCCGGCATAGGTCGTAGTTCTATCATACTTACCTCCTCTTCTCTCCTCTCTCCAAGGAGAGTAAGTCTTTGGGCAAGCAACCCTGCTAAAAAGGAACGAGGCAAGCCGTTCAAACCTTCTCAGCGAAGGTTGCTTGCCCCGTTTTTTGTTGGGCGAGTTTCTGCCCCCGCCCAGGGCTGTTTATTAGGATTAAGTGCTAGTTGGGTTCTCCATTACTGGTCCAACCCCCGCATTAGTTACGCAGTTCCAAAAAACCCTCTCTTTATTGGCAGCCGGATAAATAATTGCATCTTCAGCGTTAATCCGATTATCTGCAATTACGGGAAAGTCCCCAGCCATAAATTCTATCCCGGCAACACTACAGCCATTTTGCCTTTTCATAGAATCTATCAGGTTGCGCCTTATAACACAGTAGTCGGCATTTGGTGTACCAACGCAGAAATACATGCCGTAATTAGCTGCGTAAATTACGTTGTCCTCAATGGTAGTGCCAACTATCTGCTTTGCACCACCTCCAGCACCACCCACTGCGCCTATCTTAATCCCAGCGTAGCACTCAGAGTTATGCCCAAACCAGGTGTCAAAGCGGTTATTCCTGATAATACAGTAGTCAAGGTGACACTCAGTATCATCATCAGCCGTCGGGCCAATTTGGATTCCAGCTTCTGAAGGCGTTTCTGTTCTGCCAACAAAGTGGCAATCCTCGATAATAGAGTATCGGGCATTATCCAGTAGCACTACTGGATACTCTGGATGCGTCGACTCTGCACTCAGGAAACAGATGTTCTTGATAAGAGCTTCAAAGAGAGTCCCATTATAGGCATAACTTTCGGGTGGTCTAACCGAGGCAATGTGCCAGGGATAGTTCCCAGGAACACCAATCAGGGCAACCCTGGTCAGAGTTCCGGTAAGGCTCTCAACGTAATTGCCGGGCGCAATCCAGATGACATCGCCCTTGCCTGAAGGAGCTGCCACCTGGACGTCAATGGCATGTTGTATGGTCTTAAAGGCATAGTCCCAGGTTCGCCCGTTATTGGTGTCATCACCGCTAGCCCCATCAACATAATATTCCAGGCCTTCGTTGTAGTGGGGCATGACAAAGCCAGTTTCACCTGATATCCGCCGTCCCAAGTTCGATATTTCAAGAGCCATATTAACCTCCCTTATGTCAGCGCCGGGTTCTCGGTTGCCATCACTCCGTTATTGGCTACCCAGTTGCCCAAGACTCTCTGAGGTACAAGCGCGCTAGCCGTTACCATGATGGCATCAATTGCGTTTATCCGGTTATTCAGAACCATCGGCCAGCCGCCATAAAACTCTACGCCCCTGGTGGTGCACCCCTTCTCGTGCTCCAGGGAATCTATTGCGTTGCGCTGGATTACGGAGAAGTCGGCAGTGTAGACGCCAATGTAGACGCCATACTCCTTGGCATAGATGAAGCAGTCCTCAATACTGGTGCCTACCATGTACTTGACCGAGCAGCCAGCATCGTAGCCGACCCTGCCCAGCTTGATACCAAAGGTAAACTGGGAGGCGGTGCCGTACCAGGTATCAAAGCGGCAGTTTCTGACGATGCAGTAGTCGAAGTGGGCTATGGTAGCTACCGCGTCACGGTTACCGATTTGCAGGCCCTCGACGCAGGTCGGGTCTCTACCGACAAAGTGGCAGTCTTCGATAATGGAGTAGCGAGCATTGTCAAGCTCGACCGCCGGGTAGTCCTTGTTGAGAGTATCGGCACTCACAAAGCATATGTTCTTGATAAGGGTCTCAAACAGCGTGCCGTGAAAGGCGTAACCGTCGGTCGGTCTCACCGAGACGATGTGCCAGGGGTAATCTCCCTTGACGCCGATTACTGATACCCTGGTCAGGATTCCAGTGGTCGCACCCCCAGTCAAGCTTTCAGCGTAATTGCCGGGGGCAATGTAGATAACGTCACCAAGGTTGGTATTGTTGGCATCCTGGACGTCAATGGCATGTTGTATCGTCAGAAAGGGGCACTGCCAGCTCTTGCCATCGTTGGTATCGTCACCATTGGTGCCGTCAACGTAGTACTTTATTCCTAGATTTTCAGGCTGGCCTTTGAACCACCAGAGCCACAGGTCTCTAACCCATCTAAAGACGGCTCCTAGTCCTCCGGCGCCACCCGCTCCATCGCAAGCCATTTCTCTAACCTCCTTTTATAGGTTAGGACTCAGCAGGTGCTAATTAGCACCCCTGGCTCAGCACAAAGTGCTGGATAGTTTGCTATTCAATTTCAGGTTCGGGCTCTGGCTCTCTAACCACTGAAGAAACCAAAGGATGTGCCTTACCGCAATCTGGGCAATAACCCATAGGTATATTACCCTTCATCCCAGCCACATCAGCCTTCTTACCGATTAGGTCACACCCACACTCACACTGAGGTGGGCTAAAAGCTAACTTCTTAGCCATATCTCCTCCTACGGTTGTAGTTGCAACATGTAGAGCTGGTCGCCAGCGCCAAGTGATGTCCTCGGGAGCAGGTATCCAGCAAGCTGTTGGCCGGCGCCGATGTTAGCATCTGCATTGGAAATAATATTACCGGCGGTCGAGAAGGCTACCCATCGGTTATTCGGCGTAGCACCAGGTACAGTATGCCCGGCAACCCCATAGCACGGCCCCCAGGTCTGACCCCAGAACCAGTGCGCATTGTCTACCATTATCCATGGTACAACGACAAACGAGATATAGTCGGGGTCTGGCGCAGGTGGGCAACGAACATTACCGTAGATGCTCGGATAGCCAGTGACCCAGGTCCCGATAACGCCAGTCCCCTCCCAGGGTCCATCAAGGTACAGGATTGCTTCAGCCCCATCGCTGGCGTCGTTGCCGAGGATGCGCCGCATCTGTAAAGGGGCGGTGAACATTACTATCCAGCCGCCAGCGTAGTCATCAGCAGCACAGGTCAACTCTGGCACGCTTATCCAGTAATTGCCGGCAGTGGCCTGTATCGTCAGGGCAGCATTGATAGGAAACTGGTTGTGATTGTAGCCGCCCATCATCTTGATGAGGGCTTCCTGGGCATAGGAATAGTGGAATACTCTATCATCGACCACCATTCTGGCACCTATGCGGAAGTTCTGGGTCTCGCTCTGTGTGTAGATATCCTGCCACACACCACCAGGTAGCAAGCCTCCTGGAGTCATTATGCGAGCCCAGTCCTTTGCATAGGTCGCAGCCCGAATCTGCTTGATGCGTCTCGGCTCCAGCCCCAGGTCAAGGTCACCCCCCAGTCTCCTGGCATACACTTTACCTCTTGCCTGTTGTCCTCTCATTAGGACCTCCTGAAAATTATTAGCTGATTCCCCCCATTTTCAGGGGGGCGTTACCTCCCGTCAGCCTACGGTAGCTTAGTTAGCTTTAGCTCGAGGCCAAAAGTCTGAGGTTCTGGCTCATCTTTATCCAGAGTCCAACCGGCTGGAGCTCGTCATCGCCGTCCTGGTTGTAGCGGACATCCACCCTGCCACTCTCCCGCGGATAGAGGATGAAGGGCTCTTTTAGCTCTACCAGGGGGAAGTGGTCCCAAATCTGGGCTAGGTCAAAGTCAGCGTTCTGGATGTTGTATACCCTGCCGAGGTAGGTATTCTGGATGGCGCTGGTGATTGGCGTCCAGGCAGGATTGGCGAAGCCGAAAATCAGGATGGACTCAGTGGTGCCCATGGTCAGGTCGCCGTGGATGAAGGCACCTAAGGCATCAGGATGGACGATGAACTGGCGGTTTACTGGTGCCGCAGCCTCGTTGTAGGCCCAGGTATTCCTGGTGGCAATACCAGCCGCCGATGGGTCCTGGAACTGCTCGGCGCGGAACCTCAAGACATCCAGCTGGCGACCGCTGCCGACTGCGCCCTTGAAGCCAGAAGCGCTCTCGACGTTGACCGTCCGGACGGCGTTGGCGATAGCCACCGCGTTCTTGGCATAGAGGGCCTGAATCCAGGGGTTCTCCTGGGCAATGAGAATTTCCAGTTCGTCGCCGAGGGTTTTGAGGTCGTAGTAGTCAATCTCGGCCATCAGGTGCTCGGTGATTTGCCCGTCGGGCAGGATGGTCTTGAGCGTTTGCTCAGCCATGCGGCCAGTCTCTCGATAGAGTCCAGCCTTATTCAGGGTTTCAATAACTGATGTGTTCATAATACCTCCTTAGTATTTGGTGGGATTATTACATCCCCCTTCTTACTTGGACTGTGCCCACCACCCCTTCAATAGGCTGGGTATATGCCTGCTGCAGGGGTGTTACTGGGGGTGATGTTGGGGCAATCGCTGGTGTTGGGGCCGGTAGCCTCTCCACCGGGGTTACCGTGACACCGGTGACATACCTTCTGAGTTCAGTGCCGCCTGGTGGTGTGGGTAATGCGGGAAGCTCAGGGGGTGCTGGCAGGGCTGGCACATCTATGGGAAGGTCAGGTATCTCCGCTGGAATCTTGCTTGCCGCGTCAAGCAGCATGGTGGAGATTTTCGGGGCGCCTTCCGGCAGCTTGGCTTCTATTGCCGCCGGGTACTTGGTGGCGTCAGCGAGGATAGCTCTAATGTTCTTCATATTTACCTCCTCCTATAAAACTCTGTTGATTTGGGATTTGACTGCCTCAAAAGTGTCCATGACACCTCTACCGATGCCTTCAAACATCCCAAGTCCGGCCTTGACTGTTTGACCCGCTGCCTTTATCGCCGCATCGGGGATGACAGCGGGGTTGTCAGGCATCTGGTTTTTGACGGTGTCCATGTTGGCCTTCACCTCTGCGGCAAAGACAGCGGCAACTGCGGCAACATTGGTTGCCACCCGGGCTGGTCCTTCGGCTGCCTCAATCACTCCATCAGCGACGCTGTCGACAAGGGTCTTCGGGTCGGGTAATCCTACTACTGCCATGTTTTCCTCCTTCTTTGGGGTAGCAACCTCCGCCAAAAAGGAACGGGGCAAGCCGTTAAACCTTCTCAGCGAAGGTTGCTTGCCCCGTTTTTCTCGGGTAGTCACCGAAGCAAAAGTAAAGGCGGGTAGCCAAAACCCAATGTTTCAGCAACTACCCGCCTTTCAGTAATTTAATTGTAGACACAAAATAGAGGAATTGTCAAGGTATCCTTACAATGTGTAAACTATTTCTTCCTGTACATCACCTCCTTATCTAAATTCTCAAGTGATAGGTATAAGCATCGGGGGAGGCGGGATGGGGAATATTATTCTCGGTCTTGCTTTAACTCTGGCCTCAGGGTCGCCGAGCAGGACAGCGTTGTCGTGATTAAACTCAATGCAGGACCTTACCAGCTCATCATCCTCCACACTGGCGTTCCTTAAATACCCCTCACGCTCTATTTCCATAGCCTCTCCAGCCGTTTTACCATCAAGCAGGGCATTGAGCCCATCAATTACTGGTATTAGGCACGGTGCCGCGTACTCGCTGTCTGCCCAGGGGGTGAAGGCTAAATCGGCATCCACGACCCAGACGTAGTCATCTACATAGGCAAGGACGGCTGAAGCCCCATTTCTCACCATGTCTGGTCCGAGGGCCACCCCACACTGGCAAGACAGGAGCTTTATTACTTTCCCTTCAACCTCCCTGGGGGCATATCTTCCTATCTCAAGGATTATTACCTCGTTCTGCCCGGTAAAAGCATCTTCTGACCCATGCCCGGTCCCGATGATTATATCAGACTGGGGGGCAGCAAGCTCAAAGGGTAGCCTGCGGTCGAGAAAAGACAACAGGTGGACCGGCTCCAGGCGAGGCGCTACCCACCTTAAAAGGTAGCCTGAGGCCGAGCGAGTGGGCAAATCAAAATCGGCCATGCAAACGGTAGCAGGCACTATTATTTCTCCTTCACGAATTTTTTAACTTTCGTGACTATTTCTTCCTCACTCAATTCTTCTAGTTCATGTTCCCATATGACAAGGCATTTCCATCCCAGTGAATTGTAAACCATTATTTTGCCTAACTCACTACCTTGCCACCTATCTCCTAGAACTTCAGGTGAGTGGTAATAATCTCCGAAAACCTCAATTAAGTCTTTCTTACCATTAACATTGGGGAAATCAGGAGTCAAACCGCCTAGGGTAATCCCAAGCCTACCATCACCATTGTATTGGTACTGGGGGGAATGTTTATTGAGAATAGCCTCTAACTGCTTTTCAGGCTTTGTAGGGCTTCTTTGCCATGATGCAACCATTTTAGCTACAAAGTCGGGGTCTTGCCAATTTCTTTTATTTGATTCCCTTTGTCGCTCTATGAACCGGGCATATTGCCGAGGGTTCAATTTGAGCCTAGCCCGCCATGCTTTAGTATTTTGCGAGAGGACCTTTCTAGTTTCTTCGGGGATAAACTTATCTTTGTTTGCCTTTGATATAGCTTCCCTGCCACTTTCAGTGAGAAAGTCTTTACCAATATGGGCTTTGGCTAGCTTCGCTTTCGCTTCGTCTGAATGATGTTTACCCTTAAAAGCTGAGATGTTTCCCATCAAGCTTGCTGATATTTTCCTTCTCCGTGCTTCAGATAAGGGTTTACCTACCTGAGATTGATGCAAGCAATCTAGGGAACAATATTTAGCCCGTCCCCTTTTAACATCATGAGGTCTAGCAAGGAAACTCTTACCGCACTGTTGGCAAATTCGCTCAATCATTTTTTAGTTTTCCCTATCACACGAGAGAGTAATTCAAAAAAGGCAGGATTTCGTTCAAGCTCTTTGGGAATATCTTTAAGTTCAATAGCAGTAGGGTAAGGTGCCTTAAATTTTAAGCTCACCAGCGTTGGCTTGGACCGCTTTTTAGGCTTAGCCTCCTCGTACTCCTTGAAGCGCTCGGCGGCTTCCTTCATCGCCTCTCTGGAGACCGGCTTCTTTAGCGCCTCTTTTAATCTCTCAAACTCTTCTTTGGGCATCGTATCTCCTAAAGTGGTCCATAGACCATACCCGAGGCAATATCGTATTGATACTCTTCACCATCCACGGCACCAAAGGGATTACTCCATTTCTGCTCTCCCCATTCACCGGTTATTGAGCTACAGCAGAAGCAGGAAAGTATGCCACCACTAGCGGCGGTAACGCGTATTTTGTCGGCAGGCGGGTGCATAATACCATCTTGCCAGTCCATGTTGCCGTGCGTATCGTAGTGGTAAAGCAATATATAGCTAGTAGCAAACGGTTCACCTATGGTATCAACAAGGAAGGTAACAATCGTGTCTGGCCCAGGCATCTTTGACTTGAAGTGGGCAGTAACGTCTTTATTGCTATTCATATAGACGCCTGTTTGCGCGGTGATGCCACTGGCGTCGCCACTCCAATGGTCAAAGTCAAAGTCGCCGGCGGGTGTAGCAACTAAGGTGACATATTCGCCATCAGGATATTTGCCGCTGCTCGGAGTAACTGTTCCCCCATTGTATGGCTCCACGTGAGTGGTCAGGGTATAGGTTGTAATCTCCCTGAAGTGACACTTGACTGCTTTATGAGAGTCCATCACCCCCGAGACATAAGCAGTCTCATAGTAACCCCCGCCCTCTATTTCATCAGACCAGTGGTCAAAGACATAGTTTGGATTGGCATGGGCGGTTACCTGGACTCTTTCGCCATACTTAAATTTCCCGGTTGAGCCGTTATACCACTTCTCTGGTCCCACTTCAGGTGGAGGGTTGGTGGTTACATAGCCGCCCTCGGCGGGTGTAATGTCCACCTCCAGGGTCTGCAGCTCTTGTTCAATCTCCCTGAAGTGACACTTGACTGCCTTGTGCTCAGTCATCGCTCCGGAGACATACTCGGGGTTGCTGTAACTCGTCCCGCCCTCTATCTCGTCAGACCAGTGGTCAAACCGGTAGCCTGGGTTCGGGTGAGCTTCTACTCTGACCTTTGTGCCATAGATGAACTTGCCGGTTGAGCCGTCGTACCACTTTGACGGGCCAACTTCGGGCGGAGGGTCGGTGGTTACATAGCCACCGCCTGATGGGGTAATATCAATCTCCAGAGTCTGTAGCGCCTCCTCAATCTCTCTGAAGTGGCACTTGACCGCTCTGTGTTCATCCATCACTCCAGCAACATTCTCAGGGTTGTTGTAACTCACGCCACCTTCTATCTCGTCAGACCAGTGGTCAAACTCATAGCCTGGATTTGGGTGAGCTTCTACTCTGACCTTTGTGCCATAGGTGAACTTGCCGGTATCATCGTTGTACCACATCTCTTCAGGGTGGCCTTCTGTTGCCTGGGGTTCAGTGGTTACATACCCTCCTTCAGAGGGTGTAATATCCACCTGCAGGGTTTGTGGCGCTGCCTCTTTAGTGCTGTAGACATTCCAGATGCGGCTGATGTAGTCGTCAAAACCATCTATCTTCAACACTACCTCTACCGCCCCATCAGTTAGCCCGCCGCAGGCAACCAGCGGAACTATTATTGGCTCATCAAGGGTTTGCTCGGTGAACTTTTCCAGCGATTCAGGCAGCCTAAAAGAGTGTGTGTAAGCTCCCGACTTTGGGGTAAAGGCACCTGCCCAGTCCCTATAGCCGGCCTTTATGCTTATGGTGGCTGCCTTTTCCATGCCTCTCCACTCATGTGTCGGCTTTATTGCGAGAGAGTCGGCAGTAGTCTTTTTAAGTAACAACCCGGCGTCGGCATCCTTGTTGGTTAATTCTATTCCGTGGCCGTCAATGGTTATCACGGTGAATCTGAAGGCAGGCTTTAGCGCAGGCGTTGTCCGGTAGACATTCCAGATATGGGAGATGTAGTCAGGCATATCCGGGAGCTTGGCCACAATCTCCACTGCACCATCGCTAATATCGCCGCAAGCAGTAAGCGGGACCTTTATCGCCTCCGCCAGTTCACCACTGTAGGGGACTGTCGGTGATTCAGGCAAGGTGAAGGTGCGAGTGTAGGCGCTAGTCTTGGGGGTAAAGCCGCCCTTCCAGTCTCTAAAGCCAACCTTTATGCTTATGGTGGCACTCTTGCTGGGGCCCGTCCACTCAAAGGCGGGGACTATGTCTAAAGAGTCGGTGGTTTTCTTATCCAGAAGCAAGCCTGAGTCAACATCATGGTCGCCCAGTGATATGTCGTTCCCATCAATCCTTATACCCGCGAACCTGAATACTGCCGGTGGCTTGCTACCGACGTCAATCTTCATCACGTCGCTTTCACCCACTTCCGGGGACACCCCAATGACAGGTAGAGGTAGTAGTGCTGGCGTAGCTACTATAGTAACCTCGTAGTCGCCCTCCTTCTCCGGTTTGAAGTCAATGGAGAAGTCGCCAGTTACCGGCTTGGGGATAGCACGCTCATACTTTACCTCTTCGGCAAATTCAGGCTTGTACCATTCCTTAAATCTTATCCTGGCATAGACGAAGGGCGGAGCACCTATGCCAAGGACCTTGACTGAGCCTTCAATCTTGTAGGTGCTGTCAGCAACACCGGTGCTGGGGAGAGGCTCGGTTAGCTCAATGGCAACCATGTCGCCAAATTCTCCTAGTTTAGCTTGCGCCATTTCAGACCTCCTTAAAACATAATGTCCTAGCCAGCGCTAGGGCGGAAGGCAGACTCTTGTTATAATTAGCGAATTTCCGGTATTCCTCAGCGGTGAGGATGTTCTTTATCTCGACATGGTGCATGTCCTGGAGAGCGTCCTCCACAATCTCGCCCACCCAGGGGATTAAACCAATAATAGCCGCCGCATCCTCACCAACGCCATGCCCAATAGCCTTCCTGCCGCGCTCGTCGGGCACTGCGGGTAGCTTGAGCGGGGGAGTTTCCAGGTCAGGTAACTTTATGCTACCTCCAAAAGGCGTGGGTACTGTAGGGCCAGTAAATATCCTCAAACTACTACCTTCGCTTCGTCTAACAGTATTTCTAGGGGGATAAGCCCTACTCGCAATTCTATTTGTGCTGGGCTGGTAGTGTCAAGCGTGAGCCTCCAGTTGTCAACAGAGAACGGGCCGATGTGGTCAGTTTTCTCAATGTAATCAACGAATGAGTCATAGGTAGCCTTGGCATAAATACCATACAGGAGTGGTAGAGGCACTCCGTTTCTAACCGCAAAGAGCAGATGCCTTTTGCCGTCGGCTGTCTCAGTGGCAAAGTCGCTGTAGAAGCGCAGGATAGGCTGAGGAGGCTTGGCCAGATACTCAGCTAGTTTCTTCCCAAGGGATTTTGGTCTATCAACCTCTCTTAGTAATATCATTTGAGGAATTCCCCGTTAATATGCCAGTGGATATGGTCTTTTACCTTCCTTTGTTCCTTCCTGATTTCCGGGTTCAGGAGGTCCGTGATGATTAAGTACTATCATCGGGTGGTCTTTACCGCAGGTTAGGCAGTCAACTATGGTAACCCTGTTATCGGAGTAGTACTCTCTGGTTACCACTTTACCTCTGACCAGCTCGCACAGTTCACAGGTCATAGCCTCCTGCCGGCACCTCTCATCTTCACGATGAGCCAACGTGGTAGCGGTGGCTGGAGCTTACCGTCAGGTCCGGTTGGTGATGCCGGAAGCCATGACCAGAGCACCTCAGCTGGGGTGCTCATGCTGGGTCCGAGTCTCTGTCTTATTTCGGGTGGCAAGGTATCAGCCCCAAATATTGATTGGTGCCTGGCTAATCTCTCGCTTTCCGACCTCGGAACTCCAAAGGGCATATCTACACCTCCCCTCTTTTCTTTAGACCTTTAGTAATCCTTTTAGCTAGTTTCTCTGCTACATCTTCCCCCCATGGCCACTTGATACCCCATCCCCGGGGCAAGGGTGGTCCTTCTTGTGGTGCGGCAGGACGCACCTGGCTCAGGTGTTTGGTGACGATATGAGCCAGCAACATATCAGTTCTACTAACCCTATCGTACTCTGTGACCTCTAGCACCTCGCCGCATAGGGGGCATTCAACAGTGACCTTAGTAGCCATAGTTACCTACTTCTTCCATGGCCAGCGGAGTCCCAGTGCGCGGGGTAGCGGGGGACCACTTTCTGGAGGCATAGGCAAAAGGTCATTGACTGTCTGCCCTCTCCCCAGTCTCTCCAGCGGGGGTGTTGAGCCCTTGCCGAATATCCGCTCGTGAAATGATAGACGTTCAGATTCTGTTCTAGGCATTGGATTACCTCCTTTTAGAATACGCAGCCTTTCCTCTTCGGTCCACGGACCATGCTTGCCGACTCTTGCGAGCATAATGGCTGCCTCTTCCACAGTGTATCTGTGCTCTTCTATAGGAGAAGCCGCGATGTTAAAAGCCTCGCGAGTAAAATACTTTCCGGTCTCGGGCTCCCAGATAAACCCAGTTGGTAACTCAACCCAGGCATGTCCTATTCTTTTACCTTTGCTTTCAACTATCCCGTGAATTAGGTCTCCTTCTTCCTCTTTGATAACGAATCTCCAAGCATCCTCGTAGCAGGTGCCGACTTCTGGGTGGGGATCCCCCCCTATTTGTCTCTTTAGGAAAGTTGCTACTTCACCTTCGCTACGAGCCATTACAATTTGGGGGTAGGGTTGAGTGGGGTCTGCTTTTGATAAGCGATAACGGTAGCCTCTCGCATAGTCTTCCTTGTCTACAACATCCTTGGGAGACAATCGGTGAACCTCATACCCCCATTGCTTAGCTACCCTAAGTGGCTCAAGTTCAATTGCTACCTTGAATAACCTCTCATCTCCCGGATTACTCTTGGCTAAATCAGGATAGTCCTTCAATACCTCTGGCGGTACCGGCTTGCCTTCAGAGAGGGCCAATCTTACCTTTGCCTTATGCCCCCAGCCAGCCATGTCAGTGAAGGTTAGTTGCGTCAGCCCTGTTTCTTTCTTTAGTTGACTAAATGCCCTTTGTTCTGCTTCTCTACCAACAGGTGATTGTGGGTCAACAGGTCCTCCCAATATCTCATTATATCGCTTCTCCAACGAGCTAGCCCACTGGCTATATTCAGCTTGCGTCATTTGCCAGGGCTCTTTAACCTCGTGAGTAACAGCCTCGGCTTTGTGGATTGCCTCAGATTGGGCATCTTCTAACTTAGCCAACTGCAACTCTAGCGCATCCCTCCGTGTTTCCAATGCAGCGGTATCCCTTCCAGCACTCTCCGCTTCATCTATGGATGTTAGCAAATCAGCTAATTTGTCTTCTAATTTATCAATCTTCTTTTGAAGGACAACTTCAGGACTAATCTTACGACCAGGCATCTTTTCAAGCGTTGGTTGCCAGCCTGTTGGGAGAAATGGCCATTCAAAACCTTCCCTAGCCATTGCTTCTCTCAAGGTCTCTCCTTCTTTGAAGTTATGACCTGGGAATTTGGAGTTCATATAAGCAGCTTCTTCTACTAATAACCTCTCATCTCCCGGGTTACTCTTGGCTAAATCAGGATAGTCCTTCAATACCTCAGGCGGGACTGGCTTGCCTTCGGAGAGGGCTTTTTGGACTCCGTACTTGTGCATAGCAGGAGAACGAACGTGCCCATCAACATACTCCGCTTTCGTCATCTGCCAGGGCTCTTTCCCCGGGTTACTCTCCGCTGGGGGTTCACGGAATACTGGGGGAGCTGCTGGAGCAACAGGTGATTTTACCGGAGGAACGCCAGCCTTAGCCACTGGTCTCCTAGTTGCAAGCCCCATGGACTGCTCATGTAATTCACCAGGCATACGAATCAGGAGGTTATTCTTTGCCTCTCTATCTGGAGCGAATATAAACGGACTCTTCCCTCCCATTTCAATTAGTCCTTCTACCCTGTTCTTGAACGCTGGGCTGTTAAAATCCATACCAAGTTCTTTAGCAATTCCACGGAGACCTATAGCATGGTCAGGAGGAGCTTTAGGAAACCCAGCAAATGCTTTGGTATAGCTTCTATCAAAGGCAGCAATAAATTCTGCCTGGGGATTTGGGGGTTCACGGAAATTCATTTTCTACCTAAAATTTCTGGTTCTGCCATATCACCAATCCCCTCTGCTTAGTTCTCTCACCCAGGAGAAGGCTGGCTTGTCTTCAGGTGGAAGCCAGATGGCGCACCAAGCTCCCGGCGATATTTTGCCATCTACTACCGTGCAGGAGTCTGGCGATTGCCAGAAACGGCACTTCCGGCACTTATAATCCCAGAACACCGGAGGCGGTGAAAACGGCAGGTAGGCAACCTGAGACTTGGTAAATTTTCCTTTTTCAGCTACATGGGCGTTTATCTCAGCAACCCATGGCTGTAAGACTCCTGGGGACACAGTAGCATTGGCCGCGGCTTTGCTGATGGAATTGATAAGCAGGCTGGGGATAGATGCGTTCATAATTTATCTCCTTCTCACCTCAGATAGAAGTTCTGGCTTGGTATAAACAAAACGGGGCAATGGCAAACCTTCCCATGGCAAGCAAGGTCTCAAATCGGCAAAGGTGAGTTTTGGCCCTGCTTTCTCGGCATAGATGAAAGCTGAGTAGGTTATTAGACCACCTATTCCTGATATTAGAAAGATGGCTAATCCTGTTTCGGGGTCAAGCATCACTCCTCCTTCAGACTCGTTACGAACTGCAGTAAGTCCTGGGGAGCATTTTTGAGCATCTTGTCAATTCGCTTGAGGAGTTTCTCCAGCTTCTCCAGCTTCTCAACAGGCATTGAGTTGATTTCCCTGATAAGGCTGATAACCTGGTCAAGTTCAGGCGCGGATTGGGATACCCGTTCGGCTACTGTCAACACGTCCTTGATAAGCTTGAGCTGTCTGGAGTCGGGAAATTTCTCCATTGACTCGGCAATCTGGGAAAGCCGGGGGAGGCCGAGGGCCTTTTCTACTCTTTCCACTACCATGTCTTACCTCCAAAAAGTAACGAGCCAAGTTACCAAGAAGGTCGCTTGCCCCGTTCTTAAAATTGTAAGCTCTAGTTTACGCTATGTCAAGGCTTGATGAAAGGCTTCTCTTATAGTGTCGTGGATGAATTCTTTACTGATGGGCAGGCAACGCTTCAAGTCGCTGGGGAACTCATCTCCCCACATATATGGAGTGAAAGCACTTGTCATCTTCTGAAAACCGGCTTCAATTGGTGTCGGGTGGAAGTCATCCTTAATTACCATCCTGACCATAATGAACTCACCGACCCACTCTATCAGTTGTGCTAAAGTAGGTGGATTGGGGTGAGTAAGCCAGTAAGTGCCCGGTTTATCAATCCTGGCCATGGCATCGGCGACATCATCTATTGAGATGAGGTTCAATTTACCGCCAGGGTTAGCCCTGATTTGGAACACTGGCTCAATTATCGGCAGCCGCAGCGACCCCTCAATCCTGCGCCTTACGACCTCCGCTCTCTGATGTACTTTGACTACCAGGGTGATAAACTGGGAAAAGTGGCCGGGGTAGAAGTGCTGGGGGGTGCCCATGATTATTGAGGGCTTGAAGATAGTAACCCTGGGAATCCTGGACTCACCTACCATTGACTCACAGAAAGCCTTGGACTGTTCGTAGGTGTTTCTCCCCTGGGTGTAGGCGGTCGAGGTAAAGTAGAGGCAGGGTATCTCATACCTTTCGCAGAAGTCAATGACATTCCTGGTACCCTCAACATTCGTTTGCCATATTGACCCGTCCCTATCCTCCCCCAGGCGGTGGATGCCAGCCAGGTGGTGGACGCAGTGGATATCCCCGGGCACATCCCCCAGTCCCAGGTTAGGTTCAGTGATGTCCCCAACCAGGGGGATGAGGTTTTCTCTAGCCTCTGGCGGGTGCCGTGAGAGACCGTAAACCTTATGTCCTTTTGCCAGCAATTTGGGAATAAGAGCTTGCCCCACGAATCCGCTTGCACCGGTGAGTAATACCGCGTTCATTGCTACCTCCTTATGAATACCAGCCAGACCATACATCAAACAGCCCCCAAATGAAGTAGTAAATATCAGCCAGTTTATCTACCATAGGTGCCCTCCCAAACAGGGTGTAGTTCTGGAACCGTAAGGAAGTCCTGTGGGAGCGGAGGCTTCGGGATTATGAAATCGTACGCCTCATCTACCAGCTCGGAGCAGATAAAGTGGGAGTTATGAAGGTAGCCGAAGCCAAACCTTCGCCTGGTCAGCTTGTACCAGATAAGCCTGAGAAGGATGTAGCGAGGGATAGCCCAATAGTCGTACCACGAACTGGGGTTATCTGCTATTATTTCTGCTCGTTTTGCAGCCTTCATGGCTTTTCCTTCGTCCTCGTGCCTCAGAACCAGCATATACCTCCCTGCTGATGCAGTAAGCGCCCGGATTAGGACTCCACGACCGATGCTTTCAATTACCAGCGGTAGCCCGCGCTTTGTGGTAGCGAAGTAGATTGCTACGTGGCCCCACTTGCTACCTAGCAGCCAGTCTTTGAGTTTCCGATAGATACCGGTCTCCTCGCTTCTCATTAAGATAACATCGCCCGGTTCTGGTTTATACATTAGTGCACATCTAGTCCCCTACGATTTGGCCTACCAGAAGCAATATTGGGTAGCAGGCTGCCACCAGCACCACGAACCCCCCAACCTTCCTGAAGTTACCTCTTAGTAAAACAAGGGTGGCCATCAGTCCGGGGAAGGTAAAGAAAGTTATCGCTGTCATCGGGGCAAGGATGCCTAAATAGATGAGGAAGACTTGGTAAAGTAACACGAACAGGAACCACGACATTACATACCACTCCAGAGCAATACCATACTCCCAGACCTTGTAGGCCAGGCTCTTAACCCCCTTCTTGAGGTTTTGCTCAGCGTCGGGCCACTCATCAAAAGCCAGCCCGAGGTAGCAGAGCACTATAGCAGTAGGAACGCTTACTATTAACCCAACCAGCCAGGGCGGGTCCGGGTTTACCGAGAACATGCCAATCAGAACAGCTATAGGCCCAACTCCAGCGGCAAGAGCTGTTTCATGAGTCCAGTTGAACTTTCCCCAGGAGTACCAGAAGGTAATCAGCATCCCGGCGATGGCCAGCGACAGCAGTACCCAGCTCACATTTATTGCCAGATAGATTATTGGCACCAGAGCCAGGACATACCAGCTGATAGCATTAAAGGCTACCTCTTTCACGCTGACTATGCCGTTTTCAATAAGATTCTGCCCTCCAGTGTAGTCCTTCTCAGCGCTGCGGTCCTCAACCTCTCCCTTGTCCAGACCAGTCCAGGCATAATCAAGAAAGCTGTTGAAGGCATGTCCACCAGCCATAATTAATAGCCCAGCTACTAGAGCTATCCAGGCATGGGGACACAAGCCCCCGGCTAGCACCGCTCCTATCAAAAGTGAGCATCCAAAAAAGGGTGCTGCGAACCACCGGGGCAAGGTCCACAGGTGTGCTTTAACTTTGTCTTTCAAGATTTCCCCTCCTCTTTCAATTCGTTCCTCAGTTGGCAGCATTTTTCTTAAAACCCTCCTTTAATTAGTGGTGCAAATACAAAATAGCCCAGTAGAAACGCCATAATAAATTAGGGCAAGGGGACTGCCTGCTTTAGCTGGCAGAGGAATTGCCCTACCTCCTTTCCTGTGGTATAATAAGAATGTAGCCGTCCGATACCGGCTTTGTCATTGTATCGGGTGGCGAAGTCGGTAAAAGGATGGCTTAACTTTTGCGTAGGACTTTTAAGTATCGCCTTTACCCAAACAGAGAGCAGGCAAAAGCTCTTGAGCATCAGCTTAATGAGGCTCGCTCTCTGTATAATGCCGCTCTCCAGGAACGCCGCGAGGCGTGGCGAATGCAGAAACTGAGCCTTAACTACTACGACCAATCTAACCAGCTCAAGGAGATACGAGACGCGGGTAACCTTGAACTGGCCAACTACTCCGCCTGCCAGGATATGCTCCGGCGGGTTGACAAGACCTTCAGGGCTTTCTTCCGCAGGGTGAAGGCAGGGAAGAAAGCGGGATATCCTCGTTTCAAGTCCAGGGATAGATTTGACAGCTATGCTTTTCCCGCCTGGGGAGACGGCTGCCACCTGACGGACGCTGGCAGGCTTAAAGCCCAGGGAGTCGGCATCATCAGACTGAAGATGCACCGCCCTATTACCGGTGAGATTAAGACCCTTACCTTGAAGCATGAAGCCGGGAAGTGGTACGCCTGCTTCAGTGTAGTTATCGATGTTGGTTCCCCCCTGCCGTCGCCGGAGGCTATAGGTATCGATGTGGGGCTTTGTTCCTTCGCCGCCCTCTCCAATGGAGAGCTGGTGGCTAATCCCCGTAACCTCAAAGCGGGACTGGGGAAGCTGCGCCGGTGTCAGCGGAAGGTCGCCAAGCGTAAGAAAGGCAGCACCGGCCGGCGAAAGGCCGTCCGGTTGCTCCAGAAGGCCCACGCCCGCATCCGTAACCAGCGTTCGGATTTCCAGCATAAACTTAGCCGGCAGATTGCCGATAACTACGGCCTTGTCGCCGTCGAGGATTTGAATATCAAAGCGCTGGCCAGAAGTATGCTGGCTCAATCGGTCAGTGATGCAGGCTGGGGTTCTTTCCTTGCCAAGCTCGCCTACAAAGTGGAGGAAACTGGTGGGCAGCTGGTTAAGGTTAACCCCAACGGGACTTCGCAGGTATGCTCCCGCTGCGGGTGTCTGCCTAATGTTCCTAAATCTCTTGCTGACCGTATTCACTCCTGCCCTTCCTGCGGGCTGGTCATTGACCGTGATGTCAACGCCGCCCGTAATATCCTTACTCGTGCGCTTGGACTGAGCGTTTGGGACGAAACGTGGCACAATGGTGCGAGCGTGTCCCAAGAAGCCGTCTGCTTTAGCTGACGGAGTAGTCACTATC
>Ga0315547_1000180_pt1 | contig 69268 bp, 58 predicted proteins | sample SalMarSW160240MG_2_FD_202542 | JGI IMG/M metagenome (GOLD analysis project Ga0315547, IMG submission 202542) | Salt marsh sediment microbial communities from the Plum Island Ecosystem LTER, Massachusetts, United States - Salt Marsh Sediment SW1601-240 ...
CCGGAAGGTGAAATAATCGTAACTCGTGTTCTACCATCGCCGGCTCGGCCTAACTTTTTGCATAGGCTGTCCAGTTGAGCCTGATCAGCCGTCTGCGACTTCAGCGAAATTTGCTCGGCGACAACATACGCCAATCTATTAAGCTCATCACGGGTCTGGTTATGATAGAAATGGCGAAAAGAACAGGTGCAATACCAAGTCACAGCGATTAAAGCTATAAGAGTAATAAGCAGGAAAGAAGGATAAAGCTGCCAAATTATTCTTCTGTTCATCGGTCAGTCTTTGAACCTGTAACCTACACCGCGAACGGTTTCTATATACTTGCCGCAAGGCCCCAGCTTTTTTCGTAAAGACACTATTTGAACATCTACGGCTCTATCGGTTACCAGATAGTCGCTGCCATGGAGAGCATCTACAATCTGGTACCGTGTAAAAACCAGACCTGCTCGTCTCGCCAGCGTATGCAGGATGTTAAACTCTGTAAATGTAAGCTCAACCGGCCCGTTTTTAATTAGCACTTCACGTCGGCCTGAGTCAATGGTTAATTCATGGATTTTCATCGTGGCTGTCTCTTCAGTACGCTCAACCATTCTCCGTAGAATCCTCCTAACCCGCGCAACTAATACTTTTCCGCTAAAAGGCTTGGTCATGTAATCATCAGCCCCCAGTTCAAGTCCCGTGATAATATCGACTTCCTCTCCCTTAGCTGTAAGCATCACTACTGGTATGGACTTTGTCTTGGAATCGCCCTTAAGCCTTTTGCAAACTTCCAGGCCGTCGATACCCGGCAGCATCAAATCCAGAATCACAAGTGCCGGCTGCTTTTGCCCGGCGATATCCAGAGCCTTTTCACCTGTTCCACAGGTAAGCACATCGTAGCCCTCACGAACAAGATTTAATCTTACAAGCTCCTGAATGTCGGCCTCGTCATCCACTACAAGTATAGTCGCTTTGCTCATTCTCGCAGAGTCCTTCGGACAAATTCCTTCCGAACATACATAACTTGAGGAAATTCCACCAATAAAGTCTTAAATAATCAATTAACTCATTAGTATTAGTTGTCGGACAATCATATAATAAAATTAGAGCAATTCCAAATCTGTTCTTAGTCCACTTTCATTTTGTTTATTGGTAATATTATTACGTCTGAACACAACTTCAGCCTATTAAACACCTTATACACACTGTTAGAATTGTTTACAGCTACTTGGCTATATCTTGACATGAAATTAACACAATTTTAACATAATCCTAATATTAACCTAACCGCTGCCTTATATAACTCTAACAGTTTTTGGCAGCTCGTTGGATGGTTTAGTCAGATATAATAAGCTGTAAAATTAAGGAGTCAAAAACATGCGGAGCAAAATGAAGACGGTCATATTAGCTATAGCGTTTTTAAGTGTTGCACTTTGTTTAGATAGCGGTTGTGGCAAAAGACAAGACAGGCATGCAAGAATCAGGATTTCCGGCTCGACATCTGTCTTTCCATTTGTTGAAATGCTGGCCGAAGCTTACGAGAAACTCAGGCCGGACATACAGGTGGACGTCCAGGCTGGCGGCTCAACTGTAGGGATTATTTCAGCCAGAGACGAACTGTGTGACATCGGAACCTCCTCGAGACAGCTCCATGAAGAGGAAAAGAATGGCCTCAAGATCACTGAAATAGCACGAGATGGTATCGCCATTATTGTGCATCCTTCGAACCATGTCGATTCGCTCTCAACAGAGCAAATAAGAGACATTTACTCACACAGGATTACAAGCTGGAAAGAAATAGGCGGCGATGATGCGTCAATTGCTTTTGTGACTCGTGAGGAAGGTTCCGGAACAAGGGGGGCTTTTTGCAGCATTATTATGAAGGGCGTCAAGATAGCCACGCGTGGCCTTGTGCAGGATTCCAACGGTTCCGTACGAGAGGTTGTAGTGACCAGCCCATACGCGATAGGTTATATTTCACTGGCACTGGTGAATGAAAAGGTAAAGACAATCGCAGTAGATGGTGTTTCTCCTACCCACGAGAATTTAGTCAACGGCAAATACGGAGTAGTGAGACCTTTCCTGTTCGTTGTAAAAGGCGAGCCGGAAGGACAGGTAAAAAGCTTTATAGATTTTGTCCTCGGAGAAGAGGGACAAAAGGTCTTAACAAAAGAGGGCCTGCTTAGTCCTCTCAACAAATGAGTCCGACAAAAGATCGCTTTATTAGCTCGATTCTTTTCGCGATAGCGTCTTTTTCGATTACAGCGCTGTTTGTAATCGGTCTTTTCATATTCATCGAAGGCTTTCCCATAATACTAAGAATTGGCATAGGAAAGTTTATTTTGTCAACCGACTGGTCTCCACTTGAGGGACGGTTCGGCATTCTTTCCATGATTGTGGGATCGCTTTGTGTAGCTGTCGGAACGTTGATTGTAGCAGTGCCTCTCGGCGTGGGCTGTGCTATATACCTTTCGGAATTTGCCTCAAAACGAACTGTCGCTATCATTAAGCCTGCCATTGAATTGCTGTTCGCTATCCCCTCTGTTGTCTATGGATTCGTAGGAGTTCTTTTCATCGTGCCGTTCGTTAGAACTCATCTTGGCGGCCAGGGACATGGATTCTGCATACTGACTGCATCTGTCGTTCTGGGTATTATGGTGCTTCCCGTCATTGTGGGAATGTCAATCGATGCCCTGCAAGCTGTGCCAAAGGTATATCGCGATGGGTCTCTTGCCCTTGGCGCAACCAAGTGGCAGACTACGACTATGGTCACTCTTCGTGCAGCACGTTCGGGTATTCTGGCTGGTGTCATTCTCGGCATGGCTAACGCGATAGGAGAGACAATGGCAGTGATAATGGTGATTGGCAACGCAGTGGTAATGCCAAATTCACCGCTGGATTCCGTCCGTACACTGACGAGCAACATTGCTCTTGAAATGGGTTACGCCACAGGCGAGCACAGGCAAGCATTATTCGCCACCGGTGTTGTACTTTTCGTGATAATTATGATACTCAATGCTATGACAAGGTATGTCACAAGGAAGCGAATCGCTTAGAAATGAAAAGACCACATCCAAAAACGCAGGAACTTATCGCAAAGACTATCCTCTCGTTGTTCGCAGCAATAGTTGTTATGACACTTCTCGCTATCGTCGGCTATGTTGTGGTCAAGGGCGTGAGAGTTATTAACGCCGATTTTCTTTTCGGCTCTCCTAAGTCGATGGGAAGAGAGGGAGGGATTTTGCCCTTTATCATAAGCACACTCTATATAACCGTAACAGGGTTGCTCATTTCTATTCCGCTGGGCTTGGGCTCTGCCATTTACCTCACGGAATACACCTCAGAGGGCTGGCCTACAAAGGTGATACGCTTCGGCATAGACTGCCTGGCCGGCGTTCCGTCAATAGTGCTTGGGCTGTTCGGATTTACATTCTTTGTCAGGCTTTTGAACTTTAGCTGGTCAATACTTTCGGGTGGACTGACCGTGAGCCTGATGATACTTCCGTTTATAATAAGGTCGAGCGAAGAAGCAATAAGAGCCGTTCCTTCATCCTATCGGGATGTAGCGTTCGCTACAGGAGGAACGAGGTGGCAATGTGTAACAAGAGTGGTGCTTCCCTGTGCCCTTCCCGGCATCGTCACGGGCATAATATTGGCGATCGGCAAATGTGTAGGTGAAACCGCATCGGTCATCTTTACCGCCGGCACTTCATTGCGCATACCAATGTCGATGTTTGATTCCGGCAGGACGCTTGCGGTCCACTTCTACCTGCTCGTTAGAGAAACCGGAGCAAGTGACATGGCTTATGGATCAGCCGCTACTCTTCTGATTTCTATACTTGTCGTGAACTTTTTCGCATATTGGCTTATGCGAAAGTTCATTTCACGCGTCTCATAAGATTGCAGAGGACTGCAAAGTGCAGACAGATCGCGAATCGGAAAGAATAAAGATTATTGTCAGGGATTTCAGCTTCTACTATGGTGCTCAACCCGCGCTTAAGGGTATCAGTCTTGATGTTCGTGAGAATGAGATTTTTACCGTAATTGGTCCAGCAAGGAGTGGAAAAACGACGTTTTTGCGATGTCTGAACAGGATGAACGATTCGATTGCAAACACAAAAAGAAGCGGACAAGTAATGCTCGATGGTAAGGAAATCTTTGCCGGCGATATCGATGTTGCGGACCTGCGTAGGCGTCTCGGCATGGTCTTTGCCATACCGGTTGCTCTACCCAAGTCAATTTATAACAACCTTGCCCTTGGGCCGAGAATGCGAGGAATCCATAGCAAAAAACGCCTGTATGAAATTGTGGAGAGAAGCCTCAAAGCAGCCTACTTGTGGGATGAAGTTAAGAACAGGCTGCACGAGTCGGCGCGGAAGCTTTCCGGCGGTCAACAGCAGAGACTGTGCTTAGCCAGAGCCATGGCATTAGAGCCGGAAGTGCTGCTGCTGGATGAGCCGTGTTCCGGACTTGACCCAATTTCGACGAGAAAAATAGAAGAAGCACTGCTGGAGCTGAAGAAGCAATACACTATCATCCTCGTCACCAACATCACCGGTCAAGCTGCAAGAGTGGGTGACAGGACGGCTTTTTTCTTGATGGGAGAGCTTATCGAATGTGACCTTACGGAGAGAATATTTACAAATCCGCATGATGAGCGCACCTCGGATTATCTGACCGGCAAATTCGGTTAATGTGTTGCCGGTAACTGTCTCTGAATTTATTAGTGAGTAACAGCGATGAACAAAACGTATCCTCTACAGACAAAGAACTTGGACTTCTATTACGGAAAGTTCCATGCATTGATAGACGTCTCGCTGTCTATTGAGGAAAAGGCCATAACAGCGATAATCGGTCCTTCAGGATGCGGTAAGTCAACACTTCTTCGCTGCTTTAACCGAATGAACGATACAATTGAGAGCACACGGATCGAAGGAGATGTTCTTGTTGATGGCAAAAACATCTATGATGGTGATACCGACCTGACCTCGCTGCGAAAGAAAGTGGGTATGGTTTTTCAGCATCCTACTCCGTTTCCTCTATCTATTTTTGACAATGTAACTTACGGGCCCCGAGTACATGGCGAGAGACGGACCGACCGTCTGAGCTGGATTGCCGAACGCAGTCTCTCGGACGTACACCTGTGGGAAGAAGTCAAAAACCGGCTGCGGAGTCCTGCGCTTGATCTGTCGCCGGAGCAGCAGCAGAGGTTATGCATTGCGAGACTTATAGCAGTTAAGCCGGAGATTATACTAATGGATGAACCGTGTTCCGCCCTCGATCCGATTGCGACATCTCATATAGAGGAATTGATGCTTGAGCTGTCGAGGGATTACACCATTCTCATTGTCACTCATAACATGCAGCAGGCCGCACGTGTGTCACAGAACACAGCTTTCATGCTCTTAGGAGAACTCGTAGAGCACGGTCGGACTGCTCAGATATTCCAGAATCCGGTAAACAACAGAACAAAAGAGTATATAACTGGCAAGTACGGTTAGTGACAAAACAAGCAAGTGTACAGAGCCCGCCGCGGCGGGTCGAATTTGAAGAAAAAGGAGCAAAGCTATGACACTACATTTGCAAAGAGAAATCGACAATTTGAAAAAGGATATATTGAGCTTGGGGTCAATGGTCGAGCTGAGCGTCCACGAGGCAACAAAGGCAATCGAAACCCAGGACGAGGCTTTGGCCAAAAGCGTTATCGAGAAAGACATAGAAATCAACCAAAAGGAAGTAGATATAGAGGAGTCTTGTCTGAAGATATTGGCACTTTACCAGCCCGTCGCCAGCGACCTCAGATTTATTGTTGCAGTACTTAAGATAGACAACGACCTTGAACGTATAGGCGATCTTGCCGTCAACATTGCAGAGCGTGCGGTTTTTCTGGCTTCGCAGCCAAAAGTGAAAATCTCTTTTGACTTCCCGAGCATGGCTTCAAAAGCCCAGACAATGTTAAAGGACAGTCTTGATGCCTTGGTCAACCAGCGTGCCGACCTTGCAATGGAGGTCTGTGCCGGCGATGATGTTGTTGACAAAGTAAACCGCGAAATGTACCTGAAGGTTCAGGAGGCAATTCATAAACATCCTGAGCAAACAGAGTCTCTAATTCACCTTCTCTCGGTCTCCCGTCACTTAGAGCGCATAGCAGACTGTGCTACCAATATCGCTGAGGATGTAATTTACATGGCTAAAGGTGAGATTGTTCGGCACAAGGTCGAGGAGTACAAATCCAACATAAACAGATAAATAAGCTACTTCTGGATTGGTATGAGGGATGTTATATACTTCACCAAACTAACCAGCAAAAAGCTAAAACTGAGCGCAACTAAATTAACAATCAAATTGTGAAATCTTTTAGTCCAAACTCTGCCATACCCTGATTTTTTCTGCGCTTTTCTTCTATAGTATTGTATCGTTTCTGCGAAACAATGGCTGTTTTCCGCGAAAGACTATGCGCTGAACAAAATATATGTAGTCACCACAATTTCTTGAATTAGGGGAAAAGTCAGATAATTTGATTGGAGATAAGAGAGAGAAGCTGAGTTCCAGTTTTGCGCTAGTCTTTTAGGTTATACGTTTCTAAATTTATTAGTGCTGTCCTTTAGCCAGCAGGGCAAGGCGGATTTAGGCTGGAAAAAGTGCAATAGCCCAGTAATTGATGCTGTTCTGGGTTGGTGGTTTTAATGAGAAGATTAGCGATTTTATAAATAAAGAGAATGAAAGCCTGGTTCATGACTAATACACAAAACTCAAAGAGTTACCAGTCAGTAGGTGTTTTAGACGGAGAGCCAACGAGCTCCAGCTCAAACGGTGAGGTGTTCTCCAGCAGCGAATGGGCAGAGCTTGTTAATAAACTTTCCATATCTCCGAGACAAGCAGAAGTAATTCAGCGTATTTTGTCAGGCCGATCTGATAAACAGATTGCTATGGATCTACAGATAGGTTTGCCTACAGTCCGTACACACCTAAACAGGGCTTTTCTAAGATTTGGTGTACAGGACCGCATAGAGCTTGTTATTTATGTGTTTCGCAAGTTTCGGGAACTTTGCCGCACAGACAGGTGTCTCCATTTGTAGTGACATGATAATGAACGACTTATTTCGTTTACAGTTATCAGAAATTATTGAGGGTATGAAAAGTAATTGTGCCTGGGCGTACAAAAATAATTACAAACGATGAATGGATAAGAGCTGAAAAAGGCAGGTTTAGTCTCAAGTCCAAACCGCTGTTAGTAATAATGGCCTTAGTGGCTATAGTGGTGCTTGGTGTTATGGCAGACACAGTTTTGGAAATTGGGATTGATCGGCCCAATGATGTATTGGTGAACTATACAAGCCTCCTGGAGCCGTTCAACCTAAACACTGTACCGCTGGTGAACGAAGGCACGTGGACAGGATTCGACAATTGGGTTCGCCCTGCGACAAACTACCCGATTAGACTGACCATACATAGCCCTTTGCAGCGACCTTGGTCGCCACCTTTGCTACCTACGTTGCCTTCACCATCAATGTCAACTTCGTGGTCACCTAAGACCATCGTGGTGGCCCATGGTAATAAAGATAGCTAGTGTCTATTGACGGGTCATATTTATATGGGCTTTTATAGATATAGATTGTACTTGGTCAGCCGTATGGGCTTTCAAGGAGGAAAGCCCCCGGTTGATCAGGGTGCGAAAGAGCAGCCCCGTTCGATAAGATTTAAACAGAAAATAAAATTGGAGGAGTGAAAAGTAAAGCTCAACAAGGGTAGCCGAGAGGTTTGGTCCGTCAGCGGTGGATCGAAGATTAAGACAATTTCAAGTTTGTTTATCTCCACTCTTGCCTATCTATTCGGTTGTTTTTAGCGTGTTCATTTCCCCGTTTAGCTGGCACCCTTACCGTGCCGGTTTTTTTATATTTGTTTAGCCATCGCCGGTACGGCGATGATTAAATTCCAGTTATTTGCAATTGAAGAATTTTTTTTGTTGCATTCGTAATCTTGGCTTGCTCACTCATTCGAACCGGCCAGACCCATAGAATTTTTTCTCTATCGGCGACAATAAGCACCTTTGCCCGTACTTGTTGCGGAATTCTCGTCGCAGTCAGAAATTTGCCTACCTTTTTCTGCCCCGGCAGACCCAACGGCCAAAACCTGTCACCATCCTGCCGAGAACGAACAATTAACGGCAGTTTCAGTTTGTCCATGTCAAATCTCTCGACACATCGCGATACAGAACCCCCCTGCTTTCTTGCGAAAGCAAGAAGGGGGACTAAATATATTGTTGCTTCTATTGAGTATTGGCCGAATTGTGTCCGGCCTGGAATCTCTAATTCGGTATTGCTGCAGATTGCGTTGCTGCAAACATTTTCTTTTTTGTATCGTGCAAAAATCAGGTTCTTATATTCACGTTTAGCTACAAATCCGTTAGGTAATTCAATTCTTTTACCACTAATATTTTGTTTAGCTAATCGCAATATCTTCTCGTAATGCTGTTGAGTCAGCCCTCTCTCTCCGCTGCCGAGAGTGGTTAAGCTTCGCCTGATAAGCTCAACTTTTACCGGCTCCGGCTCCGATAGAAAGTTTTTCAAATTTAGTTCTACCTCACCGCCGACACATTTGGCCAGCCTCGGCCATGCCTTTTCCGCCCGATTGCAAACGAAACTATAAAATCGCAGAGCAGATTGAGATAAGCTAAACAATTTTTCTACGATAGAGCTGCTGTACTCTTTTTGTAAAGTCGGCAGCAGCCGATGACGAATGTAGTTTCGCCTGTATGTGCAGTCAGCATTTGTGTGGTCTGTCTGCCATTTTAGGTTCCGCTGCTGCAAATATTGCATTATTTCATCCCGTGTGACACATAGTAACGGCCTTACGAACTTAATGTTATCGTTAAAAGCTCGTATTGGCCAGATGCCACCTAAGCCGCGAAAACCTGTTCCCCGGCTCAGTCGTTGCAGCACGGTCTCGGCATTGTCATCCTTTTGATGACCCGTGACTATCCGGCTGCAGTTATTAGCTTTGGCAATATCAAGCAGACTTTCGATTCGCAATTGACGAGCGGCTGTTTCTATCGATAGTTTGTTTTGATAGGCAAAACTACGTACGTCCACCCGTTTTGTGGCTATGGGTAGATTCAAATCGGTTGTTTGTACTACAACAAAACGCTCATCTGTGTCAGCTTCGGCTGCTCTTAATTGATGATTTATGTGAGCACAGAATAGCTCGACGGTTAAAACCTCCTCTGCTTTAAGTGCACATATCGTATATAGAAGCGCAATTGAATCAGCTCCGCCGGAAACAGCTAACAAGACTGTTTCTTGCGGGCCGAAAAGGCCATTTGCTTCGATAAAATCCGCTATCTTTTTCTCAAATTCTAACATTTGGTTAAATGGTTGCTCTGTTGAAAAGAGTTCAGAATGTCATTTCGAGCGAGCCGCAGGCGAATCGAGAAATCTATTTTTGAGCAGATTTCTCCACTTCGCGACGCTCCGCGTCGCTTCGGTCGAAACGACGGTGAGGCTTTTCAACAGAGCATGGTGATTGGTGAGTGGTAATTATTAAACTACTTAATCAATCACCATTTAACCAGTCCCTAAGGGACCAGTTACCAATCACCAATTAAAATGGGCCTGATTGCAACCAGGCCCAAGGATAGAATGCAAAGAGTCTCGCTCAATTTTTAGTCTATATCACTTACTGCCTTCCTCCTGTTTAGTAAGCTCTCTGATCCGCTTTTCCGTAAATTGTCTCCATTTGAGATGCTGCTTTCCTTCCTTTTGCAAAGCCTGTTGATAAAGCTCCAGGGCTTCGGCTCTGCGGTGTAAGCGTTTATCCAATATAAATGCTGCTCTGAACCTTGCAGGATACGACGCTTCCGGGTTCCACTGGTATGTTCGCTGATAATATAAAAGAGCTATGGTATAGTCCTTGAAATAGTCGTAAATCCCACCTGCCTTAAATGCGGCATCGTCAATTTTATCGCTGGATGGATGTTTTCTTATCAGTTGGTCGTATTTGTCCAGTACCAAACGCAATAAATCATTATCTTTAATAACGACTAACAGTTCGGCCTTTTTTTGGAGATGTAACACCTCCTCATAAAGTCTATCAGCTTCAGGGATCGGCGTGCTTGCTTTTAGCTTAGGCCCAGCCGCCTCAGCCTCAATGATGTATTTATACTTTGGCATAGTATCCAGTCCGTTCAATTCCTTTTTAGCCCAGTCCAGCTTCATATTGTTGCCCGTATCGGTATAGTGCTGCACCAGCGACGCAAGACTCTGCTGATACGCCCGCCGGTTGACTACTACCTGCTCTACAATATCGATTTCGCCGGCCGCCGTTTTTGCAGCTACGGCAGCAGTCCCAGCTTCTGTGGTAACAAGCTGGCCCCGGCCGCTATCATACGTTTGGCAACCAATTAAAATTGTCGCTAAGATTATGAGTGTTGTGTTCAAAGCTATTTTTGCCATAAAAGCCTCCCTTCAATTTTATACCTAATCGTGCAGGTAGAATTATTGTCAAACTCCAATTGACAATCGAAAATCCCTGGATGCGTAATAAATATTTTATAGTAATCAATTATCAATTGGAGCCTTGTGCGTCAAGAATAAAGTCTCAAAAATATTCATCGGTTTCAGTCCTCAATGAGGTTTGTAACAGGCCGCGTTTTGTTAATTTGCAAAAATCTGCTGTAGGCCGAAGATCACATCCCAGCAGCAGTTAGTCACCGATTTCTATAAATTTTCACCAAAATTTGCCTTACACTCCAAGTCAATACTCCATATACTATCTGGAACACCGCTGTAAAGTGCGTCGCAGAGTGTGAATCACTGTTTTTAATCGAAAAGTTGATCTCCACATAAAAGAAGGGAAAAAAGATGTATTCCTTTTATACCGAACCCGAAAAGCTGTTCGCTGCCATCGGCCCTGTAGTTATTATAGCTGTCGCGGTTTTTCTGCTGGTCGTTTCCTTATCGATACTTGTGATAACAGCAATTGTCTATTGCAAGATATTTCACAAAGCCGGCTATCATTGGGCACTCGGACTTCTTATGTTAGTACCCATAGCCTGTACAATTATGCCCTTTGTCCTTGCCTTTGGCCATTGGCCCATACATAAAGAACTCGAAAAGCTCCGCCAACAACAAAATACACAAAGATGAATCTATGAATTCCTTAATACGTGTGGATAAATAACCCCGCAACCTCGCTCCGCCGAAGCGGCTACGCAAAGGCGAGTGAATTGCGGGGCTAAATATGACAATTTGTTTAGCCCCCAAATTTATTTGGGGGTTTTCCTTACGGTTATAATTATAGTCACAGCATCAGCAGACTGACGGCCATTACAAGCATTCCCAGTACTATGCCGACAATTACTAAGTGTCCATGCCCGTAACGGTGCGCCATCGGCAGCAGCTCATCAAGCGATATATATACCATCACTCCCGCGACAAAGCCCAGGACGGCTGCGAGGACAGCAGGCGTCAAAAATGGCAGCAGTATCAAATAGCCAACTATAGCTCCCACCGGTTCGGATACGCCGGACAAAAATGAGTAAAAAAATGCCTTGTTCTTATTTGACGTAGCGTAAAAGATAGGTACAGATACTGCGATTCCCTCCGGGATGTTGTGTATGGCGATTGCTATAGCGATAAAAACTCCCAGCTTTACGTCACTAAGTGCCATAGTAAATGTAGCTAAGCCCTCCGGAAAGTTATGAATGCCGATAGCCAATGCGGTAAGCACACCCGTCCTCATAAGGTAATTGTCTTTTCGGGGACTTGTAGGGGCATCGAGCCCCTTGTATTCGTGTGGATTTTCCGCTTCAGGTATGAGCGCATCTATCAGCCCGATAGCTGCTATGCCGATAAAGAAGGAAAGCAAGCCCCAGATTTCGCCGACAGCTTTAAAAGAACCGGGCAGAAGCTCCATAAAGGAGATATAAATCATCACGCCGGCTGACAAGCCCAGCGAAAATGATAGATAGGCTATTCTCGGCTTCTTAATGAAGTAGGCGATTGCGCTGCCTATACCTGTGGAAAGACCTGCAATTACCGTAAGCAGCAAAGCCCAGCCAATATTGCCGGATACATCCATATTATGCTCTAACTATACGAGCCACAAGTGGACCGCTCCCTTATGGTCGCGGCTCTGAGGCTCTGATTCGAGATAAAATATAAACTGTGGACTATTTAGCCCGTTTTCGGCTTTCCTGGCAGAATTTGCTCATTAGCTCCATTGCCTTGCTCATTTTTTCAGCAGAGCCATCCATTTTCACGTATGCGTCAACTAACTCCAGCAATTCAGGCGCCGGCTCAACCGAGCCGTAATGGTGTGCAACGTTAGCAATAGCAGCATCAAGGCCGTACTTCATAGCCTTTGCCACGTACGCCCTGCATACGCCGATTCTTCGTCCCGGCAGATCCTGTGCACAGTTACTTACCCCAAGCACACAGTGGACAGCCCTTAACTTTGGATCGCTCTTTATCTTCTTTATCGTCTCAAACGTACGGTAGGTATAACCCGGCACACCTGGTTCCATAGGCATATCTATCGCCAGTGGAAATAAAGTTGTGTCAAAGTAAATCTGGTTCGGCTTGAAGCCGTATTTGCCGACCGCCGTATCAAAGATTTGCTGTGCTAAAGAATAGAGCTCGTCAACCGAGTGCGAACCGCCCGGACCTGTAGGCGCTTCTTCGCTGACCAATAGGCCAACAAACGCGAAGTCGAAATCTCTCTTGAGTGGCAATATATTATCCATCGTATAAACCTTGACCGAATTGATCAGAGGAGAACGAATGACGGATGATCGAAGTCTTTCCTCTGTCTTCTGTCCTCTGTCCTCCGATGTATTGTACCATTCCTTCAAACCTGCTATCAGGACATTGTTGTCACTGCTGTCGATGCAAATGGGCACACCGCTGCCCCACTTGCGGACCATCTTAACGTATTGGCGCATCATATCGGCGGCAATCTGTGGGTCGTCCTCTCCAAAGGCATCAAGATTGACCGCTATATAATCAGCACCCTCGGCTGCCTGCGACTCGATTAAACCCTTGATATAATCCAACTGCTCGCTTGGCTTTGAATACGCAGCAGTTCCGAGTTCTCTCAACTGCTTCATTACCTCAGCGGTCTTTGGAATTGAAGCATGAATTGATTCACCAATAATAATCAATGGTTTTTTCATTTCGATTGTTTCCCCTTTCGTTTCTTTGTATATATTTTGCCAAACATGAAATACACAGCCATCCCCAAGCCTTGTGGTGAGCCTGTCGAATCCATCGGACCCCGCTTCACAGGTGTCCTACACTTGTGGCTGCCACACATTCTTCAGCTTCATTGGGTGGCAGCCTCATCCCTTAGGGATGGGGCTGGTTTTTCTCCTGCATTGCTCCATTAGCTCTATAAATGTTTGGAAAAGGTAGTTCGAATCGTGGGGGCCTGGCGAGGCCTCCGGATGATACTGAACAGCGAACGCCATAAGTTTCCTGCATGAGATTCCCTCAGCCGTATTGTCATTTAAATTGATGTGTGTCAGTTCAACATCTCTCTCGACCCGGCTCGAGACGAGTTTTTTTTTCAGCGAATCCATATCCACACAGAATCCGTGGTTCTGGCAGGTGATTTCAATTCGTTTTGTTTTCAGATTTTTTACTGGGTGGTTCGCGCCCCGGTGGCCAAATTTTAGTTTATAGGTCTTCGCTCCGAGCGCAAGCGCCAGAAGCTGATGGCCGAGACAAATGCCGAATATCGGCACCTTACCCAAAAGCTGCCTGATTGTCTCGATGGCGTAAGTTACAGGCGCCGGGTCACCGGGGCCATTGCTCAAAAATACTCCGTCAGGCCTTTGAGCCAAAACTTCCTTTGCCGATGTTTGGGCCGGCACCACATAGACCTCACAGCCATGCGAGCGAAGCAGCCTGAGGATATTATATTTGGCGCCATAATCAAAAGCCACTACCTTGTACTTCTGGGGCGGCTTAAACTGCCTATTGTTTAATATATCTATTATTCCTTCGTCCCAATAATATGGTTTCTTTGAAGTAACATCTTTGACTATGTCCCTTCCTATCAGACCCGGATAGGCCTTAAGCTTCTTTTTGAGGCTCGTCAGGCTAAGCTCTGTTGAAGAAATTATGCCCCTCATAGCTCCCTGGACTCGGATATGCTTTACCAGAGCTCGAGTGTCGATACCTTCAAGACCGATAACGTTATTATTTATTAGATAATCGCTCAGTGATTCTTTACTTCTGAAGTTGCTCGGCTGACGGCAGTTTTCCTTAACAATAAAACCGCGAGCATAAACCTTTTTCGATTCGGTGTCTGTTTTATTGGTTCCAACGTTGCCGATTAAAGGATACGTCATAGTGATTATCTGCTCGTGGTAGGAAGGGTCGGTCATTATCTCCTGATAGCCGGTCATGCTGGTATTGAATACCACTTCGCCGCACTGCTGTCCCTTGGCGCCAAAAGAAGTGCCTTCAAAAACCGTGCCGTCCTCCAGCAATAAAATCGCTTTATTTTGTTTTTTCGCCATATTATCGATAGTACGATTGAATAGGTTTTACATCGACCTTTTTTTGTTTCAGCGCTTCGATGGCTTTGACCGTTGCCTCGGCTCCTCTGATGGTTGTCACATAAGACACATGTTTATCGAGGGCGGCTCTTCTAATCGAGAATGAGTCTCTTATCGACTGCTTTGCGATAGTGGTATTTACAATAAGGTCAATTTGGCCGTTTATTATGGAATCGACTATGTTTGGCCGACCCTCGGACATCTTTAACGCAAACTCCGACGGGATGTTGTTCTTGATAAACTCGATGCACGTACCCTTTGTGGCAATAATCTTAAAACCCATTTCATACAGCTTGCGAGCAAGTCCAACCGCTGTTTTCTTGTCACTGTCCTTAACACTAAATAGAATATTACCGGTGGTAGGTCCACCTGGGAGGGCATTTCCCGCTGCTATCTGTGATTTTGCATAGGCGATGCCGAAATCGTCGGATAGTCCCATCACCTCGCCGGTCGAAAGCATCTCAGGCCCCAGCAGCGTATCTACACCAGGAAACTTCGAGAATGGAAACACCGCTTCTTTAACGGCAAAATAGCTACGCTGCACTTCTTTTGTAAATTTTAGCTCATCAAGTGTCATGCCCACCATTACTTTCGCTGCAAGCTTGGCCAGCGGCACACCAATAGCTTTACTGACGAATGGAATGGTTCGCGAGGCCCGTGGATTTACTTCGAGTATGTAAACCTGGCCGTCTTTTACTGCGAACTGAATATTTATCAGGCCCTTGACTTTTAATGCCAGTGCCAACAGCTTTGTTTGCCTCTTAATCTCCGTCAGGACTTTTTTATCCAACGAAACCGGTGGCAGGCAGCAGGCACTGTCACCCGAGTGCACGCCGGCTTGTTCGATATGTTCCATTATTCCACCGATGACCACGGTTTTGCCGTCGCTTATAGCATCGACGTCCAGCTCCGTAGCATCGTTGATGAATTTATCAATCAAAACAGGATGCTCACCGGAGGCTTCGATTGCCTCTGCAACACAATTCTTTAGCTCCTGCTGATCATAGACAATATCCATCGCTCGTCCACCTAAGACAAAGGAAGGGCGAACCAGCAATGGATAACCCAGTTTGTTTGCTACTTTGAGGGCCTGGTCATACGTTGTTGCGGTTCCGCTGGCAGGCTGATAAAGTTCCAGCTTTTCAACAAGTATATTAAATCGCCTGCGGTCCTCGGCGTGGTCGATGCTGTCGGGTGAAGTGCCGATTATCTTCACTCCTGCTTTTTCAAGCGGGACAGCTAATTTCAACGGCGTTTGGCCGCCGAATTGTACAATCACACCGTCCGGGTTTTCTTTTTCAACAATAGACATTACATCTTCAAACGTAAGCGGCTCAAAATAAAGTCTATCAGAGGTATCGTAATCAGTGCTCACCGTTTCAGGATTGCAGTTGACCATTATTGATTCGATGCCGATCTGGCGCAGCGCAAAAGCAGCGTGAACACAGCAGTAATCGAATTCGATTCCCTGGCCTATACGGTTGGGTCCGCCACCTAAGATAACAACCTTTTTCCTACTGCTCGGATTTGCCTCACAATTCTTTTCAAAAGTCGAATACAAATACGGCGTAGTCGCTTCAAACTCGGCGCCGCAGGTATCGACGGTTTTATAAACCGCATTTATCCCCAGCCGCTGGCGGTATTTGCGTAAGTCCAGCTCTTTTACTTTCAATAAAGATGCCAGATACCTGTCACTAAAGCCGTATTCCTTCGCCGTTTTTAGCAAATCAGACGACAGAACTTCTGTCCCTTCGGCTTCGCTCCCCTCGACTTTGCTCGGGACATGCAGGGCAGGCTTCTGTCTTCTGTCTTCTGTCTTCTTTATTTTCTCTTCAAGTTGAACGATGTCTTTTATGTTATTTAGAAACCACGGATCAATCTTGCTCAAATTGAAGATTTCATTTATCGACAGTTTTCTTCTAATAGCCTCAGCTACGTACCAGATTTTATCCCAACAATTCGTTCTTAGCTTTGCCTTTAGCCGATGCGTCAAAAGAGCAGGTGTCAGTCCATCTATGGTAGGCACGTCAGAACTTCTGCCCCTTCGGCCTCGCTCAGGGCAGGCTTCTGCCTTCTGCCTTCTGTCTCCTGTCTTCTGCTGAATATATTTGCCGTCGAGCGAGTACCGGTCGATTTCCAGTGACCTTATGGCCTTTTGTAGCGCCTCTTTGAATGTCCTTCCGATGGCCATTGCCTCGCCGACCGATTTCATCTGAACCGTGAGAAGCGGCGAAGTTCCCGGAAATTTTTCAAACGTAAAACGAGGCCATTTGACGACGCAGTAGTCGATGGTCGGCTCAAAACAAGCCGGCGTCTTCTTTGTTATATCGTTGGGAATCTCGTCGAGTGTGAAACCTACAGCAAGAAGCGAAGCAATCTTGGCGATAGGAAAGCCTGTAGCCTTGGAAGCCAGCGCGCTGCTGCGTGAAACTCTCGGATTCATCTCAATCACGTAGAGCTTCCCATTTTCGGGATTAACGGCGAACTGAATGTTGGAGCCGCCGGTTTCTACGCCGATAGCCCGGATAATCTTAATCGCTGCATCACGCATTATCTGATATTCTTTATCGGTAAGGGTCTGGGCTGGAGCTACCGTGATACTATCGCCTGTATGAATACCCATCGGGTCGAGGTTTTCAATAGAGCAGACGATGACCACGTTGTTCTTTTTGTCCCGCATCACCTCAAGCTCAAATTCTTTCCAGCCTATGACGGATTCTTCGATAAGTATCTGACCCACCGGAGAAATACTAAGTCCCCACTTTACGTACTCTTTAAACTCAGCCAGATTATAAGCGACGTTTCCGCCCGTGCCGCCTAACGTATATGAAGGACGGAGAATAGCCGGCAGCCCAATATCCTCAACTATTCTTTGTGCCTCCTCAATGGAGTGGGCATATCCGCTTTTGGGTACTTCCAATCCCGCATCTAATATAGTTTTTTTGAATCGGTCTCTTTCTTCCGCCTTTTTGATTGAGCGAAGATTAGCCCCTAAAAGCCTGACGTTATACTTTTTTAATACTCCTTTTTCAGCCAGTTCCACCGCGGTATTTAAGCCCGTCTGTCCTCCGAGCGTCGGCAAGAGACTATCGGGACGTTCCTTGCGAATTATCTTCTCAACTATCTCTGGCGTAATCGGCTCAATATACGTTCGGTGAGCCAGCTCAGGGTCTGTCATTATGGTGGCAGGGTTGCTATTTACGAGGATTACCTTGTAGCCTTGTGCTCTTAATACCTTGCAGGCCTGTGCGCCGGAATAATCAAATTCACATGCTTGGCCAATCACAATCGGCCCGGAGCCGATGATTAATATTTTCTTTATTGATTTATCTTTCGGCATACAGAATTCAGGGGTCAGGAATCAGGGATCAGAATTCAGCATTCCGTCTTCTGTAACTTAGTTACCACTCCCTTACGGTCATGGCTCTGTTTGTGTTTATCGATATTCTGTCTTCTGTTTTCTGTCTTCTTTTTATTTTATATCTGCGTGATATTCTTGCAGTGATTTAACTTCGCCCTGCTTTTTTCTAAAGGCTTCTATTCCCTTTGCAGCCGCAGCGGCTGCAGAAGCGGTCGTAATATAAGGTATCTTGTATTGAATAGCTGATTTGCGAATGTAAGAATCATCATATTTACTCTGCTTGCCAGTGGGCGTATTGATAATAAGCTGTATTTCTCTATTTTTGATACTATCAACAATATTTGGCCGACCCTCGTGCATCTTTAGAATCATTTCTGATTCCACGCCGTTTTTAGATAAAAATAAATGTGTTCTTTCCGTAGCCTTAATCTTAAAGCCGAGTTTCTGGAACTGCTGAGCTGCAACAAGCACAGCAGATTTATCCTTATCCGATATAGTAATCAGAACAGTACCGCTTGAAGGTAACGGCAATTGCGTTGCTTCCTGAGCCTTGTAAAAAGCAAGGCCGAATGAATCCGCCATACCGAGGACTTCACCGGTTGAGCGCATCTCAGGGCCTAATAAAGGATCTACCTCCGGAAACATATTAAAAGGAAATACAGCTTCTTTTACTCCAAAATGGGGAATATTTAGTTTCTTCAGACCCATATCTGCAAGGCGCTTGCCGAGCATAAGCTGCGTGGCAATACGCACCATCGGGATATTGCAGACCTTGGAAACGAGCGGAACGGTCCTTGAGGCTCGCGGATTTGCCTCAAGAATATAGACAACATCATTAGCAATTGCATATTGGATGTTCATCAGTCCTACGACGTTAAACTCGATAGCAATTTTGCGATTATATTCATATATTGTTTTTAGGTGCTTCTCAGGAATACTGACAGGCGGAAGCACACATGCCGAGTCACCCGAATGGATACCTGCAAGCTCAATATGCTCCATAATTGCAGGTACAAATGCGTCTGTGCCGTCGGCAATGGCATCAGCCTCGACCTCGATAGCGTTCTGGAGAAATTTATCAATTAAAATGGGTCTTTCCGGCGAAACATCCGTGGCTTGAGCCACATAAAACTTTAGCATCTCCTCATCATGTACTACCTCCATAGCTCTGCCGCCAAGCACATAGGAGGGTCTGACCATTAACGGATAGCCGATTTTCTTTGCGATTTTAAGCGCCTCATCTAATGTGCTGGCCATGCCGGATTCGGGCTGCGGAATACCAAGTTTCTTCATTAACTTGCGAAATCTGTCTCTATCCTCAGCAAGGTCTATCTTCTCCGGCGAAGTGCCGAGGATTTTTACTCCAGCCTCTTCCAGTTCTGAGGCAATGTTAAGAGGCGTCTGACCGCCGAATTGGACGATAACGCCTTTGGGTTTTTCCTTGTTGTAAATACTCAATACGTCTTCGGCAGTAAGTGGTTCAAAATACAATTTGTCTGAGGTGTCATAGTCGGTGGAGACAGTCTCCGGATTGCAGTTGACCATAATGGTTTCATAACCAAGTTCGCGAAGTGCAAATGCTGCATGTACGCAACAATAGTCAAACTCAATACCCTGGCCGATACGATTGGGCCCACCGCCCAATACCATTACCTTGGGCTTATCACTGACCTTAACCTTATCCGGTGCATTATAGGTAGAGTAATAATAGGCGGCATTTTCAACACCGCTTACAGGAACAGCATCCCAGGCTTCAACGACACTAAGAGCGGTCCGTCTTTGGCGTATTTCTTTTTCCGGAATACCCAGTAATTTGCTCAGATACTTATCCGCAAAGCCGTCCTTTTTTGCCTGGATCAGCAGTTCATCCGGTAATTTCTTGCCTTTGTACTTTAAGATTTTTTCCTCGAGCTGCACAAGCTCTTTCATCTGCTCTAAAAAATAGGGCTTAATATATGTCCTCTCGTAGAGTGTATTGACATCCGCACCCTTGCGCAGCGCTTCGTACATAATAAATTGACGTTCACTTGTTGGTTCTGTTAAAAGCTCTAAAAGCTCATCTAAGGTTTTTTTGTTGAAATCCTTGGCAAAGCCCAGGCCGTACCGGCCAATCTCTAATGAGCGAATGGATTTTTGAAAGGCCTCTTTGTAGGTTTTTCCGATGCTCATCACCTCTCCGACCGCACGCATTTGTGTGCCGAGCTTATCTTGAATACCCCTAAATTTTTCAAAAGCCCAGCGGGCGAACTTTACCACCACATAGTCGCCGGATGGGGTGTATTTTTCAAGTGTGCCGTCACGCCAGTATGGAATCTCGTCCATAGTCAGGCCTCCTGCAAGCATGGATGAAACCAATGCGATGGGAAAGCCGGTTGCTTTTGAAGCGAGCGCAGATGAACGCGACGTTCTTGGATTAATCTCGATGACTACGACCCTGCCAGTCTTAGGATCATGGGCAAACTGAATATTGGTTCCTCCAATGACGCCGATAGCCTCTACAATATCGTATGAATACTTCTGCAGACGTGCCTGTAGCTTCGGGTCTATGGTTAACATAGGGGCGGTACAATAGGAATCACCTGTGTGAATACCCATGGCATCGACATTTTCTATAAAGCATACGGTGATTTTCTGGTTCTTGGCATCACGCACCACTTCAAGCTCCAGCTCTTCCCAGCCGAGTACAGACTCCTCGATAAGCACTTGTTCCACAAGGCTAAAAGACAGGCCTCTGCTGACGATGGTACGAAATTCCTCAAGGTTGTAAACGAGCCCGCCACCCGTTCCACCTAAGGTATAAGCAGGACGTATAACGCAGGGTAGGCCAATTTTCTCAAGTATTTTCTCAGCTTCCTCAAGACTGTTTGCAATTTGACTTCTCGGCATCTCTATCTTTAGTTGATTCATAGTATCCTTGAATGCCTGACGGTCTTCGCCCCTCTCGATGGCGTCGGCCTTAACGCCGATAATTTGGACACCGTATTTGTCAAGGATACCTCTGCGCGATAACTCCGCGGAGAGATTAAGGCCTGTTTGACCGCCGAGATTTGGCAGTAGTGCATCCGGCCGTTCTTTTTCAATAATCTTTTCCATGGTTTTGACATTGAGCGACTCAATATACGTTACATCAGCCATCCCTGGGTCGGTCATTATGGTTGCAGGGTTTGAATTGACAAGTACGATTTTGTAGCCTAATTTTCGAAGGGCCTTACACGCCTGTGTGCCGGAATAATCAAATTCACAGGCTTGTCCGATCACAATCGGCCCTGAACCTATAATCATTACTGTATTGATATCCTTACGCTTAGGCACTATTCGTCTCCTTTTACTTACTATTTTCAAGGGATCAGAAGTCAAATAAGCCCGCCAAAGGCGGGTCTTCGGCTCCCCGCCTACGCGGAGACAAGTTCCTGTTTTCTGCCTCCTGTCTTCTGTTCGGAGGTGTCTTGTACAGCAGATGTGCTTTGTTGTCAATGGCATTTGCCCTTAATTGTTATTCTTGAGCTTCCAGAGCCTACGTGAAGTACATGTTTAGCCAGGGGTAAAGCCATCCCCAATCCGTCTAAAGCCGGATTGAGGCTGCCATCAATGAAACTGAAAAATGTGTGGCAGCCTCAAGCGCGGGACACCCGCGAAGCAGGGTCCAATGGATTCGACAAGGACATTCGGCTGAACTCAGTCGAAGCCCTCACCACAAGGCTTGGGGATGGTCGTATCGGCAAGGTAACATCTTTTTCAATTTAATTTCCCAAAAATTCTTGACACTCTAAAAATACATCCATAAATTATACCGAGTAGTGACATTATCAGGTTACAGGACCAGCTTTATCACTGTACCATTTAATGAAAGGAAGAATAAAATGGCAAAGAGGAAAAAGGCCACAAAAACGAAAAAGGCAGCGAAAGGACTTTGGTCAACCAAAGAAGTGAACCTGCTTAAAAAACTCTTCGCGAATAATCCTACCGCTAAAATAGCTGCCAAGCTCGGACGCCCAACCGAAGCAGTAAAAAAGAAAGCATCCAGAATGGGACTACGCAAATCAAAAAAATATATGAAGTCCCTTGGCAGAGCGTAAATTAGCAAGAAAAGCACCGAAAGATTGGGGGGGCGATGTAGTTACCTACTTCGCAGAGACTTTCTCGCTCAGTTTGGCTGAGCATGAGCCTCAATGGTCCCATCCGGACAGTAACAGTCTGCCGCGAATACGGGCTGGGCTGATAAATGTCTTTGTGCTGCGGTGGCCAAGCGGGGACTTGCGGCCATAACAAGATACTATATTTCTATGGCAGCCATAGAAAATAAACGTAATCGCTGATAACACGTGGTATAAGCATCGATGAAAATATTTGATGCTGTACAACAACGCGGCAAGACGACAGCAATTCATACAGCGCAGCGATTTGTTGGAGAATATCTTATTTTATCGAATCAATTCTTTTCCAAATCTACGAAACTACCATCCGGCATCATAGAATCGCCATGGGGTATCGCCTTTTCTTCCATTTGATATCTTTTGCATTCTTTCCAATGTTGTTCAGATTCGCAATAATCCTTTCGCCATCGTAAATCGATTATACGGCCTTTTTCCAATCGTCTAAGCGGGCAAATCTCTATCCATTTACATGTCATAGTACTGATCCAATAGCTTATCTAACATAATTTTGTTTAACGTTCTCCAACAGAAAAATACTCAACCGGAAAAAAGTCAACAACAATCACTGGTAATATGGCAAATCCGCATTTGACTTCATTGGTACAAAGTGCTTGACATTTGCCGTTCTCGTCGTTATTTTCATGCAAATAGTTTTACGTTTTTCTTTTAAGTTTTCGCCTTTTGTGTCGGAGTTTAATTTGAGAGTTCTTTCAGGCATACAGCCGTCGGGACGGCTTCATATAGGCAACTTTTTCGGTGCCATCCGCCAGCACCTGCAGCTCCAGGCTGACAACGAATGCTTTTATTTCATTGCCGATTATCACGCCCTTACCAGCAACCCTTCGCCGGCTGACATTGCTCAATACACGCTTGATGTAGCGATGGATTATATTGCATTAGGCCTCGATACAAAAAAAACCGTTTTCTGGCGACAGTCCGACGTGCCGCAGGTAACGGAATTGACCTGGCTGCTCTCCTGCGTAACGCCTATGGGCCTTTTGCAGCGGTGCGTCAGCTTCAAAGAAAAAGTTGCTCAGGGCTTCAGCCCAAATCACGGTTTGTTCGCCTACCCTGTCCTTCAGGCTGCTGACATCCTTATTTACAAATCCGACCTGGTTCCCGTAGGCGCCGACCAGAAACAGCATATTGAGGTCACTCGCGACATTGCTATACGTTTCAACAATAGTTACGGCGAAATCTTCACCGTGCCGTCTGAACATATCATCGAGTCCGTAGCTGTTGTCCCCGGCACCGATGGACGAAAAATGAGTAAAAGCTACAGCAATACCATTGAGATGTTCGAGCCGGAAGCCGGCATCAGAAAGAAAGTAATGCGAATTGTCACCGACTCTACGCCGGTTGAAGAGTCGAAAGACTCCAACAAATGCAATGTCTTTGCGTTTCTGAAGCTTGTTGCCTCATCTGATGAGTTGGCCGAGTGGGAAAATAAGTACCGCAGTGGTGGCACCGGCTATGCCGAGGCTAAAAAACGCCTGGCTGAGCTGATTATAGATTATTTCAAGCCTTACCGGCAAAAACGAGAGGAGCTTGAAAAAAATATTGATTATGTCAAAGAAGTGCTGGTCAAAGGAGCTGAGCGAGCGAAAGCTATAGCTGCAGAAACGCTCGATCAGGCCCGAAAAGCGGTGGGGTTGGGAGCTTAATCATGGCTGATAAACTTGTTACAATTGCTCAGTATGAAAATTATATTGAAGCCGAGATGGCTCGGCAGTTGCTCGCAGATTATGGAATAGAAGCTGTTGCAACTGGCCAGAATGCCTCGAATATATATCCGATACCTGCGGTGGAAGGGCCGGAACTACAGGTGCGTCAAAACCAAGCCGAGCAGGCAAAGCAAATTCTGGAATCTCACAAAAAACAAGAACCGTTAGAAGAAAACAATAATAATTCTGAGCCACCCGTAGAACAAAATCACTTCTAACGGGTCAGGAGCGGCAATTGGCCGATTATCGCGTAAATCTTGAAATATTTGCAGGTCCTTTGGACTTACTTTTATACTTAGTCCGCAAAGAAGAGGTGGATATATACGATATCCCCATCGCAAAAATAACCGACCAGTACCTCAGCTATATCGAAATGCTCAAAAGCCTTAACATTGATTTGGCTGGTGACTTTTTGGTAATGGCTGCGACACTGATGGAGATAAAATCGGCAATGCTCCTGCCCAAAGCATCACCTGAGCAGCTTGCGGATGATGATTTGGCCGATCCAGGTGCAGAGCTTATTCGCCAGCTTCTCGAATACAAAAAATTCAAAGATGCTGCTAATTTGCTCAATGCCGCTGCTGATGAACATAGACAGCGTTTTTCGCGTCCTGACGCCGTTATTGAACTATTAAAACCCGAGGCTGAGCCCCAGCTTGATATAGAACAGGTGAGCGTCTGGGACCTGCTCGAAGCCTTTGACGCTATATGCAGGGCTACCGGAGCCGGTCGAGACATACGTCACATTAAGGATGATACACCTATTGATTTGTATCAAATAGAAGTTTTGCACCGCTTGCAGACAGAAGGTTCAATGACTTTTGAACGTATTTTCGAATCCAAACGCAGCCGAGTCGTGATGATCGGATTGTTTTTGGCTCTTTTGGAGCTAATTAGAGAAAAATTAGTCTGGGCAGAGTCCGCCAAAGGCGGATCTTCGACACATCTATACCTACGCGCATTGACCGATGAGCCGGCTGAACAGGCCGTCGAAAGAGCCGTCATTGCCATTGGCGGGGCCGTCAGCGATACTGCTGCCGGAATCGAGCAGCGACAACAACCCCCTATTCATATCGCTGAATTATCATCAAAAAACAAGCCGGTAACTTCGCTTGATAAGCAGGTGAGCAAAAACATAGAATCTACCGTAGAAAACAAGCAGCAAGCAACAAATTAGCATTTGACAAACCACCGCCTCATAAGCAATAATGATTTGCGTTTTCTTGCGCGGGCTAAACTTCACCTTACTGAACCATGTAAGGTAGACTAATAGTAAAGATGAGCTAATGGCTGGTAATGCAATTGAGCTAACGGATGCTACCTTTGATGAGGTTGTGCACAACTCTGACGTGCCAGTGCTGGTCGATTTCTGGGCAATATGGTGTGGGCCTTGCATAATGATGGCTCCTATTATAGGGGAAATTGCAGATAAATATGCAGGCAAGGCCAAAATCTGCAAGCTCAATACTGATAATGCTCGTGACAGTGCAATAGAGTTCGGCATAAATGCGATACCAACCACCCTTTTATTCAAAAATGGACAAATTCAAAAGAAATGGGTCGGTCTGACCAGCAAAAAAGAACTCATCGCCGCAATAGATGAATTGCTCTAAAATACACAACTATCTTTGTGGTTAGACTGTAGATAAGCAATGCCGCATAAAATTTTGGCTAAGAAACAGCTCTCAGAGGACGTTTTCACTGCTGAGATTGAAGCTTCCCTCATATCACAGGCCAGAAAGCCGGGTCAGTTTGTTATTATCAGTATCAATAATGAATACAGCGAGCGGATACCACTGACCATTGCCGATGCTGACCCCCAAAAGGGCACTATCAGTCTGATTTGGCAGCGTGTCGGCAAGACAACCGCCGAGTTAGCTGATTTGCAGCAAGGCAGCGAAATAGCCAACGTCTCCGGGCCGTTGGGCAATCCCACTCATATCGAAAACTTTGGTACTGTCGTCTGTGTCGGCGGCGGTATCGGTAATGCCCCCCTGCTGCCTATTGCCAAGGCTTTGAAAGAAGCTGGCAACAAAATCATCAGCATTATTGGTGCCAGAACAAAAGACCTGCTGATCCTCGAGGATGAGTTTGCCCGGATAAGTGATGAGCTGATAGTTACAACGGATGACGGCTCATACGGCCGCAAAGCCCTGGTCACAGAGCCGTTAAAGGAAGTTTGTGGACGCAGTCCTAAGCCAAACCAGGCTTTTGTAATTGGTCCTGCTATAATGATGAAATTCTGTTGCGAAGTAACAAAGCAGTTTGGTATCCCCACGCAGGTCTCACTCAATACAATTATGGTTGACGGAACTGGGATGTGTGGCGGCTGCCGTGTCGAGATTGACGGAAAGCCAAAGTTTGTTTGCGTGGATGGTCCGGAGTTTGACGGCCATAAAGTTAACTTTGACCTGATGATCAAGAGACTAAATGCCTATAAAAACCAGGAAAAAAAAGCCCGCGTACAATATGCAAAGCACCGATGTGAAATAGGTTTGGATAAATAAAATGATTATTGATTATGCTTTGTGAAAAACAGTTTATCTTGTCATTTCCACCGATAGGTGTCCTGTGGAGAGCGAACCGAAGGTGAGCCGAGAAATCCGCTATTAGTAGATTTCTCCACTTCGTCCCCTGGGGACTTCGGTCGAAATGACATACATTCTTTTAAACAAAGCATTTTGATTATATTCATGATTGAACAGGATAAACAAAAATTATTACAACAACTCTTGGAAAAACACAAGGCAGGTCAGCTTAAGCCAGCCGACAGATACGACATCCCGTCTCAGCCGATGCCCGAGCAGGACCCAAACGAGCGAGCACACAATGTCAACGAAGTGGCACTGGGCTATACCGAAACGCAGGCTCGGCTGGAAGCTATGCGCTGTCTTCAGTGCAAAAACGCACCCTGTGTTAAGGGTTGTCCTGTGCAAATAAGAATAAAGGATTTTGTATCTGCTATTGCTAATGGTGACTATAAAAATGCTTTGGACGTTGTTAAAGAGAACTCATTATTGCCCGCGGTTTGTGGCCGGGTGTGTCCCCAGGAAGCACAATGCCAGCTAACCTGTACAGTCGGTCGAAAATTTAAGGATCCCACTAAAGCCGTTTCCATAGGCCGACTCGAAAGGTTTGTTGCCGATTTCGGCCAGGAAAATGATAGCGTCCCCGCCATTGCCCCTGAGACTGGAATGAAAATTGCTGTAATAGGCTCGGGCCCCGGCGGTATTGTAGCGGCTGCTGACACCAGAAGAGCAGGCCATGATGTCACTATATTCGAGGCCTTCCATAAGCCGGGTGGCGTGATGGTCTATGGAATCCCGGAATTTAGGCTCCCTAAAGCCATCGTCCAAAAGGAAATCGACACGCTCACCAAAATGGGCGTCAAAATAATCTGTAACTTCATTGTGGGCAGAACCAGAACCATTGACCAATTGATGACGGAAGACGGGTTTGATGCGGTCTATATCGGCGTCGGGGCAGGTCTGCCGAGCTTCATGGGTATCGAGGGCGAATCACTTGTAGGCGTATATAGCGCAAACGAATATCTCACGCGCGCCAATCTTATGAAAGCCTACGACTTCGGCAAAGGTGCCGATACTCCTATTGCAGTCTCAAAAAAGGTGGCTGTCATCGGTGGCGGCAACGTAGCTATGGACTCGGCCAGAACGGCTGTTAGACTCGGTGCTGAAAAGGTATATCTAGTCTATCGAAGAACTGAAAAGGAAATGCCTGCCAGAATCGAAGAGGTCCATCACGCAAAGCAAGAGGGTGTAGAATTTCACATATTGCAAAGTCCAAAACGCATCATCGGCGACGAAAACAGCCACGTCACTGCTATAGAATGTCTAAAGTACCGTCTTGGTGAACCGGACGAATCAGGCAGACGAAGGCCCATACCCATCAATAGTTCGGAATTTAGGATTGATCTCGATACCGTAATCATAGCTATCGGCAATCTTGCAAATCCACTGATACGTCAGACAACACCCGGGCTGGAGTTTAATAAGTGGGGCAATATTGTCGTTGATGAAAACTGCAAGACATCGATGGAAGGTATTTATGCCGGCGGAGACATCGTTCTCGGCGCTGCCACTGTAATCTTAGCTATGGGTCAGGGCCGAATCGCAGCCGCAGCAATAAACAAATACCTTGCGGAGAAAAACAAAACTTAAAAAACTTCCAAATGAAACTGAAGGTCAAACACAGAGTCCTGAAAAATAGTTTAACTTTTTAGTATATAAATCGTTAAGATGCCTTGCGGCATGGATTCATTCTCCGTGGTTTAGCATGACTATATCATTTGCGTATTATGCGGTGGTTAAGAGGTTAGAATTTCCAAAATTTGCGGGTGTACTTTTTTATTAGCCACTACGGTCTGAAACTTGGCGCCCTCATAGCTGTCCAGGTCAACAGGAAAGATTCTTTCGCCGTGCCAATTGCTGACCACAGCTTCGGCTGCTTCGGCAATTACAGCCCCCGCTGCGATGTCCCATAGCTTTGGAGTATTAACAATTGTAGCTATAAGGCCGCCTTTGGCAACGTATGCTATTTGAAGGGCTGTCGTACCCAGATTACGGAATCTTGTCCGCTTAATAATCTCGCAGGCCCAGCCCGGCAGGCCGTTATCACACTCGAAATGGCTATCCAAGCCGATGCTTGAGTATTGGTCCATCCCATCCTCACTTGCGAATATTCGCCTGCCATTTAGCTGTGCCTCACGGCCCTTGACAGCAGTAAACATCGAATCGGTAGCAGGCTCAAAAATTACTCCCACTACCGGTTCGCCCTCGTGCATGGCAGCTATGCTTATGGTAAATAATAGCATTTGGTGCGCAAAGTTGTTGGTTCCGTCTATGGGGTCTATAACCCACCAAATAGCTTCGGCTCCGCGGGGCGGCTGCTTGAATATTCCGCCCTGCTCACCTTCCTCAGCAATAAAACCGTGGTCGGGATAAGTTTCTTTGATACGATCGATGATTATCTTTTGACATCTGGTATCGGCCTCGGTTACTAACTCGGTGGCATTCTTTTCTGAGGCTTTAGTGAAATTAATTTCTTCCATTGCTCGTTGACCGGCCAGCCGACCTGCCACAATGGCGGTTTCCAGCATCATACTTAAATCTCTCTGCTCTAATCCCATATCTATACTTTTAACACCCGAGTTAGACCATTTTAACGGTAGTTCGTAGAATTTTCAGGCTGCCAAGGGGTCATTCTCAGCAAGCTCAAAAATCCATTTTTTTGCTTGCCCCTGCGTCTCCCCCCGCGTCTTCTTGTCCCACTGCCCCGACTTGCGTCGGGAGACGCAGAGGCAGGCGAAGACAAGAGCGAGGGGTCAGCGGGTCTTCGGGCTTAAATACTGGAAAAGCTCCGAATCGCTGGGCAGAACAATGGTTGTGCCCTCGCCAAGTGACCTCTCATAAGCTTCCAAAGTGCGGACAAATGAATAAAACTCAGGGTCCTTTTCAAAGGCCTGAGCATATATCTTGATAGCTTCCGCGTCGCCTTCACCTTTTAATTTCTCAGCCTGCCTGTAACTTTCCGCAAGCAGGATTGTCTTTTCCTTATCAGTAGTGGCTTTAATCTTTACCGCCTCTTCGTCACCTTCAGAGCGATATTTCTTGGCGATTCTCTCTCTTTCTGCCTTCATACGGTTATAGACCGAATGGGCAACCTCAGCCGGCAGGTCAGCCCGCTTTATTCGCACATCTATAACCTGGATTCCGTAGTCGCGAGCTTTTTGGTCGCACTGCTCGGCCACTTTGTCCATTATCTGCTGGCGGTTGACCGAAACTACTTCCGTCAGCGTATGTCGCGCAAGCTCCTCACGTATCTCCGAAAAGACTATATCATCCAACCTCGAATTCGCCCCGAATTCGTTCCGCACCGTTTGATAAAGTTTCAGCGGATCTACTATTTTCCACCGGGCGTAATTGTCAATAAGAAGGTGTTTCTTGTCACTGGTAATAATCTTTGCCGCCGCCGCGTCATATTCCAGAATCCTGTCTTCGAACTTGTGCACACTTTGAAGGAAAGGAACCTTAAAGTTTAAACCCGGCTCGGTGACGGTTCTTACGTATTTACCCAGTTGCGTAATAATCGCCTGCTCCTTTTCGTCCAGCGTAAACATCGCACTGGCCAGGACAATGACAATTACGATAAGCAAGACAATTGCAATAATAATCTTGTGATTCATTTTTCACCTCCTTTTTCAAGAGGCAAAAACTGCAACATGTTTCCACCTACCTCGGGGTCGATCACGAATTTGCGGATACCAGGCAGAATCCGCTCCATAGTCTCCAAATACAGCCTCTTGCGGGTTACGTCCTTTGCTTTTTCATACTCCTTTAAAATCGCCAGGAATTTGTCAACGTCACCCTGAGCGCGTTTTGTCCGCTCGGCCTTATACCCCTCTGCTTTTCTGATTATGCTCGCGGCCTGCCCCCTGGCCTTGGGTAGCAAATCCTCACGATAACCTTGAGCTTCCTTGACTAATCGGTCTTTATCTTCCTTCGCACTTACGACGTCACTAAACGCCGCGGCCACCTCTTCCGGAGGCCGAACCGTTTGCAGCTTCACTTCCTTTACCGTTACGCCGCTGTCATACCTGTCTATTATTCGCTGCAAAAGCTCGCGGATATCAATCTCGATCTGCAGCTTCTCAGTTATCAGGACATCATCAATCGGCCTCTTACCTACCACCTGCCTCAGAGCCACCTCAGCGGCGTCCATAAGCGCGCCACGTTTTGCTTCCAACCCGCGAACATTGAACAAAAACTTCTCAGGGTCGTTTACCTGATACTGCACTATTACCTGCGCATCGATTATCTGCTCATCACCCGTAAGCATCAACGATTCTTCTGGCATAAAGCTATACTGTGCAGGCGATCCGGGCCTATAAGTCCTAAAGCCAATCTCAATCCGCCTTACCTGCTTTACCTTTACCTTATCGACCATCTCTATCGGCCGGGGCAGCCGGTAATGCGGACCCGGCTCAGTTATTCTTACAGCCTTGCCGAATCGGCGTACCACCCCCTGCTCATCAGGTCTTACGATATATATCCCTGACAAAAGCCACAGGATCAGCAAAATCGGAACTCCCAATTTCAGCCACAGGAGCCAATTCTCAGGAAATTTGAATCTCAGCCCATAATCATCCGCCAAGTCAGTTATCCGTTCCATACGAGGCCCTTTACAAAAAATAAGCGATGCAAAATTGCGTATCTTTTTTGTTGATTATAGGTAACCTCGGCGCAGCGTCAAGAAAATCCGATATTATCTCGGGAATGCAAACTTGCTTTCTGGCATCGGATAGACAAAAAACTTGCGTAAATGAGCAGTGATTGCTATCTTATGCCATTCGTTTTGTGACGTGAGTCTTGTATCTTATGTATAGGAAGTAAGCAATGAAAGTATCTGTAAAGAACCCTGGTCTATCTGAGCTTGATGAGCTTTGTATTCAAACGATCCGACTTTTATCCGCTGAGGCTGTAGAAAAGGCAAACTCAGGCCATCCGGGTATGCCGATGGGTATGGCGCCGGCGGCGTATATACTCTGGACTAAATATATGAAATACAACCCGGCTAATCCGAGATGGCATAATCGAGACCGCTTTGTTCTTTCAGCGGGCCACGGTAGCGCACTACTATATACAATGCTGCATTTGACCGGTTATGAGATTAGCTTAGACGACCTAAAGAACTTTCGGCAATGGGGCAGCAAGACGCCCGGCCATCCGGAATACAACCTGGACTGCGGAGTAGAGGTGACAACCGGGCCTCTGGGCCAGGGGATTTCCAATGCCGTTGGGATGGCTATAGCACAAAAATATCTGGCTAATTATTTTAATCGAGATGGTTTTGGCATCATAGACTACAAAATATATGTAATAGCCAGCGACGGCGACTTGCAGGAAGGTGTCGCCTCGGAGGCAAGCTCATTGGCCGGACATCTGGGCCTGGATAATCTAATAGTCGTTTATGACGACAATCGCATCAGCATCGACGGGAGTACCGACCTTGCATTTACGGAAGACAGGGCCAAACGTTACGAAGCCTACGGCTGGAATGTGCAGGAGGTCGCCGGTGATGGCAACGATATGGCTGCTTTTGAAAAGGCCCTGGAAAATGCAAAGACCAAAAAGGCTCGGCCATCGATTATAAAGCTCCATACGCATATCGCATACGGCAGCCCAAATATGCAGGATACTGCTGAAGCACATGGTGCACCACTGGGCGAAGATGAAATCAAACTAATGAAAAAGAATTTTGGCTGGGATACCGAAAAAAGCTTCCATGTCCCTGAAGAAGTCAAGTCCCATATAGGAAAAGCCCTTGAGAAAGGCAAGAAAGCAGAAGCGGCGTGGGACAAATTATTCGCCGAATACGCTAAAAAATTCCCCGATTTAGCTAAGCAGTTCCGTGACGCCGCGGCTGGTAAACTGCCTGTTGACCTTGATGCAATTTTGCCGAAGTTTGAAGCGGGCAGCTCTGTTGCAACACGCAAAGCCTCCGGAAAAGTTTTAGAGGTATTGATGCCGAAACTGCCGCAAGTTTTAGGCGGCTCGGCTGACTTGACACCTTCAAATAATACGCGATGGTCAGATGCAAAAGATTTCCAGAAATATGCGAGAGACGGCAGGTATCTCCGCTACGGGATTAGAGAGCACGCGATGGGGGCAATAATGAATGGAATCTCGGTAAGCGGCCTTGCCAGGGCATACGGGGGGACATTCTTAGTTTTCTCAGACTATATGCGGGGTGCGATTCGCGTAGCAGCTCTTTCAAAATATCCGACTATATTTGTATTTACTCATGACAGTATAGGCATCGGCGAAGATGGGCCGACTCATCAGCCGGTCGAGCAGTTAGCAGCACTTCGAGCGATGCCAAATTTACTTGTGTTCCGCCCGGCCGACGCAAACGAGACCGCTGCCACATGGAAGTTAGCTTTAACGTATAAAGATGGACCAGTGGCTCTGCTTCTAACTCGCCAGGGACTGCCGGTCTTAGACCAGGATAAGTACGCTTCTGCAGCAAATCTAAGTAAGGGCGCTTATGTGCTGGTTGATACGAGTAAACCGGACGTGCTTCTTTTAGCGAGTGGCTCAGAAATTTCTATTGCTTTATGTGCGGCTGAAGGACTGGAAAAAGAAGGCATTAAAACCTCGGTGGTCAGCATGCCCTGCTGGGAGCTTTTTGAAAAGCAAGATCAAAAATACAAGGACTCGGTTATTCCGCCGAGTGTCACCGCAAGAGTCGGCATCGAGGCCGGCGTCGAATTAGGCTGGAGTAAGTGGCTGGGTGACAAAGGCCTCTTTATCGGGATGTCATCATTTGGTGCATCCGCGCCCGGCAAGGTCTGCTTCGAGAAGTTCGGTATTACGGTCGAAAATGTTATCGCTGCTGCAAAGAAAGTTATCTCATCGGTGGGCTGATAACAAAAAAATAAAACGCGATGAAGAGAAAAACCATCAAATCTATTGCGGTAATGACCGGAGGTGGAGACTGTCCGGGTCTAAATGCCGTCATCAGAGCTGTTACCAAAACCGCGATAACAAAGTTCGGCCTTGAGGTCTGGGGCATACAAGACGGCTATCTGGGCCTGATCGAAGACCGGATGGACGTGCTCACGTATGACAATGTGAGCAATATCTTAACTGTCGGCGGCACAATTCTGGGTTCGTCTAATGTGACAAATCCGTTTAAGTATCCGGTAATTGTTAGTAAATCTTCTCGATTAGCCCCCGGACCTGTGCCGGGGGCAAAGAGAGATGTTTCAGATAAGTGCATTGAAGTGCTCAATAGTCACGGCATCGATGCGCTTATCTGTATCGGCGGAGACGGCACGATGGCCTCAGCAGCCGGCTTTGCTAAAAAAGGCGTCAACGTTATAGGCCTGCCCAAAACGATTGACAATGACCTTTACGGCACAGATATAACCTTTGGCTTTGACACCGCTGTCACCACCGCCACCGAGGCGATTGATAAAATCCATACAACTGCAAGCTCCCATCATCGCGTTATGATTGTCGAAGTTATGGGTAGATACGCCGGCTGGATCGCCCTTCACGCAGGCGTAGCCAGCGGCTCGGATTGTCTGCTTCTGCCTGAAATTCCCTATCGCTTAGACAAAATCTGCAATTTTGTGCTCAGCCGATCAAAACGGGGAAGGAGATTCAGCATCATAGTAGCAGCAGAAGGCGCCAAAGAAAGAGGCGGAAAAATGATCGTTGCCAAAAAATTACCCTTTAGTCCCGACCCGATTCGGCTGGGAGGCGTGGCAAGCGTACTGGCGGCAAAAATAAACGAGCGAACAGGCCTTGATTGCAGAGAGGTCGTTCTCGGACACATACAGCGCGGAGGGACACCTACGCCTCTTGATAGAGTTCTGGCTACGAACTTTGGCTATGCAGCTATCGAGCTTCTTATGAAAGGTGTCAAAGGTCACTTAGTGGTGCTGAAGGACGGAAAACTATCCAGCATCCCACTTTCGAAGGTCGCCGGCAGGATAAGGACCGTGCCTAAGAGCCACTACCTTATAAAAGCGGCTCAGGCCGTTGGAACAAGTTTTGGAGTTTGAGCATTTTGAATCCCGCTAAATACTTTCTTATTTAGCCCCCAATTTATTGGGGGGTTCAAAAGCAACCCCAAATGTATTTGGGTGGTCATCCAATGGAACTTAGGCGGGATAAAACGGTAGCAAAGATAATCTCCCGACTTGAGGCCATAAAAGACAAAGGGGCGGTGAGAGTCGAGGGGACGTGGGGATCGTTTGCGCGCCTGCTGGCTGCATACATATCAGAGAAGCTTCATCGGCCGATTTTGTATATCAGTCCCCATATCGAGGATGCCGACAAGGCTGCGGACGACCTGCAAACTTTCGGCTGCAAAGACGTCCAAGCCCTGGCAGCATGGGAGGGCGAAGAAGAAATAGCGGACGCTACCGACGAGACCAGAATCGAGAGACTAAAACTCGTTGCTCGAATTGAAAACGAGGGAAAATTGCTTGTTATCCCCGCACCTGTCCAGGCGCTTTGCCAGCCTATACCAAAGCCGCAAGCTCTGACCGAAAGCTTACTTCGGCTGGAAATAAATAAGGAACTATCGCCGGAGCGGCTTTGCGGCTGGCTGGTGGATAACAGTTTTGAGCGGACCGAACAAGTCGATCTGCCCGGCCAGTTTGCCCGTCGCGGCGGAATTGTCGATATCTATGCACCACTAATTTCCTCCATCGTTCATAGTGACTCGTCGATCGCAGATTCCCAGAGAAATGAGACAAGACGGGCAGCGGAAGCTGTGCGTGTCGAATTCTTCGGTGATACTATTGAGAGTATCCGCCAAATCAATCTGGATAACCAGCGTTCGAGCCAACAGTTAAAAAGTATCAATATCGTCTCCGCTGTCTGTGGAAAAGCGGCAGAACAAAGGGAGCTTTTCATAAATATCCTGCCGAAAGATACCATAATAATTCTTGAAGAGCCGAGCGATATTGAAGAAGTAGCACAGGTATTTTTAGACCGGCTCGAAGATACAAATCACCTCTACAACTGGTCGGACATCTATAGCGCGGCGGCTAAATTTACCCAACTACATATATCCAGATTTGCTACAGCCGGAAAACCCGTCCTGAGCCGGGTCGAAGGAGATGATTTCCTCAAAGTAGATATTAAAAGTGTGCAGCGGTTTGAGCACAAGGCAACTTCAATCTGGGCGGGACATAAAGAAGCTTTAGAAGAATTAGTGCAGCAGGCCAAGCAAGGCAAAAAGGTGCTGCTTTACTGCGAAAGTGCAGCGGAGGTAAAACGTGTAGGCGAGATTATATCTTTCGACCCGGCTCAAGACGGGAAGGAGATTAACCAGGTAATCCCTGCAAACTTTAAGCTGATGTTGGGATTCATTCATCAAGGCTTTGTCATAAGCTCGCTAAATACGATTGTAATAAGCCATCACGAGCTGTTTGGCCAATACGCACTAAGGAGAAGGCTGCGACCGGTGCGTGCGACGGCGCCGATAGATACGCTCAGCGATCTGCAGGAAGGCGACTATGTTGTACACGCATCCTACGGCATCGGTAAGTTTTTAGGGATAAAAATCCTACAAGACAATAAAGGCAAGTCGGAATATCTAACAATTGGATATGCCGATGGAGTTAAAATTCAGGTTTCAGTCTGCAATATTGCATTAGTGCAAAAGTTTATCGGAACGAGTCCGAAACGCCCGGCCTTGAGCAAGGTCGGCTCGAAAAGATGGCAGAGGCAAAAAGAAAAAGTGGCACGCTCTGTTCGCGACCTTGCTGCTGAATTGCTCGAAATTCAGGCAAATCGACAGGCGATGGGGGGTATTGTTTCCGGGAAGGACTCGAATTGGCAAGCTGAATTTGAGGAGTCATTCTACTATCAGGAGACGCCGGACCAGACGAAGGCAGCAGAACAAATCAAATCAGATATGCAAAAGGCTGTGGCGATGGATAGACTCTTATGCGGTGACGTTGGTTACGGTAAAACTGAGCTTGCAATGCGTGCGGCGTTTAAGGTGGTAGAGAATGGTAAGCAGGTAGCCATGCTTGTACCAACCACGGTATTGTGTGTGCAGCACGGCAGAACCTTCACTGAGCGTTTTGCGGATTTTCCAATCTGCATCGAGGTTTTGAATCGCTTTAAGACGCTAAAAGAAGCACGTGACATAATCGCCCGAACAAAGACAGGCAGAGTTGATATACTCATAGGCACACATCGACTTTTAAGCGGCGATGTTGGTTTTAAAGAGCTGGGCCTGCTGATAATTGACGAGGAGCAGCGCTTTGGGGTCGAACATAAAGAGAAGCTCAAGAAGCTGCGTGTCAATGTTGACATTCTTACGATGACCGCAACGCCAATTCCCCGAACGCTACATATGTCGCTTTTGGGTCTGCGCGATATAAGCTCACTGGCAACACCGCCATTGGACAGACGCAGCATAGTGACAATGGTGACACCATATAACAAAGAGCTTATTAGAAAGGCTATTTACCGGGAGTTGAACCGCCAGGGACAGGTATTTTTCCTGCACAATAGAGTCAAGACAATCGAGAAAAAAGCATGGGAGATACAAAAACTTGCCAAGGATGCAAAGGTTGCTATTGCACATGGTCAAATGCCTAAAAGTGAGCTTGAAAAAGCAATGATTGATTTTGTCCTGGGTGAAACAGATGTGCTCGTGTGCACAACCATTATCGAATCAGGGCTGGATATTCCAAATGCAAATACGATTTTCATAAACGATGCGGACAGGTTCGGCCTTGCTGAAATGCACCAGCTTCGTGGCAGAGTGGGCAGGTATAAACACCGGGCGTTTGCATATATGTTGCTGCCCATGTCACGGCCGATTACACCGACAGCAGTCAGGCGGCTGAAAGCAATCGAAGAATACTCACATCTGGGGGCTGGTTTTAGAATCGCCCTTAGGGACCTGGAGATTCGTGGGGCAGGCAATATATTAGGGCCTGAGCAATCGGGGCACATTCAGACCGTGGGCTACCAGATGTATTGCGAGCTTCTGGCAAATGCCGTTAAACAGTTAAAGAATGAGCCTGTAGAGTCCTTAGCAACCTCGGTCGTCGATTTAGGATTTGCTACATACATACCGAAAAATTACATACCAATTGACCGACACCGGATGGATGTCTATCGAAAAATCGCTGTTGCACGGACCATAGAGGATTTGAAACAGATAGAAAGCGAATTAGCTGATGTGTATGGCCCTGCGCCGGATGAGGTCAAACTGTTGCTGGAATTGGCCCAATTACGAATTGCGGCAAGCAAGCAGGATATAAAAAGTATTGTCACTTCAGGGCAGGATTTGGTATTTTCGTTTGAGAAAGATGCAAAAAGCAAAGCAGCTTTCTTGTTTAAGAATATACCAGGAAAGGTTAGAATACTGGAGCCGAAGACGGTATATCTGCGCTTGCCTGCCAATTATTTCGAGCCGAGAACAATTATGAGTGTTTTGAGAAAAATTTTTGACATCGAGGAAGACATAAAAAACAATGAGTTTGCAAATGGGAGATTAGACTATGCGTAAATGTGTGTCTTTGTTGCTTTTAGCGTTTTTGTTTATCTTAAGCTGTGCAGAACCTGGAATCATTCAAGGGCGGAGCGATAAACCGTTGCGTATTGTTACGTGGAACATCGAATTTCTGGGTGGCCAAGCTCGTGAAGTTCGACGTACCGATGAACAAATTTTAGCCATTGCAGATAGAATTAAAGGTTTTAATGCCGCGGTGATTGCTCTGCAGGAGATCGCTGATATTTCGGTTCTCAAGAAAATTCAAAAAGCTATGGGCTCTTCCTGGGAGATATATCATCCCATTACAGAGAAGAGTCTGCCGGATGCAATAAAGGAGAGTATGACTAAATGGGGTGCTAATGCCTTGCTGTACGATACGGCCAAGGTTGAAATATTATCGGCAGAGATGCTGCTAAGGCTGAGCGAACCTACCCAGGCAAAATATCCCGGTGTTGATTTTCGCAGTCCGGTGAGCGGAGTGTTTTGCCCGGTTGGCCAACGGGGTAAAATTTTTCGAGTTATTAGCGTACATTGTCACTGGCAGGACAGTCTTGTCAGAAAAAAAGAGGGGGTTTGGCTTCGCACAAAGGTTCAGGAACTTTTGGGGACAAAGGGAGAAAGCAGGGATATTATCCTGCTGGGGGATTTCAATGGAGAGCCGCCAGACTCACCTCATATGTCATTGCAGCAAGAGCGCAGGCTGAGTCTGCTTGCGAAAGAGAATGGAAATGTCACCTGCTTCAGAGGTATAAACATAGATCATATTTATGTGACCGTATCTTTAAAACCGAGTCTGAGGAAGCCCTCTTCTTATGTGATTCGCCCGGAGTATTTTGGCGAAACTCATAAGCAATTTGAAGCAACCTACAGTGACCATTTTCCGGTTTATGTGGATGTCCTGTATTGAACAGTCAATATAAACTAAAATAGCCGGTGATGAAAATCGTCGCGGAACTCAGGTCACATATTTCAACCTTTTTCCTTATGAACTCTTTCTCAAGAACGTCTCTGAGGACCTTGCCGACAGAATGCAGAACACGGAAAATAGAAATTGTAATTTTGTGCTTTTTGCTTTAGATTAAGCTACTCATAGCTATCAAGTCCAAAGAAGCTGGTTATTGTGGTATTGAGGAGCAAGTTATGGCAGAAGTTAAACCAACGCGCGAGCAAGCCTTGTCGCTACTGAAAGAATACAACAAAAACGAAGGTTTGATTAAGCACGCCCTTGCTGTTGAGGCGGTGATGCGTTATTCGGCCCGCAAACGAGGCGAGGACGAGGAAAAATGGGGTATTATCGGATTAGTTCACGACCTGGACTATGAGCAATTTCCAGAACAACACTGTCACAAGACTGAAGAGATTCTCAAAGCACATAACTGGCCGAATGATTATATCCGGGCAATTATGTCACACGGCTGGGGTATATGCACCGATGTTGAACCGAAAAGTGAGCCGGAAAAAGTCCTTTACACAATCGATGAGCTTGTCGGGCTGATAGTCGCTACGGCGCTTGTACGGCCGAGTAAAAGTGTGATGGATATGAAACCTAAATCCGTCAAAAAGAAGTGGAAGGACAAATCCTTTGCGGCGGGTGTAAACCGGGATGTAATCGAAAAAGGAGCCGAAATGCTGGGCATTGAATTAGGTGAGCTTATCGAGGATGCCATTATGGGCATGCGCGAAGTGGCTGATGAAATCGGTCTAAGAGGCAACCCAGATATATCAGCGGGATAAGTCTTTTAGTTTCGAACAGTTATTTTTCCTGGTCGCCAGATTGATAAGGAGACGAAATATGAAAAAAGAGCGATTTGCACTTTTTGCAACTGGGTGCCTACTTGCTCTTTTGGTATCCCTTTTCTGGCAATGGCTCTCCATGCGACTCTGGTTATATCACAGCCAGAATCGCAACCTGAATCCAGCCGACTACGAAGTTTGTGTACTCACTGCCGACGAGTACCAACAACTCATAAATCCCGATGTGCGGGAAGTGCGTATTGGTAATGGGTCGCAAACAATAATCAAGGCTGGAGACCAAGATTGGGAAGCGAAAGCGAAATCGAGGTATAAATCAGTGTACAATGGGAAGTACTATGTCCAGATTACAACCAAAGGTACAGCACACTTCCTGGTTTACTGGGTTCGTGGTACCGGTATACCTGCTGCCACACTTTCATTAGGAGCCTTGCTGTTTCTTATGGTATATCACGTTAAAGGAAAGACGGACAAATGATATGTTTCATTTGTAATGTAAAGTTCTATAGATATGCGTAAATGCGCTTTTTTATCAATCTTAATATTTTTGCTGATAGGCGGTTGTCGGAACAGTAATCAATCCGCCGAATCAGGGCATATTGCGATCGCACGGAGGATAACTGCTTCGAAAGCGGCCGGCGAGGCTGTGCTGGTGGTAAGCGGTGAGGTTATAACCAGCAGAGAAATTCTTGAGTCACCGATAGAAATGAACAGGGCATTTGTGTCACCAATAGAAATTCTCGAGCCGATCGCAAAAACAGGCAGTCCAGAGGAATTCCAAAAAGAGGCTTGGCCGATAATTGAAAAAATTCTTATGAACAAAATATCCGAGATTCTGCTTTATCACGAAGCCAAAATGAATACCCCAAAAAATATTGATGAAGCTCTGGAAAAAGCAGCAGAGACAGAAGTTAGAAAGTTCTTTATGGATTTCGGAGGTGACGAGGCCAAGGCTGAAGAGAAACTTAAACAAATGGGAATGGATCGGCAGAAACTTAAAGAAAATCGGAAAAGATTCATCCTCACCCAATGGTATATATCATCGAAGCTGCTTGATAATAAGCCTGTCACACATACGGAATTGATCGAGTGCTATAATCGCATCAAGGAGCAATCTTTCCTTACACCGGCGAGGTTAGAGTTTCGCCTGATTGATATCCAGCCGGTAAGACCGGAGATAGCAGACCCGAACCAGACCTCGACGAGACTTCGACGAGCTCAGTCGAGTCGCTCGGTCGAGGCGTATCCGCTCGAACAAGCAAGAAAGCTGGCTAATAAACTGGTCAAACAAATAGAGGCTGGCAGAGATTTTGGAGAATTGGCCAAACAATATTCTCATGGACACAGACAAGAGTTCGGCGGATTGTGGAAGCCGGTTCAACCGGAGTCATTGATTAAACCGTATGACATCCTTGCGGCTGAGGCTGAAAAGATTGAGCCAGGCCAAATAGCTGGGCCGATTGAAACAGAGGGACATATTTTTATAATGAAGCTGGAAAAGAAACGCTCAAAAAGCTACGAGCCGTTTGAAAAGGTGCAGGAACAACTAAAGCAAAAGATTATCTTTGACCGCCAGCGGGAAGCTTTAGATAAACTTGATGCCGAACTTATGCAGAATTTAGAACCGGATAAAATGGGTGAGTTTATAGATTCTTGCTTATATAAAATTTACCAAATGAAGGAAGACCCCCCAGTGAAACTGGGGGGCTAAACATTTAGCCCCGCGTTTCACGCGGGGTTTTGGCCGATACCCAATCAAGGACGACAGATGAAAATTGTAGCACATGGAATAGACCTTGTGGATTGTCCGCGGATAGAAGAGATGATAAAGCGGCACGGCGAGCGTTTCATTAGCAGGGTTTTTACCGCTGCCGAGCAGGCATACGCCGAAGCAAATAAGAATAAGGTTGAGAAATTGGCTGGCCGTTTTGCCGCGAAGGAGGCTGTTCTTAAATTGATGGGGACAGGCTGGCGCGGAAAGATCGCCTGGACGGATATTGAAGTAGTAAACAATCCTGCAGGTCAGCCGGAGGTGACGCTCAGCGGCGAAGTCGAAAAACTTGCCGAGAAACTCGGCATTAAGCATATAAGTATCAGCATTACACACACAGCAAATTTTGTAATAGCATCAGCCGTTGCTTTAACGGAAAAGGGACAGTGACGGTAGAAGAACTTTGGACGCGGATTAGCCGGCACACCTGTGGTGCCGGTAGATAGTTTAGGCATAAGACATTGTATAGAAGCTTAATTCCTGGGGCTGGAAATTTTTAAGAGCTTCTTTATTTTCTTTTTCTTCGAGGCATAAGTCAATTACTTCTCGAATGTTTTTTAGGGCTTGGTCTATGGTTTCCCCCTGGCTGTAGCATCCTGAAAATACAGGACATTCAACTACATAAAAGCCATCTTCATCTTTTTCTATTAGTATAGGCAACTGATAGCGTTTTTTCATTTTCTAATCACCTCCGCTATAGAAATACCATATAAGTTCTTAAAAATCAGATAGTTAGATTCAGATGTTTAAGATGAGACTTTTTCTATGCGTTCAGCTACCCACACTTTGATGATGGATTGTCGAGGCACGCCCAGGCGTTTTGCCTCTTTATCTAATAAGTGGACTATCCACAGAGGAAAATCAACATTTACTCTTTTCTGCTCTTGTCCAGGCCTTCTGGCTTTTGACATATCCAAGTATTTAGAAATGTCCTTGCCATCATCAAATTTCTTGTCGAATTCCTTAGCTTTCATAAATATCAATCTCCTCTTTTCTGGAGCGTCGTACCGAAATAATCCTTATCTTTTCACGCCGACCTGTCCCGAGCGCAGTCGAGGGATAGGTAATGACCGCTGACCAATACTTTCCTGAAATCTTCCCAATCACCAAAAATCTTGGCTCATCGCTCGTTCTTGCGGGAATCTCAATTAAATCGGAATCATCCCACAGTGCCTGAGCTTGGCAAAAATCAATCCCGTGTTTTTTCTTATTGCTCTGACTCTTTTTGGAATCGAACTCAAACTCCATGGTATAATAATTATACCATAACAGTATCTATTGTCAATCAAATATTTTCTTATTCTTCCTTTTGTATATGTGGGATTCACTTGCCGGGCGGACTGCCATTGCTGGATTGTCTTCTATTTCAATCTCTCAAGGCACATGACCACGCTCAGGTTCAGCAAGTTTACGAGCCGAAACCTGGAGCGTGCGGTTTGCCGTTCTTTTCTCTTTCTTCAGTCCATAGACGCATATCGAGATGGACACGCGAGATTCCTTGTTCTGAAGCAATCTGTTTTGCGAATGCTTGGAATCTCAAACTGACGTCAGAATTCAGTCTCTTGAGTCCTGGCCAGCGAGGCAATTCTCCTCGCTTCCCTTTTCGTTTCAAAGCGGTGGCGATGAGTCTGTCGAGAGGAATCTCCATCCATTCCTCCGAATCTGAAAGCTTGTACAATTCACAGAGGAACCGATTGTAGCAGATGTCTCTCAGAAACAAGTTGAGCGCCTTGCGTGCGGAACCCCAGTGCTGTGCTCCCTGTGGGAGCGTGTCTCTGAGTCTCTCGGTTTGATTGTCGAGGACGCGGAGAAAATCGGCTTCATCTTTGGCTTGGAATATCCCGAGATTGATTACGGCAAGATGTTTCTGAGCAGCTTTGATCACGCCTTCTGAACCCTGATTCCTAAGTACAGATGGCCCAACAGTCGTAACTGCGATATAGTGCTGCATGTCACGATAAAATTGATTATCCTTTTTCATCTTTGAGGACAAACTATGTTTGATCTGGTTTCTGTGTAAGACACCACTAGCGATTACGGCAGGGCTGAGCTTCGACGGACGCCCTGACCGAGTTAGATATATTTTAATCGAATTTGATATACACTCCTTTCCTATGCCATAATCATTACAAGAGAAATAGCATCGATTGTCAATCCTTGATTAAAAAGTTCAAAAAGATATACTGGTTACTCAATCTGACCGATTCGACTTGTCATACCTGCGAAAGCAGGTATCCAGAAATGATTTCGGTGAATTTTGATTCCCGTTTTCACGGGAATGACAAGCTGTGTTATATTGCTAATGAAAACAAACGAGTTCGATTGTATTGTAATCGGGGCAGGCCACGCTGGTATCGAAGCAGCTTATGCTGCTGCCAAAATCGGCGCCGAAACCTGCCTTATAACCATCAGCAAAGACACGATAGCTAAGATGAGCTGCAACCCGGCTATCGGCGGCCTTGCAAAGGGACAAATTGCGCGCGAAGTCGATGCGCTTGGCGGACTGATGGGACTGGCGATAGATGAAACCGGCATCCAGTTTCGTCTGCTCAACCGCTCTAAAGGACCAGCGGTACAGGCTCCAAGAGCACAAGCTGATAAATATAAATACCAGAACTATATGCGGTACCAATTAGAGCAGATGCCAAATTTGCATATCGTTGAGGCGATTGCCTCGCAGATTATAACCGATAAGGACGAAGTGCGCGGCGTTCGATGCTCTACTGGCCTGTCTTATAAAGCTCCGGTAGTAATCTTAACAACAGGAACATTTCTTCGAGGACTAATGCACATAGGGACTGAGCAGTTCCCCGGCGGTCGGCTCGGCGATCCGGCAGCTAACGAACTTTCAGAAAGCCTCGAGCAGATAGGATTAGAACTTAGACGGCTGAAAACCGGCACACCTGCCAGATTAGATGCTGCAACAGTTGAGCTTGATAAACTTGAAATCCAATACGGTGACAAAGATCCGGTACCTTTCTCATTTATGAGTGACACAATAAATCGGCCGCAGACCCCCTGCTGGATAACGTACACGAATGAAAAGATACACAAGTTAATCCGAGACAATCTGCATCGTGCACCACTTTACACAGGACAGATACAATCCGTTGGCCCGCGATATTGTCCAAGTATAGAAACAAAGATTGTGCGCTTCGCCGATAAGCAGCACCATCAGGTGTTCCTTGAGCCGGAGGAAGAAAAAAGAAAAATAATATACTGCAACGGCATCAGTACCTCGCTGCCAAAGGATATACAGCAGCAAATGCTGAAGCTGCTGCCGGGTACCGAAAATGCTCGGATTGTTCATTACGGCTATGCCATTGAATACGATTACTGTCCGCCGATGCAATTAAAGTCAAATCTGGAGACAAAAAAGATTTCAGGCTTGTTTTTAGCGGGACAAATAAACGGAACCAGCGGCTACGAAGAGGCAGCCGGCCAGGGAATTATCGCCGGCATAAACGCAGCAAGAAAGCTGCAAAATAAAGACCCAATTATCCTCTATAGAGACCAGGCGTATATCGGCGTGATGATAGATGATTTGCTAACACGAGGAATTGATGAGCCTTACAGGATGTTCACGTCACGAGCAGAGTATCGTTTGTCCCTAAGGGCTGATAACGCGGATAGAAGATTAACGCCGATTGGCAAATCGGTCGGACTTGTGGATGAAATTCGATGGGCGAAGTTCCAAAAAAAAGTCGGGGACATTGATACACTTAAAAATTTCTTGATGAGTACCCGCTCTGATGGACTAAGTCTATGGCAGCAGCTTCGTCAGCCGCAAAATACTATTGCAGAAACGCTGGCCTCAACCCGTGAGATAAATAACTTGGGAATCAGGCCAAAACCGCAGTTGGCTATCTCACGGGTCGAGCTTCCTGAAGTTAAAAAGATGAATCTCGATAGAGAAGTTTTGCAGGCGGCGATTATTGATGCCAAGTATGAAGGATATTTAGCCAAGCAGCAGCGCATGGTAGCTGGCATGAGGGCCTTGGAGGCCAAAAAGGTTCCGCTGGATTTGGATTATAACAGCATTACGCACCTTCGGGCAGAAGCGAAGGAAAAGCTGTCGGCTTTTAGGCCGAGCACGCTCGCTCAAGCCTCTCGAATAAGCGGCATAACGCCCGCCGATATAACAGTACTACAGATCCATTTGAAAAAAGGGGAAAGTACCCCCAGTGAAACTGGGGGCTAAATACAGCAGATATTTCTCGACCCAACTCGAGACGGGTTTAGCCCCCCAATTTATTGGGGGGTTTTCACACACGTTTTACGCGGGCTTAGAAATTTTTGAGGCAATGTACGAGTTATCCGAAAACATTTACAACAAACAGGTTGCCCGGCAGAAGCCAAAGTTTAAGCTCTGGCGTTCAGCGGGACTTCTGCTGACATACAAGTGTAATGCCTCATGTGAATTTTGCTATTACAATTGCTCGCCCCAAAAGAACGGCCTTATGCCTATCGATACTGCGATTAGTGCATGGCAGTCTCTTAAGATCCTTGCAGGCGAAAACGCCAGAATACATCTAACCGGTGGAGAACCGTTTCTATATTGGGAGCATCTTCTGCAAATCTTAGAGCAGGCAAAAAAACTAAACCTCGGCAAAGTAGATTTTGTAGAGACAAATGGCTTTTGGGCTACAGACGAAAAAATTATAAGCCAGCATCTAAAAACTCTCGACGAGCTTGGAATGAAGCGGCTCAAAATCAGCACTGACCCGTTTCATCAGGAATATATTGATATAGAGCCGGTTCGCCGATTGGCAAGCGTAGCTACCGATATTTTAGGTCCCGAGCGTGTGCTGGTCCGCTGGCGAAAGTACCTGGAAAATCCTGTCAGAATGAAAGACCTCCGCCCTGCCGAGCGCAAAGAACAATATATCTCCGCAATAAAAGACTACCCTTGTCGGTTTACTGGCCAGGCGGGTGGCAAATTAGCAAAGCTGGTTGCTTCAACACCAATAGAATCCATTGCCTCGATCAATTGTAACTCAAGCTTCTTAGCCGCTAAGGGTGTCCATATCGACCCGTTCGGCAATGTTTTTAGCGGCACATGCAGCGGCATCATTATCGACAACATTAACCAAACGCTGCTTGAGGACATCTGGAGGCAATTCCATCCGGCAAGAAATGAATTTATCAGCACACTTTTTAAACATGGCCCTTCCGGATTGCTGGATAAAGCTACAAAATTGGGCTATAAAAAAGCAAAGGCCTACGCCAGCAAATGCCATCTTTGCACTGATATCCGGCAGTTTTTCTTTGAAAACGGTATCGAAAAATCAATAATAGGACCTGCCGAATGTTACTCTAAAATTACACAGTCCGGGGAAACTTCATCAACAGAAGATTAATTTGAAAAAATTTTATTTTGTATGAATCGTATAACCGGTTAATTGATAATTGGTTAAATTGGTTGAATAAACCAACGAGTATTGGGCACAATCCTTCGATATAGCCCTGCTTTTACTCGCGCTCCGATCGCCAGGGGTCTTCGTGATAAGATAGCGCACCGGCCTTGGGCGTGGCCATCGTGATGGGCATTTCAACAACTATCTTGTGAGAATCTCGGGCGATGCGGCCTAATCTTTCCTTCTTCATACGAACAGGCTCGGTGATAAGCTCCGGCACACTATACGTCCAAAGACAAGAATCATAATATGTCGGGTCTTTCTGCGGCAGCAGTATCGGTTTATATGCTTTGCCACGCTCGTCCACATAACTGAGGTAAGTTCTTGTAAAGATGCCGTATTTCCTTTTGCTGCTAAAGGCTATCCACCGGCTGTTACTCGACCAGCTATGCCATGACTCGCTCTTGTCGCTGTTGATATCCAGCCGACGATATGTGTAGCGATCGGTTTGTTCTACAGATTCGAGGTCCATTATGTAAAGATCGCTGCTCTGGCGATAAACCGGAAAGCAACCATAGTCACACGCCGTTACCAACAGCCATCGCCCGCAGGGGCTGATCCGTGGAAGAAGGATAGACAGACCTGTTTTGTCTGCTGAGAGTACAGTCTCCGGCTCACCCCACTCGTCACGCTCAAGGTTGTAAGGTATGCGGACAAGGTCGTATTTGACCTGCTCATACTGCTCAGGGATTTCAGTACGTTCCTCCCACGTCAACGGGGCACTACAAAAGTAAAGATAACGGCCGTCAGCAGACCACGTTGGATACGTTTCAAGCCGATCCTTTTTGGCAAGATCAGGCGATGTCTTCGCTACCTTTGAATCAACAAGGTAATAGGCCAGCGATGAATCAAGATCCATAACATCACGTACCTCGCTGGCGGCAGAATGATAAAAAAGTACCACATTATTTATAGAATATGCCGCTACCCGGCCGCTTGGATGCCAAGAGGTATAGCCGAACTTCGTTCCTATTTTACTGCCTCTGTCGGCGTCAACGAACAAAGCGGAACTGCCGTAAACCGAACTACGGATACCGATCAGCATCTTGTCCGTACGGTTGTTGCAAAACGTGTGACAGTTCAGGCAGCCATGCTTGAAATATTTGTTACTAAGTACAAGTGACTCATCAAAGCTGTGCAGGTTGCGCTCGTAGATACCCATTTCTCTCCAGGTGCTATGTCCCGGCCGAATCCTTCTATACACCAAAAAACCATCTATATCTTCATTGGCGATTCTATTAGTGATTGGATCAAAACGCCGCCACATCTGGCTCTGGACTTTTGCACCGGATGGCGGAGCCTGTGGTTTGACGTAAATATCAAAACTTAGCTGCGCAGACCTGTTCAAATCAAGCAGTTTGTGCCATCTTTTTTTAGGAATAATAATTTTGGGTGTTTTGCTGTGAATTTCGATTGGCTCACCGTTATTGGAGTATATCCTGACGAAATACCGTGAGCCTTGCTCCTGTAACAAGAAATTAAGCGGTGCGATGTTGGGCGGTATGACGACGTCACTATAGTCGGGACTTATTCTTGCCGGTCGAGCAACAACGTTGAACTGATCAATAGCTACTGCGCTGCCGGCAACGGCAGAAAGAAAAACAAAAGTCACAAGCGCGTGACAAATATATGCAAGAGCAGTTTCCAACTTTTCGCCCTTTTGCCATCGAATCATTTCACGGCTCCCGAAAACGCATATATATAATAGAAGAAATATGTGTCCCGGTATTTGCTCACCACTTCACTATAGGCGGCTTGTTTGTCTCCATCATAGCTATGTAATATCCGGCTGAAATCCTCGAACTCTTGCCGCAGCGAAGGATTTGTGCGATAACCTCTCAAATAAACTCGCTTGCCGGTACCGGCTACATAGACCAAAGTCGCCTCCTCGTAATATCGAGGAAGCTCAAGATAGCTAAAATCTTTAAGATGGTCGATGTTGCTTACAAACTTGCCAAGGTGCTTGCTCAAAAGATGCAGTGCCATCAAGTACTCAAAAGCCATACGGTTCTGACCGTTTTTCTCCAAGAGCCAGGTAAGCACATTTTCTTCAGGTATGGAAATGGTGGGTATATCCTTTTCCAGAGATACTGAACGCAAATATTGAATCCGGCCATCCGTCGAAAGATTTGGGTCAGATTGCAGGCGAGCCAAATAGTCCCTGGCCCAGTCGGCATGGAACAAGGTCTTGCTAAGCGTGCCCAGGTAAACACGGGCGGTATCGATATTTCCCTTTACCATATTTATCAAGGCCAGCCGCTGCAAAATCAGAGGATGATCACCGATTCCCTCCAAGCATTCGGTCAACGCATTTTCCGCCACATTGAGAAGACCAATATCGATATGGACATCGAAGTTCTGCCAATAGGTCCACCTGTATCTCATGTCTGCCCCAAAAAAAAGGCAATGGGGATGTTGAGGCCAGCAGAACATTTCATCGCCAAGCCGACCCATGTGATACAACGCTCTGCTGACCGCATGGACTACGAAATGATTAGGTGTGGCACGCTGTGCGGCATCAAGCACCTGCGGCCACATCCTGTGGCAAGCGTAGTAATCGACTTCAAACTGAGCTTTCTTCCGATCATCATGCGCATAAAAGGCAACCGCACAAGCGACCACGAATAGAATAGCTGATTCAATAAACCATCGCAGGTTAATGAGCTTGGTATTAGGAATGATCTCATCTCGGCTTGGTGCGTCAAGGCTTACGTTTGACCTATTTGCGGGTTGCTCTTCAGCTTGGTTGGTTGACATTTTTGACCTTACCCGTTCGGTGATTCTCCGGCCAATAGCAGATACGATAACCGCTAACACGGGGAGCAGATATAACGCATAGACAAACGCCACGCCCTTACTGCGGGTTTCGTAATGCATAATCTTCCAGGAAATAGGCAATAACTCGCTGAAAGCATTGATGATACTTACACTAAATACAAGAACCCCTACAACGTATGGAATCATTACGGCGGACAGCAAATACAGCAATCCTACGTGCCACCGGCGTTTCAAGAGAAGCTCAAAAATTGCACAAAGCACAGCAAAGAACAAGAATGCTCCGCCGGCAACGTAGTAGAGGATGATCGACAACGCCAGGAAAACAACCAGGCGGCTGTAACCAGCAATTCCAAACAATACTATTGGGACCCCGCCTTGCGGGAACCCTATTCGCAAATACAAGCACACGAATACTAGTGCCGTTGTCAGCGCCAGAGTGGTAGGAAAGAAATACGTATAACGAGCGAAGGTAATAAGCAGAAGAAGAGGTCCAATGAAACGAACCCACTGAAATCGCGACCAGTTCGCAACCTTCAAAAGGTAGCCCAGGCAAGCACAGATGCCCCATGCCTCTGCTGTTACAACAAGGGCTCCGAGCCAGGAGTAGTAGAAAAGCTGAGACAGAAAAGCTGCAGAATATTCAATGGGCCCACCAGGGTACAAGAGGAACCCCCGAAAAAATGCCCAACCCTTATAGAAAAAAGGGAAATTCATAATAATACCGGCTCCATGATAGATGAGACGCAAATCAACTTGAAGCCAAAGGTACATATAGAACAGGACGAAGAACAGGAAGCTTCGGAGCAGCCCGCCGACGCTCGATGTGGGCTTTCGTTGTAAGCGGTCTCCTTTAAAAGCCTTCAAAGCAGCAAGCCGATCTGATAATTTTCGAAGCAAATTCAGCACATTTCTCCTATCTCATAAAGCATTATTCACAAGGCTTAACGGAGGCCTAAATATTTGATGTGGGAGCAAAGAACGAAATCATCTAAAGCACATTTTAATAAGTTAATGCTTTGTTGAAAAGAGTTCAGAATGTCATTTCGAGCGAGCCGCAGGCAAGTCGAGAAATCTATTTTTTAAGCAGATTTCTCCACTTCGCTCCCGTGCTTTCTGCGAAAGCAGAAATGGGGGCTTCGGTCGAAACGACGGTGAGGCTTTTCAACAGAGCAATAAGTTAAGTAAACAAAAACTTCTTAATAGAGATTATACCACACATATTTGATACAAGCACATCATTTCTCGTGCCAATGATAACACCGGCTCTATGTGTTTTTTTACCAAGGGTCGCTCAGGGCTATAAGCTTCTGCTATTCTGCGGCTTTTATCGCGTCGGAGAGTTTAAGTGTGCCTTCATAGAGGCTTCTACCGATTATTGCCGCGGCTGCGCCTAACTCGGACAACTTTTTAATATCTTCGACACTTTTTACACCCCCGGAAGCGATAACGGGCAGGTTCACCACCTCTATAAGTGCCTGTGTTCTTTCAAAGTTCGGCCCAGTCATCATGCCATCTTTGGTGATGTCGGTATATATTATCGCAGCCAGCGGCAACTTCGCTGCCTCGGCTGCAAACTCCAATAAAAGCTGAGGATTATCCTGTGTCCAGCCGTGCGTGGCGACCTTCGAGCCTCGACCGTCTAAGCCGAGCACGATCCTGCCGTTGAATTTATTGGCCATTTGGCTGAACCACTCAAAGTCACTCACCGCTTTAGTGCCGATTATTACGCGCTCTACGCCGATATCGAACAATCGTTTTATGGAGGCCTCTTCGCGCAGGCCGCCGCCAACTTCAACTTTCAGTTTCCCCAGAGCCGTTATAGCTGCTATTGAATCGGTGTTAACAGGCTTGCCAATCTTGGCCCCCTCCAGGTCAACAACATGCAGCAACCGGGCGCCGGCTGAGTTGAACTCTTTGGCCTGCTTAACCGGATCGTCCTCGTATGTTATCTGGCGGTGATATTGGCCCTGGATAAGTCTGACACATTTGCCCTTTATCAGGTCGATTGCCGGTATGATATACATCTTTGTTCCTCCAGCGGTATGTCCGGCGTGTCCTGGCCGGAGCGGCATTTGAGCCTTCATAAGTTTTGGTATCGTTTGAACAAGTCTCATCTTTTTATTTATCGGCAAAGGGAGTATAAAATTGTTAGATTAATTGTAGATGTAAATATAGGATTTCAACCTATCGGTCGAGAGCCCGAGGGGCTGAGCGGACGAATCTTATCAATAGTAAAATATACTAAATGCTTCTTAACACCGGTGGATTTGTGGGTACTTGGACGTTTGGCTTTTATTTCTGTGATCCGCTGGGGATCTGACTCTTCACCAACTTTTGTCAGGTATATTCTTTTGCCTTTATGCCCTTCGCCTCGCTCAATAAAGAGGTAGGCGGCTTTTAGGTTGGATTGAATGTTGCGGTAGCTAAGTCGTTCTGACATGCTAAAAGCAATAGTCTTTTTGTCTATTACGTAGGGCCGAGCGTAAATAGCGACATCAACATTTCCATTGGAATCGCACGTCGCCAGGACACCAATTCCTTCGGTGGCTTGGAAGTACTCAGCTAAACTCATAATCGCACCTTTCAAAAATCACCGACTGCAAAGTGGTCAGCCAAACTTAAACAATTATAACGACTTTCATCTAAAACGACAGCATCAGTTGATACTATATGTACAAGCTTAATTTGTTTCTGATTTAAGGCCTTGTTTTTATCAATATTTGGAATTTTATACATGTTCGATAAAGGGCTCGAACATTACAAAAATAATGACATTGCCCAGAAAAGGCTTATGCTCTCGAATTTGCCCAGATTAACGGTCTTTAAAAACTGCGAAAGTTAACTTGAAGAGAGATTATCTATTTGCTAATATTTGCCCTAAGATTGTAATTGCTCAAACTGGAAAGACAAAATGGATTTAAGCATAATGCTTAAGATAGCAGATGATGTAACGTTTCAGCCGCTCGGCCAAGGTTTGGAGACGGTTATCCTGTCACTTAACTCAGGAGTGTTATATTCCTGTAATGATACTACAGCAGCTTTTCTTTTTGCTATTGATGGACAGCTTAGCCTTGCACGAATAATTGATAAGCTTTTAGATAAATTTGATGTAAGCAGAGCAAAACTGACGTCAGATATTCAATCTATTGCCAATAAACTTCTGTCTGAAAAACTTATTGAGGAAGTTATTGAAAATTAAGTATGTTTTCTGATGGTATTATGGCTCTTTAAAGTGCATGTTTATATAGTATCAGTGATGATCCCATTTCTCGATAATTTCCTTGGTCTAAAACAAATGCTCAGAATTCTCACTCCTCCTGTTTGGTGTGAGCTTTATAAAGGCATTTCTGTTGAAAATATCTGCGAAGTGGTGGCAAACCGTCTTAAAAAACCGGTATTGATGAAAAGGCGCAGGTGTTTAAGGCATAGTTTTACGCTATTTTATTTTCTTTGTCTTGCCGGCGCACCGGCAGTTCTACAAATAGGAGTTTTTGCACGTAAACAATATTACAGGGGGATTGCCCATTGTTGGGTTGTGTGTGATGGGCGTAGTTTAACCCCGGAGCCCCAGGATGATGTTGCAGTAATTTTAATCCACAAGAAAAGATAGCCTATTAATATAAACTTGACATATATACCGTGGAATAGTATGAAATATTACGAATTCTGAGTCTAATGTTATTTTATTGAAAGTAGGGACGATGGAAGAGAAAGGTACCGAGAAAAAAACTTATGAAGAGCCGACATTAACCAAGCATGAGGAACTTATCGATATAATTGAAAATGGTGCACCAACTGCAGGGTCAGGTGTTGTACCAGTAATATAAGTATCAGGAAATGTCTTTTGAGCTGATATCTACGCCGTGAGATAGTATAAAGGCGTATGAACTTTGAGTAAGCTCAAGGTTATCTTATTGAAAGTAAGGACAATGGAAGAGAAGGACACCGATAAGAGAACTTATGAAGAGCCGACATTGGTCAAGCATGAGGAGCTTGCTGATATTACTGGTGCTCCGCAAACTGCAGGGTCAGGTGTTGCACTAGTAGACTAACCAGGATAAGTATCAGGAAATGACTTTTGAGCTGCACTGGCTATTCGATACGTAAATGTGTTTATGACGTATATGGATTGAGCCTAAGTGTTGTTACGGACTTAAAACCTGTAGCGCAAGAAATAGATTCATTGCTTGCACCATTTTTGTTTGTATCAAAAAAACCGGCCAAGACATGCGAAGTAGTTATAAACAGAGGAGAGGTATCAAAAGAAATTGCTTGTCCGAGAGGTATGCGTCAATTCTGGGCTGGTACCTTACGTGACGGCACAAGGATGGTTTACTGGACAGGTGAGGGTGTTCATCGGTTAGATATATTGGGGGTAGTCAGTACGTTCATTAACATTCCATCGCGGTGTGCCAAAATCACTGTTATTGAAGGTAAGGAATGGTACGTAGCTAATACGCCATTGCTATTGGTGCTTTCGGAGTTTCTGCGTACTATCGGTCATCATGTTATCCACGCGGCAAGTCTTGTACGTAACAAAAAGGGGGAAAAAAATGGGATTCTTATTGCAGGAGGCAGCGGCAAAGGGAAAACCACTACAGCTCTGGCACTTAGTGGTGCTGGGATGAAGTTCCTTGCCGATGACATGACTTTTGTAACGAATGCCCCAGCCAATGGCCTGGTTATCTGGGGTTTGCAAAAGCCCTGTAAAGTGCATCGTAAGACTCTTGAGATGTTAAAGTGGTTAAAGGATTTGCCACAGAGGCCGGTCATCGGATCAGATGAAGTTATCGTTGATATGTCAAAGCATTTTGGATGTGCTTGTCAAATAAGAGTAGAGCCAAAGGTAATAATCTTTCTGGACGACCGTAATATGAAAGAGCACCGCATAAATCCGCTCAATAAAATTGATGCGATTAAGCTTCTGGCTGGAGAAAACGTCCGGGCACTTGATTCTAATGCAAGAGGGGCGATTGGAGAGACATTTCGTATGTTAGGGTCATTAGTTGGACGGTGTGATTGCTATTTGCTAAGTGCAGGGCCGGATGTTGCCGGCCTTTATGAGATTTTTACCGCTCTGTTCTCGTCTCGGCGTAGCGAGTCGTAGCCGGAAAGGTAACGAGTATGTCCAGAGTAGTTAATGAGTGGTTGCTCGCCTTGGCAAAGCCGGGATATTCAAGCACGAACTTTCCACCCAAAAAGCTCAAGCTATACCAGTTGAACGAATTAATAGAATCAGCCGACTGGCATGGTGTTTTGCCGTGTGTGGTTAATAACCTGTATAAATCTGCTAAAGAGTCCTCGTGGCATTGGATAGTTAACTGTAAAGAGTCATCTAAAGAGCTTGAGATTATTACGAACAGGGCGTTAAGCAATTTTCGAAAACGAGCAGCGCTAAAGATGCTTCTAACTCTTCAGGAAAAGCAAATCGTTGAGGAATTCAAGAGGCGGGAAATTCCTTATATTATCATTAAGGGCACACAATTTGCAACGAGACTCTATGAGACTGAAACTCTGCGACTTTCAAGTGATGTTGATATACTTGTTCCCATGAGAGTACTAACAGACGTGACTGAGGCGATGTTGTCTTTGGATTACGATACAGAAAACAACCAAATGAAGTATTCCGGTGATTATGGCCAGGAGGGGTGGCAGTGGAAGAAGCAACCGGGCTGTAGAGTTGAAGTGCATTGGAATCTTGTTAACTCGCCTACAATTCGGCGTGGTGTCTCCATAACTTATGAGAAGCTACAGCTGGACGATGATGGCCAGGCAAGTCCAGCATCTATTTTATTGATTGCTGTAGTACATGCAGCAACAAGCCACTGTTTTGACAGGCTTTGTCCTTTGGTTGATATACTTCAAGCAGTGCGAGGCATGGCTGGTGAGATTGATGAGTATTGGCTCAGAGATGCGTTGAAGCAAACAGGAGCTACCAGATCGTTGTCTGTGGCTCTTTATCTGGTTGAGAAGTTGTTTAATGAACCTCTTTGCGGTGAGTTTAGAAGAAGGCTTGGCATTGATTGTACGTTTTTAGAAAAGATTATATTGACTCCCGGCGTAGTACTGAGACGTCACTGTGATGTGGATTCGTTCAGGCGCAGTGTTTTCCGTGAGTTGTTGAAAAAAGGGTGAAGATATTACTTGTATATCCAGTGCCACCTAAAGTCCATTGGCCGAAAGGATTGTTTTGTTCGTAGCGGGTCCTATGTTTCGACAGGTTCACCATTCATAACATGCACACCAATTGCCGTATATAAGGTAAACTATCTAAATCCTTAATAGTTTTATCTTACGGATTGAATAAGAAGGAAATTACAAAGAAATACAGGTGCGATGAAATTGCACCGACCCAGCTAATCAATTAAAATGGCCACGGAGGGCACAGATATATTAGTTGATTGGTGATTGGGTCTAGGGCTTTTACCAATGGCACAAGTTGCTCATAATTCACGTAAAGGTATTCCGCAGTGCGTAATGCTTATGCTAGTTTTATGGTATTTTCTAAAGAGGGTATGCACAGAACCTTTAAGTTCTTTTTCATATTTGGTTGGACCGATGATAATCCTAACCTGCCTCCAAAAATCTTCATTCTCAGAAAGCTTTATAGAAATATAAGGGATTATCAAACCGTTTTTTGTGCGAAATTTCGGTCTTATCTTATTTTGGACGTTTTCGTCTTTTTCAAAGGCATATCTATGGTCAAATACTAACCGCAATTCTTTCTCTCTTTCGAAAGAAGGATGTTTTAAAGTTGAACAGGTTGAAGAAAGTTCCGATAGAAACTTATTACTGCCACGACATACAATGCTTGAAATCATCTGCTCAGTACATGGAATTCTTGAAAATTGTTCAGGGTTTTTGATATAAGGCATGACTTGCGAATTGATTAGTTGCTTAATTATTTTTTGTTGTTCGCTATTATCATAGACACATTCCTTAAGCTCAAAGTGCTGACCTTTTATTGTATCAACAAGGCCTTGATGAGGGAAGCCTATCGAAAAGCCTCCTTCACGACAATAGGCCCTCCATTGACTTAGTTCGTTTTCAACTTTCGAGAGCGAACAAACATAAACAGGTCTTTTATGATCGGGGCCAATAAATGATAAATCTCTATCGAATCTCTCCAGACGTTTCTCTTCGTCTTCACCTAATGAAGAAATCTCCTTTTTAATAATCTCACGAGCAATATTGATTCCATGCATAAACTCTGATGAATCATTCAAGTAAAAAACATCTGTTGCCCAAAGGGAATTGCTTTCGATAATTCCAGTCAATCCTTCAGGAGTTGTATAATGCCATAATAGATCCTTACTTGTTATTTTACGATCATTCACATCTATGCCTTCTTCAATACTCGTCCAGTCTCTTGCGTTTCTCCTAGCTTTTAATAGGGACGTTTACCGATTGATGTTACCTTATTCAGTTCTTCTATTTTTGTTTATTCTCAGCTTCGGCCTCGTTTTCCTTCTTAGCACATATTATTGGTTATAGATGAATCCTCGAACAGGTAAACGTCCCTATTTACTCCTTCGCTGCATAAGGAACGTTCAAAATACAGTACCATATTCGATCTTTACGTCTGTTTCCTTCCATCATTTACACCCTTAAGATAGGCAGACCGCAATATATTCATGATTGTCGCAAATCTCTTTCGCTGAATATTAGTAGGGTTTGGTCGCAAGAACTGCTCATTGAAGTAAGCGTAGATTTGCTCATCCACAGGGATATTCACATTTTGCCCGTCAACATTAATCCTAATAGATTTTTTCTTTCCTTTTGTAAGAGTGACTTCTGCTACACTAATCGTTACTTCTTTGCTGTACATATTTGGCCTCCCATAAATTTAATGACCCTTTTTATAGCTGAGAATCTCGTCACACCAACCGCTGGCATCCTTTCGGCAAAGTGGTGCATGTCGGGTGCTGGATGGTTCTCTCTCGCCAATTAAAATATGAGTTTTTTACAGTAGTTATATCGGCTGGAAAACAAGAGTAATAAAGTAAAATGGGTCTCATTATTTAATGCTGACTTCAACAATGGCCGATAAAAATCCTCTTTGCTATGACAAGCACACCAATTGCTGTATATAAGGGTAAACCCTGTTAGAAGCTCTTTGCCCTTCTAACGGTACTCACACTGGGCATTAAACTTCGCGTTTACTATAAAAAGAATTAAATATTTTCATCCCCGTGGCAAGCCACGGGGCATTCCAACGGGGTAAATTAGCTTGAAAATTTGTCTGATTGGTGTAAATTATTCGATATTGGTAATTGGTAATCACGGATTTGGGTTCCCGCTATGCGGGGTTCCACACAGGTTTAACAGATTTTAATCAACATAATCCGTGCTAATCCGCGGTCTACAGTTGGAATTGAAGGATAAAAAATGACTGAGTTTAAGATTGAGCCTGCACAGAGAATAAAGCGCTTGCCGCCCTATCTCTTCGGGCGGCTGAACGCGTTAAAACTGGTTAAACGCCAGCAAGGTGCGGATATTATCGACCTCGGCATGGGTAATCCCTCCGATGGAGCACCGAGGATTGCGATTGACAAACTGTGCGAAGCGGCACGGGACAAACGGAACCACCGATACAGCGCTTCACGAGGCATTAAGGGTTTGTTAAAGGAAATAGCAATAAAATACGAGAACAAGTGGAATGTGCAACTGGATTGGAAGACGGAAGTGCTGGCCTGTATCGGCTCAAAAGAGGGTTTCAGCCACTTGTGCCTGGCTATGTTGCAGACCGGCGACACAGCTATCGTGCCGGACCCATCCTTTCCTATACATAATTACGCTGTCGCATTAGCCGGTGCAAACGTGATAACAGTGCCTTTAGGCAACGACCAAAAGTTTCTCGATACTATCGCTATGGTCTGCGAGCGCCTGTATCCGAAACCTAAGCTGCTGATTCTAAACTTCCCAAACAATCCCACCACAATGACCGTCGAGCAGGGCTTCTTTGAGACCGTCGTGGATGTAGCTAAACGATTCGGAATAGCAGTCATACATGACTTTGCATACGGAGAAACCTGTTTTGACGGCTATAAAGCGCCGAGCTTTCTTTCCGTCAAAGGCGCAAAAGACATCGGCGTCGAATTTATTACGATGAGCAAGCCCTACAATATGGCAGGTTTTCGCACCGGCTTCGTTGCAGGCAATAAGGATATGATAGATTACCTTGCAACGATAAAAGGTTATTATGATTACGGTATTTTTCAGGCTATACAGATTGCCGACATCATCGCCTTGCGGGAATGTGAACAGGATATAATCGCTCAAAACGAAAGGTATCGCTCCCGGCGGGATGTTGTCTGTGAGGGCCTTTTAAGGATCGGCTGGGAAGTTCAAAAGCCACGGGCCTCAATGTTCGTATGGGCAAAGGTGCCCGAGGAGCAAATACGAAGTAAAGGCACAATTGACTATGCGATGGACTTAATGGAACATGCAGAGGTTGCAATCGCTCCGGGCAGAGCCTTCGGCGAAAACGGCGAAGGCTATATGCGTATTGCTCTTGTGGAAAATGAGCAGCGTTTGCGACAGGCAATTCGCAATATCAGCCGATTCGCTCAGCAAAAGCCGATAAGAAAGGCCAAGACCAGCACGTAAAGTTAAACCCATTTCAGTCCTATAATAAATTGAAAGTTTTTCTTGAATTGAGGGCGCTGATTTGGTATAAATTTATACGTCGAAATCTATGGATTTTGTTGTTACGAGCAGATAAATTCCACAAGGGGCGGTACGGCAGGTGATATGTTTACATCACAGTTGACGGTACATATGGGACTATTGAAGGAGGGCAGTACAAATCGTGTCGTATAAGAAAGTTCCTTTTTCCCATTAGGAAGTTGAGTAATAATGCAGAGTTGTGTTGGTTGCCGTGTAAGCCGGTATTCTAAACGTTTTGAACATGGATTCGACAAGGACTTTCGGCTGAGCTTAGTCGAAGCCCTCACCACAAGTTTGAAATTCGGATTTTGATGTTGTTTAGATTTTGGATTTCGTGCTTAAGCTATACTGTAATACTTGCTACTTGTTGAAGGCAACAAATGTTTTTTATGTGTAGCCAAAACACAATTGTAACCACTTTTATGAAGTGTGAAGGAGGAATATTATGTGTGGAAAACCGAAGACTTACTGTGGCGGATTGATTCCTGTCCTGAGCCGTGTCGAAGGATATCTAATTCCGTTTGTCTTGGTGCTGAGTCTGGCCGTGCCGGTATCTGCTGATGAGCTTCTCGCCAGCTACGAGCCCAGTGAGATGACCGACCTTTCATTCAGGACGGATCCAAGTAAGGATCCCACCCTCACGATCACGAGGGTGCTGGGTGGTGTAAGTGGTGCACCCTCAGCCACCGATGGCGACTATATCCTTAAGTGGGTATGGACCGACGAAAGCGGAGGTTCAATGCCATTCAAAATCGAGATATGGCATGAGTGGGAAACCCGTCGATTAGACTTAGCTCCCTATAATCTAATCACAGCCGATGTTTGGTTTGCTGAGCCGGGCGCCCAACCGGCAACCATTGGAATATGGAGTAATGAGCCTGCAGCGTGGTGGGCCCCCGCGCTTTCGGTTCCCATTGGAATAGGCCGGTGGCATACGATTGAGATGGATATCAGCGGCATAGACTACAACAATATAAGCTATCTCTTAGCTTTCCTTTTTGAGGGTTTGGCCGACAAGGCCGGCGTACTATACACTGACAACATGTGGCTGCGTTTCCGTGAACAAGTACAAGCGTTGAGTCCGATTCCTATTAACAAAGCAGTATCAATGGACCCGAATGTAGAGCTTAGCTGGACCGCAGGTATCTATGCGACTTCGCACGATGTGTACTTCGGCACCGATTTCAACGATGTCAACGATGCAACAAGCTCTTCGGCTGAGTTTAAAGTCAATAAATCTCTCGAAGACACTATCTATGATCCAGGCACTCTCGAACATGGAAAGACTTACTACTGGCGGATTGACGAGATCGACGAGGCCGGCTCCAACATCTGGAAAGGCAATATCTGGAGCTTTAAGACAGCCCCGAGAGAGTACGTCGAGGTTCCTCTCGTCAGCTATGAGGACTCTGAGAACCATTACCAATTGTATACGGGTATAGTGATCACTGGGGATGGTGACAGCAGCCTCGCGCTTGAGGACAAGCTTGTGGGTGGTTCAACATGGGAAGATGTTGTTGTACCAGAAGCCACCGATGGCAGCAACGTCCTCGGCCTGAAGTGGACTAACGAACAGGACCTAGAGGTCGAGCATGGCTGTACTTTCGAAAACTCATCACCTCCTTTTAGGTATGATTTATACGGCTTTGATGAAATGGTCTTTGATATTTACTATGCACCCGGTAGTCCCCTGCCGCACTCCCTGGGAATCTTTGATTGGAATTTTAAGCCTGCTCATAGTGACAGCAGCAATCTGCCCACGACAACTGGCCAATGGTATACGATAGTAATTGATGTCTCCCACCTTAATAACAGGAGGGTGGATACTATTTATGACATTGTGTTCTCGATACATGGAGAGGACTTTAATCCTGACCCTGACAATCCCGATAACTGGGCCGCAGTAGCGTTTATGGACAACGTCAGGCTACGCTATGCCGCCAGCCGATATGCGACCCATCTAAGCCCGACAAACGGAGCAACAGATGTGTACCGAAATGCAGATATGAGCTGGCGTGCAGGTAACCATGCGGCTTCGCATGATGTGTACTTCGGCACAGATTACGACGATGTTAACGATGCCGGCACCTCAGATCCAGAGTTCAAAGGCAATCAGCCTCTCGATGCTAATAGCTATGACCCACCCGGGGTTCTTGAACTAAATACCACATACTACTGGCGAGTCGATGAGGTCAATAATGCTCATCCTGATAAGCTGTGGCAAGGCTCTGCTCAGAGCTTTACAACAGGAAACTTTCTTGTCGTGGACGACTTTGAAGACTATAACGACGTCGGTAACAGAATATACGATACATGGGTGGACTATTATGTGAATAATACTGGTATGACTGTGGGTCACTTTGATCCTCCATTTACTGAGCGAGGTATAGTTCACACCGGATATCAATCTATGTACATGCGTTACGACAACGATGGTACTGTGAATGAGGACACCAGCCTTGAGAAGACTGGGACACTGTTTTATTCCGAGGCTCAACGTTCGTGGCAGGCTCCGCAGGATTGGACCAGAGAAGGAGTTAATTCCTTAACACTATGGCTGCGAGGCCTACCGGTATCTGTCGGCAGCTTCACGGCTGGGCCGCCAATTACAATGACCGCCGCCGGTGCGGACATCTGGGATACGGCTGACCAGTTCCACTTTGCCTACAAGCGGCTCTCCGGCGTTGGAAGTATAACAGCTCAGGTGGTCAGCATCGATAACACCAATACATGGGCAAAGGCGGGAGTGATGATCCGCCAGACTCTGGAACCCGGTTCCACACATGCTACGATGGTCGTCACGCCTGAGAGTGGAGTTTCCTACCAGCGTCGGCCTCTTGTAAATGCTAATAGTGAAGACACCACGGAAGCCGGGATCACAGCTCCACAATGGGTCAGATTAATCCGCGCCGGTAACTCCTTTATTGGACAATATTCAGCTAACGGAGCTACCTGGACAACACTGGAGACTGTGAATATGCCTATGCTTATGGATGTTTATGTAGGCTTATGCCTGACCGGCCATAACGTCGATGCAACGTGCACAGCCGAATTCTCTAACGTTACCATATCCGGTACGGTTACAGGCGACTGGCTGTCGCAGGACATTGGTATAGAGAGTAACATTGCCGAACCGATGTATGTAGTTCTGGCCGATAGCGCCGGCAACAGTGCAGAGATCAAACATCCTGATCCGGCTATATCTGCCACGAGAAGCTGGACTGAGTGGAATATTCCGCTTGCAGACTTTACCGGCGTGAATATGCAGGCTATCGATAAGATAACTATTGGTGTCGGTGATAGAGACAATCCGCAGTCGGGCGGTTCAGGTGATTTGTACATTGATGATATCAGGCTACATCTTCCTCCGCCTGCGGAATAGTGGTTGGGCTAGCACAGGCTAAATAGCTGGAGGTATTGCACCAGTCCCGTTAGAAATCCTAATGCTATCGGGCACAAGTTATACGAACGAGCTGGGATTTCTAACGGGACCAGTTTGGGGCTTATATCTATTGATTCGGTATAGGCCCCTATTGTTTGGGTGTTCTCCGTAAGGAGTCCCTAGGACTGTGCATGTGCCTCTGCCTTACAACCCCCCTTACGAATAAAGGTACATTTGAAGGAAGCTAAACAACCTGTTCTCTAAGGTCTTTTCTCTTGAGATTAGATAGTGCTTTCATATACGCCTTATGATATCTACGCCTGCTGATTTTCGCAGGGACCTGGTCTTTCATTCCCGCTGCCTTGGTATTAGGCCTGGATTGGAACTGATAAACCTCAACAAAATCGTAATCTATCTCGTCAAGCAATCTCAGTGAATCCTCGAATTCCTCCTCTGTTTCGCTTGGAAAGCCGACCATAATTTGTGTACGTATCTGTAACTTCGGAAACTCTTTTTTTAAGCTAAGGATCGCCTTTTTATAGTCCTCTATTTTATAACCCCTTTTCATTAGTCCGAGTATCCGATTGTTGCCGGACTGCGCTGCCGAGCTGAGGTATGATATTTTTCCGGTTCGGAGGATATCTCGGAACTCCGGCAACATATCAAGTAAAAACCTCGGCTGAATATTTCGAATCCTGATTGTGTAATGGCGTAAGCCATGCTGCGCATCACCTTTTCTTTTTACCAGCTTTCTAAGTAAGTCAACTAAAGTTTTACCCTTATCTCTGCCGTATGCTCCCACATCTGTCCCGAGCAAAGAAAACTCCTTGTAACCTTTTGCCAGCCCTTCTTCGAATTCCTCGACTATTCTACTAATAGGTTTGCTTTTCAGCTCCCCACGGGAAATTTTTACTGCGCAATAAGCACAGGTATTTAGACAGCCGGTTGATACTTTAATACAGAAACTTTGCCGACGAAAGACATTGATTTCTCTGTCGAGATGGTCGTAATAGGGCTTTGTCAGCTTTTCCTTTATTGTCATAAGGCTTGCTATCTTTTTTAAATCTGGAAGACGCAATCTTCGAGAGGTCGGCACATGCGCTCGGGGCGCCAGGTTGTTTGCGTAAGCGTCCTGAGTATCTGTTTGGGTTTTGATGATTTCGCCTATCTGCTCAATTTCATGCTCGAAAGTGAAACCCTGATGGACCTCTCTTAGGCGGGGCATATTGATTTTGGGCAGACACCCACATACGACCAGCTCAGCAGATGGCTTCTTTTGAGCCTGTATAAATTTTATTATTTCTACAGAATACTCCTGCGTAGCACAAGTAAGTCCACAGGCATTAAAAACAACGACGTCGGCATCTTGGATGTCGGCTGTGACAATATAGCCGTTGTCATCCAAAAACCCCTGCATCCTGGAGCAATCAATGCGATTCTCCGGACATCCGTTAGTAATGACACAAACTTTCTTAATCCCTTTCTTCTCATCGCATTTATCTTTCTCAAATTCGGCAACGTTCCTTTCTTCGCATTCGGTCTGTAACAGATTCATTTTATCCCCCCTGAGAAAGTGATTAATGTTTTTCTTTCTGTGTTATGCCGGGACGCCGATTTAACAAATATCACAAACTAAAAAGTAGTTACAGCCCAGACTTAGTGAATGAAAAATCTTACAAATCCCCCAAATGATTTTATTATTATATATTTTTTCACGCTTTAAATCAAGAAAAATCTGGTGAAATATCCGATTCCGATAAGAATCAAGGTGCTATGAAAGAAATGTCGTTATTTAAGGCTTACGAGTCACGCTTTAGGTGTTGCTGAGCCCATATAGCAAGGGCTGAGCCAGCTAACAGAACCAATCCAAAAAGCAATTGAAAGCGATTCAAGGTTTCACCGAAGGCAATATTGGAAATCGAAAGTACGGTAAAGGGCTGCGCCAATATCACGAGCGTAGGAATAGTTGCGCCTATGCGTTTGACCGCGGCATAGTACAGTACATGCCCTAATGCTATAGAAATTACCGCCGAAATCACAACAGTCATCCAAGGCCCTGCCCCCATTTTTAAGCACTGCCCAACTTTGCCAAAGATAATCGCCGGCACAAAAAGTCCCACCACCGTGTAGATGCAGACAATAGAAAAGCCGACGCGAGAGTCAGAACCTCTAAAGGCGACCCTCACCGAAAGCGTATATACCGCCCACATAAAAGCCGCAGCAAGCGAAATCGCTATGCCGGTGATGGTCCCAACTGCGGCAAAATCTTCCTTGTAATATATTACGCCAACAATCCCGATCACGGAAAACACCAGCCCTAACCAAAAGCGTTTGCTTTTAACTAAGCCTCTCTCATCGGCGAAAAAAAACAGTGAAAAACCGGCTATCCAGATAATGGACGATTTCGATATTAAGACCATAAAGGCTGGGCCGACATAATAAAAGCCAGCAGCCCATAAACTTTGCATAGTGATATTTGCTGCAGCCGGTAAAACGGCCTTTCGCCAAAGTCTTGTCTCAATCTGTTGTTTTTTAGTAGCGAACGTTAGAAAGGGCAGCCAAAACAGACATGCTACTGAATACCGCAGCAGATTCTGTGTCCACGAATCGATATGTCCCGTGAGATATTTTATAAAGATCGGCCCAATCGACCAGCAAAACAGCGCACCAATGCACGCAAAAGTAGCAATGATGTCAATTTTTCGCGTATTTACTTGCGTGTTCACTTTTGTCCACGTTTAGCCCCCAGGCCTGCCCTGGGGGTCACTTACAGCTCCGACGACGGTTAATTCCTTAATCCCAATTAGAGGCTTTGCCTCTGACGGGATAAATTACAATATAAATAGATTAAATCTCTTAATCAATATTCTTCATATCTTGCATATTACTGGTTGTTGTTTGCAGTTAAGAGCAAATTAGTAATAATTCTGACCTCTGTTCTCTAAAATGGGTCATCGCAAGGTGAACAGGCATTGAATCAACTACCTGAAAATGTTAAAATAGATGAGATAGCTTAAAAACATAAAAAAAAAGGATACAACAAATGTTTATTTCCACAAAAATTCCGATGATTAGTTTAATTATGGCGGTATATTTAGCTGGTTTTGGTGATTTCGCTTTGTCGGCTGATAACCAACAAAATATCCCCTTGGTAATTAACGAGCTGATGGCCTCGAATAGCAGCACTATTCATGACTCGCAGGGCCAATACGACGACTGGATTGAGATTTACAACTTTGGCAACACGGCTGTTGATATAGGCGGCATGTACCTTACCGATGATTTAACTGTGCCAACCAGGTGGCAGATTCCTGATGCAACCATTATTACCGCAGGTGGTTATCTGCTAATATGGGCAGACAACCCTGTCCCAAGCGAAGTCGAGGGAGATACCGCTGATGCAGGGCTGCATGCGAATTTCAAACTAAGCTCAGCCGGTGAGGAAATCGGCTTGTTCGACACCGATGGCGGCACTTTAATTGATAGTATCACCTTCGGCCAGCAGACCACCGACATTTCGTACGGCCACTATCCGGACGCCAACGATACTCTGCGCTTCTTTGGTACACCTACTCCGGGTGCGGAGAATAATGCAGGATACTTAGGTGCTGTAGCAGAGCCGGAATTTAACTACACAAGAGGTTTTTACGATGAGCCTTTTTCCGTTACGATTACCACCGAAACCGAAGGTGCCATAATATACTATACACTTGATGGCAGTGAGCCATACGATATTGCGCGTAGCGTCGCCCAAGGCACATTTTATACCAGGCCGATTTCCATTAGCTCAACTACATGTCTGCGAGCGGTGGCGTTCAAGCCCGGCTGGATGTCTTCAAAGGTAGCAACCTGCAGCTACATTTTTTTAGACAACGTAATCCACCAACGTCGATATCCAACAGGTTTTCCCACATCCTGGGGACAGACCCGCGTTGACTACGAAATGGATTCGGATGTTGTCAACGATCCAGCCTATGCACCAACTATCAAGGAGGACCTCAAAACTATTCCATCTGTGAGCATTGTGATAGATAACGATGATTTCTTTGGAGCCGAGAGGGGTATTTATGCCAATACCCTAGCCAGCGGAATCGACTGGGAAAGAGCAGCCTCAATAGAATGGGTCGATCCAGTAAGGATGATCGATTTCCAGGTAAATGCAGGCCTGCGTATCCACGGAAGCCAATATGGAAGGTCACGCGGAGTCGCAAAGCATTCGCTGCGGATTCTTTTTAAGAATGAATATGGTCCTTCCCAATTGGAGTTTCCGCTGTTTGAGGATACTGATATCGACCATTTCGATTCGCTCGTGCTTCGGGGTATCTGGAATTACTCCTGGATTGGTGATAGTTCAACATGCGGCGGTTTGGGAACCGACCATGCAGACTATCTTAGGGACCAGTTTGCACGTGATACGGTAAGGGATATGGATGGGCTGTCTTCCCACAGCAGGTCCGTTCATGTCTATATTAACGGTCTTTACTGGGGTCTTTATATTCTTACCGAAAGGCCTGACGATGGATTTGCTTCGATACACCTTGGTGGAGAAAAGGAAGATTACGATGTCCTGAAAGCTCCAAACTCCGGTTCTTCTATGGATATAATAGCAGGTGATAGAAGCGGATGGAACGCGCTGTTTAGCATGGCAGAGCAAAACTTGAGCAGCACCGCGGCGTATGAATCAATACAGCAATATATAGATATTCCTGCGCTAATCGATTACTTATTGATGGTTTACTATGTTGGCAGCCGTGATGCGCCTGTTCTTCTATGTAGTGACTATTGGCCACGCAATTTCTATGTCGTGCGAAGACGAGAACCGGCAGGCCCCTTTGTATTCGTGCCCTGGGATGTGGAATGGATACTTGAATCACCAAACGTCAATCGTCTTAATGTTGTCGGGGTGCTAAATCCATACTACTTGCTTAATAGGCTTCGGTCAAATGAGGAATTCCGAATTTTGCTGGCGGATCACATTCACCGGCATTTCTTCAACGATGGTGCTCTGACATCGGCTCGCTCGATTGAACGTTATGCGACCCGTGCAAATAGAATCGATCGCGCCATTGTAGGGGAATCCGCACGATGGGGAGACAGCAAAAGATCATATCGACCCTATACTCGTGATGTTGAGTGGATTGCTGAGATTAACCGATTGGTGAATCAGTATTTTCCTATTCGCACGGATATCGTATTGCAGCAATTCATACAAGCGGGCTCTTATCCTAACGTTGATGCCCCTATTTTCCACGTTAACGGCTCATATCAACACGGCAGCCATATCTCTACGGACGATCTGTTGTCGATCATCGCCACCGAAGGCAGCACCTATTATACTCTTGATGGTTCCGACCCACACCTGCCCGGGTCATCAGAAGGTATTATCAGCAACATCACATTCGTAGCAGAGAATGCTGCCAAGAAAGTGCTTGTTCCAACCGAGCCTGTGAGCGACAACTGGAAAGACAGCTTTGTCTTCAATGAGTCATCCTGGATAAACGGCAGCGGTAGTGTCGGCTATGAGACAGGCTCCGGCTACGAATCACTTATCAACATAGACGTCAGAGAGCAAATGTACAACGGCAATACTTCATGTTACATCCGCATTCCATTTAACATCACAGAAAATCCTGATAGCTTTAACTTCCTGACGCTAAATATGCAGTATGACGATGGATTCGTCGCGTATATAAACGGCACCGAGGTACAGCGGACGCTCTTTACCGGAACGCCGGCCTGGAACTCCCAGGCTGATGACAACCATGAGGCTGAAGGTGCTGAGGCTTTCGACATATCTGGTCATATCAACATCCTGCGACAAGGTTACAACATCCTGGCTATTCACGGCCTGAATGTATCTACTACAAGTTCAGATTTTATCATATCTGCAGAGCTGATAGCAGGCCAAAGCAGTGCTCCCACCGGCAGCGGACTTTCACCTGCTGCTGTTAGATATACTGGGCCAATTACACTAACCAGGAGCACACACGTAAAGTCACGCGTATTGGATAACGGAACCTGGAGCGCCCTTAACGAAGCGACCTTTGCTCTCGGCCCGGTGGCAGAGAACCTGCGTATCACCGAGATTATGTACCATCCTTTCGACCTCGCTCAAGACAGGCCACAGGAAGCAAACGACCCAAACGAAGAGTTCATCGAGCTGACCAACATCGGCGCAGAGACTATCAATCTGAACCTGGTAAGTTTCACAAACGGAGTCGATTTTACCTTCCCGAATATGGAGCTTGCTCCCGGAGAATATTGCGTGGTGGTCGAAGACCTCGATGCGTTCGAGGCAAGATACGGTACGGATATTAATCCTTCGACTCCGCTCAAGACAGGCATAGCAGGTGAGTATATCGGCAAGCTGAATAATAATGGAGAGAGAATCAGATTGGCCGATGCCATAGGTCAAACCATTCTGGACTTTAGCTACAGCGACAATTGGCGCAGTATTACCGATGGCGAAGGCTTTTCTCTAACTATAATAGACCCGGCCAGCTCCGATCCTAATAGTTGGAGTCAGAAGGACGCCTGGCGGGCAAGCGCATATATAAATGGCTCGCCCGGCTGGGACGATAGCGGCATTATTCCCAATCCGGGAACTGTTGTGATAAATGAGCTTTTGGCCAATTCTCCAGCCGGTGCTCCGGACTGGGTAGAGCTGCA
>Ga0315547_1000181_pt1 | contig 69077 bp, 72 predicted proteins | sample SalMarSW160240MG_2_FD_202542 | JGI IMG/M metagenome (GOLD analysis project Ga0315547, IMG submission 202542) | Salt marsh sediment microbial communities from the Plum Island Ecosystem LTER, Massachusetts, United States - Salt Marsh Sediment SW1601-240 ...
CATGAGGAAATCCTGGTAGGGTTCATAGGGGCGAAAGGTCTTGCTCATAGGCGTCTCCCTTACATAGACTCGCCCCAATTATAACCCGTTATGCCTGACTGAAGCTATTACTCGGACAGACTCCTAGGTGTGGTTGTATTTACCCAGAAGATGGTTGATGCTCTAAATAATAGTTCGAGTGGTAAATGCGTCAACGATTTGCAGACTGCCGAGTTGCGGCTTGCCGCCTTACTTCATGACTGTGGTCATTGTCTGTTCAGCCACGCATCAGAAATTGTGTACGATGATTGGGATCCGACTGGAGAGATAAAGAACCTAAGAAATAAACATTCGGAATTGCTTGGGGAAGCTGCTGCCCACGAAATTCTTGCCTATTACATAGTAAAAAGTAAGCGTTTCCGTGAACTGTGGGAAGATATAATTAGTAATTACACTGCAATACGAGTGAAGCCAGCAAGTATACTAAAAAGGGTCAAACTAGAACGTGTAGCGAAGATGATTTTAGGAGTGAAGGCCGCACCGCATTATCCGATATGGATAAGCAAAATAATAAATGGACCGTTTGATGCTGACAAGCTTGATTATATGGGAAGAGATGGATATTTCAGCGGGCTGATGACGCCAATTGATACAGATAGACTTTTCGTATCACTATCTATATTTAATACAAATGATGTTGAGTCATTCATTTGCGTTGATATTGGTGGTGCCACCGTCTTGGAGCAGATCTTGTTTAATAAAATGCTTTTGTTTTCATCAGTTTATAACCATCACAAAGTAAGAGGGTCATTCCTTATGATAGCCTCATTACTACAGGATTTACGCGATCAGCGATGGACAGTAAATGGCATCCACCTGAAGTCTGCTATAGACTTTCTTCGCTTGGATGAATATTGCGTCTTAAATTCTAGGCAGGTTAATAAAGAGTTGACAGCACGGGTTAAAAAACTTCGCGAGCGTATTTTACTGAAGCGCGCTCTTGTTATTCCACCGCAGGCTCTTAGAGGCCTTGTTTCTCAACAAATGTTTTTTGAGTTGGAACAGCAAAAAAGCAAGAAGGATGCTATGGAGCTAGAGCTTGCTAAGAAAGCTGGCTGTGATACAATCTTCGTCGACTTTCCTCCGAGACCTCACGTCGAGAGAATTGGCGAACATAGCATGGTGAAGTTAAGTGAGGATAGGGCGGTTCCACTGTCCAGACTGTATCCAGCATCCGGTTGGATAAGAGGTTACTCACAATATAGGCGACGCGATTACGTGCTTGCCTCCCCAGGCTATGAGCACAAGGTTGCAGACCTTGCTTTCAAGTTATTCGCTAATAAGGGTATTAAGTTGAAGAAGAGACTTTGCTTAGAGCTTGCAAAGCACCCTGCGGCAATGGCCCCATAAAGAAAAGACTCTCCATTATGCCATAAATGTGTTGTTTTCGCCCATGACTCTTCTCTTGGCGTTTCAGGGATTCCCCGCAAGGGCTGGTCATTCCCCGATTTTATAGGCTATAATACGAATCATACGCGCGCGGAGGTATTCCCGTTGACTGACGAACCGGTAATCAGTGAAGAACTGCAGAACATGCTTAACGTGGACTTCGGCCCCGATGTCTACGATATTGAAAAGGGCATGGTTATAAAATTCGCCGAGGCCGTTGACGACCCCAATCCCGCCTGGCAGGAGGCGGCCCCACCCACCTTCCCCGCCGCCCTCGTGCCCACCAAACTCCTGCACCGACTCTTTAACGCTCAAACACCTCTTAAACGACTCCTCAACGGCGCCAGCGAGCTAGAATACTTGCAGCCCATCAAAGTCGGCGACATTATTTCCGTAACCGGTCGGCTCACCCGGTTGCGGCAGGTGGAGGGCAAGGAAGGCCCCAGCCTCTTCATGTTTACCGAGGTTGCCTATACCAACCAGCGGGACGAGGTGGCGGTGAAGGGCAAGAACACTTATATCAAGTACTAGCGGGAGAAAAATGACCGAACAGGTTTATTACGAAGATATCGAGGCGGGCAGCGAGATTCCGGTGCTGGTAAAATACCCCACTACCATGCAACTGGTAAAATATGCCGGTGCCTCCGGGGATTATTATCAAATCCACTACGATAAGGATTTCGCCTTGGCCAACGGCCTGCCCGGCGTTATCGTCCACGGCTGGTTGGCGCTTTCCTTCCTGGGACAGATGATTACCGACTGGCTCGGGGAGGGGGGCACGCTGGTGAAGCTGAACGGAAGCTACCGCGGCATGAATCCCGTCCACGAGGACATCATCTGTAACGGCAAGGTCACCAAAAAGTACGTCGAGGACGGCAAGAACTGCGCCCGGGTGGAAATCTGGGCAGAGAACCCGCAGGGCGAAAAAACGGTGACGGGTTCGGCGGTGGTTACTTTGCCCTCGCGGGAATAGTCTGTGCCAGTATTAAGGGGTGACGCTCTTCCGGTGCCTCTTCAGGGTCTTTATAACCTGCCCCGATAGCCCCGATATCCAGAATCGAAAACCCGGCCTCCATGAGAAGCCTCTCGTATTCCTCAAGTCCGTAGTTGCTCCAGTACATAGTCACGCCGTAGTAGTCCTCCGTGTAGGCGGGCTCATCGTTGTAGCTCAATGTTGCCAGGAGGAATCCCCCCGGTTTGAGCCAGCCGTGTATGCGCCGTAGCAGTTCCGGGTGCTCCTCGCGCGGCAGGTTGAAAATAGAGTAGAACGCGGTGGCGGCTACGAAGTGCGACGGCGGGAAATCCACCGACATGATGTCGCCGTGGATGAAAGTGGCGTCGGGAACGTTGACCCGGGAGCGTTTAATCATGCCTTCAGATATATCCACCCCCGTGACGGTGAAGCGCCGGGCCAGGGTCTGCGCCACCGGGATACCAGCCCCGCAGCCGATATCGAGTACGACTGCCCTGTCGTTCAGCCGGCTTGTCAGGATGTCCAGCGCCGGTGGTGCTTCTTCCTGACGCATCTTCTCGTAGTCGGCAGCCAGGCGGTCGTACGACTGCAGCACCAGAGCTTTGTAGTCCACATTCGGGTCGCTGGCGGGTTTCATGTCGTTCTACCTCTTTTCTAAATACAGTAAATATTATACCACGGGTTCAAGAGCACTTGACATTCACCGCGCCGCGATATAATACTTTAATTCTGCGATGAAAAAGTACGAACTCATAGAACATACCTCGGATATAGGCCTGTTGGCTTACGGCAAGACTCTGGCGGAAGCTTTTGCTAATGCTGCCGGCGGCATGTTCTCCATCATCGCTGAGCTTGATAATGTTAAAGAGGCCGAGTCGCGCCGTGTTGAGATAAGCGCCGATGACGTTGAGGGACTGCTGTTCGAGTGGCTGAACAGTCTCCTCTATTACTTCGACGTTGAAACGCTGTTATTTAGTGGGTTCGAAATAATGGAGTTCGGGGACAACCGTATGGTGGCGGAATGCCGCGGCGAAAAATGTGACCCCTCGCGCCACCGCCTGAAAACGGGGGTAAAGTCGGCCACTTATCACATGCTAGAAGTGGACCGTCAACAAAACCGGGTGCGCGTTATCTTCGATATCTAGGAGGTGCGGTTATGCCGAAGTGGGAAGGTAAACTGGAAAAAGTCGACGAGTTCCGCTGGCGCATACCGAAAAGCTACAAAAAGGGCATGCGTGTCGATGGCCTCATCTATGCCGACGAGGGTATGGTCCGCCAGATTATCGACGACCAGGCCCCGGAGCAGGTGGCCAACGTGGCCTTTCTGCCCGGTATCGTGGGAAGCTCCCTGGCCATGCCGGATATCCACTGGGGCTACGGCTTCGCCATCGGCGGCGTGGCGGCGATGAGGGTCAGCGACGGCGTTATTTCTCCGGGCGGGGTGGGATTCGATATCAACTGCGGCGTCCGCATCATGCGTACCAATCTGACCCGGGAAGAAGTCGCTCCCGGTATAAAAGAGCTTATCGATGCCCTTTTCTACGCCGTGCCTTCGGGACTTGGCTCTAAAGGCAAGATAAAGCTTAGTTCCAGAGAAATTGACGAGGTCCTGGTGAGGGGGTCACGCTGGGCGGTGGAGAAAGGGTACGGCCGACCCGAGGACCTGGAGACTACGGAAGAAAGGGGCGAGATGAAAGGCGCCGACCCCCAGCGCGTCAGCCAGAGGGCCAAGGAGCGCGGTATTCCTCAACTGGGCACCCTCGGTTCCGGCAACCATTTCGTGGAGGTCGCCGTCGTCGATGAGATTTACGAGCCGGACATCGCCCGGGCTATGGGGATGGACCGGGTGGGGCAGGTGATGCTATATGTCCACTGCGGGTCGCGCGGACTGGGCCATCAGGTCGCCGACGATTATATCAAGGAGATGGTCCGGGCCATGCAGAAATACGGCATTGAGGTGCCTGACCGCCAGCTGGCCTGCGCGCCGGTAGATTCGCCCGAGGGAAAGAGCTATCTCGCCGCGATGCGCTGCGCCGCCAACTACGCCTGGGCCAACCGCCAGTGTATTACCTACGGGGTGCGTGAAGCGTTCTGCCGGGTGATGGGGATGAAAGAAAGCGAGGCGGGATTGCAGCTCATCTATGATGTCACCCATAACATCGCCAAGATAGAGGACCACGAGGTCGATGGTAAAAAAGAAAAGCTCTGCGTCCACCGCAAGGGTGCCACCCGGGCTTTCCCTCCCGGCCACCCCGATATACCGCAGAAATACGCGAATATCGGGCAACCCATCCTCATCCCGGGGGACATGGGGCGTGCTTCTTATGTGCTGGCGGGCACGGAGCAGGCCATGAAGGAGACATTCGGCTCCACCTGCCACGGCGCCGGACGTATGCAGAGCCGTTCCGCGATGAAGAAGCAGTTCAGCGGTCGTGAAGTCTTAAGCGCCCTGGAAGCCCGCGGCATTACCGTGCGGGCGGGCAGTATGTCCGGCCTCGCCGAGGAAGCCCCGGAAGCCTATAAAGATGTAGAATCAGTGGTAAACGTAGCCCATGGCGCCGGTATCTCTAAAAAAGTCGCCCGCACCAGACCCATCGCGGTGGTCAAGGGGTAGGCACGCGGCATTCCGGAGGTGGGGCTGGAAACCGTGACACCTTATCGCAAATGAGGAATTGCGCAAATTCGCATCATTTATTCCGTATGATTTTATCCGGGTCCTTAACGTATTTCGATGCCATCGTACAGTGCACGAACAAGATGGGCTTATCCACCCTTATAAAGTTTAACGGGCAGTGTATCATCCCCGCGGGAACATAGACGCTGGTGGCATGGGTGATTTTGTGTATTTCCTGCTCTTCCCCCAGTCCAATCTCGATATCTGCATCCAGGTCGTCCATGTCGTTCGGGTCGAGCGCCATGAAATACAGGTACATATCAAAGTCGTGTGAATGCGGGGCGTCCTCCATGAGGGCGGGTTCCGTGATACGCAGGAACATAATCGTAAAATCGGACTTATAATCGGTTTCCCCCGTGTATATAAACTCGGGGCCAAATCCCCCTGTTGCCACGGGATGCCTTACCACGTATTTGCCGTATTTTGATTCAGCCATCTGTAAAGTCCTCCTCTTTTGAATTATATTATTATGAAAACAGTATTTTTTCTACCTCTTTAAGCTTATTGAGTCCCTTGACCTCTTGCGGAAACATCGGCAGTTCCACAATCTTCAGGCGAGAGTATTTTTCACGGATATGTTCCAGGTATTGTTTCTGCTGCCGGACTTTTATTCGTAAAAATTCGGATTCCTCGGACCTGACCACGTTGTTGATAACGATTTGCTTTACTATAAGCCCGTATTTGTTCATCTCCCGGAAAGTCCCCTCCAGCTGCTCCACCGCTAGAGCCTCCGGTATGGTTACCATGGTAAAATTCACCTTGTCTTTGAGGAATTCCATGTTGACGGCGGAGAGTTCCTCCCAGCGTTTCAGGATGTCCAGCACCGGCTCGCGGCTCTTCCTCCCGAGCTTTAATTTTGAATAAATTCGCGGCGCCATCCTCAAGTGGTTGCCCAGCAGGGCGGGAGTTCCCAGCAGGCCGAGTGTCTGCCCCAGCGGCGCCGTGTCCCAGACGATGTTTTCGTAAATGCCTTTCGCTACCATTTCCCTTATGTAGTCTACCATGAACTCTTCACCCAGCCCCGGCAGCACCGAGGTCATGAACTCCACGAAAGACTCATAGTCGATATCCACGAAAGCCGAGAAGACCTCGTACACCTCTCGGCCGAATTTCCTGTCCCACATCTCCCTGATTTCGTCCTCGCCGATTTCGCTGATATAGAGATTTGGCAGTACCTGGGCTGGCTTTTTCTTATCGGTTACCTCGAAGATGTGCGATAGCGACGGCGTGGCATCGGTGGAGATTGTCAGCGTCGACCCTGCTGCGGTGTAAAAAAGCGCCGTGGCGGCGGAGCAGGTCGTCTTGCCCACCCCTCCCTTGCCGGTGAACATGGTGATGCTGGTCACGGTACTATTGAACAACAACTGGGCAGGCGGGTGCAACCTGTTTTATAGTTATATCAATATATACGGATGTGATACTATTAAATTAAATGAAGTAGCGTGTAATTTATCCGGAGGTAGATAATGAAAGGTAATCGAGTCTTTATATTCGCCGCCGTCTTTTTCCTGGCGGCTTCCGCGCTTTTCTACTATATCCACTACCTGATATTCCATGACCCGCACCATATCTTCATCTACCTGCTCGGCGACTTCGCTTTTCTCCCGCTCGAGGTGTTTATCGTCGTTATCGTGATTGAGCGCATCCTTACCCGCCGGGAAAAGCAGGCCATGCTTTACAAGCTCAATATGGTCATCGGGGCTTTTTTCAGCGAAATCGGCAACCGCCTCCTGGCCAACCTGATAGAGTATTTCGATAACCGGGAGGAAATTTCCCGCCACCTGAATATTAGGAAAGACTGGACGGCTAAGGAATTCAAACAGGCCGGCGATTTTGCTTATAGCCTGAAGGCCGATGTCGATATTAAAAGGCTCGACCTGGAAGAACTGAAGAAGTACCTCTCCAGTAAAAGGACTTACCTGCTGACGCTGCTGGAAAATCCCAACCTCCTGGAGCACGACCGCTTTACCGATTTGCTCTGGGCGACCACCCATCTCGACGAGGAGCTGGAAGCCCGGTCGTCTTTGAAGAATCTGCCGCAGGAAGACCTGGAGCACCTTTCCGTCGATATCGAGCGGATGTACGACCACCTTACCAGCGAGTGGCTGGACTACGTCCAGCACCTGAAGGCCGCCTATCCGTTCCTCTTCTCCCTGGTCTTGAGGACGCACCCCTTCCAGGAGAAACCTTCGGCGGTGATTGCGTAGGGGGAAAATGTACCGGCTGATTGACACGCATGCTCACCTGGACGAAATAGAAGACATAGAGCCGGTTCTGGCCGCCGCTAAGGAGGCCGGCCTGGCGGCGATAGTGGCCGTCGGCTCCGAGATAGCTTCGAATGCGAAAGTGCTGGAGCTGGCCAATCTTTACAAAGGCTTCGTTTACCCGGCGCTGGGCTGGCACCCCTGGTTCATCAGGGAGGCGGATATTGCCGCCAACCTGGAATTCATCGAGGCTAATGTCGATGAAGCGGTGGGTATCGGCGAGGTGGGTCTAGACTATCATAAACGGGTAAGGGCGGGGGCTGATAAAGCCCTGCAGAAACAGGTGCTGGGGGAAATGTTAAAGATAGCCGGGGCTCATGATAAACCGGCGCTGATTCATTCGCGCTACGCCTGGCGGGACGCACTGGACGCGGTATTGGAAGCCGGACTCGAAAAAGTAGTATTCCACTGGTACACGGGGACTTCCAGCGTGCGGCGGGACATCATCAGTTCCGGCTACTATATCTCGGTAACCCCCGCCGTGGAGTATCATGAAGAGCACCGGCGCGCGGTGAAAGAAGTACCCCTGGAGAGGATGCTCCTGGAGACGGATAGCCCGGTGGTGTATCAGCGGGGCAGCCCCGGCGAATTTACGTCCAGCCCGGCGGATGTGCTCCGGTCTTTGCGCGGCGCGGCGGCCTTGAAGGGCGTCAGCGAAGAGAGGATTGCGGAAGTTACCACGGAGAACGCGGTCAGGCTTTTCGGGATAGCTTGATCAGGCAATTATACGCTCTCCTTTGGAGAAACATCCGTCCAGTTACCGCCCCTTTTCTGCCTCCTGTATACCAGGTAAATAAACACGTATGTCACAATAAAGGCCAGGATATCCGAAGCCGGTAGCGAATACCAGACCCCGTACATGCCGAATAGATGGGAGAAAAGATACAGTAACGGCACAAACAGGATAAACTGGCGCACCAGAGACAGAACCAGGGCCATCGTCCCCTTGGAAAGCCCCTGAAACGCGGTAATAAACATGATATTAGGGCCGATAAACAGCATCGTGGCCAGCATGATACGCATTGAGGGTATGGTTATCTCCAGCAGTTCCGCGTTTTTGCTGAAGATACCGATAATCTGGGGGGCAAAAATTTCTATCAATATTGTGGCGGCCACGAGGAACACCACGATACCGACTGAGGCCAGTTTTACCGCCTTCCATAAACGTTTGAAGTATCGCGCGCCGAAATTGAAGCCGACGATGGGGAGCAGCCCGTTGGAGACACCGATAATCGGCATAAAGGCAAGGTCGGAGATGCGGATGACGATGCCGACGGCGGCGATTGCCACCGACCCGTAGGCAGATACCACGTTATTGAACAGGACGAAGGCCAGGCTCTCGGTAACTTCCAGTATTGTTGACGGGGCACCGACGCGGTAAATATCACGCAGGATGGGCATATTGGGGAGGAGGTGGCTTACCCGTATCCGGAAGGCCGTTTTGTGGGCCAGGAAGTAATAGAGGGCGAGCACCGCCCCTATCGACTGAGCGATAATGGTCGCCAGTGCCGCGCCGCGAATACCCATTTCCGGGAAAGGACCGAGGCCGATAATCAACACCGGGTCCAGGATAATATTTATAACGCTCGCGGTAATCATGATAATCATCGGCTTTACGGCGTCACCGGAACCGCGAATAAGGCTGCTCACCACCAGAGCGAAGATTATCTGGGGTGCTCCGTAGGAAATAATTACCAGATATTGGGTGCTGTATTCCATGATGTCCGGCGTAGCCCCGAATGCCGTAAGGATGCTTTTTGAGAAGAAAACGCCCGCCACCACGAATAGTACACCCCAGAGAACGCTTAAAAAGAATATCTGGCCGGCCACGTGGTTTGTGGCTTCGATATTATTCTCACCGAATCGCCGGGAAACGAGAGCGCCGATACCGACACCGGTGCCTACCCCTACGGCAATAAACAGAATCTGGTAGGGGAATACTATCGTCAATGCCGCGATAGCTTCGTGACCCAACCGGGCGACCCAGAATGTGTCAACAATATTATAAAGGCTCGTGGTTATCGTCGCGGCTATACCGGGCAGACTCAAACTGATTAAGAGTCTACCCAGGGGCGCGGTGCCTAATCTTTCGGTATATTCCTGCATCGCTTCTTTCTTAATCTCATTAAATAACCGGTATAATGACGGTCAGTACTTCATAGACAGCATGGTGATGAAGCCCGGGATAGCTGGCACGAATTGCTACTCGCTTGGGAGTTTCTGTGGCTTTAATTCTGTGCTCTCCCGGTTTATCAGAACTGGAAAGATATCCCAAATTCGTCGAATAGCTTTTTATCGATTTCTTCGCCCTCGTCGGTGTATGAAGGGGGTACCCACGGCATCTCCTGCAGGTTCCTGATAACAACAGGGAGCCAGTCGAAGGGTATGGATACAACCTGCCGGCCTTCTGGAAAAGCCTTCTGCTGCTTCATGCCGAAGCCGATGCCGGTGGTTATGTAATTGATTTCCCCGGTTTTATACGGGTACGCGTAGAGCCAGGCGCAGCCCAGCACGTTGGTCATCTTGCTGGTCAGTACTTTACCGGTGGTATAGCTGATTGCCCTCATTATAATTTCCGTCTGGCTGACATCGTTAGTGAGGATGATGAGAAGGTCTGGATTATACGATAGCCTATCCAGCGGCGAGAAGGCGATGTAGTTGACGGTATCTTTATTAAATCTGGGCAGAATATCGTAGATTCTACGGTTGGCGTAGGGTTCTTTGAAAGCCTGCAAAGCCACCCCGAAATATCCCCCTTCAACCGCCGGGGGGAGGTCGTGTCCCAGCGTATATGTGCCCGGCGGACAGGCATGATTTTTTATATCGGTGTAGAAAGGGGTGCCTCTTTCCTGGGCTTCCCCGGGCATGGCGCAGAAAGCCAGATTTTTATCCAGTCTCTCGATGCCTTCCGGCTTCTCCAGCACGAACTTGACGCCTACGGGCGGTTTCTCGAAGTCGAATTTATTGAAGATAGAAAGGTCTAATGAGAGCGGATTCATTTCTCCCTCCTTCGCTGCTGTGCATAAAAGAACGTTTCGGGTGGGGGGCGGATAAGTGTTTCCTCCGGGGCAGGCGGGAGCCCCCCGGCTTTTTAACCCTTGAACATGACTCCTGTCTTATTCACCCAATATTTCCGCCGCATCGCTGATGTCTATTTCCAGCATTTTCACGTTCGTCAGTATGCGGTCGGCGTTGCGGTCCACGGCCTGTATCCCGCCGGAAATCTCTTTCAGCTCCTCGGCGGTCTTCCTGAGGGCTTTGATTTTCTCCACCATTTCCTTTATATCGTAATCCTGTGCCATTGTATTACTCCTAATGCTGTTTGGGCCTCTGGTCCTGGAAGCGGCGGCTCTTGGCCTGGGACCTCGGCAGGCTCTCGTATTCGTGAAATTCTATGTTATAGCCCAGGTTGGTCTTCACGCGCAGCTGGTCGACCAGCACTGTCCTGATGGCGGCCTCGTCATTCTTGTATTCCGGTAGTATCTCTACTTTCAGCGTAATGTTGTCGATATCCCCCTTCTTGGTGACGACCACCTGGTACTCGTTGCTCAATTGCGGGATATCCCTGACCACCTCTTCGATGGCTGTCGGCGAAAGCAGCACGCCCTTGACCTTGGTGATGTCGTCGGCGCGTCCCATGATACCGCCATCCAGCAGACGGAAGGTGCGACCGCAGTCGCACTGCCGGGAGTTCCACTGTATCATGTCCTTCACATCGAACCTGATGCACGGCTGGGCCATGCGATTGAAGGTCGTCACCACCATTTTGCCCCTCTTGCCCGGCTTTTCGATAGGTTCGCCCGTGTCGGTGTCCTCGATTTCCACCAGGTAGAGCGCCTCGTTAACGTGCAGGCCGGATTGAAAACGGCATTCCCAGCCCCAGTGGCCGATTTCCGTGCTGCCTACTTGGTCGAATACCTTGGCGCCCCAGGCATCTTCCATCCTCTTTCGGGTGGCCGGGATGCTCCCTCCGGGTTCTCCTGCCACGGTGATTTTCCTGATGAGTAAGTCTTTGGGCGGGTCTATGCCCATTTTTCTGGCCGTCTCCGCCATGCCCAGCACGTAAGTCGGCGTGGCCCCCATGGCCGTGGCCTTGAGCTCCTGTATTTTCAATATGCGCGCCTCGGTGTTCAGGACACCGCCTGGAACCACCTCGCAGCCCAGCTTCTCGCCGGCATAATGGTAGGCCCAGAAAGCGATGAATATGTTATAACCGAAAGGCAGGAATATCCGGTCGCTGGCCCGGTAGCCCTGGGCGTATAAAGCGTAGGCGTAGGCCTCGGTGCTTAACTCCCAGTCCTGCCAGGTATCGGCCTGGTACACTGGCTGTCCCGTCGTGCCGCTGGTCTGGCGGTAGGCCGTCACCTGCTCCAGGGGCACGCTTAAGATGTCCCCGTAAGGGAAGGGGTCTTTGCCCTCTCCCTGTGCTGTTCTCATCATGGCTTTTTCCATCTTGGGGACTTTTTTAATATCTTCGTAGATTTTAAGGTCGCCCGGCTCTATGCCGGCATCGCTGTAGAGCTTGTGGTAAAACCTGGAATTATCGTATGCCCAGGTAAATATTTCCTTAAATTTCTTGAATTGCAGTTGACGGAGCTTTTCCCGGGGCATAGTTTCCAGAAGGGGGTTCCAGTACTCGCTGCTGTTCATTTGACTGTCTCTCCTATCTATCGCTTGTCAGCTAGATATAATATACCCAATATCAGCCTGAATACGCAAATAACTTTCATTCTATATGGAACAAAACCGCAGCGTTATATACGCCCAGTAATAACGCTATTAAGGAATATTGATTGTAATGTTTTATTGACAAAGACCGGGAAACGTTATAAAATAATTCTGCATGGAACTTTATTCTCATTATGCTGCCACCTAGTAATCTTATGACCATAAGTGAAGCAAACAGGAGAACCGATAAAACCCCGCTGGGTACTCTGTTATCCATCCTCATGTCTTTCGAGGTGCTGGCAAGACTTTTCGAAGTTGAGCTTAGGCGCTACGACGCAACCCTTATCAGATTCAACATCATGACCACTCTCTTCAAGAACGGCGGCGAAATGACGCCGTCGGAAATCGCGGAGAGCGTCTTCCGGGAAAAGAATTCCATCACGGCGGCCATCAATACCATGGAGAGACAGGGAGTCGTCCGCCGCGAGCCTTCACCTGACGACCGCCGGTCCGTAAAAGTCGTCATCACCGATAAGGGCTGGAAAGAGGCCAACCAGCTTAATCCCGTTGCCCAGGAAATAAGCCGCGGGGTTTTATCCTGTATGGACAAAGAGCAGATTGAAAATCTGGTGGAGACTATGAGGACGCTTAGGGAGAGCCTGTTGCCCCGCCTCGCCAGGACCGCCGGAGACGGAAAAATTCGCGAGTAGTATTAATTAAAAGCGCGGTTTCACAGCGCAACCGGAGCCTGTCTGCGCTGAATATAAATAAAGGGGGGATTATGTAACTGTGAAAGAGATAAGGATTCATGGACGTGGCGGTCAGGGAGCCGTCATGGCGGCCAGGATGTTGGCCAGTGCCTTCGTCATAGAAGGTAAGTCGGTGGCCAGCTTTCCCATGTACGGTTTTGAGAGGCGCGGTGCGCCGGTGGTGGCTTTCACCCGCGTTGACGACAAACCCATTCGGGAAAAGACACAAATTTATACGCCTGACTGCCTGGTAGTGATTGACCCCGGTCTGCTCGCCCTGCCCACGCTGTTCACGGGGTTGAAGCCGGGAAGTGCATTCATTCTGAACAGCCCGAAGAAGCTGACGGCGAAGCCCAGCGAAAACCTCAAGATAGGCGCTGTGGTCAACGCCACCCAGATAGCCGTTGACGAAATCGGTCGCGATATCCCCAATACCTGCCTTCTCGGCGCCGTTGCCGCCGCCACCGGCTGGCTGAAATTGGAATCCATCCTGGATAGCATGCCGGACTATCTAAGCGGCGATATTCTTGAGAGAAATATCAAAAGTGCCGAGAGAGGCTACCGTGAAGTGGAGGTAATCAAATGGTAATAAAGCACAAGAATATTTTTAAAACGGAAAGCGCTTGGTCCAATGCCGACGAGCTGCTGCTGTGCCTGGATACCGGCGGCTGGCGGACGGAGAGACCGGTGCTGGACAAGGAAAAATGTAACTACTGCGGGCTCTGCGCACTCTACTGTCCCCCGCAGTGCATGAAAGACATGGGTGACTATTTCGAGGCTGACCTTGCCTACTGCAAGGGATGCGGCATCTGCGCTACGGAATGTCCGCGTAAGGCCATCGCTATGGTTCCGGAAGGAGAGTTCGCCGATGGCTAAAGCACAAAAAGGTCAGGTCAGGGTAATAACGGGTAACGCCGTCGGTGCCTATGGAGCCATGCTTTGCCGACCGGAAGTGGTGGCGGCATACCCCATAACTCCTCAAAGCGAGATAGCCGAGCTGCTTTCTCAATTCAAAGCCAATGGCGTAATGGACGCCGAATATGTGGAAGTCGAGGGTGAAAATTCGGCGATGAACGTCGTCCTCGCCGCCGGTGTCGCCGGCGCGCGGGTTTTCACGGCCACGTCCTCTTACGGCCTCGTATTCATGTATGACGCCCTCCAGGAAGCCTCCGGCTTCAGGGTACCGGTAGTAATGGTGAATGCCAACCGGGAAACGCCCGGCATCCATGCCGTTTCCTCCGGTCAGCAGGACATGATTTCCGCCAGGGACACGGGATGGGTCCAGATAATCGTGGAAAACGACCAGGAAATTCTTGACCAGATTATCATGGCCTACCGGCTGGCGGAGGACTATGACATCCAGCTTCCCGTAATGGTCAACTATGATGGTTTCTATCTATCCTACCTTGCCGAAGCGGTAGAAATCCCCAACATCGAAGACGTAGATGCCTTCCTGGCGCCGCTCAAAGAGCAGCCGAAACGGCAGACTCTGGTACCCGGCGTTTCAAAAGGTTGCGGGACTCACGGCATGGAGATGGGCTACGTCGAGGCCCGCTACAAGCACTGCATGGCGCTGGAACGGGTAAAAAATAAGGTGGACGAGATAGATAAAGCCTTCAGCGATTATTTCGGTCGTAGCTACGGCGGCCAGCTTGAGGAGTACCGCACCGAGGACGCCGATATCATTATCATCGCTTCCGGCAGCGCCGCCGGCACCGTAAAAACGGTCATCGATGCCAAGAGGGAAGAAGGAGTGAAAGTCGGCTTGGTCAAACTAAGAATGTTCCGCCCCTTCCCTGCCGAACGCATCGTCAAGGCCCTCAAAGGGAAGAAAGCGATAGGCGTTATCGACCGCAGCCTATGTTTCGGCTGGAAATACGGCCCCATGTGTATGGAGTTGAGAGCCCTTTCTCCGGAAATCGGCCCGTCTCCCATATTGAGCTATATCGACGGTCTGGCCAATCTGGATATCACTATAACTCATATAGGGAGAGTGATAGACGAAGTCAGCGCCGCCGCACAGGGCAAGTCTTACCAGGAAGTAACCTGGATTCCGATGGAGGAATGAGGAAAGAAAGATGATAGAAAAAACGAAGAAAAAATCGCGGGTTTTTGACTATTTCTGTGAAGGTGATCAATTCGCCGGTGGCGTCGCCTGGTGCGCCGGCTGTCCCCTGGAGCTAACCGCCAGGTTCGTCCCTAAAGTCCTGGGGAAGAATATGATATTCGTCGGTACCCCCGGCTGCGCCGCACCGGTATTGCACGGGCAGAACATAGGAGCATGGCACAGACTGCCTTATCTGGCCTCTGTCATGACCGGCGTGCCCTCCAAGGCTACCGGTCTTTCCCGGTACTACAACAGGACGGGCCAGGACGCTACGGTAGTCTGCTTCACCGGCGACGGCTGTGCCACCGATGTCGGGTTCCAGCCCCTAAGCGGCGCCGCCGAGAGAGGTGAGAAATTCATCTACCTGGCATATGACAATGAAGGCTACATGAACACCGGCAATCAGAGGAGCAGCGCCACACCTCTGGGAGCGGCCACCACGACGACTCCCGTTGGTAAATTCAGCCGAGGCAAGTCGACCGTTTCCAAGAATATGCCCCTGATTATGCTCATGCACCGCCCGGCATATATGGCTACGGCTACCCTTAGCCACCTGGAGGACTTTGCCAAAAAGCTGCAAAAGGCTAAAGAAAAGAAAAATGAAGGGTTTGTCTATCTCCACGTCTTCTCTCCCTGCCCCGTCGGCTGGCGTATTAACTCCAATATGTCAATAGAGGTATGCCGCAACGCCGTGCGCACCAATTATTTCCCCCTCTGGGAAGCGGAAGACGGAAAACCCAGATTTACGCTGGAGGTAGCCAACCCCAAACCCATTACGGAATTCACCAAATTAATGCGGAAATTTTCCCATCTTAAAGAAGATGGTCTGGCAGAACTGCAAAAGGCGGTCGATGAGCGCTTTGCGCTTATTAAAAGCCTTTGCGATGCCAACAAATAATACCGGTGATAAACCGTAAAGGAGGTACGTCTATAGAAGATAAGCGTGAGAATATCCCGAATTGGTGTAAAAAATTCGCTTAACGGGTTACACCGTTCTTTAAATATCCCGTAAAGTGATAACTATCAACTATAAAGTTGTATAACTAAGGAGGTGGAAATGGTAACCCAAGCAAAAAAGCCGGAAAACAACAAGCCGGTACTGGGGCTATCCGTTAAAGGTAACCCGGAAATCTGGGATAACGCCTTTGTCAATACCACATGTGGTGGTTGCTATGGCCAGTGTGCCATCCGGGCCCACCGCGTCAACGGCGTAATCGTCAAAATCGAAGGCGACCCCGATAGCGATTTCGGCCCCAGGGGCGGTATCTGCGCCAAGGCCGATGCCATGATACAGGCCCACTACGACCCCAACCGCTACAATTACCCCTTGAGAAGGACCAACCCCAAGAAAGGTCTCTTTGAAGACCCCAAGTGGGAGCGGATTTCCTGGGACGAGGCCCTCGACGAAATCGCCGTGCGCCTCAAGAAAATCCGCGCTGAAAACCCCCATAAGCTCCTTCACGGCGGCACGCCCGGGCCGGGCAGCGGACCGGACCTGCCCCTGGGCTTCGGCGTTTTCGGGGCTGTCTTCGGCACCAAGAATTGGTACGTCGGCGGCGCCGGCCTTCACTGCGGCAGCGGCTCTCACATGGGCGCCGGCCTCTACCATGCCTCGTGGTCTATCGTGCCCGACTTCAAGTACTGTAACTATGCCATTCAAATGGGTTCCAACAAAGGGACCGGCTCGGGACACTCCATGGGCTTTAACATGCGGCTGTCGGCTGATGCCCGCTCCAGAGGCATGAAGAATGTCGTCTTCGACCCCATCTGCAACTTCGGCGGGGGCAAGGCCACCGAGTGGGTGCCTATCCTACCCGGGACGGACGGAATCGTTGCCATGGCGATGGTCAATATCATCCTCAACGAACTGGATGTTTATGATGCCGAGTTCATCAAGATGAAGACCAACGGACCGTACCTCATCGGGCCGGACGGCAAATATGTCCGGGATAAAGAGACCGATAAACCCCTCGTCTGGGATGCCAAAGATAACAAAGCCAAGACCTTTAACGACCCCACTATCGGTGATTATGCCATCTTCGGCGAATACGAGGTCAACGGCGTAAAATGCTATCCGTCCTTCCAGCTTCTCAAGGAGCACGTCAAGCAGTACTCGCCGGAACAGGCGGAAAAAGAAAGCACCGTTCCCGCTTCAACCGTCCGGCGTATCGCCCATGAGTGGGTTGATGCGGCTATGATTGGCGCTACTATTGAAATCGAAGGTGAGAAGCTCCCCTTCCGGCCGGTAGCCGCCATCATGTTCCGCGGCGGACAGGGGCATACTAATTCAGCACACAGCTATATTGCCATGTGCCTCCTCAACGCCATCGTCGGCGCCATGGATGTGCCGGGCGGCACGCTGGGCTGGCCGGCTTACGTAGAAGGATATCCGGACACCGGGCGTTTCCGGATGATACCTTACGCCTGCAAAGACGGCCTGCTCACGGCAGGATCTTTCATGGAACACCGCCCCTGGCCCATAGAAGACTCCCAGGTGCCGTACACTACCCTCATGAAAGAGCTCACCCCGACGGCATCGTTCTCTCCTCACCCGGTGACTTCGGACTTTGATAAGTACTGGGATAAGCTGGGGCGCCCCTACGAGATAGAGATGGCGATGATTTTCGGCGCCAACATGATCCGCAGCACCCAGAGCCGTGAAATAGCGGATGAATTCTGGAAGAAAATACCGTTCATCGTCACCTTTAATATCCTTCCCAACGAGTTTTGCGAGGGCTACGCCGATATTGTGCTACCCGACCTGCATCCTCTGGAGGCCTACTGTCTCTTCGGGACGCACGGCCCCTTCTTCAACCACCCTATCGGCATGGAGGGTTGGGACTTCCCGGTACGCCAGCCCGTCGTCCCGCCGGCCTATGAACGCAGGAACAAGCTCGAGGTCCTCTGGGACCTGGCTGATAGATTAGGCATGAGAGAAGAGATGAACAACTACTACAATGTCTACTTTACCAGCTTCGGCGGCGAGGCGCTGATTGGCGGCGATATAGACAGCATCAGGCACCTGGGCGATATCGACCCCAAGAAAGTAGTCCAGCTGATAAAACCCGATGAGAAAATTACCTATGACGAGATGATGGACCGCGCCTTGAAATTCTACTTCGGTGATGAACACGGCTTAGAATACACACTCAACAACGGCCCCGTTAAATGGCCCAAGAAGGTCCACGAGGCTTACTGGCGCTGGTATGTGGATGTGAGGATACCCATCTACATGGAGCATATCGCCGAGTTGAAAGAAAACGTCATGAAGAATGCCGAGAAGGCTGGGATAGAACTCGATTGGGAACAGTTTACCCCTCTCACCAGTTACTTTACCCCGCAGGTAGGCAAGGAAATTTCTGATGAGTTTGACCTCTACAGCTTCTCCTATCGCGATATCCTCCACAACGGCACCTATACCATGGAAATGCCCTGGCTCGACGAGGTCAGCCGGCTCAACCCCTATACCTATAATATCACCATGAACACGGCTATGGCCGAGAAGAAGGGACTGAAAGACGGCGACCTTATCTGCCTGGAATCGCCCTACGGCCGCAAGACCACCGGTACCCTCAAGACAATGCAGGGCCAGCACCCCCAGACGGTGGCGATATCCGCCTGCTCCGGCGCCTGGGCAAAGGGTGCCCCTATTGCCTACGGCAAGGGTACCAACTTCAATATTCTACTTGAATCAGACTTCAAGCATGCCTGCCCGGTATGCTGGAGCCAGGAAACGGCGGCTACCGTTAAAGTCTATAAGATTGACCACAGAATTGAATTCGACGGAGCCGGAGGTGACAAACTATGAGATGGGGAATGGCCATAGAGCAAAAAAGATGCATCGGGTGCTACGAGTGCGTCCTTGCCTGCAAGGCGGAGCACTTCCTGCCGCCGGACATCTTCTGGAACAGGGTCCTGATTGGCGAGAGCGGCAAGTATCCCGCCGTTACCAAGCTCATATATAACGTGCGCTGTAATCATTGCGCCGACGCGCCCTGCGTCAAGGTCTGCCCTACGGGGGCCACACAGCAGCGTGAAGACGGCATTGTCTGGGTTGACGAGGACAAGTGCGTGGGCTGCCGGTACTGCATGATTGCCTGCCCCTACCAGATGCGCACGATGTACGAAGACGGCAAGGCGCAGTATTTCCCGGGTCAGGAACTGACCGAGCATGAGAAGGTAGGTAAGGACCTTTATCCTCACCAGCCGGGTGTCGTGCAGAAATGCGTCTTCTGCAAGGAGAGGATTGATTCCGGTATGGCGGCGGGATTGACGCCCGGCGTCGACCGTGAAGCGACCCCCGCCTGCGTTAACAGCTGCCCGACCAAGGCGATACACTTTGGTGACCTGGATGACCCCAATAGCGAGATTAACCGCGTTATCAAGGAAAAGCACGGTCATCCTTTCCATCCCGAGTTTGACACGGACCCGTCGATATACTATATTGACTAACCGAGAAATTAAAGGGGAGGCATACGGAAATGATTCAGATGAAACCATATGAATTTATGGTGAAGTACACGCAGCAGAAAGACTGGATAGATGGCCGGGGAAACTTTATTGCGTTTGCTTTTTTCCTGGGGGGTATCAGCGGCGGCCTGTACCTGGCGGCTGCCTACTTCGATAGCCTGTTGGGCATGTTCGTGGCCTGGCTGCTTGCCCTCTGCATGGGTGTATCTTATATGATGCACCTTAGCCACCCGATGCGGTTCTGGCGGATGTTTATGAAGCCGGGAACGTCCTGGATAGCCCGCGGCTTCATATTCATAATGCTGTTCATCGGCTTTACCACGATTCAGCTTATCCTGTCCCAGTGGGTCCCGGGAGCGACCGGCGCCATTACCGCGCTTACGGTGCTCGCCGGGATATTCGCCTTCGCCCAGTCCATCTATACCGGCTTCGCCGTCAGCTACGTCAGTGCCATTAAGGTCTGGAATTCGGCAATCGTACCCGTGCTATTCGTTACCTGCGGTATTACCGGAGGGCTGGCCATACTACTGGCAATCACCATGGCCGGCGACCATGCCCAGCTTATCGCGCTGGAGAACGTCACCCGCGTCGTGCTGATTGCTCTGGCTATTATCATCGGCGTTTACCTCTGGAATACCACTTACAGTAGCACGGCGGCCAAGGCCGCCGTTAAGAGGCTCGTAGGCGGCAGTCTGGCACCGCTCTTCTGGATTGGCGTTTTCCTGTTCGGCATAGCCATACCGATTATTATATCCATCACCACCTATTTCGTCGGTGAGGCTTCATCCGGACTGCTGATTACTGCCGTTGTCAGCGAGATAATCGGCGGCCTGGCGTTAAGGTTCGCCATCCTGAAAGCGGGTATGTACACCCCGCTCTTGCCGGCTGAATAGCGGAAAAAGGAATAAGGAAAACCGGAGGACCATCGTGGCGGTATCTGCCGCCCGGTGGTTCTCTTTTTTGGTATTCGCTCTGCCGGTTGGGGTATAATATTTTCAAAGTCTGGGGGAGGGAAATAATGCCCTCTGAAGCCAATTTATACATCGGCACCTCGGGATGGTCTTACCCTAAAGGCGAAGGCACCTGGAAAGGCTATTTCTACCCCGCCGGCAAGATAATCGAGCTGGAGTATTACAGCCAGTTCTTCAATACCGTGGAAATCAACAGCTCGTTCTACCGTCCCCCCGCCCCCGCCTACGTGGAAAACTGGGTGCGGCGTACCCCGCCGGGGTTCCTGTTCGCGGTCAAGCTGTGGCAGAAATTCACCCACCCCAAAATGTATAAAGAAGCTTATGGCGAAGAGGCGGTTATTTCACAGCGTGACGTTGACGATTTCAACCGCAGCCTGGAGCCACTCGTCAAGCGCGGCAGGCTCGGGGCCTTGCTGGCCCAGTTTCCGCCCAGCTTCAAAAACGATGGTTATAGCCGGCAATTAATCGACGCGATAACTAGGGCCTTCCCCATGTGCCCCCTCGCCGTAGAGCTGCGGCACCGCAGCTGGAGCGATGATGCCGGCACTACCCGGTTCCTCCGGGAACATAATACGGCCTGGGTGCAGATTGACGAGCCGAAATTTCAATCCTCGGTGGCGGCTGATATACCGCTTACGGCGGATACCGCTTACTTCCGCTTTCACGGCCGGAACGCCAGAGAATGGTGGACGGGCGATAGCGAAACGCGTTACCGGTATCTCTACTCTCCGGAGGAAATCGACGGACTGGCCGAGAGGGTCAGAACCGCCGGAGAAAAATCGAAGCTGCTCTTCGCCTTCTTCAATAACCACTGGCAGGCCTACGCGCCCCGTAACGCCAACGACCTTAAACGGGCGTTGCAGCTGCCCTTTCAGGAGATACCGGTAAATCTTGAATTTGCGCTGGATAAAAAGGAAACTGTCGGCAAAGAGGAAGACGGATAAAGAATGCTGGATGAACTGACTGTAAAAGGTTTCGGCATTATCGAGGCGATAACCTGGGAGCCCGCCGCGGGGCTGAACGTCATCACCGGGGAGACCGGCGCCGGTAAGTCGCTGGTGGTGGATGCCGTGGAGTCCCTCCTCTCCGGCCAGGTGCGGGAAGAAGACATCCGCCACGGCTCTGACGAAGCCCGGGTCGAGGGCGCTTTCCATGTGGAACGCGACGAAAGAGATAAGTCGCTCCGGGCTTTGCTGACGGAGAAAGGGCTGGAAGCCGATGACGATGCCATGCTCCTCGCCTGCGATTTTCGACGGCAGGGACGCACCACGCCGCGGGTTAACCGGCAGGCGGTATCACGCTCCCTGCTGCGGGACATCGGCGCGGCCTTGGTCGATATTCACGGTCAGAGCCAGCACCTTTCGCTGCTGGACAAAGACAGGCACCTGGATTTCCTGGATGCCTACGCGCATACCGGGGGGATGAGACACAATTTCAGCGCCATGGCTGCGGAACTGCATCAAATAGAACGTGACATTAAGGCGTTATCCCGTGACGAGCAGGAACTGGCCCGGCAGAAAGAACTGCTTGCTTTTCAAATTGACGAAATAGGAAAGGCGGAGCTGCGGGAAGGAGAAGATGAAGAACTGGAAAAGGAGCTGACCCTCCTGGCCTCCGCGGAAAAGCTTAAGGCGGCTTCCTATAATATTTACCGGATAATATACGGCGAAGACGGTGTCTCCGCTTCTTCCTCGGCGGTGGATAGAGTCAGCGAAGCTCTCCCCGTGCTCAAGAATGTCGTTGAGGCAGACCCCTCTTTACAGGCGAAACTCGGCTATCTCGAGGAGTTGGTGCACGGGCTCGAAGAGCTGGCGCGTGAAGTCCGCTCCTACGGCGATAGTTTGAACTATGACCCGTCGCGCCTCGAGGAAGTGCAGACCAGGCTCGAACTCCTCCGGAGTCTCAAGAGGAAGTACGGAGGTTCCATAGGAGCGGCGCTGGACTACCTGGCAAAGGCGGAAGCCGAACTGGAGGGGCTGACTTCTTCCGGCGAGCGGCGCGAGCGGCTGGAAGCGCGGCGGGCGCAGCTTAAAAAGGAGATGGGTGCCCTTGCGGCGCGGCTTTCCGCGCAGCGCCGTCAGGCCGCTGAAAAACTGGCCGCGGCGGTGAAGAAAGAGCTTGCCGACCTTTCTATGGCGCAGGTGGAATTTGATGTGTCCATCCGGCAGGAGTCCTCTCCGGAAGGAATACCTTTTCCCGATGGCGCGAGCTACCGGTTCGACTCCACCGGTGTTGACGATGTGATATTCATGGCGTCGACGAATCCCGGCGAGCCCATGAAACCACTGGACAGGATTGCCTCGACCGGTGAAATCTCGCGCTTCATGCTGGCCTTGAAGAGTGCCCTGGCCGGGGCGGATACGATTCCAGTACTCATCTTCGATGAAATAGATATCGGTATCGGCGGACGGAGTGGTGAAGTCATCGGCAGGAAGCTCTGGAACCTTTCGAGGAACCATCAGGTAATCTGCGTGACCCACCTGCCCCAGATTGCCGCCTTCGCCGACGCTCACTACAGGGTCGCCAAACGGGCGGTGGGCGAGCGTACCATCAGCAGCATCGAAACCCTTGATGATGATTCGCGACTGAACGAGCTGGCGGTGATGATCGGCGGCTCGCGCTACACGCCGGCCGCCCAAAAAACCGCCGGGGAGCTTATGCAGAAGGCCGGGGACTGGAAAAGCGGCGTATCTTAACGGGAAATCACGCGGTAAACAGTCTATACTTATGCCTGTAACGCCTTCTTACCCGTAACCTGCTGTTTCTGGTACCATTTTTTCACTGCGCCTACCACGTCTTTAGGGGAGTCGAAGACGCGCAACAGGTCGAAGTCTTCCTCGGATATTGCGCCGCAGTCCAGCACCGTCTTTTTCAACCAGTCGAGAAAGCCGCGCCAGTATTCGGTGGAAAACAGTATTACCGGGAAGGGCTTTATCTTCTCCGTTTGTATCAGCGTCAGCACCTCGGTTACTTCGTCCAGGGTGCCCAGTCCGCCGGGCATGATGATAAAGGCCGTGGCGTATTTCACCAGCATGACCTTCCTTACGAAGAAGTGGTGGAACGTAATCGACTTGGTAGCGTAATCGTTGCATACCTGTTCCTGGGGCAGCTTGATGTTCAGTCCAACTGATTTTACTCCCGCCCGGGCCGCCCCCTTGTTGGCGGCCTCCATGACGCCGGGCCCGCCGCCGGTCATGATATTGAATCCGGCCTTGCCGAGCAGGTAAGCGACTTCTTCAGTCTGTGAATAAAGCTCGTTTTCAGGTTGAAGGCGGGCGGAACCGTATACCGTCACGGCCGGTTCGATATCGGCCAGGCTGTCGAATCCCTCCACCATCTCCCCGATGATACGGAACATCCGCCAGGACTCTTCTTTTTCAAGTTTATTGATTTCGTATTCGTCGTGCATGGTCCCTCCCTGAATAATGCGGACGCAATTATTCCAGCCGTACTCTGGTGCCGTACGCCGGCACCGATGTCTCGTAGCCGGTTTTTTCCCGTAGAAATGCGCTGAAATGCTCGGCGGCGGTTTTCTCTCCGTGGGTTATGAAAACATGTTTGGGCTCCGCCGAAAGCTTGGAGAGCCATTTCATGAGGTCACCGCGGTCGGCATGGGCCGAGAAGCCGTGTATCTGGGCTATTCTGGCACGGATGGCTCGCGGTTGCCCGAAGATTCTGGCCCTCTTCGCGCCGTCGACTATACGTCTGCCCAGTGTGCCTTCCGCCTGGTAGCCGATGAATAATATCGTGCTTTCCGGCCGCGATATATTATTGACCAGGTGGTGCTTTATCCGGCCGCCGGTGCACATCCCCGAGCCGGCAATAATCATATGCGTGCCCTTGAGGTAGTTCAGGGCCTTGGAGTCTTCCACGGACTCCACCATTTTCAGACCGGAAAAGTCGAAAGGCGACTGCCGGTTTTGCAGCAGCTTCTTCATCTCCCGGTCGAAAAGCTCGTGGTAGCGCTTGAATACCCCGGTGATTCTTATCGCCATCGGGCTGTCGAGATAGACATCCAAGGCCGGAATGCGTTTTTCCAGAATCAGGACGTTGAGGTAGTACATAATTTCCTGGGCGCGCTGCAGGGCGAAGCTGGGGACGATGATATTGCCGCCTGATTCAAAGGCCGCGTTTACTATTTCCGCAAGGTCCTCGTCTATTTCATTCTTCCCCTCGTGTTCCCGGTCGCCGTAGGTCGACTCCATCACGATGTAGTCCGTCTTGCGGAAGAAACTCGGGTCCTGCAGCATCGGACGGTCCCACCTGCCGATATCCCCGGAAAAGACGATGCTCCTTTTTTCTTCCCCCTGGCTGATTAACAGCTTTATCATAGAGGAGCCGAGCACGTGTCCGGCATCATGAAAGGTGGCCTCGATACCATCGCCGATGTTTACCGGCTCTCCGTAATCTACGGTATCGAACAGCGGGAATGTTGTCTCTGCATCGGCGATTGTGTAGAGCGGGATTTCGGGATAGGGGACCTGTCTGCCTTCGCGGATATGCCTCTTTTTCTTATACGCGGCGTCTTCTTCCTGTATCTTGGCGGAGTCCAGGAGAATGATTCTGGTGATGTCGGCGGTAGCCGGCGTGCAGATTATCCTGCCCCGGAACCCCTCGCTGACCAGCTTGGGGAGCAGACCGCAATGGTCTAAATGGGCGTGCGTCACCAGGACGGCGTCGATTTCTTTCGGCGGGACCTTAAACGGCTCCCAGTTTCTGTACTGTAATTTCCTCTCCTGGTAAAGGCCGCAGTCTACCAGCAGTTTTAAATTGTTGACCTCTAGCAGGTACCGCGAGCCGGTCACGCCGCGGGCGGCGCCCATAAATGTCAAATTTGCGTTCATTATAAATTACTTCGCTGTTTATCATCATAGCATCTGGACAGATGACGCGCTAGTTCACCTTAGCAGTAGACTGACCGTCACGTAATTTTGTATGATTTAAAGTATCATGCCGGATATTATTGAGATAGTCCTGCCCACGTTCTTTGCTATTTTCCTGGGATACCTGGTAGGTAGATTTACCAGAATCAACATTACTCCCGTTGTCGATATTACTCTATATATCGGCGTGCCCGCCCTGGTACTGGTGAGTCTGCTCAACAAAGAAATCGTATTAACAGACGCGGCTAAAATGTGGGCGTCCTCCCTCATTATTATGCTCGGCTGTCTGGTAATCGCCTGGCTGGTCTTCAAGCTTATCAGGCAGAAGCATTCCGGGCTTTATATCTCTATATCGATGATGAATACGGTTAACATTCCGTTTCCCGTAATATATCTGGCGTACGGGGTGGAAGGGCTTGTGGGCGCGACGTTGTTCTATATACCGAACGTTGCATTAATGTACACTCTGGGAATATATGTCATGGCGGGGAAGCGGTGGAAGGAAAATATGAAAGAGATGCTCCGGCAGCCGGTTATCTATGCGGCCGTTATAGGCCTGTTACTGAATTTCCTGAATGTCAGGGTGCCCGGGCTAATAGTCGACTCGCTGGATTTTGTCTCAATGATGGCCATCCCTCTCGTGTTACTCGTCCTGGGGCACAATCTCTCCAGGGTTAGAATAAAGTCTTTCCCGACGACTGTATTGGCCTGTTTCCTGCGGATGGGAGTCGGGCTGGCGATAGGACTGGGAATAGTCAGCGCGCTCAACATCACCGGCATATACCGTTCGGTAGTTATCCTGGACTCGGCCATGCCGGCGGCGGCAGCATCGACAATACTGGCGACCAAGTACCGGAGCGAGGCGGAGATGGTTTCCAGCGTGGTATTTCTCACCACGCTGGTCAGCCTGGCCAGCATCCCTTTCCTGCTGCACATACTCGGCTAGATGAAACGAACCTGTTTTAAATAGCCGCCCGGTTAGGAAAAACCCCCACCCATATTCCGGGAGTAACCCTGGCAATATACCATTGACTTTCTCATAATTATAGTTTATAATGTAAACTATATAGTATATATACATTTCAACAAATATATTATTAAGTATCTATACTAACATCCTGAAAAAGATGACAGGAGGAAAGCTCTTATGAGCAGCGAATATTTAGGACACGTTGCCGTGGATTTACTCTCCATACCGCCGCTTATTTTCAGGATTATACGCCGTAAACTGATTAACGTTACCCTGGCGGATATCGATGTGGACATTAAGTTCCCCCATTTTGAAATTATGATAGTGCTGAAAGAAGAAGGCACCCTGCATCCTGCTGAAATCGGTAAAAAGCTGCTTATAGCCAAGGCTCAAATGACCCACCTCATTGACAAACTGGTGGAGTTGAATCTGGTTGAAAGGGAGATGGACTCCGCCGATAGACGTACTCTGAACATTGCCCTTACCGGCAAGGGCAAGAAATTCCTGGTAATACATCAAAATAATATACTCAACGCCGTACGGGAATATATATCCTGCCTCAATGATGCAGAAATTGAAGCCTTATCTCATTCATTACGAACTCTGCGGGATACGCTGTTGAAACTACAGTAAACGGGACGAATATCCTTCTGGTACGGTAATACCCTCAAGGAAGTGTGAAGAATATCTATGCAAAATCAACCTCCAAATCATAATATACTCGATACAGACCGTATTGGCTGGCTGTTGCTCAAACTGTCCGCGCCGGCCTTTTTCGGGATGTTCGTCCAGGCGTTGTACAACGTTGTAAATACCATCTTTATCGGTCAATTCGTCGGTACGCTCGCCATCGCCGGACTTTCCATCGCCTTCCCGCTTCAGATGCTGGTCATGGGTCTCTCCATGATGGTGGGCATGGGCGGCGCCTCGCTGGTCTCCAGGCTCCTCGGGTCCGGTGATAAAGAAGGGGCGGAGCTGGCCCTCGGCAACGGCATCAGTCTCAGCATCTTACTGGGCGTACTGGCCATGGTCGCCATTCTGCCCTTTATCGATTTCTGGCTCAAGCTGATTGGCGCCTCCGAGGCAGTCCTCCCTTATGCCCGGGAATACCTGTTTATCATCATCATCGGCTCGGTTTTCAATATTTTAGCCATGGCATTGCTCAACTACGCCCGGGCCGAGGGTAATGCCCGTGTCGGGATGACAGCCATGATTCTCGGAGCCGGTTTGAACATCATCCTCGATGCCATTTTCATCGTCTGGCTGAAAATGGGAGTCAGGGGAGCCGCCATGGGTACCGTTATCGGGCAGACGGTTTCAATGGTATACCTCCTGGCTTACTATTTATCCGGCAGCAGCTACCTGAAAATCCGCCTGCGCAACCTTCGTCCGGATTTATCGATACTGAAACGTATGTTCTCTGTAGGTATGGCTTCGTTCGCCCAGACGGTAGCCGGCAGTCTTTCCGCGATGCTGTTGATTAACATGGTGTCCACCTACGGCGGCGATATCGCCCTGGGGGCATTCGGCATCATCCAGCGAGTCATGATGTTCGCCATAATGCCGGGTATAGTCATCGGGCAGGGCCTCCAGCCGATACTCGGCTATAACTACGGGGCCGGGCGCTATAATCTCGCCCTTAAGTCGATAAAAATAGCCGCTATTGTTGCTACGTCGTTGAGTTTATTCGCGTTTCTGGTGCTTTATTTCAGCCCGCAGATTTTTATTCAGGTATTCAGTAAAGACCCAGAGCTGATTTCCATAGGGATTTATACGGCCAAGCTCGTATTTCTATCCATGCCCTTTATGGGTCTCATCATGGTCGGTCAGCTGATATTCCAGGCAATAGGTAAGGGCATGCAGGCTTTTATTACGGCCATTGTCAGGCCGGTGGTGTTTTTAATACCGATGGTATTGATACTATCTCACTTCTGGCAGCTGGGCGGCGTCTTCCTCTCTTTCCCGGCCTCTGACGCACTCACTTTCTTGTTGGTCGTCTGCTTGATTTCGCCCGTTATAAGCCAGTTCCGTAAAGCAGCCGCAATGCAGGAACGGGATGGCCTGGATACGTTGCCGTCAGATAAACTGCTGGAAACCGCGGAGAGCAGCCGGGTTGTTAAATAAACCGGGCAAACACATATAGAAATATGGATAATCGCAGTAAAAACGTACTTGATGACGACCAGATAGGCGGACTGCTGATAAAACTGACCCTCCCCGCCTTCCTCGGGATGTTCGTAATGACATTGTACAATGTCGTCGATACCATATTTATCGGTCATTACGTCGGCCCGCTGGGTATCGCGGGACTTTCCATAGTCTTCCCCATCCAAATGCTCTCGATGGGCATCGGGCAGATGATGGGTATGGGCGGCGCGTCGCTCATTTCCAGATTAATCGGAGCTAATAATATCCCCAGAGCGCAACATGCCCTCGGCAACGCCTTTAGCGGCACCATTATACTGTCCGCCGTAGTCATGATTATCGGTCTTTCCAATGTTGACTTCTGGCTTCGGCTCATGGGCGCGTCGGATACTATCCTTCCCTATGCCCACGACTATATGACGATTATCCTCTACGGAATGTTTTTCCAGACCTTCGCCATGTCCATGAATACCCTCATCAGAGCCGAGGGAAACGCTCGCGTCCCCATGATAGGCATGATTATCGGCGCCGGACTTAACATAGCGTTCGATGCCGTGTTAATTATACCCCTGGACATGGGAGTCAGGGGGGCTGCCCTGGCAACGGTGGTAGCCCAGTTTATCTCCAGCATCTACTTCTTGAGCTATCATATTTCCGGAAAGAGCTTTTTGAAGCTGCTTCCCAAGAACCTGATTATTCAATGGCAGATAATGAGAGATATCCTTGCCATCGGGATTTCCGCGCTGGCCATGACGGTCGCGGGGAGCGTGGCTTCCATTTTCGTCAACAGGCTGCTCGTTTCCTACGGGGGAGACCTTCACATATCGGCCTTCGGGATTATCCACCGTATTATGATGTTCGCCCTGATGCCGGGCATGGTCATCGGGCAGGGACTCCAGCCGATACTCGGTTTCAATTATGGCGCCAGGCGCTTTGACAGGGCTTTAAAAGCAATCAGGCTGGCCGTTACTTACGCGAGTGCCATAAGCACTCTGGCCTTTCTCATTCTCTATTTCTCCCCGGAGCCGTTCCTCCGCGTCTTCACCGATGACGCCGGGCTTATCGAGGTGAGCGTTTACGCCTCCAAGCGTGTCTTCGCCGTGATGCCCGTCATAGGCTTGATGATGGTCGGTCAGCTCATCTTTCAGGCAATCGGCAAGGTGATTCAGGCGATTGTTGCCTCGCTGGCGAGGTCGGCCCTGTTCCTGCTTCCCACGGTTCTGATATTCCCCCAATTATGGGGGATAGACGGCGTGTGGATGGCGTTCCCGGTTACCGACGTGCTGACATTGTTGTTAACCGTGGGACTGGCTATACCGATTTTGCTCGACTTCAAGAGAAGAAGCAAGTTGCCGGCTCCGGAACCGGTGAAGTTTAACCTGCCTCCCCCGCCCGTCAGGCTGGGTTAGGTCGTAAGATGTTTCACGCGCCCCGGCGATAACCACCTGTTAAAGAGCTGCCCGCTATTCGTATTTAGGGGTAGTTGCGGCGATAAAGTGGAATATCGGCCTTTTCACGTTCCTGATGATTAACGGCCCGTGCTGTACGCCCGCCGGCACGAAAGACGCAAAGCTCTTGTCTATCTTGTATGTCTTGTTATCGACGGTGAACTCTATCTCCGCGCCCAGGTCCTGGATGTCGTCGTAGTTAAAGCCGAAGCAGCCGATTAGCTCCCCGAAGTCGTGCGTGTGCGATTCTACCTCCCGGATTTCCTCTTTGGAACCGGGCAATATCCACTTGGCCTCGCTGTAGAACTCGGCGTCGGGCACGGTATCGGGGCCTACGTGGACTATCCTTTTAACGAATTCAGGGTCCATCTTTAGGCGGTGCGCCGGGAGTTCCCCGAAGGGTTTATCGTAATCGACAACATACTTGGCATTTTTCTTTTCTGCCATTTCCGTTACCTCTTTCTTAAATAAAATAAAGCTGGAGTCGTAACATCTCCGGTCTATTCGTATCTGTGCCCCGAACCTAATGTCAGGTGAAACATGGGCGCGTCCATGCGGTGAAACCGCAGGGGGTTGTGCATCATTCCGGCGGGAATATAGACCATAAAGCTCTTGGTCAGCCGGAACTCCTCGTCTTCCAGCCAGAACTCTATCTCGGCGCCGAGGTCGCTCGGGTCATCCATGTTGGTCCCGAAACAGCAGAAGATTTCAATAAAAGGATGTGAATGCGGCGTGATTCCGACCCCTTCCTTCTTCATCCTTTCCGCCATCTCCGGCGTAATTATCATCTGCCTCTGGTCCTTCATTGTAGAAGGCCACTGCCAGGTGCACTCCGCGTAGATGGCGCCCGGGATAACATCTTCATCCATCCAGATAACGTGCTCCAGCGGCATGCGGTAGCCGTCGCGGTATCCCTGGCCTATCTTCTGGTCGCCTTTGAAGCCGGGCATAACCACGCCCTGTTTGAGCTCCGTGCAAATGTATTTACCGTATTTAGATTCTGCCATTGTAGCGCCTCCTTTCTCCGGTACTATTATAAACCCTGACCCTGGATTATGCTAATAATGGAGTCATAGTGCAGGGTCGGGAAAGGAGTAAGCCGGGGTGCCGACAGGTAGAGCTTTTTGGCAGGCTTATGCCCTCGTATAATTATCTGTGGATTCGCTTGCTAGCGGAGTCGTTCACGGTTTCTGGAATTCTGCGAACAGCTCTCCCATTATCTTATCGTGCCGGGCGAGAAACTCTTCACGGGTGTCCATGAAAGAGGGAAGCGCCCATTCCATCTGGTTCAGGTTCCGGGCGATAACCGGGAGCCAGTTGTACGGTACGGATAATAAAATCAGCCCCTCCGGATATACTTTCCGCGATTTCATGCCGAAGGTCAGGCCGGTGGGCACGTAGTTGATATTGCCGCTCTGGAACGGGTACGTAAAGAGCCAGGCACAGGCTCCCACCATGGACACCTTGCTCGACCATATTTCGCCCGTGGAATAGCTGGCGGCCCTCAATAAAATTTCGGTCTGGGCGGGGGCGGCGATGAAGAACAGCAGGTCCGGCTGGAATGTCAGCTCGTTCAATCTGGCAAAGGCGACGTAGTTGACCACTCCCCTGGAAAACGTGGGGGATTGCCGGTTCATTTTGCCGTTAGCGCGCGGTTCCTGGAAGATACCGTATTTTATCCCCACCTGCCCGCTTTCGGCGATTGGCGAAGGGTCTTCGAACCCCAGTGTCGCCCTCCCGCCGCAGTCCTCGTTGTCTTTATTGATGTAAAAAGGTTTCTCCCTGTCTTGGGCCTCCCTGACCATTTCGCACAGGGCCATGGTTTTATCCAGTTGTTCCATACCTTCCGGTCGGGATATCAGAAACTTGACGCCTACCGGTGGATACTCAAGGTCGAGCTTGCTGAAGACGGATAAATCGGTTTTATAGTTGCTCATCTTAACCTCCCTGTAAGATATTTATCCGGTTGCGGCGGGGGACAGCTTCTTATCCGTCAGCTATCCTGATAGCGCCGTATTATTTCCTCGGTGGCTTTCTTAAAATAGTTATTTCTTTCGTCGTCGTTTAATTTATATGCGGGGAGCTCCCATTGCATCTCCTGCAAATTTACCCTTAGTGCGGGGAGCAGGTCATAAGGTACGGATACCAGCATCAGTCCTTCCGGGAAGACCTTTCTGGCCTTCATGCCGTAACCGAGGCCGGTAACGGAATAGTTCGCCTCGCCGCTTACGAAAGGATGGACGAACAGCCAGGCGCACATTATCGCCGGGGTGGTCCGGGTGGTCAATAGCTTGCCCGTGGAGTAGCTCAAAGCCCTTAGTAAAATCTCCGCCTGGCTTACGCTGGCCGTGAATACGATGATATCGGGCTCGAACGATAGTTTATCCGCGGGGGAGAATGCGACGTATCTAACGGTATCCCTGGCCAGCTTGGGGATGTACTGGTATATCCTCCGGTTGGCGCGCGCTTCCTGATAAATTCCGTCCGCCGCGCCTATTTCCCCGCTCTCAAAAAACGGCTCCGGGTCTTTCATGCCCAGCAGCAGTGACCCCATGCAGGCAAAGTTATCTTTTTCGGCGTAGAACGGGGCCGATTCCTGGGCTTTCCGGAACATCTCGCAAAAGGCTAGCCCCGTATCCAGCTTTTTTATGCCGTCCGGTCTATTCAGCAGGAACTTGATGCCCACGGGCTTTCTCTCGAAGTTGAATTTATCAAATACGGAATAGTCTCGCTTGTTCGACTCCATAGCTGCCTCCTTAATTATGGCCCGTCCCGGTAGTTGGGCATTTCCTGTCGGAGTTCGTTCAGACGGACTTCGAATCTCTTAAAGTGCTCTTCCCTGCCTGAAGAACGCCAGCTGCGGTATAAGTTGGCATCCTGCAGGTTTTCAAGTACGGTAGGCATCATGTTCCACGGTATGGATATGAGAAACACGCCTTCCGGGAAATCCATGTTTATCGCCTGCATGCCCAGGCTAAGGCCGGTGACCGTAAAGTTCATTTTGCCGCTTATGACGGGATAAATATACATCCAGGCACACGCCAGAACCGGCGTTCCCTTACAGGACCAGCAATCACCGGAAGTATAGCTGTCTGCCCTTAATATCGACCGCGCCTGCCCCACGTTGGCCGCGATTACGACGACATCGGGGTCGAAGGTCAGCTGGTCTACGGCGGAGAAAGCGACATAATTGACCGTGCCTTTCAGCATCCTGGGGGCGTACTGGTAGAGCTTCCGGTTGGCGCGCGGCTCTTTAAAGAGCCCCGCCCCTCCCCCGGCCGCCCCGCTGACCAGGGCCGGTTCGGGGTCTCTCATGCCCAGCAGCATCGGCTCGACGCATATAAAATCTTCTTCCTGCACGTAAAAAGGGTCTGTTTCCTGCGCTTCTTTGAACATCTCGCAGAAAGCCCGTTTTTCTTTTATCCTCTCGATACCCTCGGGTCTGGTTGGCAGGAACTTAACGCCTACGGGTTTCCTTTCCAGATTAAGTTTTTCCAGCGCGGAGTAGTCTCTCGGAGTGGACATCACACTTTACCTCCTTCATCGATAATGATAATTCGCTCGTCGCTATCTGAAGCAGACAGGGCGAAGTGTCTAACGGGCATACTTTCTATTTGAGATATGTCAATACCCCGTATTATATAGCTATCCGCCTCTCATCATACCGGGGAGCCAGAGGCTTATCTGGGGAACGGCTATCAGGAGGGCCAGGAAGATAAACAGGGCTATCAGGAATGGCAGCACCCCGCGGAGAAGCTTGTCCACCGGGATGTCAAAGGCGGTTCTCATCATGAACAGTTCCAGGCCCATCGGCGGCGTAATCAGGCCTATCTGCATGTTGACCACGTAGAGAACGCCGAACCATATCGGGTCAAACCCCAGGGATAAAATCACGGGAACGAAGATTGGCACTGTCAGCAGCATAATGGTTATGGCGTCGATAAAGCAGCCCAGGATTAAAAGCAGGATATTTATGCTGATAATCACCAGCCAGGGAGATAGTCCTCCGGAGGTGACGAAACCGGTTATCGTCTTGACCACGCCGGAACTGCCGATTACGTAAGAAAACAGCCAGGCTCCTATCATCATGAATAGAATCATGCCGTTAATTATCGCCGTTTCTTTTAACGCCCGCTTCAACCCTTCCCAGCGAAGGCGAAAAACGGTGACTCCTATAATCAGCACCACCACGCAACCTACGCCCGCTGCTTCGGTGGGGGAGGCTATACCCATGTAAATAGAGCCCAGGATAGAGAGCATCACCACCACTATCGGCCAGACCCGCTTGAGTGAAGAGAAACGCTTTTTCCAGGTAATACCGCCTACGGGGGGGCCGAGCTTCGGATTATGCCAGCATATTATTACGGCCACCGCTGCCAGCATAAAAGCTAAAATAACGCCCGGCACCATACCGGCCATGAAGAGATGGCCTATGGATGTCTCCGAGAGGACGCCATAGATAATCATACCGGCGCTGGGCGGGATTAAGGGTCCGAGAACGCCGCCGCAGCACAGTCCGCCCATGGCCAGCCCCTTGTCATAACCGTACCTCTTAAATTCCGGTTCGGCCACTTTGCCCACCGCCAGGATAGTAGCGGTGCTGGTACCTATGGCGGCGGCCATGGCGGCTTCTCCCCAGATGCTGGTAACGATGAGACCGCCGGGAATACGTGATAACCAGTTCCGGGCGGCCTCGTATATATCTTCGCCTATTTTCGTTTCGGCGATAAGACAGGCGATGAGGACGAACAGGGGCAGAGGCGTCCAGTTGATGTTGTAGAGGGTATTGAACGTGGTCCAGCCTACTTTCTCCAGGCTGAAAGCACCGTAGGTGAAGTAGGCGACAAGCAGAGCGGTAAATCCCAGGGCGAAGATAACCGGCATCCCCATCAGCATGAGAAAGAGCATGCCCGCTACACATACAATGGCCCCTGTAGTAAAGTCCATAAATACCTCTATTAATATTTACCGGAGCGGTATCACGTCTGTTCCTGTCTTTTACCGCTGCACAACAGGTAAACGCCTCTGAAGAATTTCCCTATGAGAATGATGCAAAGCAGGGTATAGCCGAAAGGTATAACGAATTTAATAGGTGCCAGCGGTAGCCGCCACGTCGACTGGCTGACCTGGCCGATTTCCAGCGCGTAGAGCGCGTTGCCCAGGCTCTTCCAGGTAAGTACGCCGCAGAAAACGAGCGCCATTAGCGGGAAAATAGTGTTGATAACAATCAATTTCATCGTGGAGGGAAAACGGGAGGCGAGAAGGTCGTTCCTAACGTTCTGGTCCAGCTTCTCTACGCCGGCTACGGCCAGCACGCCGCAGAACAGGAGAAACATGGTGCTTAGCTCATAGGCAAAGGGGTCGGGAGCATGGAATGCATATCGCTTGACCACGCCGTAGGTTTCCACCCATGCCATCAGCAGTATCAGCGTACCGCTCACCATCAGGAGCAGTTGACTGACACGGCCAATCCAGTGATCCAGTTTCTGCATCACTCTTATAAACAAATTTATCACTCCAGGTTGGAATTAACGCTTGTTGCACGCAGAGTAACCGCCCGCGACTCCGGAGCCGCGGGCGTATATCACCCTCTCTTCTCATTTAACGGGGAAACTTGGCGTTTGCCGCATCAACGATTGCCATTACCTTCACGCCAAAGTCACCGTAAATAGCCATCTGTTCGTCGATGATTCCCTGGCAGGCGTCTTTCCACCTGTCTACCTCTGCTGCGGGCACTTCATATATCTCTACCCCGGCAGCGGTTATCAGTTCGAAATCTTTAACCCATTCGCCTCTTAGCCACTCGTCGATGACGGTCGATTGCTTCTGCGCTTCTTCAAGCATTATGTCCTGGACGTCCTTGGGCAGACTGTTCCAGGTATTCAGGTTGACGGAAAATCCGTGGACAGCCGGGACCATATAAGCTGATGTCATATATTTACCGACATCGGTTAGCATGAATATGCGTATGGCTGCCGGTGCCGTTATCACCGCATCTACCGTTCCCTTCTCCATCAGCGAATAGGAATCGGTGTACGGCACGCCGGTTACCGGGGCACCGCCCAGTGCTTCTACCATGGACGCGATTGATGGAGAGATAGCCTGCACCAGCAGTCCGTCCCAGTCCTCCAGTGTTTTAACCGGCTTGGTGGATGAAAGTGCCATCCCGGTATAGTTATGGAGACAGAGCAGCTTCTGGTTGAACTGGTTTTCCAGTATTTCGCCGTATAGCGGGTATAGACCCGGCACCGCCTCGATATGTGCGTCAAGGTTATTAAACAGGAAGGGCATTTCCACTATGCCCAGCTTCGGCTCGTCAAAAGAGTGAAAGTTAGGGGTAACCGCACCTATGTCGGCTGCTCCGGTCCTCACCCCATCGAGAAGCTCCATAAATGAGAGCATCTGTTCCGCCCCGTAATACTCGATAGTGTAATCCGGGCCGCAACGCGCGTTGAACGCATCTACGAAGGCCACCTCGACATCGATATATTCCATCGTAGCGGCGCTGGCCATCTTCAGGACTACCGGTTCAGGCGCGGGAGCCGGTTCAGGCGCGGGAGCTGGTTCGGGTGCTGGCGCCGGTGCTGGTTCGGGTTCCGGTTCGGCGCAGGATACGAAGCTCCCGACCGCCATTAAAATGAGGGCCATGGCAATCAATATCATTAGTAGTTTTTTCATTTTTCCTTCCTCTCCTTTTAAAGGTTTTAGATAGTTTTGCTTCATCTTATTACCTGTGCGTTAGCTATCACCCCCTTTGCCCGGAAAAATTCTGTAATACTATCGGTAATGCGGTTGGAACCTGCCGCGACTTCTCTTATCGTTTCATCAATTCTCGGCTCCAGACGACTTACCGGACCTACAAGGCTTAGAGCGACCGGCGAGAGGTAGTTTTTGATTGGGGCGGATATGCACAAAGCTTCGGGAATCCTCTCCCCGTAGCTGACGGCATATCCCTGCCGTCTTATCTCCTTTGCCTGTGCCATCAGCTCCTCTTTATCGACAATAGAATGCTCGGTCACCCGGCTGATTTTGATATTATTCAAAGCTGTCTGCAACTCGTCATCGTCAAGCTGGGATAGCAGCACTTTAGCCGTCGCTCCGACATATACCGACCCTACGGGGTCGGGCCCGGCAACGACCTTTAACTCGAACTTACTCTGGATTTCATAGAGACGGATATACTGAAGACCGACCATGATGTTCAGCTCCACGGTCTCTCCCGAGAAATCCCATAAACGCCTTAGCTCCTCCAGGGCACAGTTAATCAGGTAATGATGGTTTGCCTGCGGATTGGATGCAATCCGGTTAATCAATGGCCCCAGATAATACTTGTGGGTAACCGGGTCCTGCGTTACCAGCAGCATTTCCTCCAGTGTTTTAAGTAACCTGTAGACCGTAGGTTTGGAAAGTTCACAGCTATTGGCGATATCCGTCACGGTGTTGATAGCGTTGGTCAAACAGAAGAGTATGTTTACGGCACGGTAGACGGCCTTTATGGCCGTCGGTTTCCGGTTAGAATCCGAGAATAAGTTTCGTAGCATGAAATAATTGTTGCTTTTTTGCACATTAGTATTATAGCATTAACAGACACGGTGTCAAGAATTAAAACTTTACCTGATTAACTCAAAAGAGTAATGGAATATGGGCAAATGGGAAACCGCATTAAGGAGATATTCATATGGCTTGGGATTATAAGGTTGTCCAGGGGCCGAAGGAAAGACACCTTAACAGGATAATTTTTGGGGAGGAGCTGGGTAAGTTTGATAAACAAGGGTGGGAGCTGGTGACTGCCTTTACCACGCAGGGAGGAATCGTCGGCACGGGCTGAAAAGAATACGAAAGAATATATTACATATTCCGTAGTGCCATCAAATGAGAATTTTGGTTAAGTAACCGGAGGATTAAATTTTACTGATTAATCAATCCTGATTGTCTAGAGACAAACATGGGCTGAAGATATCCTCAGCCCATGTGCGTTTCGCAGATTAAATTGAACTTACCTGCTATCTCTTACTTTACGGAAGCAATCACTGCAATACACCGGTCTGCCCTGGCTGGGTTCGAAGGGTACTTCAGTTTCCTTACCGCAATCGGCGCACACCGCGGGGAACATCTGTCGAGGCCTGTAACCGTAGCTGTTACCTCTGTTCCCGTAGCGCTCGGCCTTCCTTGCCTGACGGCATTCGGGACAGCGTTTGGGCTCGTTGGTGTAGCCTCTCGACTGGAATTGCTCCTGTTCCTCGGCGCTAAAAGTAAAAGAATTACCGCAATCGGAACACTGGAGGGTCTTGTCCTCAAAAGTCATTGGATGACCTCCTCTCTCAATCATTTAGTTAGAGCTTGGGCCATCCAATACTTGATATAAATCTATTAGAACTATTAAGAAGTTTGTATTAGCCAAAACTTGAACTATGTATACATTATATATTAAAAATCACTATTCTGCAAATTGGGAATGTAAATCAGCTTCCTCTCTTAGAAAATTAACGGTGGTGGAGCCGGGGGGATTCGAACCCCCTACCTCCTGCTTGCAAAGCAGGCGTTCTCCCGATTGAACTACGGCCCCGCGCTGACCTCAAAATTATAGCATATCCTGGGAACACTTTATATACCTGCCGCCACCCCCTTCCTTGTCACCCACGCGCATTGTTGCTATACTGGAAATGTTGTTTTTCAAGACGGGGTAACTATGAATTACGAGACCATTATCGGACTGGAAGTCCATGCCCAGCTATTAACTAAGAGTAAAATGTTCTGCCGCTGCAGCACCGACTACGCCAGCACGCCCCCCAATACCCACGTCTGCCCGGTGTGTATGGGTATGCCCGGCGTCCTCCCCGTCATCAACCGCCAGGCTGTCGAATACACCATGATGACAGCCCTCGCCCTCAACTCCCCCATCTCTGAATTCACCAAGTTCGACCGTAAAAATTACCCCTATCCTGACCTTATGAAAGGCTACCAGATTTCCCAGTACGACGCCCCCATCGGTCAGAAAGGCTGGCTCACCATAGAAGTCGACGGCCAGACGAAGAAGATAGGCATTACCCGCGTTCACCTTGAAGAAGATACCGCCAAGCTGATGCACCGCAGCTCCCCGGATGGAGAAGACTACAGCTTGGTGGATATCAACCGCTCCGGTTGTCCCCTCATGGAAATCGTCGGCGAGCCGGACCTGCGCTCCCCGGAAGAAGCCCGCCAGTACCTCATCAAGCTGCGCACCATTCTGCAGTACCTGGGCGTCTCCACCGGCAACATGGAGGAGGGCAGCTTCCGCTGCGATGCTAATATCAGCCTCCTCCCGGAAGGCGGTAAAGAATATACCCCCAAGGTGGAAGTCAAGAACATGAACAGCTTTAAGGCGGTTTACCTGGCCATGGAGTATGAAGCCAAACGACAACGCAAGGCTGTCGCCGAGGGGAAGAAACTCGTACAGGAAACGCGGGGCTGGGTGGAGGACAAGGGCAAGGGCAAGACCGTCTCCCAGCGCAGCAAGGAATACGCCCACGACTACCGTTACTTCCCCGAGCCGGACCTCCCTCCACTGATTATCGGGCGCGACTGGGTGGAAGAGGTCAGAAAAAAGCTCCCCGAGCTACCCGAGGCACGGCGTGATCGCTTTATGGCCGAATACGCCCTGCCGCGTTACGATGCCGATTTACTCACCGGCTCCAAAGCCATGGCGGAATATTACGAAGAAGGCGCCGGCGTCAGTCAGGAAGTATCGCCGAAAGAGGTGAGCAACTGGCTCCTCGGCGAAGTTAGCCGTATCATCAATGCCGATAATATAGATATTGACGGGTTTAGAAAAAAGGTAAACCCACCGATGCTTTTCGGGCTGATATTGAGCTCCCACGGCGCCGTTAACGCGGCCACGGCTAAAACGGTTCTCGAAGATATGTTCAAAACCGGCAGGACCGCCGATGAAATCATCAAAGAAAGCGGCCTTAGCCAGATTAGTGATACTCAAGAGCTTGAGAAAATAGTCGCCGAAGTGATAAACTCTAATGTACAGCCTGTTGCCGACTTTAAAGCCGGGAAAGAAACGGCCCTGAAATTTTTGGTTGGTCAGGTAATGAAGGCAACAAAGGGTCGTGCTAACCCGCAGTTGGTTAACGAAGTGCTGAAGCAGAAACTTGCTGAAGCCTGAAATCCGGCAACTGGAGAATGAAGAATGTCAACTTATTTATATATAGCGCAGATTGTCGTCGCCGTGGCCCTGATAATGGTCGCCATGCTTCAGGTGCGGGGTGGTGGCCTGGGTGGTATCTTCGGCCAGGCGGATACGGTATTTCGCACCAAGCGCGGCGTGGAAAAAACGCTCTTCCAGCTTACCATCGCCCTGGTGGTAATTTTCCTCGTCCTCTCCATAGTATCGCTCCGGGTAGGTTCCTGATTCGCGGTAGAATCCATGGATGCTATAGTAACCTTTACCTCTGATTTCGGTCTGGCTGATGCCTATGTCGCCGCCATGAAAGGCGTGGTGCTGGATATCAACCCCGGGGCGCGGCTGGTTGATATATGCCACTCTGTCAAACCACAGAATATCTCACAGGCTGCTTTTGTCTTGAGTACGGCCTGCGGGTTCTTTCCCACCCGCACTGTCCACCTGGTAGTGGTCGACCCCGGCGTCGGCACCGAAAGGAGGGCGGTTATTTTAAGAACGCCCGAAGCCGACTTCGTGGCGCCGGACAACGGCGTCCTGACTTATATCATTCAAAAGTATGCATCCGGAAAGGCTGTTGACGGTCATCAGAGACTGTCGGACGCGGAGGCTTTCGCCATTACCGAGTCGCGCTTCTGGAGATCGCCGGTCAGTCCTACCTTCCACGGACGTGATATCTTCGCCCCCGTCGCCGCCCACCTCTCTCTGGGAACGCCCCCGTCCGCTTTCGGCGACCCCGTAGGTTCCCTGGTGGTGCTGCCGCTGCCCCGCCCCCGCCGCGCGCCGGATGGCGCGCTGGTCGGCAATATCCTGCACATTGATAATTTCGGCAACCTGATAACCAGTATCAAAAGCGGCGACCTTCCCGGGGAGCCCGGTGAGATTACAATAGAAGTCGGCGGCGAGGTAATTCATGGGATGAGCATTACCTATGGAGAGGCCGAGGGTCTGCTGGCCTTAATTGGCAGCAGCGACCACCTGGAAATATCGTTGAAAGACGGTGATGCCGGCGCCTTCCTCGATGCTGGAATAGGTGACGAGGTAAAAATAAAAGCCGTTCGTTAAGAAATAGTACCGTTTTCAGGCTAACCGCTATTGACAAATACGAGCGGGTTTGCTACTCTGCTTGGCAGGATAACTAAGGAGGTGCGGAGATGCAGGCTTATTGCATGAAGTGCAGGAAAAAGGTAGAGATTAAAAATCCCCAATCGGTTACCCTCAAGAATGGACGCCCGGCGACTCAAGGTGTATGCCCCGGCTGTGGCACCAAGGTGTTTCGTATCGGCAAAGGCTAATACTCCTGCGGCGCTCCTCCAATAAAAATATAGTAACCAGAATCGGCATAATTTTGGTGACTCCCATATAGCAGGTTACCCGTCGGCAGGTGTGTGACGTTATGAGAACTTGTGGACGACTGTGGTTAGCTGCTGTAGGAGGTTATGTGCAGGGTCTGAATGGGGGGGCACGGCGTACGCTGTGCCTTTTTTATATTTAACGTTTCCTCTTCCAGACCGTGCCTGCCGCCGTATCTTATAAATTTATACCAAGTTCTTTCATAATACTGTCAAGAGATTCTTCAGAGGGAACACTCTTAAATGAAATGTTTGTGCCTGATTTATTGTCTTCGATTATAACCCCAAGTTCACTCAGATTGTTTCGTATTTCATCGGCCCGCTGCCAGTTCTTTGCTTTGCGGCATTCCAAACGCTCATCAATAAGGCGAGTAACCCGAGCTTTCACCTTTTCTGGTATGACTGTAGCTTTTATAGTAGCCTTTAATCCAATCTTCGCTGAGAGTTTTACATTAAATACTCGTGGAATTTTTAATCCTAGTACTTCTCGTGCCAGCGATACGAGAGAGTTTTGAGCCTCAGTAATACTAATACCCGCGTCTCCAGCTTGGTTTATCTCCCTGGCTAAGTCAAACAGGAGACCGAGCGCCTGCGAGGTGTTGAAGTCGTCATCCATAGCTTCTTCAAACCTTTTCCGGTAGAGCATGGCATCCAGCGCCTCCCCTTTACCCCCGGCGTCATCCCGCGTAACCGCCTGCCGCAGCCTCTCGGCCCCCCGCTCCGCCGCCTCCAGCGCCTCTTCCGTGTAGGTCAGCGGGCTGCGGTAGTACGAGCTTAAAATGAAAATCCGTATGGCGTCGGCGCCATACTTTTGCAGGGCTTCCCGTATCGTTATCAGGTTCCCCAGGCTCTTACTCATTTTGTCGGCGCCCAGTTGCACCAGGCCGTTGTGCAGCCAGTATTTGGCAAATGGCTTCTTCCCGGTAAAGCTCTCGGATTGAGCGATTTCGTTTTCATGGTGGGGAAAGACCAGGTCCTGCCCGCCGCCGTGGATGTCAATGGTCTGTCCCAGGTATTTCAGCGACATGGTGCTGCACTCGATGTGCCACCCTGGTCTTCCCTTGCCCCAGGGGCTGGGCCATTCCGGTTCCCCCGGCTTGGCCGCCTTCCAGAGGACAAAGTCCATGGGGTCTTCCTTACCCCCCCCGATTTCACAGGTTGTCCCGGACCTCATGGAGTCCAGGTTGCGGTGAGACAGCTTACCGTAGTCGGGCACGTTTCTCACCCGGAAATAGACGCTGCCCCTGGCCGGATAGGCATACCCCTTGTCTATTAAACCCTGTATCACTTCAATCATGTCTGGTATTACATCGGTGGCATAGGGGTTTTTATCGGGTGGCTCAATATTCAGTAATTCCATGTCCTCTACATAGCTGGCGGTAAATTTCTCCGCTAGTTCTCGCGTGGACACACCGCGCTGGTTAGCCCGTTCTATAATCTTGTCGTCAATGTCGGTAACATTCTGCACGAACCTGACCTTGTAGCCGCGGTATTTGAGGTAGCGCCGGATGACATCAAAGATAATGTAGCTCATGGCGTGCCCGAGGTGGGCGTCATCGTAGGGGGTCACGCCGCAGACATACATCGTCACCACTTCGCCCTGGGGCTGAAACTCCTCTTTTTTACCGGAGAGAGTGTTAAATACCTTCATCTTTACCGCCTTCTATCAGAGCTACGGCGTACACCGCGATGCCTTCCCCCCGCCCGATTGACCCCAGCCCGTTATTACTGCTGGCCTTGACACTGACCTGCTCGATTTTTATACTGAGCGTCTTGCCCAGCGTTGCGCGCATATCGTCAATATACTCGCGGAGTCGGGGCCTTTCCACCACGATGGTAGCGTCGATATTGACCACCTGCCAACCCTTCGCCGCCAGTTTTCCTTTTACTTCTTCGAGCAGTACCAGGCTGGAGATATCTTTATACTGTGGCTCGCCCGGCGGGAAGTGCTGCCCGATATCCCCCAGCGCCGCCGCCCCCAGCAATGCGTCGATGATGGCATGGGTGAGGGCGTCGCCGTCGCTCCAGCCTTCCAGTCCTTCGTCGAAAGGTATGTGTACTCCCCCCAGCACCAGTTTCCGCCCCGGTACGAGGGGGTGCGTGTCGTAGCCGGTTCCTATCCTCATGTTATTTTTCACGTTTCTTTAGTAAAATTTCCGCCAGCGCGAGGTCGTCGGGCGTGGTTATCTTTATATTATCATATGAGCCCGTGTAGAGCTTAACTTTATGTCCCAGCCGCTCCACCAGGGAGGCGTCGTCGGTAACGTCGCGGGCGTCCTGTTTGTGGGCTATCTGGATAACATCGAAGCGGAAGACCTGTGGAGTCTGTACCGACCTTAGATTTTGACGTGGCGGCGTCTGGTGCACTATCTCGCCCGGCCCCACGACCTTGATGGTGTCCGTCACCGGCACGGCCGCCGCAGCCGCGCCCGTTTCTTTAGCCACCTCCAGCCCCCGCTCGATTAAGTCCACCGTTACCAGCGGACGGGCGCCGTCATGGATAATGACCCAGTCGAAGTCGTTGAGCCGCTTTAGCCCCGCCGCCGCCGAGTCCTGCCGCCGCTCCCCCCCCAGGCAGATGTCGCTCACCTTCGACCATTCCGGGCCGGTTACCAGCGCGCGGCACCGGTTTTCTTTGTCCCCACTCACCACCACCACTATCTGGTCGACGAGGGGGGACTCCTGGAAGGGACGCGTAGCCCGGAGCAGGACGGGCACGCCGCCGAGCGGCGCGAAGACTTTATCCACGCCCCCCATCCTTTTCCCCTCCCCGGCGGCAACTATTATAGCGGCGACTTTTTGTTTTTTAGTGCTCATATATTATGCTCCTGAAAGCCTCTGTTTCACTTGCAGGTATGGATTTTGCCCAAAAGCTCATATATTTTTTCTGCGACACTATCGGTGTTTTTCAATACCTCGGAATTAGAAAATCTTAATACCGTCAGGCCGAGGCTCCGCATGTATTCGTCTCGAACCCTGTCATTGCTGGCCGTATTCTCCGTAAAATGTTGGCTGCCGTCAACTTCAACCACCAGCTTTGCTTTTGGACAGTAGAAATCAACGATGTAATCCCCGACTGGTTTTTGACGGTAAAACACGTAACCGAGGTGTTTCAACCGAATTCTTGTCCATAAACGTCTTTCAGCTTCCGTCATCTTGCCTCGGAGACTTTTTGATAATTCCTTTAGATTCTTGTTATACGGAATCACTGAATCCTTCTCACTCTCCCTTTAACAAAGGGAGACGATGTCTTCTTCTTTTAGTATCATCATTTGCTACCTGGTCTTTTGTCCCCCTTTCGTAAAGGGGGATTAAGGAGGATTTTGCCCCCTCCCCCGCCGCCACGATGATTGCTGCTACTTTTTGCTTTTTAATGTTCATAATTAATCCCCGTTATCATTTTGTCATTCCCGCTCAGGCGGGAATCCAGTTCTTTTCTACCTCACTTCCTTATCTCCCTACCTGTAACAAAGGGCAAGACCTCAATTTGTCTTTGCATCCACGAATTGTTACATTCAAAGTTTTTCTACAAATTTCTGAAAGCCCTGCAGAGGTTTTATTCCCACGTGTGAGAAACCTTCCTCATCAATTTTCATATCAATACCCATATAATTGCTAATAATCTGAGCTAAAATATCTCTCAACTCAATACTTCCTTCCCAGCCTGGGTCACAAGTTACTTTATGACACACCATTGATCTGCCTTCTTCATCATTAAAAAGCATTGCCTCCAATACAGATACTATTGGCTTATTGCACTTCTCACAGAACAGTATAGGAACGTACTTACCATTGTCACTTATAAGTTTAATTGCGCCCATTCTACCCTCCTTTTTTCCGTTCTCATCTATTCCCACGCAAACCGCCATCGCACCATCGGCGGCTTATCCCGCAGTTTGCCCCGCCCCAAAATCCCTCTCTAACTCTCCCTTTACGAAAGGGAGAGGATGACCGCACAAGCTCTAATATCAATGCCTTAACCCAATCTGTCTCCCTCCTTCGTAAGGAGGGATTAAGGGAGATTTTCTCCTCTCCTCCCCACCAGTCCCTCGTTTATCGCCTCCCTCAAGCTCCCCACCGCCACTATTTCAATATCTTTAGCGGGCGCGCTCTTGGCCCCCACTTTAGGTACTATACATCTTTTAAAGCCCAGCCGCGCCGCTTCGTTGAGTCGGCGCTCCAACTGTGAGGCCGCCCTCAGCTCTCCGCTCAGCCCCACCTCACCCACCGCCGCCGTCTGTGGCTTGACCTCCATGTCGCGGTAGCTGGAGGCAATCGCCAGTGCCATGCCCAGGTCCGCCGCCGGCTCGCCTACCCGCAGCCCGCCGGTCACGTTGACCATGATATCCTGGTTGCCCAGCTTCAAGCCCGCCCGCTTCGTCAGCACCGCCGTCACCAGCAGCAGTCGATTGAAGTCCACGCCGTTGGCGGTGCGCCGCGGCATCCCGAAAGCGGTGGTCGTCGTCAGGGCCTGTATCTCTACCAGCAAAGGCCGGCTGCCCTCTATCGTGGGCACCACCGCCGAGCCTATCGCCTCCGCCCCGCGCTGTGCCAGGAAAGCCCGCGAGGGGTTTTCCACCTCTATCATGCCCTGCTCTTTCATCTCGAACACGCCCACCTCGTTGGTGGAACCGTATCTATTTTTCACGCAGCGCAGGAGACGGTAGGCGCTGAAAGGCTCGCCTTCCAGGTACAGGACGACGTCGACGATGTGCTCCAGCACGCGCGGGCCGGCGATGGCGCCCTCTTTGGTGACGTGCCCGGTGATAAAGACCGGCACGCCTTTGAGCTTGCCCCACTGCATCAGCCTCATGGTGCACTCGCGCACCTGCCCGATGCTCCCCGCCGCCGACTCCATTCCCGCGACGAATACCGTCTGGATGGAATCTACCACGAGCAGCCCCGGCCCCACCTGCTCCGCCTGCTCCAGCACCGCCTCGAGGTCGGTCTCCGCCATGATGAAAAGCCCCGCGCCGTCGAGGTTCAATCTCTCCGCCCGGAGCTTTATCTGGTGCACCGTTTCCTCGCCGGTGACGTAGACCACCCGACTGTGCTTGTGGGCCATGGATGCCGATGCTTGTAATAAAAGCGTCGATTTGCCGATTCCGGGGTCGCCGCTGATGAGCACCAGGGAACCGGCTACAAGACCGCCGCCCAGCACCCGGTTGAATTCGGGGAGGGGTAAAGGGGAACGGTCGGCGTCTTTAATGACCACCTGTGATAGCTCCTGGGGAGGGGAGAGGGGATTAAGCGGACGGTTCGCTGCCGGGGATGTCCTGACCGTCATCTCCACGAAGGTGTTCCACTGCTGGCAGTCCGGGCAGCGCCCCAGCCATTTTGCGCTCTCTTTACCGCACTCCTGGCACACGAACATGACTTTATCCGACTTACTCACAAAATGACTTTACAGGATTTTATGTATTTAGGCAAGGAAGGCATACAGGGCATTAGCCATTTGCCCGGCGCGCATGTCGCCAGGAACCATAACCATCTTGTTCATAACGTAAGACCAGCTCAGCCTGGCATCAAGGTCGACTACCATCAATGAACCGCCCGCTCCGCCCCAGTAGAAAGTCCGAGGGTTCGGACCTATCGGTACGTCCTTACTCACAAGACCGAATCCCAGCCCATAACGGACGGGCATGTTCATTACCAGGTCGGTGTCGTAGCATTGCTCCTCGATTGCTTTCTCGATGGTCGGCAGCCCCATCAGGCGTACGCTGTCCAGTTCGCCGCCACAGGCCATGGCAGCCCCTACCCTTGCCATCGCCCGCGCGTTGCCGTGTCCGTTCCCTGCCGGAATCTCAGCAGCCCGCCATGCCCTTCCCTTATTGTAATCAGTGACTGGGGGATTCGACATGTATTTCCCAATTAATGAATCGGGATTGATATCATTGATGTCAACGTAGCCGGGATCTCCCGGCTTCAGTACCGGTGGCGGTATGATCTCACCCACGCGGTAGTCATGCTCTTCAGGAACGCCTATGTGAAAGTCGGCGTTCAGAGGCGCGGCGACCTCTTCCCGGAAAAATGTTCCCAGTGTCTTACCTGTGATACGCCGTACCACTTCGCCTATGAGGTAACCGAAGGTGAGGGCATGGTAGCCGCAGTGTTTGCCGGGTTCCCACTCTGGCTTCTGCTTTTCCAGCATTTTAATTATGCGTTCCCAGTCATAGAGCGCTTCTACCGGAATCGGTTCGTCAAAAACGGCTAGTCCGGCCTGGTGGCTTAAAATATACCTCACCGGTATTTTCTCTTTTCCGGCCTGCGCGAACTCCGGCCAGTACTTGCTCACCGGTGCGTCCGGGTCGAGTTGCCCCCGGTCAATAAGCATATGAGCGCATATAGCCGTCATCACCTTGGTCGTTGAAAAGACGTTGACGATGGTTTCTTTTTCCCACGGGCGAGTCCGGGCGGCGTCGGCGTAGCCTCCCCAGATATCCACCACGAACTTGCCGTCCACCGTTGCCGCGAACGATGCCCCCACTTCCAAATCATCCTCGAAGTTTTTCCGGAACGCTTCCTTCACCGCGGTAAACTTATCGTCGCAATAACCCTGTACTTCTACATCCATGGTTCACCTCCCTACTCGCTTAACGAATAACTTTACAGGATTTGATTGAATTAGGCAAGGGAGACGGTAGGGAAATATTCGTTATTCGTTTTTAAAATAAATTTGCAAATTCCGAATGTAAACAGCTACGGGTGTTCGTTTTTCGTTATATGTTAAGTTAGCTTCAAAAACCGGGTATTCGTTTTTAGAGTTATGGTAAGCCCTTCGACAGGCTCAGGATGAACTGTTAATAGTATAGAGCAGACAAGGCAGAAAAGAAAGAGGATTTTGTCCTGCCGCCATGATTTGAGCGTGAGTTTGCGGGATTTACAGGAAGAAGGCAAGGGAGGGAGTTTTTAACGGTATTTTATTTCTTTGCCACCCCGCCCCTCGTATGTTATCTAATCCCACCCAAACCTCCCTCGCACCATCTTCGGCTTATCCCGTAGATTTCTGCCGACAGTTTCCCCCCTTTGAAAAAGGGGGATTAAGGGGGATTAATTAAGCGCCTATCCCCCCAGGAACTTAAGACCGCTGATGTAGACGCCCGTAATGATGGCCGTGGTAATCACCCCCGCCACGCACGGCCCCATCGCGAACGGGAGAATCATGGCCTTCTTGTTCACCGCCATGGCGCATTTTTGCGCCACCTTGGCCGTGGTCGGAATGCAGGACACGGCGGCGATGCCCAGCAACGGATTAAAAGGCTCCTTGGAAATCTTGCGGAATATCAGGCCACCGGCGATTCCCCCAAGCCCCGAAAGCAGCAGGGCAATCACCCCCAGCGCCAGCAGCAGCAGCACCTTGGAGTTCAGGATGATATCGACTCCCAGCAGCGCCCCCAGCGTGAAGCCGAGGAAAAGCGTCGAGCCGTAAAGGAGCGGACCGGAGAGAAACTCGACAAAACGCGTGATGCCAGCTTCCTTGATGGACAGTCCCAGAAAGAAAGAGGCGAACAGCGGTGCCGCCACCGGGAAGAGGAAGCACAGCAGGGTAAGCGTGGCGATGCAGAAGGCGAACTTGGCTCCGGCTGGGACCTTCGGTATCGTGCGCCAGTCCATCTCCGTCTCCCGCATTCTCCGCGGTATTATCCTCACCAGGAACGGGTAGCCCGCGTAAATTACGCCCAGGTAGACATAAGCCACCACGGTTATCGGCACGAAAAGGTCTTTCGCCATCATCAGTGAGCCGTACAGCACCATCGGTCCGTCCGCCCCGCCCACCAGCGCTATCGAGGCCGCCTCGTTCGGCAGTAGCCCCATGGACATGGCGATGGGCAGGGTCGCTATCGTCCCCAGCTCGGCGAATATCGCCAGGAAAAGGCTCATGCCCGGCCTGGCCAGCAGGATATCGATATCGGTTATCGCCCCGATGCCCATGAAAACGAGGCAGGCGATTAGCCCGTTGCTGAACATGAAAGTGTAGACCGGCTGCAGGAAGTCCACCTGCAGGAAATACATCAGCTCTTGCAGGTTTCCCGCCAGCGGATTGACGAAGAGAGTCCCCACCGGCCCCGCCTCCGTCATTATCAGCCCGCCCACCTGGCTGGCCTCCAGCACCATCAGGCCGCCGTTGACGGCTATCATCCCTATCCCCAGCGGCAGCATTATCAGGGCTTCCAGGACCTTCTTATAGGCGAGGTAGATGAATACCAGCCCCAGCGCCACCAGCAGCAGCCTGCCGAGGGCAATCGAAGGCTCCATGATGAAGAAGGTGTAGATACCCTGGAAAAACTCTAAAAAGAACATCGGTTAATACCGCCCTCAACGGTTATTTCTGTCTTCAACGATTATTATCGTCTTCAACTCTCCGGCTTGGCGCCTTCTTCCGCGGTGCTGTTTTTTCTATGGACGATACGCGCGATAATCTTGACGATGAAGGCCACGCACACGGCGATAATGGCAGCCACGCCGTAGGTTATCAAAGCGAATATCCAGGGATGAAATTCCATAATAACCTGCTGTTTATCTTGTTATTTAAGGACCTCTTCGCCTCCGGCCTATTATGTCATTGCGAGTCCTCACGCTGCGCTCAGGATAAACGAAGCGAAGCAATCCGTTGCTATCCTCAATACTCGATAACGGCAATCGTATCACCGGGCTTGACCACCTGGTCGACGGCGACCTTTATCTCGGTTATCGTGCCGTCCACCGGCGCCAGTATCGGGTTTTCCATTTTCATGGACTCCAGCACGCAGATGGTATCGCCCTCTTTAACGGCATCACCCACCTTAACATCAACGCTTATTATCTTCCCGGTAATAGGAACTTCTACGGTCTCTCTTGCCAATTCTCAAGCTCCTTTCTGATTGCCCCCATAATTCAAAAGGGCGGTGGGCTCAACTCTCTGAACTCGCCGCCCCATTATACTGGAATCGGTTTTACAAGTCACGCAGGACTATTTAGCGGCACCGACCGCTATATTCGGAAGCGAGAAATTATCCTTAGATTCTATGACCATCTCGCCGTCTTTCAGGTCCACGACGACATAAGAGACGTAAGAGTCTTCCTGGACTTTAAACTCGGAGGTATCTTTTATTCTGCGTTCCGGCTTGTCCTTGGACACTTCCTTCAGCTGCTCTTTGATGATATTCTCGACCTTAAATTTAATGCTCTTTGTCGAAAATATCTTGAGCATGTCTCCGTCTCGCTCGGCCATGAGAATTTCGGGAGTTATTATTAAGTTATCTTCCACCTGCTCTGCCGGCAGGGTAACGGGGATTTCTTTAACAACTCTAAGTACGTCATCGATTATATCCTGATTCTTGATAGTTGCTGCTATCTCAAAAATCCTGTCAAAGACCTTGAATTCCTCGCGCAGAACGGCTTCCGAGAGCTTATCTTCCACCATGCTCTGAATGATCCGGCGCAGCGGCCGCGCCCCGTATTCCTCGTTGTAACCCTTTTCACCCAGAAAATCTTTGGCTGTATTGGTTACATCCAGGTTGATGTCCTTCTCAAGCAACTGCTTGGTAACGTTCACCAGCATTAAATCGACTATCTGGCGTATCTGTTCCTTGGTCAGGGAGCGGAACACGACCTGGTCGTCGACGCGGTTGAGGAATTCGGGTTTGAATCTCTCCTTCAATTTATCCAGCAGATTCTCCTTCATCCTCTCGTAAGACTTCTCCTTGGTTTTCGCCTCGTCGGTATGCGAGGTAAAGCCGATGGCGGAGCCCTTCTTTATAAGCTCCGCGCCAATGTTGCTGGTCATGATGATGATACTGTTGCGGAAGTCTACCCGCCGGCCCTTGGCGTCGGTCAGGTGTCCGTCATCGAATATCTGGAGCAGAATATTAAACACGTCCTCGTGGGCTTTTTCAATCTCGTCCAGCAGTATGCAGCAGTACGGCTTACGCCTGACGGCTTCCGTAAGCTGGCCGCCCTCTTCGTAGCCGACGTACCCCGGCGGTGCCCCCACCAGGCGGGATACGGCGAATTTCTCCATGAACTCGGACATATCGATTCGCACCAGCGTTTCCTCGCTGCCGAACATGAACTCGGCCAGCGTTCTGGCCAGCTCGGTCTTGCCCACGCCTGTCGGCCCGAGGAAGATAAAATTGCCTATCGGGTGCCTGGGGTCTTTAAGCCCCGCCCGCGCCCTTCGTATCGCCTTGGAAATGGCGATGATAGCTTCGTCCTGGCCGATGATGCGCTTGTGCAGCTCCTCTTCCATGTTGAGCAGACGGCTCGTCTCATCGTCGGCGAGTTGTACCACCGGCACGCCTATCCACATGCTCACCACCTCGGCGATGTCTTCCTTCTTGACCACCACCTCTTCCTGCTCCTGCTCGTCATGCCACTCCGCTTCCAGCTGCTTTATCTTCTCTTCTATTTGCACTTCCTGCTCGCGCAGCTGTGCTGCTAAATCGTATTCTTGAGTCGCCAGGGCGGCATCCTTGTCCTTGCGGATGTTATCGCCCTGTTCCTTGGCCTGCTTGAGGGTAACGGGCATGGTTCTATGCCGGATGCGCACCCTCGAAGAAGCCTCGTCTATCAGGTCGATGGCTTTATCCGGCAGGAAGCGGTCGGGTATGTAACGCGAAGCCAGGTTAGCGGCGGAGCTAAGCGCTTCATCGCTTATATTCAGGCGGTGATGTTCTTCATAACGTTCCTTGATGCCGCGCAGTATCTCCAGCGTATCGTCGATAGATGGTTCCTCCACCAGCACCGGCTGGAAGCGGCGCTCTAGGGCGGCATCTCTCTCCACGTACTTGCGAAAGTCGTCGAGAGTCGTAGCCCCGATGCACTGTAACTCGCCCCGCGCCAGTGAAGGCTTGAGGATATTGGCGGCGTCAACGGCCCCCTCGGCGGCGCCGGCGCCTACCATGGTATGGAACTCGTCGATGAATATCACGCAGTTGGCCGCGGTCTTTATTTCATCTATAATTTTCTTCAGCCGCTCCTCGAACTCGCCCCGGTATTTCGTCCCGGCTACCAGCGACCCCATATCCAGCGCTATCAGGCGCTTATCCTCCAGAGTCTCGGGCACGTCGCCGGAAACGATGCGGTGGGCCAGCCCCTCGACGATGGCTGTCTTGCCCACACCCGGTTCGCCGATGAGAGCGGGGTTATTCTTGGTGCGCCGACTCAATATCTGGATGAGCCGCTCGATTTCCTTATGCCGTCCGATAACGGGGTCGAGTTTATCAGCGCGGGCGGCTGCGGTAAGGTCGATGCCCAACTGGTCGAGGGCCGGAGTCCGGCTGGTGCTGCGGGTGAGCCTGGCCTTGGGCGTTCCCTGGGTTAAGATGTGCTGTGTTTCGCCGCGAGCCCGTTCCAGGGTAATGCCGAAGCTGTCCAGCACGCTGGAAGCCACTCCTTCTCCTTCGCGCAGCAGGCCCAGCAGCAGGTGCTCCGTGCCGATATAGTTATGGCCCATCTGGCGAGCCTCGTCTATAGCGAGTTCGATGACCTTCTTGGCTCGGGGAGTCAGGCCTGTCTCGCCGCTGCCCGGTTTTTCACCGCGGCCGATGATGAACTCAACCGCCGAGCGTATCTTCCCCAGGCCGATGCCCAGATTGGTAAGCGCCCTGGCGGCTACACCCTCCTCCTCGCGCACCAGACCGAGTAAAATATGCTCGGTCCCGATATAGCTATGGTTGAGGTTGCGTGCCTCTTCCTGGGCTATCGTGAGGACGCGGCGGGCTCTTTCTGAAAATTTCTCAAACCTGCTGGCCATATCTATTTTCCATCACCACTCTATTTATATTCTGTAGAGAACCCCTCTATTTTTAATATTATAATAAAGCAGATTGTAAAGCAAGCAGGAGTGAAAAGGTAAGAATTATTATATAGCTATAGACTTAGAGGGAGTTCTATTAGATTTAAGCCTCCTGGCAGTGGCATATTTTCCACAAAGGGTCGCCCCCTCAGTATCGTCTGCGCTGGGACGTTTCACTTCCGTGTTCGGGATGGGAACGGGTGGTGCCGCCCCGCTCTAACCACCAAGAGGCAAATCTCACGCCTGTCATTGTGTAATTGTTAAAGGCCTTTGCTATAACTCAATCTCATTCTAACACAATACCCGCCTTAAGAAAAGAGGTAAATCTTAAATTTTCATATATAGAATGTAAAATTTTTGTATATTTGTTGGTGAAATGCACGGGACGGCGAGTGTAAAAAGCTCTTGACAACATCGGAGACAAGTGCTAGGTTATTGGAGGGTTTCCCAGCGAAGCAGTTATGTTCCTGTGTGAATTTGTATCGTATTACATCCTCTCAAGAGGAGCCGGGGACGCCGGTAGCAGCCTCGCCGAACCCTGCCGACCTGAATGTGAAGTTAGCTTCTGGCTTTAACCGGAATGCAGATATTAGTCCTGCGAAAAAAGTACGAGGTGATAACATGAGTATAGAGCTGGTTCACATAGGGTTCGGCAATATCCTGGCAATGAGCCGGGCCATCGCGATAGCCTCACCAAATTCCGCCCCCACCAAGCGCATTATCCACGACGGCAAAAACAACGGGAAAGTAGTTGACATGACCAGCGGGAGGAGAACCAAGGCCGTTATCTTTACCGATAGCGGTCATATTATTCTGGCGGCTCTCGCTCCGGAAACTATTGCCAGCCGGCTTCAGACAGGCCGGTCCGGTATTTTATCGAAACAAGAGCAGAGTGAAAGTCCCGATGAGCCATGAAAATAATACCCCGTTCAACCCACCGTCAAAACCTCTGCTCATAGTCCTCTCCGGTCTCTCCGGGGTCGGCAAGGACGCCGTTCTTTCCAGGCTCAAGCAGTCGAAACACCCCCTTGAATTCATCACAACGGTCACCACCCGTCCGCCCCGTCCCGGCGAGAAAAACGGCCTGCACTACCACTTCGTTTCAGAAGAACGATTCCAGGAAATGATTGATCGCCGTGAACTGCTGGAATGGGCCACCGTCTACGGCAACCGTTACGGCCCGCCCCGGGAGCCGGTCGGCAAAGCCTTAAAAAGCGGGAAAGACGTTATCATCAAGGTGGATGTCCAGGGGGCGGCCACCATCAAGAAGATTGTCCCGCAGGCCGTGTTCATCTTCCTGGCCACTTCTTCCCTGGAAGAGGTGGGGGAACGACTTCAGAAGCGCCGCACGGAAACGCCCGCCGACCTTGAGCTGCGTCTGAAGACCGCCAGAGAAGAGATGGAGCAGTTGCCCATGTTCGACTACATAGTCTTTAACCGCCCGGGCAAGCTGGGAAGCGCCGTAGCCGATATTGAGGCTATCATCACCGCCGAAAAATGCCGCGTAACGCCCCGGGAAATCTCTCTTTAAGCGCTCACAACAACACGTGCAACAGCCACGAAAAGAAATAGCCCAGCACCCCGCAGACAGGAAACGTCAATATCCACGCCGCCACGATGTTACCCGCTATCCCCCACCGCACCGCCGAAAAACGTGTCGTCGATCCCACTCCCATCACTGCTGAACTCACGCAGTGGGTGGTGCTTACCGGTATGCCCAGGTGAGAAGCCATCTCGATAACCCCCGCCGCCGATGCTTGGGCGGTAAAACCGTGAATCGGGCGCAGCGTAGTTACCCGCATTCCCACTGTCTTGATAACGCGCCATCCCCCTAAAGCCATGCCGGAGCTGATTGATATCGCCGCGAGGACGATTACCCACCACAGATCCGGGTCTGTTATTGAAAGACGTTCCCAGAGGGTGATATCTCCGTGGTAGACCACCAGCGCCATGGTGATAACGCCTACGGGCATCTGGCCGTCATTCTTGCCGTGCGCGTACGCCACGAAAGCCGACGCCGGTATTTGCAGTTTGCTGAATATTTTCTGTATCTTCTCCGGGGACACCCGCCGTAACACCCAGTAAAAGGCGACCATCAATGCGAAGCCGCCGACGAATCCAAGAAACGGGGCCGATACCACCGCCGTCATCACTCGCGTCATAACACCCCATATTACCGCCTCGCTGCCCACCGCCGCCGCCCCCGAAGCGGCCAGCGCCACTACGAAACCGTGCGTTAAGCTGACGGGCAGGCCGCGATAGGTGGCAAAAGCCGTCCAGGTGATAACCGAGGCCAGCGCGGCAATTACGGTCAGGTAGGTTACCGCCTCCGGTATCAGAATCCCCTTGCCGATCGTTCGGGCAACGGCCAGTCCCGTGGCCGCCCCGGCAAAATTAAAAACGGCGGCCAGGGCGACCGCTTGCCTCGGAGACAGGGCGCGTGTCCCAATGGCTGTGGCGATGGCATTGGCGGCATCGTTAAGGCCATTGGTAAAACCGAACCCTATGGCCAGAATAATAATCGCTATGAGAAAGAAGATATTGGTATCAGGCATGCTTGAGGGCTACCCCTTCGAGTACGTCGGCCACATCCTCGCACCTGTCCGTGGCGCTCTCCATGTGCGCGTATATCTCGCGCCATTTTATCACCCAGGCGATATCCTCCGTATTATCGAAAAGCTCCGCAATAGCGGCGCGGTATACCCGGTCGGCCATGTTCTCCAGCCGGTTTATCTCCACGCACCCCTCCATAATATTCTTGAGTTCCGACCGCTTTCGCAGGCCGTGAACGGCCTTCTCCACTTCGTTGGCTCCCTGGACGATGATATCCGCCAGTTGCTTCGCTCTTTCCGTCGGGCTTTTTATCTTATAAATGAACATGGCGTCGGCCGCGGCGTGAATAAAGTCGATGATATCATCCATGGTATGCGCCAGCAGGGCGATATCTTCCCGGTCGAAGGGCGTCACGAAAGTGCGGTGCAGCAGCGAAATTATCTGGTGGGTGTAGGTGTCGCCCTGGTGCTCCATCTCGGTTATCTCCGCGACACGGCTATCGACGAACTGCCAGTCATCAACCATCTCTTTGAGTGCCTCGGCTGCTTTCACTATGTTTTGCGCGCTCTCTTCAAAAAGCTCGAAGAATTTGTGCTCCTTGGGGATGAAAGGCAACCTGACCATAGCTGTTTCTCCTTTATCGGGAAAGATGGCGTATTAACTGCCGGAGACCTTGAAATGCGTAATGCGATAAGACGCTATGCCGTAGCTTTTCTGAAATAGATGGGAATAAAGTGTATCTTGGAAACGAAGATGTGTATGTAGCTTGTGTAACTCCGGTAACCCGCCCAAACATACCGGGCAAAATCATACTCCTTCGTCAAGACCAGTACTTTAATATAGCTTTACCAGTACGAGTTTATTAGAGATTCGCAATAATTGTCAAGCACTCCCCGGACATCAGGGGACAATCGTTTAGCTTTCGGTATCCTGCTCGGTTTCCGGCGGTTCTTCGTTTGACTCCACTTTATTCTTCTTTTGCCACCAGGACTTCAGCCGGGTGAGCACTTGCTTCTCGTAACCGAACTTGCCGGGCGTGTAAAACTTTTTGCCTTTAAGGGAATCCGGCAGGTGCTGCTGGTCCACGAAATGGTCGGGCTCGTCGTGGGCGTATTTATAGTCCTTGCCGTAGCCCATTTCCTTCATCAGCGGTGTTACCGGATTGCGCATATCCAGCGGCACCGATTCGCTGGAGCCGCCTTTTATTTCCTCCCGCACCTTGTTATAGGCCTCGTAGAGGGAGTTGCTCTTGGGGGCGGTCGCCAGGTAGACCGCCGCCTCGGCCAGGGCAAGGTTGCCTTCCGGCATGCCGATGAAGTGGACGGCCTGCTGCGCCGCCATGGCTACCGTTAGCGCCTGCGGGTCCGCCATGCCGACGTCCTCCGAGGCGAAACGCACCATGCGCCGGGCGATATATAAAGGGTCCTCGCCGGCTTCCAGCATTACCGCCAGCCAGTAAATGGAGGCATCCGGGTCCGAGTCCCGCATCGATTTATGCAGCGCCGAGATGAGGTCGTAGTGCTGCTCCCCGGCCCGGTCGTAGAGTATGGCGCGCCGTTGCAGGGCATCTTCGATTATCGAAAGCGTAATCAGCCGGTGTCCTGCCGAGTCGGGCACCGTGTTCTGGGCGGCCGTTTCCAGCGTGTTAAGGGCCACCCTCGCGTCGTGGTTGGACATTCCGATGAGATGTCCCATGGCGTCGGGGGCCATCTCGGCGTTCAAATCGCCGATTCCCTGGAACTTGTCCCTAAGCGACCGGTGGACGAGTATCTGTATTTCATCTTCGTTAAGGGGTTTCAGCGGCAGGACGCGGGTGCGGGAAAGCAGCGGAGAAGTCACCTCGAAGGAGGGATTTTCCGTGGTGGCGCCGATGAGGACAACGGTGCCGTCCTCGACGTAGGGCAAAACGGCGTCCTGCTGGGTCTTGTTGAAGCGGTGAATCTCGTCGATGAAGAGAATCGTTTTTTGCAGGTGCACCTTGCGCCTTTCCGCGGCCTGCTGTACTATCTTGCGCAGGTCGTTGACGCTGGCGCTAACCGCGCTGATGGGGGAGAAATGCGCGCCGGTGCTGTTGGCGATGATGTAGGCCAGGGTGGTCTTGCCGCACCCCGGCGGCCCCCATAAAATCATCGAGGGGATGCGGTCGGCCTCGATGGCCCGCCGGAGCACGCGCCCCTTGCCGATGATGTGCTCCTGCCCGACGAATGTGTGCAGGCTGTTGGGCCTCATCCGCGTGGCCAGCGGGGCGTTCAGCATCTGTTCCTGCTGGGCCGGCTGGTCCTGCTGTTCGAACATGTCCATGCTCATGGTTCACCTTTTATCATATATGATTCGTGCGATATAGTTTACTGCAAATCTTTAAATTATTCTAGTTTACCTTACTCCCCTCACTTGTATCTCTTCACCTCAAATCTATACAACTGCACCGGCTCGTCCGGGCTGATGCCGCCTTTCTGCCGGCAGACGTCTATCTGGTACTCCACCGTGTCCACCCCTTCCAGGTCGGGCAGGAGCAGGCCCCTGCGCCACCCCGCCTCCACGATTACCCCGTACTTCCGCGGGTCGAGATGGCTCTCGTCCTCCACCGGCTCCGGGCTGGTGAGCACGTCTACACTGTAGTCCAAATCTTTAAGCTCATCCGGGGCAATGGGGGGGAAGCGCGGGTCACGCGTGGCGGAGCTTATCGCGTTGGTGATAATCTCCCCGGCCACGTTTTCCTCCTGTGGCTCAAAAGTGCCGATGCAGCCCCGCAAGGCGCCCAGCTTGTGAATGGAAACGAAGACACCGGCCTTCTCCCGCATCTCCGGGGTAAGTTCCTTCGGCGGGGAGGGTTTTTTCTCATCCCTCACGTATTTCTCCACCGTTTCCTTGGCCAGGGCGGCAATCGGGTGCAGGCCGGCCTTCTTAAAGATAACACCCGCGTAGCCGACCACCTCCGCGTAATCGCCGGTGGCATCACCGCTGGTCTGGTATTTTATCAACTCCGCACCGGCAACCCCCAGTTCTTTGGCGGCGGCGATGAGGGTGACCACCGGGCCGTGGGCGCACATGGATATGCGGAGGTCTTTATATCGACGGGTCAGTTCGTCCTCGTCGAGGGCCAGCATGGCCTCCACGGCCTTCATGTCCTTCTCTTCGGCGGAGGCCTGCGGCTCGCGGTGGGTCATATCCCCGCTGGCGAGAATCACCGCTTCCCGGTTCAGCTCTTTAATCGACCCGGCGATGCTGCGTCCGATTTCCTTGTAAATTTCCGAAGATGCTCCGGCGAGGATGACGGGCACTATCCGCACGTCCGGCCTGATGTATTGCAGGAAAGGCAGCTGAACCTCGACGGCGTGCTCTTCCTGATGCGCGCGGGTATCAGCCTCCGCGTATTCGGACGTATCGACGATTTTCTTGGCCAGTTCCGAATCTACCTCAACCTCGCCCAGCGGCGTCCTCCAGGTACCCTCGACCATGACGCTGAACGGCTTGCCCAGTCCGGTGTGGGTGGGCCCGATGATGATAAAGGTGTCTTTGAAATTTATCCTGGAAATGGTCGCCCCGGCCACCGCCCCCGAGTACTGGTAGCCGGCGTGGGGCACCAGCAGGCCGACGGCCTCTTCTTTGGGCGCGTCTTTATTCACGTACTTCGCCAGCATTGTTTTTATTTCAGAAGCTGAAGCGGGATAGAAATATCCGGCGACATATGGATTCCTTATCACTTTACCCCTCCTTCGAGCCGGGCGACTGGAAATTAAGCTCCGCTCCGCAGAACCGGCATTTCGAGCCGTCAAGTCCCACGACGTCCGTCTGGTAGCCGAGCCTCCGCACGACTGTTTTCCCGCAGGCGTAGCACCGGGTGCTTTCGCTCTCGTGGCCGGGAATATTGCCGGCATAGATAAACTTGAGTCCGGCCTGGCGGCCTATCTCGCAGGCGCGGTCGATAGTCTCCAGAGGCGTCGGGGGCAGGTCGGACAAACGGTGGTGAGGATAAAAGCGGGTTACGTGCCAGGGAGTCAGTTCGCCCAGCTCGTCTCTTATCCAGTTAGCGATTCCCTCAAGTTGTTTATCATCGTCATTCATGGTGGGGATGATATTGGTAACCACCTCGATGTGCATATTCCATTTTTCCTTGGCTCTCTTCGTGACTTGCAGAATTTCACGCCAGCGGGGGACCCCGGTCAGGGCTTTATAAAATTCATCGGAAAATCCTTTAATGTCGACCCTCCACGCATCCAGGTAGGGGCCGATGGCATCCAGCGCCTCGGGTGTGGCATAGCCGTTGGTGACGTAGACGGTATAAAGGTTGTTCTCTTTGGCCGATTTAGCCGAATCGAGGGTATGCTCGAACCAGATGGTCGGCTCGTTATAGGTCCAGGCTATTCCCCGGCAGTCGTACTGCCCGGCTAGTTCTATCGACTTTTCCGGCTGGAGTTCGCGGCAGCCGTGCAGCAGGGAGGTGCTGTCGGCGGTGGAAATTTCCCAGTTCTGGCAGTGTTTGCAGTGGAAGTTGCAGCCCAGGGTGCCGAGGGAAAAACACAGCGTGCCGGGGTAGAAGTGGAACAGGGGCTTCTTTTCAATGGGGTCGGCGGCGGCGGAGGATACCCTGCCGTAGTTGAGGTTGAACAGCGTGCCGCCCCGGTTCTGGTACATGCCGCAGACGCCATACCTGTCCGGATTAATCCGGCAATGCCACTGGCAGATATGGCATATTACCCTTGAGTCCGGCAGCTTTTCATAAAGCAAGGCCTCGTGCATAGCCTGGCTCCCCCCGCACCTTACCCCCATTATATCACTAGGGTATTGTCAATTATAGTGCTGAAATTTTGGTGACTTTCCGGGGACGCTTTATCGAAGAACCGGGGACTCTGAACCTGTTGTTATCGGGACGGTCTATCGCTTTTTCGGTCGGTTTGTCAGTCTGCGGCGCCCATTCGTAGGGTACGCGGTAGGCGCGATAGACCTGATTTATCTTCGGCATCCTGTATGAGTACGGGCTCAAGTATTCCCATACGATTTCGTGTTCAGTGGTTACCTCGAAGAGGCGCCCGTCATGTCCCTCCGTTATCAGGGTATTTCCGTTGGGGAGACGCTGCGCTGAACTGATAAAACTGCTGTAGAAAGAGCTAAGCCCGGGGCCCATGAACCCTTCTCTGCGCGGGGGGTATTGCCAGACGACTTCGAGCGTCACGGAGTTTAACTCCAGCACGCGGGAGTGGTCCCTCAGGGCATTACTGAATCCGGTGGGAGCGCCGGGGTTGGGGGCGCCGTAACCGGCTTGCCCGCCGTTATCGAAGACCAGGATATTGCCTTCCCCGGGGAGTCCGCGGGGAATCAGGTGGGCGTGGTGCTGGCCGATTATCTGACCGATATTTCGGAGAGCCTCGGTAGCGGTAAAGTCCGGACCCAGTTGCCAGACGATTTTACCTGTCTGCCTGTCGGTTATGGCGATTATGTTCGTCTGACGGCCGTCCCAGATGATATTATCCGGGTGAAAGCGTTTGTCGCCGCCGCCGAACCACTTATTGGGGCCGAGGGTGGATATGGAATTCATGTGCATCCAGTCGCCGCACTTTCCGCCGGTAAATTGCATGCCGGGATTATGCGACATGGCGTTTTTGGCTTCCTCGCTAAATCCCATCTCGTCGAAGTGCTCGCTGCAAACCCATTCCCAGGTTATCCTGCCGTCCCAGGTCACCTCGATGATAGTATCGTCGAGCAGCGGCTTATCGCTTATTTTGGGATTTTTAAGGTTTTTGTGGCAGAGAATAAGGGTATAGCCCCTGTCTACCAGCGGGTCCATGCCGGGGGTGAAATACCCCACCGGATTGCCCTCTCTCTGGAAATCGTGGTGCTGCCGCGCCATCCACCTGGGCTTCTGGCGCGGGTCATTGATTCGCTCGTATCTATCGAACTGCCAGACGATGTTGCCATCCCAGTCCACCTGCACCAGGTCGAGCATGTCCTGGAAGCCGTATTTGAAATTCCTGGCGCCGGTGCTGCCAATGATATGGCCGCCGGGCAGCATCTTGTTGGGACAGCCGTGAAATCCTTTCCACTGTTTGACCGCGTTGCCGTTCATATCAATCAGGATGGCTCCCACACTCTTAAACTGAAATATGCTGGTGGGAAACAGGGTATAGCCGTTCCAGCATTTCTCCGGATTGTAAATAGTGGTGCCCGTGGGATAGACAGTCGGCGGCATGATTTCCCCTCCCCAGTGATTGTGAGTTCGGGGATAGTATAGCTTTTTAGAGTGAAGGAGGCAAGGGATAAGGGTTTTGCTTCCTCCCCTTTACGAATCCGCCTCAAAGGGATTATAATGTATTGGTTTAATTTAAAGTAATCCAATCGGGGGTGAAACTTGGGCGTTTTATATGTGGTCTCTGCGGAAGCGGGTGCGGGCAAGACGGCTATCTGCGCCGGCCTGGCCGGAAACCTTATAAACGACGGCAAGAAAGTGGGTTATCTCAAGCCGCAGGTGGTGGGGGAAGACGGCTCTGATAGCGATATCGCCTTTATGAAGCAGATTCTGGGACTCGACGACGCCGTGAATGCCCCCGACGTGATTAAGGGCAGGGATGTCGTCCTCGTTGAGGCCATGCTCGGGCCGGGCGCCGATGATACCCTTACCAAGGACACCTGCGGCGCGGCTAAGGAAATGAAGGCCAGGGTTATCGCCGTGGAAGCCTATACCGGAAAGGCCTCTAAATATGCCGAAGTTTACAAAGGATTCGGCGAGAGCCTGCTGGGCGTTGTCATCAACAAGGTGCCGGAGAGTAAGCTCAAGCAGGTCAAAGACGAAGTTGCGGGTCTTAATGTACTGGGAGTAATCCCCGAAAGCAGGGTACTACTCGCTATAACGGTCGCCGAACTGGCTGAAAGCATATCAGGGAAGGTGCTGAATAATCCCGAGGAATCGGCGGAACTCGTCGAGAGCTTCATGCTGGGGGCGATGGTCGTCGATTCCGGCCTGGACTACTTTGGACGCAAGAGCAACAAAGCCGCCATAGTACGGCAGGACCGCCCGGATATGCAGTTGGCCGCGCTGGAGACTTCGACGAGATGTCTCGTCCTCACCGGCAGCAGCGAGCCGCCCGTCTACAATGTCCTCCAGAAGGCAGAGGCACGCGGCATCCCGATTATTTCCACCGAGACCGAAACCAGGGATATCGTAGCCGACCTTGAAGATACTCTCATAAATGCCAGGCTTAACCAGGGGAAGAAGCTATCCCGGCTGGCCGAAGTGATAAAACAGAATCTGGAAATAAACGCGATAGTGTAACCGGGAGAAAACGTCAGGCTTGAAAAGGTTAGCCTGCTTATCCCTGTTTCTTACTTTCTATGTATGAGGTAAGGCAGAATCGCGAAAAACAACAGGCTGGCGAACTAAATCATCCACCAGCCTGTATTTGTTTTTGCTCAAGCTAACCGGCTATTACCGGTTTGTCCTGATTTTGTTGAAGCATTCGCTGCAATAAACTGGTCTGCCTTCACGGGGTTCAAAAGGTACTTCTGTATCCTTGCCACACTCGGCGCAAACCGCGGGGAACATCTGACGCGGCCTGTAGCCGCCGCTGGAACCGTATCGCTCTGACTTCCGGGCCTGTCGACAGGCCGGGCAACGCTTGGGTTCATTAGTGTAGCCTTTGGACTGGAAGAACTCTTGCTCCTCAGCACTGAAGGTAAAAGTGGCTCCACAATCGGAACACTGGAGCTCCTTGTCCTGAAAACTCAACGGATGACCTCCTTTCTTCTTTTAGTTGGTTAGAGCTAAGGTCATCCGTAACTGGGTCGGGATGAAGTAATTTAACTGCATATGTGATAACCTAGACTGACAACCACTGCGCATATTATATAACGAGATAATACAATTTGCAATAGTGAATTAGTAATATTTCTTTTTACATCCGATTGGACGACTCTACCTCATCCCCTCTTAGATGCCCTGTTGATGAGCTGACTGCCGTTTTATGGCAAAAGCGAAGCCTGCCGCGAGTAACTCCAGAATGCCCTGGACGAGGAAAAACGAGTAATAGCTGCCGGTAAGCTCGAAGGTAATGCCGCCGGCGTAAGCGCCCAGGGCCATGCCAACGGTGTGGCAGGACATCGTCACGCCGATTATCGTGCCCATACGCAGGCCCCCGAAAAGGTCGGCCACCAGCCCGGAAGTAAGCGGCGACGTGGTGAACCAGCCGAATCCAAAGAGGACCATAGACAGGTAGAGCATCCATAGCGGGCCGCCGCCAAGGAGTATAAACGCGACGGCGATAAAAAAGGACAGACTGCGGATAACATGGGTTAACGCCAGCACTCTACTGCGGGCATACCTGTCGGAGAGATGACCCGTCAGCAGCACGCCCACCAGGTTCAGGCCTCCCTGAACGCTTATAAGGCTGGCGCCAATCATCTCCGAGTAGCCGAAGTCGGTAGCGAAGATGACGATATGGGTCATCATAAAGCCGCAGCCGATGCCGCAGATAAGTTGAGCCGCTGAAATCAGCCAGAAAGAGCTGGACCGGACGGCTTGGGCCAGGGTATGGCCGGAGACGCCGGTAATTTCCGCCAGTGAAGCATCAACCTTCGGCCTGGTACGCGTTTTTCTATCTCCCGGCTCCCCGTCAGGGCCGTACCCTTTCTCTTCGGGGTTGTTGCGTATCAGTAGAGTCAGGGGTAATAGTATCACCAGAGTAATCCCCGCCCAGAAAAACATCGTTTCCCGCCAGCCCCAGGTAAGTATCAGGTATGCCGAAAGAGGTGAGAGGATCAGGGCGCCTATGGGCAGGCCGGTGGCGGCGATTCCCTGTGCTCGGCCTCTCTTCTTCACAAACCACCGGTTTACCAGCACCTGGCTGCCCTGTAATGCCTTTATCTCGTAAAAGAACCTGCCGGTAAAGATGTGCCAGATACTCGTGGCCAGGCCGTTGATAGTGCTGCTCAAGGTCTGTGTGGCCAGGCACGTTACAAGCATCGCCTTCGGCCCGAATCGGTCGATAAAGCGACCGATGAATGGTGTGGCTATGGCAAAGAGGATTAGTGCGAACGTGTGAACGGCTGAAAGGGTAGCCCTGTCCCACCCGAACTCCTCGAGTATCGGCTTGAAGAAGATACCCACGCCGACTGCACTCACCAGGAAGAGCATGACCCAGGAGGCGGCGACTATATACCAGCCGTAGAAGAATCCGGGTTTATCAGAGGGGGGTGTTTTCTGACTGCTGTTCAAAGAAGATTTCTTTCCTGCCGGTGAAATACCAAACGCGTTTAAGTCCAGTATAGCAAAAGTGTTACACTTTGGCTAAAAAGCGATAAAACCTATTGACTGTACTGATGCCTTGATATAAACTATGCAAACAGCGTGCCTGTAATATTATGAGCAAGGGGGATGCTTATGAGCTACGAACCACAGTTCACCAGGCTGCGTATCTACAACGTCTTCATGGGTTTTCTCCACCTCGCCCAGGCAATCTTCATTATCATCTTGAGCAACGACTTCAAACTGCCGATTACTACCTCGTTCCTGACGTATGACGAGGGACTCGGTAAGCTCTGGCCGGTCACCGATACCCTCGTCAACCTGCCGTTCGGCATCATGGTGGCCGTGTTCCTGCTCCTTTCGGCCGTCGCCCACTTTGCGATAGCTTCGCCCGGCACGTTCGGATGGTACGTCAATAATCTCAAGAAGGGCATCAATTATGCCCGCTGGTATGAGTATTCGTTGAGTGCTTCCCTGATGATAGTGCTCATCGGGATGCTGTGCGGCGTATACGACCTCGGCGCTCTTATCATGGCCTTTGTGCTTACTGCCGTGATGAACCTCTGCGGGTTGATAATGGAGGTGCACAACCAGACCACCGGAAAGACGAACTGGACTTCGTATGTCGTGGGCTGCATCGCCGGAGTAGCGCCCTGGGTGGCTATAGCCATCTATTTCTTCGGCTCGCTGGCGCAGGCGGAGGGCGGCGTGCCGACGTTCGTTTACGTTATTCTGCCGACTCTGTTCGTCTTTTTCTTCAGTTTCGCGCTTAACATGGTACTTCAGTATAAGAAGGTGGGACCGTGGCGCGACTATCTCTACGGCGAGAAAGCGTACGTACTGTTGAGCCTGATTGCCAAATCGGCGCTGGCGTGGCAGGTCTTCGCCGGGACGCTGCGGCCGGTGTAGGCAGCCAAAGGATGTAATCCGGGACTAACCTGTACCAGGATGTGAGGACATACGGTATCACAGCCGCATCTCCTCGGAGCGCCAGTGTCTTTAAAATCCCTCGTTTTGACATAAATCGGGCGTGAGTCTTATACTAACTATGCAGGCCGGGTGCTTTAGTCCGGCATCTGAATTTAACGTCTTGAGGTAGTGATGGGCGCCCCGGCAATGCTTAATACCGATAGCATCGTTCTGGTACTGATTGACTTTCAGGAAAGGCTCTTCCCCGCCATGCACGATAAAGAAAAGCTCCTGCGGAACGTGCTGAAGCTCATCCAGGGCGCGAAGGTGCTGGAGATACCGGTAGTCCTGACCGAGCAGTACCCGAAGGGATTAGGGCAGACCCTGCCGGAGATAAAGGAGCTTCTGCCGGATATCGAGCCGATAGAAAAGGTCTGCTTTAACTGCTGTGACGAGGGGGCTTTCGGCAGGGCGCTTGAATCTTTGAAAAGAAAGCAGGTGCTCATTGCCGGCATCGAGGCCCATATCTGCGTTTACCAGACCGCGATGGCCCTGTTCCGGTCCGGCTACGAAGTCCAGGTAGTCGGCGACTGCGTCTCTTCGCGGGAGCCGGAGAATAAGATGGTGAGCCTGCTGAAGATGGGGGCGGTGGGGGTCAGCCCGACGACCATGGAGATGGCGCTGTTCGAGCTGCTTAAAGTGGCTAAAGGAGATAAGTTCAAGAAAATCAGCAATATCGTCAAATGAAGTCAGCTAAATTCAACCCGATAGAGTTTAAACGCGATGTATTGCCGTCGAGGATGCTGAAGCGTGGTGATTCAGGTGAGCTTGTTGAGACAGCGGTGCCCCTGGACTTCCGCTTCGACCCCCTTACCGGCCGGACGTGTCGCGTTGTCCAGTTCTCCCTGGAGAGGATTATCCGACCGGACATTAATGCCCTTGAAAGGAAATCGAGAGAGCTGACCTGTCCGTTCTGCCCGCCCCTCGTCGAGCAAATCACCCCCCGCTTTCCTCCCGACCTCGTTCCGGAGGGTGTCATCCGCAGGGGCAAAGCCATTGCCTTCCCGAACGCCAGTCCATGGGACGTTTACGGTATTGTCGTGGTTATTTCCGACGAGCATTTTATCCCCCTGGATGGATTCGACACGGAGACCGTGCGTGATGCCCTGCTGGCGGCGCAAGCATATATCAAGGCTGTACAAAAGACCGACCCCGCAGCAAAGTACCACTTCATCGCCTGGAACTACTTGCCCCCTTCCGGGGGCAGCCTCGTACATCCGCACCTGCAAAGCAACGCCGGCTACTACGCAGCGTACTACCATAAACAGGTGCTGGATGCGTCCGAAAAATATTATCTTGAAAAGGGGACGAATTTCTGGAGCGACCTCGTGGAGCAGGAGAGGCAGACGGGCGAAAGGTACGTAGGGAAAATCGGCAATACGGAGTGGCTCACCGCCTTCACGCCGAGGGGACGACTTTCCGATGTTATTTGCGTGTTCCCCGGCAAGACGTCGGTGGCCGAACTCTCGGAAGAAGACCTGCATGATTTTTCCGCGGGCATGCTGAAGGTATTCGGCTGGCTGGACGAGCTGAACCTGCTTAGCTTCAACATGGCTACGTACTCGGGTTTCGATAAACGCCGGTTCTGGGCGCACGCCCGGATTACGCCGCGCGGCTCGCTGCTGTATTCTCCCATCGAGACCAGCGACCAGTTTTACTACCAGGTGTTGCAGGATGAGAACATCTGCATCCTGCCGCCGGAGGTCGCCTGCGAGCGACTTAAAAAATACTTTAGCGCTTAAGGTCGGTCTGTATGGAAAATCCGAATCCATCACAAAATATCGCTAATACGCCTGACATAAAGTCGGAGACGATGGAATGCCGGCGGTGCGGCGTCTGCTGCACGAAACACCAGGCGTTCGTTAATCCGGAAGATATCGTGCGTATCATTACTTTCCTGGGGATAACCATGGAAGACTGGGCGCGGCTTTATGACGATTCGCGGTGGGAGTATTCGGAATATCGTCTGATACGGCACGTGAACGGCGCCTGCGCTTTTCTGGAATATAACGACGGCCTGGCTTCCTGCGCTATCCATCCGGTAAAACCCGCCTGCTGCGCCGCCTGGAAGCCAGGGCCGGACAGGGCGGAGTGTAAGGAGGGGATGGAGAAAAGAAGCTGCGGCAATATGTTTTGACGTTATTCTTACCGCAAATGTACAGGCGGAAACTAGCCTGTAGTTTTAGGGCGAGTGAATTTAAAACTATTGACATATGCTATCATATATGATACTATTTTAAAGAGAGTAATGAGATGACTAAGCGGGATAAAAGGGAGGAAAAAGTTAGACAAAACCCCGCCAATATCTCGATTGAAGATTTTGAAGCTCTCATTAGAAATTATGGTTACATTGAAGCTGGTGCGAAGCACCACAAAGCGGTAATAGGTGACTATTCTATGACTTATAAACGCGAAAATCCGATTAAGTCCGTATATGTCAAGCAGTTGCTGAAATTTATCGACCTTATGCAGAAATAAGGAGTATATTTGTGGACAATGATATTCAGGCTAAAGCAGAATATTACCTCAATCAACCATATACATTCCTTTTAGAGCAACATAATGATGGTGAAAAACCTTATTATTCCCTGAGAGTGCTTGAGTTAGAAGGATGTATCACTACCGGAGATACTATTGAAAAGGTAGCACGTGACTTTCAAGATGCCATGCGTGAATGGCTTCAACTCAATATTAAGCTTGGTAGAGCCATACCTAAACCTCTAAAATCTAAGCGTTACAGTGGTAAGGTGGTCTTACGTATGCCACCAGTCTTGCATGAATCTCTGATGTTCAAAGCAGCACAACAGGGTGTTAGTCTTAATCAGTATCTCGTGGCGTCACTTTCTCATACTCTGGGTTATGAAGAAGGTGTTGATGCTGGTGTCAAGTCCGCATGGCGAGTTGAGGGACAGAAAGTAAAATCTTGCTAATATTATAACAACAAAGCGTTTGCAGATTGTTTTTACAATAGAAAAATCCCCCGAAAATTCGAGGGCTCTTTTGTTCTCTTGTTGGCCCGGCTTGTCAAATACGTAGTTCTGTTAATCCTTCTCCAGGGCTTCGGCGACAAGCTCGCTCAGGTCCTTAACGCGCAGGGTCTCTTCCGCCTCTTTGGCTGTTACCCCGTCTTCGAACATTGTCAGGCAATATGGGCAGGCCGTGGCCACAATATCCACTTTCGCCTGGATTATCTCCTCGACTCTCCGGTTGTTGACCCGCTTTTCCGGGTCCTCTTCCATCCACATGTGGCCGCCGCCCCCGCCGCAGCAGAAGCTGT